>Ga0070697_100000089_pt1 | contig 76112 bp, 63 predicted proteins | sample KBSK1501metaG_FD_65475 | JGI IMG/M metagenome (GOLD analysis project Ga0070697, IMG submission 65475) | Corn, switchgrass and miscanthus rhizosphere microbial communities from Kellogg Biological Station, Michigan, USA - KBS K1-50-1 metaG | ecosystem: Host-associated > Plants > Roots >... | reverse complement strand
ACGGTGATTTCTTCGCTGAGATAGACATCCTGGATTGCGTTCAGCAAATCAACGCCTTCGCTCATCGGCCTTTGGAACGCCTTGCGTCCGGAGATGAGGCCGGTGCCGCCACCACGTTTGTTGATAACCGCAGTACGCACCGCTTCGGCCAGATCGCTCGCGCCTTTCGACTCGCCACCGGAATTGATCAGCCCGCAGCGGCCCATATAACAATTGGCCACTTGATAGCGAACCAAATCGATGGGGTTGTCGGTGGTGAGTTTTTCGTAGACGAGCTTGCTAGTTTTACCGTACGACTTGCCGAGCGCCTTTTCCACCGCCGGGTAACCACCATTTCTTTCTGGAAGTTTCTGCTTAATGATGTCGGCTTGAATAGTCACCCCAAGATGGTTTGCCTGTCCGGTGAGGTCCGCTGAAGTGTGCATGTCGCCTTCCGGAGTTTTGAATCCGGAATTACGAATGTAACACCAAAGAATTGTGCCCATGCCGAGTTCATGCGCTAGGGCGAAGGCCTTGCTGATTTCAGTTATCTGGCGCGTTGATTCGTCGGAGCCGAAATAGATGGTTGCGCCTACCGCCACCGCGCCCATGTTCTGAGCTTCCTTCACCGTACCAAACAAAACCTGGTCAAACTTGTTCGGCAGCGTCAGCAACTCGTTGTGATTGATCTTCACGATGAAAGGAATCTTGTGTGCAAACTTCCGCGCGACAGAGCCCAGGACGCCAAACGTAGAGGCAACAGCATTGCAGCCACCTTCGATAGCCAGCTTCACAATATTTTCCGGATCGAAGTACTGGGGATTCGGAGCAAACGACGCTCCGGCCGAATGCTCGATACCCTGGTCTACCGGCAGGATTGAAAGGTATCCGGTACCGGCCAGGCGACCGTTGTCGAAAAGCGACTGCAGTGATCGCAAAACAGATGGAGAGCGGTCCGAATAGGCCCAAACACGATCGATAAAATCGGGTCCGGGCAGACTGATTTGACCTCTATCGATCGTTTCAGACTTATGATCCAACAGCGTCCTCGCGCTATCGCCCAGGAGTTCTTCAATCCGGTCAAGGGTATTGGTTGCTCGTTTCAGTTCGGTAGCCACGATTTCTGTCCTCCTGGTTTCGACTGGTTCCAGTCTTCGGTGCGGAAATGTTCAGCGAATCGTGCAAATTGTAGCATATTAGCTGCCTGTTAGCTGTGCGGGGGCCGTGCGTCTAAAGCCGTAATCACCCTTCGTCGAAGGGCGGTCCTGGGCGACCTTATGCAAGTGGTCTTGCCCGCAAAAGTTGTAAGAAGGATACATTGCATCGGTTCTTCTTCTAGTTTAGAATCCGCCCGGATGTTCCCAGATTGGCATTCCGCAAACGACTGACACTGGCCTCGCTAGTCCGTCGTGAGTTCCTAGCCACCGCAATAATACTTTCAGGAGTTTAGACATGAAATCTGTGCCTCGCTTCATTCTCCCGTTGTTCTTGATCTGTGTCGGGTTCATTTTCCCGACTACTGCCTTCGCTGATGACTGGAAACCGGTAGATCCCGCGGACTTGGCTCTCAAAGCCCCCCTGGTTGAAAAAGATGCTGACGCCGAAGCGATCTTCTGGGAGGTTCGAATAGATGACAGTGTGCTCGAAGAACTCTCGCTAAAGAATTATGTTCGCATCAAAGTCTTTACTGACCGCGGTAAAGAATCGCAAAGCAAAGTTGATCTTCCTTACGCTGGATCAAACCGAATCAAAGACATCGCGGCCAGAGTCATTAAGGCGGACGGCACAATCGTCGAGTTGAAGAAGGACGATGTTCTCGAACGTACTATCGTCAAGGCCAACGGCGTCAAGGTCAAGGCCAAATCCTTCGCGCTGCCGGGAGTGGAGCCTGGCTCTATTGTTGAGTATCGCTGGCGCGAGGTCCGCCCCAACGCGAGCGCCAATCGCCTTCGACTCCAGTTTCAACGCGACATACCGGCTGAGACAGTCAGTTACTTTCTCAAGCCATATAGCGGGATGCGCTACATGCCGTTTCACATCGGAGAGACGAGGTTTGTAAAAGACAAAGACGGCTTTTCCAGGTTGACCTTGAGCAATGTCCCGGCATTTCACGAAGAGCCGCAGATGCCTCCGGAAGACCAGGTGCGTTCCTGGGTCTTTCTGTACTACACCGACGAAACAAAAATCGACAAGGCGCAGTATTGGAAAGATATGGGTAAGAGCTTTTACGAAATCGTAAAAGACTCGATGAAGGTAAACGATGAGGTGAAGGCTGCGGTAGTGGGAATCGTGGGAGACGCAGCAACGCCCGAAGAAAAGCTGCAACGGATATATGATTTCTGTCGCATCAAGATCAAGAATACGAGCGACGACGCCTCGGGCATGTCTGACGACGAAAGAAAGAAACTCAAGGACAACAAGTCGCCCGCCGATACGCTGAAGCGCGGCATGGGCTCGGGCTCAGACATCGATCTGCTTTTCGGCGCTCTCGCCAAGGCCGCGGGGTTTGATGCCCGCCTGGCGTTGTCCGGAAATCGTGATGATCTGTTTTTCAACCGCGATCTCGCTAACATTACCTTCCTGGCATCATCGTTCATCGCCGTGAAAGTAGGCGAACAATGGCAGTATTTTAGTCCCGCGGAAATGTATACCTCTTTCGGAATGTTGGGTTGGCCGGAGGAAAGTCAGGAAGCGCTGATCACGGATCCCAAAGAGCCAATCTGGACGATGACCGCAACCTCAACACCGGAAAAGTCAGTGGAAAAACGTACCGCTAAACTCACGTTGCTTGAGGATGGCACTCTTGAAGGCGACGTGCGCATTGAATACTCAGGTCATCTTGGTTTTGACAAGAAGGAATATAACGACGACGACTCGCCGTCTGAACGCGAAGAAACTTTGCGGAACAGCGTTAAGAAGCGCATCAGTACGGCCGAGCTGTCAGATATCAAAATTGAAAACGTTACCGACCCGATCAAGCCGTTTGCCTACTCGTATCACGTGCGCGTTCCGGGCTATGCACAGCGAACCGGCAAAAGAGTTTTTCTACAGCCGGCTTTCTTTGAGCACGGCATCGCCCCGCTGTTTTCAGCGAGTGAACGCAAGCATGATGTTTATTTTCACTATCCCTGGTTAGAAGAGGACAGCGTGACCATAACATTGCCCACGGGTTATGCGCTTGACAATCCCGATGCTCCCGCGCCAATACGTTCAGCTCCCGTCACTGAATATACGCCAACCATCAAAGTCACGACGGATGGTAAAAGTCTCTTCTACAACCGCCGCTTTTACTTTGGCGGTGGGGGAAACCTTCTTTTCCCGGTCGCTTCTTATAACAGCTTGAAGACCCTTTTCGATCTGATCAATAAAGCGGACAATCACACCATCACCTTGAAACAGGCGGCGGCCACAGCCGGCAGCAACTAAAGATGCATTGCCGGATTTAGTCTTACCCAGGAGTTAACCCCCATGTTCCTACGCGTTATCGGATTGCTTTTCCTCACCGCCGTCTTCTTCACTCCCGTTGTTGCTTCAAACGATGACGCTCCGTCGTGGTTGCAGCAGGCCGCGGCCATCAAGGTTCCTACCTACGATAAAGAGGTGCCGGCGGTGGTGCTGCAGAATGACCGGGCAGTGACAGTGGGCCAGGATGGCCAGGTCACGACCTTAACCACTTACGCGGTGCGCATCCTGGCGCGCGAAGGCCGTGGATATGCCAGAGCCTTCGAATCCTATTTGGCTGACAGCGGCAAGGTTCGTGAGCTGCGCGCCTGGCTAATAAGGCCCAACGGCAGTGTCAAAAAGTATGACAAGGACTACGTTATCGATCGGCTTAATGATCCCAACGATCTTTATGACGAAATTCGGATCAAACTAATCGATGGCTCTGACGATGTCGAGGCCGGAGCTGTGTTCGGTTATCAGGCGATCAGCGAGGAGCGGCCACTCTTTACTCAGGAACAGTGGGTCTTTCAGGATCGACTCCCCACGCTCGCCTCCCGCTATAGCCTGACGCTGCCGAATGGTTGGCGGGCAAGCAGTGTGACGTTTAACCACAATAAGCTTGAGCCAATCGTGAGTGGCTCCACCTATACCTGGGAATTGCGAGACCTTCCGCCAATAAGGTATGAACCTGCCAGTCCCGAAGTCGATAATCTTGCCGCTCGCCTGGCCGTCAACTATTTCGTGCCCGAAAGTGGATCGTCAACAGCTGCCAGAAGTTTCGAAACGTGGGCTCAGGTTTCCCGGTGGTTGACTGGCCTTCACGATCCGCAGGCGGTTCCGGATGCGAGTGTGGAAGCAAAAGCTCGGGCCTTAACTGCAAACTCCAAGACCGAGTTGGATCGCATCAGGGCAATCGCGCAATTCGTGCAGCATCTGCAATATGTCTCGATTGATATTGGCCTTGGTAAGGGAAACGGTATGCGGCCGCATGCAGCTTCCCAGGTCCTGGCAAAGGCCTATGGGGACTGCAAAGACAAGGCCAACCTCATGCGAGCGATGCTCCAAGCAATAAATATTACTGCTTATCCGATTGTGATCTTTCTCGGTGATGCAGCCAACGTGAGGGAAGAGTGGCCCTCGCCCAGCCAGTTCAATCACTGCATCATCGCAGTAAAGGTCAACGACGAAACACAATCGCCGGCTATCATTCAGCATCCGACACTCGGTCGCTTACTGATTTTCGATGCTACTAGTGAACACACTGCGGTCGGAGATCTACCCACTCCGGAGCAGGGTAGCCTGGCCCTAATTCTGGCGGGCGATTCCGGAACCCTGACGAGGATGCCGACGATGGCTCCCGAGTCGAGTCAGTTGGATCGCGAGGCCGATGTTGTTTTGTCAGCTGAAGGCGACATCACTGCTACCCTCAAGGAGAGGTCGACCGGACAAACGGCGGTGTTTGAACGCGCGCTGTTTCGCAAGCTGCCAGCTCCTGATTACCGACATGCAATCGAAGAATGGTTGACACGGGGCACAACCAGCGCAACGGTCTCACGCGTTCAGCCGGATGACAGTAACGTCGACGGCCGCTTCGGGTTGGACGTGGATTTTTCGGCGAGGGCCTACGGGCAATTAATGCAAGGACGGCTGCTGGTTTTTAAACCCGCGATCGTTTCGCGACGTGAAGCCCTGTTTTTGACGGAAGCCAGGAGAAGTCAGCCAATTGTGCTCGAATCGCACGCTTTCACTGAGACCGTGCGAGTAAAATTGCCGGCCGGTTTTGATGTAGACGAACTGCCGGACGTAGTAAAGCTGGATACTACATTTGGTTCCTATAAGACGAGCTACGAAGTAAAGGACGGGGCCTTAACCTTCACGCGGTCCCTGGCACAAAGAGCTGGAACTATTCCTGCTGAACAGTATCAATCGGTGCGCAGTTTCTTCGAGAAAATTCGAGCAGCGGAACAAGCACCGATTGTATTAGTCAAAAAATAGGCAGCATGTCATTCCGGTTGCGCCGCTGTGGCGATCCTGGCTAACGACTCTTTGGCAAATCTTTTCTGCAACTTCCTGGCTATCGGAAAACCGAGTTTCACCAGCGGATGTTGTGGATGCGAGAAGGCATAGATGTCGTACCAAACAGAGCCGTCTTCAAGCTGTTCGATCGTAAATCTTTCTTCACCACACTCCACATGATTCGGTAGTGTTCCATACGCAAAACCAAACCGCTTCACCGGCGCCACGTCTTCGATGACATAGACAATCCGGGCCGCACTTAGTGACCAGAATCCGAAAGTACCGGCCTGAACCGCTACAGTGCGTCCGACTTCAACAGGCGTGTTCGGAGGAACGATCGTCACCCAGCCAAGGTCAAACTGTTTCCAACTTCGCAAAGCCGCAACCGCGCGCAGGTAAACGTCTTCTCTGTCTCCCAGCCTTATGCGGTTGTGGTCAATGTTGTAACCCGGCGGCGCTGCTTCGCTGCGCGTGGCACCAACTTCGCGATAACTAAATGGCAGCTCGTGTTGAGATGAGATGAACTGCCGGATCGTTTCGTGGGAAGGCTGGCGCGGAAGAAACATTAGGTTGATTCAATCGCCTTTCGGCTTGTTCCGGTTGGCGGCAGCACGCGCGCGCGGGTGATGATTGTCGTAAGCGGCGCGCAGGTGGCGGTCGGTAATGTGCGTATAGATTTGAGTGGTTGAGATATCACTGTGGCCCAGTAGAGCCTGCACCGAGCGCGAGTCCGCGCCATGTTGCAGCAGGTGGGTAGCAAAACTGTGACGCAAAGTGTGCGGTGAAACCTGCTGTAGCCCTATCTTTTCTGCATAAGTCTTTATCATTGTCCAGGCCAGGTGACGCGTCAGAGGCTTGCCACGGTGCAGAAAGAGATTGGGATAGGCCGACTTTCCATAGCCCGCTTTGACTGAAGCATATTGCTGTAGCCAGTGGATTGCGCTCTTGCCAACCGGAACCCGCCGCTCCTTGCTGCCTTTGCCATGACAGTTGACGACGCCACTGTGTACATCCACTTCCGCTTGCTTCAGAGTCACCAGTTCAGAAACTCGTAACCCGGCGGCATACATGAGCTCCAGCATCGCCCGATCGCGTATTCCTTCTTCCGTTGAAACGTCAGGCATTGCAAACAAGCGATCGATTTCCTCTTCGGTGAGAAACTTTGGCAGGTAGGAAAACTTTTGTGGAGTATCGAGGTCTTCCGCCGGGTGATACTTGATGTGACCATCCAGCATTAGAAACTTAAAGAAACCACGCGCGGCGCTGACCGCTCTCGCCACTGACGTCGGCGCCAGGCCTTCGCGAGAAAGATTGGCGATCCATTTGCGCAGGTCGGGTCGCGTCAATTCCGCTATCGGCTTACCGGCTTTATTCGCCCAACGATCCAGTCGTGCCAGATCTCTGCGGTAACTTTCGAGCGTGTGACGCGCCAGTCCCTTCTCGACCTGAAGATAAGTGAGATGGTCTTTGACTAAGTCGCGCTGAGGTTGCCTGATGGTCATAGGCGCAATCTTAACAGAGGTCAGAGGTCAGGAGTCGGAGGATAAGTGGCAAAGGCTAAAAAAGACAAAAGGGGGTAAAAGGGGAACGGGTGAAAGGAAGAAATCTTACCCTCTTACCCTTTGCCCCGTTTCCCCGATCTCTGTCCTCCGACCTCTGTTCTACCTTATTCGTAGCGCAGACACTCGATCGGATCGAGGCGAGAAGCTTTACGAGCCGGCCACACTCCGAAGAGGATGCCGACGCCGATGGAAACCGTGAGCCCTGAAATGACGGCCCAGGTAGGAATTGAAGCGGGCAGGGAAGGAACGAACAGAATAACAATCTTACTAATACCGACGGCGAGCACAACGCCAAGCACACCACCCAGGAAAGTGAGTGTCATCGCTTCAAAGAGAAACTGACGCACAATGTCCTTGCGCCGTGCGCCCAGAGCTTTCCGTACGCCGATCTCTTTCGTTCGTTCAGTCACGCTAACCAGCATGATATTCATCACGCCGATGCCGCCGACAAGGAGGCCCAGACTGGAGATGGCGATGGCGATCAACCCGACCATCGCCGTGATGCTGTCAAACTGTTCGATAAACTTATCGGCAGTTTTGATGTCAAAGGTATTAGGATCGCCAAACTTAACATTGCGCCGCCGCCGCAGAATGTCTTCTGACTGTTGTAGCGCTTCATTGATTAGCCCGGGTCGGGCTTTGATCACCAGCAGCAGATAACTTTTAGCCGGCGCAACCTTTTGGGCGGTGCGAAAAGGAATGAAGACAGCGTTGTCTTCCTCGTTCTCTCCGAAGAATCCTGCCTTTCTTTTCTCGAGCACGCCTACGATCTCGAAGTTTATCCCGCCCATGCGCACCTGCGTTCCAGCTATTTGCTGATTCTGTCCCGGAAAAAGCGCGTCAGCAGCGTTAACGCCAATAACCATAACGTTGGCGCGTTGCTGATCGTCGCTCTCGGTGATGAAGCGTCCTTCTTTGATTGCAATGTTGGTGATTCCGGCGTAGTTTGCCGACACTCCCTGCGTATTTCCCCACCGGTAGTTATGTCCCTGATAAGAAATGTTGTCGTCGAATGGGCCGCCGCTGTACCCGATGTTCGGAGCAACCAGGCCAACTTCCTCGACAGCTGCTGACTGGGCTGCGATGGTTTCAGCATCAGCCGGCGTTAGTGGCTTTCGAGTTCGTTCGGAGCGGTCCTCGCTGGTTCGCGGACCAGTGGAAAGGTGAAATGCATAGATGTTGTTGGTGCCGTACTCTTCAATGATCGAGACGATGTTTTGGCGCAGACCCGTGAGAATGGAAGCAATCGAGATGGCAGTCATGACGCCGATGACGATACCCAGAACAGTCAGAAAACTCCTGAACTTATGGGAGCGCACGCTATCCAGAGCCATTCGGAATGTCTCACGCAACACGCTTCTTGACAGGTTCAGTTTCATCTTGCCGCAAGAGCGAACTTAGGTCGCCTGTGTCAGTGCCAGAATCGGATCGAGCCGCGCCGCTTTGAATGCCGGATAGATGCCGGCAATCATTCCTATGGCTGTCGAAACAATCAGCGCCAGCAGAATGTACCCAATGGTTATGGTCATCGTAATAGATGCGAGGGTCGTAATCAGAGTGGTTATTCCCCACGAAAGCAGAAGGCCGAGCACGCCACCCAGTGCGCAAAGAATCCCGGACTCAATGAGAAACTGAAGTAGAATTTGCCTGCGCGTGGCGCCCACCGCTTTGCGCAATCCCACCTCAAAGGTTCGCTCGGTCACGCTGACCAGCATTATGTTCATCACTACTATTCCACCTACGATCAGCGTGATCAGGGTGATGGGAACCACAACCGCCGCAATGCCGCTCGTGAATTGATCGATCTGATTGTTGAGTGCTTCCACGTCAACCAGCCCAAAGTCGTCCTCTTCGTTTCCCTTCAACTGGTGTTTGATTCGCATTGCAACCCGAGCATCCTCAATTGCCTGCTGAAAAGTTTCCCGGTTGAGACCCTTCCCATGAATTTGCAGTCCGTTGCGACCCCACAACTGCAGGTGAGTGGACACGGGAATATATATGTGCCGGTCAACCGAATCACCGAAGAACGAACCCCGCTTCTCTTCGACGCCGACAACGCGCATTGGCAACCCGCGAACCTTTAAGGTTTTGCCCACAGCATCCGTATTGGCGAAAAACTTGTCTTTGATGTCGCCGCCAAGAACGCAGACTAGAGCCGAACGTTGTACTTCGTCGGCCGAAATGAAACGCCCTTCCGCTATTGTCTTGTCTTCGATATCTACCATGTTGCCGGAAGAGCCAAATACCAGCGCGCCAGGAAACTCGATATTGTCCTGCTTCAGATCTGTTTGGCCCTGTGCCTGCGCTCCCACTTCAACGCATGACTTACAATGATCCCTTACCCACTCATAGTCGTCCCAATTGAGTCGTTTGTTACGCCGGTTCATCCGCTCGAATTCCTCATCCGAGAGGCGACCATTAGAGGCAATGCGAGCGATCATGAAATGGTTACTGCCGAGGATTTTTGCCACCTTGTCGACGACATAGGTGTTCAGACCGCTGATCGAAGCGCCCACCGTTACTACTGATGCGACCCCGATGATGATCCCGATTAGAGTCAGAAAAGCCCGCAATTTGTGGGCAAAAATCGACTGGAGAGCAATCCGCAGCGCGTCAGCGTAAAAAGAAAAAAGGGCTTTCATTATTAGACTACATCGTGGGCATTCCCACCGCTTGTTCAGCGCAGAAGCCTGTACGAGAAAACTAAGGTCAAAGTTTGGAAGGATTTGGAATGCGCGACCGTTACGAAAATTCGTATGGTCGCGCAGCCCTTTCCAGCCTTGTAATGCAACTGTCCAACTTAGGACGCACAAACATCCATTATTGTTAACGTGTCCGGTGCGAGACTTATTAACAGTTAGACCAGTTCCGCGGCTGGTTGTTCCGCCGGTTTCAGAGAGAATTTGTCTGTCCAGCGTATGCGCCCCGTGACCTGCATCGCCACGAAGAGTGTAACCACCGAACCGATAGTGATCGCGAGCCCGGTGAAGCCTTTAAGGAAGAACGCATAGGAGAACATGACCAGGTAAACCAACTGGGCCAGTGCGGCTTCACGACTTGCGAAGTGAATCCCCACGACGAGCCGAAGGTAGCTCACCACCAGAAAAACAGACACCACAGCGGATATGCCAAAGGCAACGTGGATGGAAACATGATCCACCAGGTAGGCGAGTAGCAGATGGAAGGAGAAAAACGCGGCGGCGAGAAAGAAATAGTTCATGGGATGAAGATCAATCCCGCGCAGAGTGGTGATAATTAGCATCAGGAAGAAGAAAAAGAAGAGCGATACTGGAGCGAAGAAACTAATCCTGCCGGCAAGCGGTCCTGGCTGTAATTTCTCAGGCATGACCATCGCTATTTGATAACCGGAAACCAGATTCTTGTAAGACCATGTCAGGTCCCAGCCGCTATCAGTCTCGTGCTTCTCCGAAGGCGAGAGTGTGTTGTCGGGGAAATCAATGTCTTTGAAGTTGGTTTTCATCTTGAGGGTAAAGTCTCGAACCTGAGCCACATCGTTGCTGCCAAAGCTGTAGCGCCACTCATTGAGACCTTGAGAACGGTAGCCGACGTCAAGGCGCGCCACCTGTCCGGCCGCGACCTTGACCCACCCAATTGCAGCATTCTGCTGATTGCTAACCTCGACTGGCGCCCCATCCACAGTAAAAACCAGATCGTCGTAAATGGCTTTTTGTGTCGGGAGGTTCAGGACAAACGTGACGACCTGTTCTTTGTCGCTGGTATTGCGGAAACCATACGCTCCGCCATACTTAACTTTGTAGGTGCTGTACCACAGCAAACCCTTTTGACGGTGCTCGAGGTCAAGATCCACATCAACTGCGCTGTTTTCCAACGGCAGCGTAGTGGTAACTTCATCATTGATCGTCTTAACAATCTTCTTGCCGTTCTCGGTGCTCTCCTCTTTCCTTGGCACAACTTGTTTGAAGGAGGCGATGGGTGGGGCCTGATTTTGAGGCGTACCCCAGGTAGAAGCCACGCGATTCTCTGCAATCTCGTCCAGCGAATAGGTACGCGAGAAGATCGTGCCGCCGAGAATGGCCCAGGCAACCGAGGTGCAAACAAAAATGAAAGCGATAGCGAAAATTCTTTTGGTCATTTTAAGACTCCTTAAGTTTGATTTGAGGGCAATGTCTCCGCGTTTGGCCCATTTTGACTAGATCTTGCATACAGGCTATGTGGCAGCCCACAGGACTCTCGTGTGATAACTACATTGATCCAAGGTTGCAGGATTACACGCCGCTAGCTGTGGCAAGTTTCGGATATAAGAGGCCTGGATCGTTTCGAAAGGAGTCGTCACGGCACGACTCCTGTCGTTTCACATTTGGGGTGAGGAGCGAATTGCACATCGACATCCGGAAAAGATCCGCGGCCGAAAAACACATGCCTGGCGAATGACTTAAAGAAAGGCAGGCGCAAAATTGCGCAGGTGATTTCGAGCAATGCCGGGTGTCGAACACTTGATATCAGCCTTCGCATCCAGAGCCGTGAAGCAAATCGCGCGCGAAACAAGTTGCCCGAATAGGCTGCTAGCGCCTCTGCGTTTCCAGTTTCGAGGTATTCGGCAATCACAGTCGCTGCGAGCGTTGAGAGTCGCATGCAGGGGTCGAGACCACCCGCTGTCAGCGGCGAGACAGCACCGGCCGCATCGCCAATGAGGAGGCCCTGCTGGTTGGCGATGTTGCGCAGCACGCCGCCAACCGGAATGCGCCCGCCTCGTCGCTCCCCATGTTTTGCAGTACGCAAGTCAACCATGCCCTGCAAGCCGGCCTCAAATCTCTCCAGCGCCCGCACCGGCTCAAACATCGCCGCGTAACCACCGACTCCAATATGGGTTTCCTCACCGTCGTGCGCGACCCAGGCGAGATAGCCGGGCGCTATGGACGGATCGAGAAAACAATGAAGACGAGGAGGTCCATCAAGGGACACCCCGGTGAACACATCCTCAACGCCAACAATCCATTCGCGATTGAGTTCGAGCTCGAGGTCGCGCGCCACTCGCGAGTTTGCGCCGTCCGCGCCGACCAGGTAGCGAGTGGTCACCCAGCGTGAAGTATTGCCGCCGGCATTAGTTTCCAGTCGCACTTCGATCTTGTCTTTCTTGTGGGATTGTTCCACGTAGCGAGTGCCCGGCAGCCAGGCTACTCCCGCGCGCTGACAATGATCGAGATAGCGTGTGTAGAGCGGGCCCATTTTCCCAACGCGGAATTCATCATGAGGACTAACCAATTCCAGTCGCCGGCGTGAGGGCGAATACAAAGTCACGTGTCTGACAGCCGGCCCTAAACAGTCATCCGGTATCTCGAAGTCTTCCAGAGTACGACGAACAAAAATGCCGGTAGTGTGAATCGACAAGTCGAGAGCTTCTTTCCGATCGACGAGCAGTACGCCCAGGCCGCGCTTCCCTAGAAGGCGGGCGCAATGCAGCCCCGCCAGGCCGGCGCCGATGATGACTACGTCATAGTGTTCCATGGGTTTGAACTTGAATGCGGACGAGCATGCTGTTTGAAATCAGATCTGGAATCGAGTTTTCTTATGGAGAAAACTGTTTTCATGTCCGATCACGAAATGCGTCAGGAATTCACCTTCATGAATCAACAAGGTCGGATTCTTGATATCGGCGGGCAAGTCGAAAATGAGAGTGGTCGAATACGATTCACCGGGGCGTAGTGGGATGGTCATCGCAGTGCCTGCTGTTTGCAACTTCTCAAGTACGCTCTGGGCCATCGCCGAGGGAAAGTATTGCGTTCCGTTCTCGTCGTTGATGGAGACGACTCGCGAATTTGGATACAGCAGGGCATCTCCCCTGTTTCGGCTAATCGTGGTTTCATCAAAGCGAGTCTTGATGGTTACGACGCGAAACCTTCCGGCTGCGGTTAATTGATTAGGACCTTCACCGAAGACCTTGGTCTCGTGGACCTCAGTTACGGAGTAAGCCAGGTGGCAATCTATTTCGCAGAAGTGCTTTTCCTGGCCTCGCGCCAGCACTTTCTCGCTACTGGCAAAAGAATAAATCAGCAGAACGGCGAGATAGACACCGGCGACCAGCACAATAGTTAGCAGGGCAACCTTAGTCAGCCGAAACTTTTTCATCACGACGGAATAGCCAAGGGTGAGGCCGGCAGTCAGAAGCAGAAACCCTGTTCCCAGCAGGGCGAGCGCTCCCAGTGGTGCGGTGAGATTGACGTTTGTGAACATGCGACTCTCCTAACCCCTGGTGGATCAAAGCGCTTTATTACGCAAAGTCAGCGAGCAAAAAAAAGGCGACGCCAACCATGATTTGGCTAACTGTTTCGCATCTGGTGAATGAGAGTTTCCATGTGACTCAAATAACTCTCGAGCGCGCGTCGCCCGGCCACGGTTAGTTTGTATTCAGTTTTTGGCAGTCGTCCTTCAAATGACTTGGTACAAGCGATGTAGCCGCCGTCTTCCAGTTTGCGTGCATGCACACTCAGGTTGCCGTCAGTAGTATTCATGAGACTCTTCAGATCGTTGAAGGTCAAAGACTCATTAGCTGCGAGCGCGCTGACAATGCCCAGCCGCATCCGTTCATGAATCAAACGATCAAGACTCGGTGCGAGATGTTTTGCCTTAGCATCGCCGACGTCTCGCAAATTCGTCGCCGATTTTTTCTGAGTAGAATCTTTTAGTGCCGATTGTCTAGCCACCGTATCTCCTTGCGATAATCACTCCAAAAACAATATGCAATCCGCCGAAGCCGGCGGCCATCAGCCAATTGGCATATTCAGCAGGCACGAAAAACGTCGCCGCGCCCAGCGCCATAAAACAGAGGCCCATTATTGGAACCACACTCACCGAAAACATTCCGCCGGTAAGTACGCCGGTACCGTAAAGCAACAACCAAAGACCCGGGATCGCATTGGTTAAGCCAGCGCGATAGAGCACTACAGTCACAATTGCTCCAGCAAAAATTGGTGGTGAGAGACTAAACGCGACCTTTCGTCCGGGCCCGGAAAGCAACGGCATTTTTGCTGCCCGCGCCTTTCGGTCGATCGACCAACCGGCGATGAGCAAGGCAATCACTGCCTCAGCCATCCAAACAGCCAACCATGCTTTAAACGTTTTCTGTTGAGCTGAGATTGAAGCGGAGGCGATTGCGGTAAATCCAATGGCCACCTGCCCCCAGCCGGAAATGCCGGTAAACGCAGTAGCCCGCTCCATCGTTTCGCGGATGTATTTCAGGTTATCCATCGCCCGCTCGTGCAGCGCGGGCGGCTCTTCCTTTTCCGGGATAACCAGGTGGATCGACCCCATAGGCGGAATGATAGTCACAGCGGCCAAGTGTTGTCAAGTACTTTACACAGCAAAGCCAGATTGGGGTTGGTCAGGTTTTGTTGTGTAAGCAGCGGTCGTGGGTTTGTTTTTATCGCGGTGCTGGTAACGGCGTGAATAAGATTCACGCGGCGTTGGGCGCTGCTATTCCGTGTGCTTTGGTTATTCCGGCGGCTTTGCGCCAGCGCAGGACCAGCAACACGAGAGCGCCGGCGCCTACAATTAGACTTATCAGTTGCGAGGTTGAGAGGCCGGTCAGTGTTGTTAGTCCAAACAAGTCGCCGCGCGGATCGTCGCGCAAAAACTCAATCGCAAAGCGAATAACAGAATAGAGCAGTGCGTACAAGAGGATCACCTGGCCCTTGAAACGCCTGTGTTTGTGAAGCCAGAGAAGGAAGAAGAAGACAAGCAGCATCGCGAAGGATTCATACAGCTGGGTGGGATGCAGGCGAACGTCAAGGGGGACACCGGTAATCTCGTGACCCAACTCGGTAAACTTCACGCCCCAGGGAAGCGTAGTTGGTTTGCCCCAGCAACAGCCGGCGGCGAAACATCCCTGCCTGCCAAAAAAGTTTCCAATCGCGATCCCTGGAGCGCAGGCGTCAGCGGTCTTCCACCACGGGAGCTGGTAACGGCGCATCAGGAAATAACCCGATAGAATCGCGCCGATCAACCCTCCGTAAAAAACACCACCCGAGCGAAGAAAGTCGAGCGAGATCAACTGCAGAGGATGATCGCGATACTCCGGTTCTGTGAAGAACATTAGAATCTTCGAACCGATTAGTGAGCACAGTAGCATCCAAAGGCACAGGTCATAGATCTTTTCGCGCGGCAGTCCATCGCGCGCCGCAAGCTTTACGGTGATTAGAATTGCACAGAGGAAAGCCAGCGCGAGAAACACGCCATAGGTATTAATCGGGAAACTGCCAATACGAAAAATTTCGGGGTACATGGAAATCAGTAGCTAATGGTCAGTGGTCAGTCTTTTAGACTCGGTTTCGCTTGCAACCGGCAAGCTTACAGCAGATGTCTTTTTCTTCTCGAAAATCAGATCGTAAGCAAGCAGCAACGCGCCAATCGAGATGCTTGCGTCGGCGACGTTGAAGGTTGGCCAATGCCAGGAGCCGGCGTGCACAACTATGAAATCAATCACGTACCCAAGCCTGGCGCGGTCAGTCAGGTTACCGGCTATTCCTGCGAGCAGGAGCGCGCAAGCTCCCAGGACCCGATCGTCGTTTCGCGGAGTGCGCAAGAAATAATAAAACACCGCCAGCGCGGCCGCGACGGCCAGCACCACAAAGAACCATCTTCCAAACCTTCCGCCTTCCTGCAACTGACCAAAAGCGATTCCCCGATTCTCCGTGTAAACAAAATCGAGGAAGCCGCGAACGATGGTCCGATCGGCGGCGAACCGCAACGCGCGTGTCGCCCACGCCTTGCTGGACTGATCGACCATGTAGATGCCAAAGCTGGCGAACAGGTAACCCGCGCGCCAGCCCAGGCGTAATGCGGGAGTTTGTCTATCTCGAGTTTGGCTCATTCAGTCGCATCGCGCTTAGGCCTCAAGCGCAGCAGTCTCTTGTTCAATTTCTTCCAGAGCTGTCACACACCGTTCGCAAACATCCGGGTAACGGGTTGATTCGCCGACGTGCGTCGAGTAGTTCCAGCAGCGCTCACACTTCTTACCGGCCGCTGGCAGGACTTTTACGAAGACGCCCGAGGCGCCCTCATCGGAACGCACCACGTCCACTTGCGAGACTATGAAAATGTAGCGCAGCTCATCGCGGTAACGGACAAGTAGATCGTAACTGTCTCCTGCGGCCGCGATTTCCAGATGGGCTTCAAGTGAACTGCCGATCTGTTTCGCTACTCTTGCTTCCTCGAGAGACTGCAAAACGTCGTCGCGGATCTCGAACAGCCGATCCCAATTTGTAAGCAGATCAGGCTCACTGTGGCCACTCTCGGCTGGCAACAAAGCGATATGAACGGATGCTGGACGCGCGTTGTCTGCCGGCAGGTTTTCCCAGATCTCGTCGGCGGTGAAAGCGAGCAGCGGAGCCAGCATTCGTGCCAACGCGTCGGCGATCTCGTAAAGGGCGGTTTGGGCGGAACGCCGCGCGAGGCTGCGTGGCGAGTAGGTATAAAGCCGATCCTTCAGGATGTCGAAGTATCGTGCGGAGAGCGTAACGGTGCAGAAGTTATAAAGCGCGTGATAGACGGTATGAAATTCATAGGCTTCATAAGCTTCACGAACCGTCCGAACTACCTCGTCAAGCTTAGCCAGCGCCCAGCGGTCAGTTTCAAGCAACTCCTCAAGGGTCACCCTATCCCGAGCCGGATCAAAACCATGCAAGTTGCCAAGCGCGTACCGGGCGGTGTTACGCAGTTTACGATAGCCATCGGTCACGCGTTGCAGAATCTCTTTGGAGGAACGCATGTCGTCGAAATAGTTGGAAGACGCACACCACAGTCGCAGGATGTCGGCGCCCGACTCCTTGATCACCTCATCCGGCGGTACCGCATTACCGCCTGACTTGTGCATTTCCTTACCCTGCGCGTCTACAGTCCAGCCGTGCGTGATGACCGTTTTGTAAGGTGCCCGATCATGGGCGGCGATCCCGACCATCAACGAGGAATTAAACCAACCGCGAAATTGATCGCCGCCCTCGAGATAGACATCCGCCGGCCAGCGCAGGCCTTCGTGCTGTTCCAGCACCGCGATAGAAGACGATCCGCTGTCAAACCAAACGTCCAGAATGTCAGTCTCTTTTGTCCATTCCGCAGCGCCACATTTCTTACAGGTATACCCTTCCGGCAATAGCTCCCGCGCTTCGCGGATGAACCAGGCGTCCGACGATTCCTTTTCAAAGATATCGGCAACGTGACGGATGATCTCCGGCTCAGCCACTGCTTCATTACATTTCGCGCAGTAGAAAACCGGAATTGAAACCCCCCAAACTCGCTGCCGCGAAACGCACCAATCCGGCCTGCTCTTGAGCATGTTGGCCATTCGCACTTTGCCCCAGGCGGGAATCCACTGCACCAGTCCAGTCTCACGCAACGCCGCTTTTCGCAACGATGATTCAGACTCGGAAAAGTTTTCAGTGTAGTTGCTGCGGTCGCGGCCGTCCTCGTCCTTTTCCACCGTCGCGGCCACCTCGCGATCCATAGAGATGAACCACTGTGGTGTGGCGCGGAAGATCACCGGATTCTTACAGCGCCAACAATGGGGATAGCGATGTTCGTAGTTCTCCGTGAACAACAGAACGCCACGCTCGCGCATGAACTCCACTATCTTCGGGTTGGCCTCAAACACGCTCATACCCGAGAAGTGTTCGACGTCTGATGTGAAATGTCCGGAGTTATCCACCGGGCAATAAATCTCCAAGCCGTAGCGCTTCCCGATTACGAAATCGTCGTGGCCATGACCCGGCGCCGTATGCACCGCGCCGGTGCCTGCCTTACTCGTTGTCTTCTTGTCGCGCGCTTCGCTTACATCCAGCTCGGTTTCCGCATCTGCCTCGCCGCCCAGCGTCACGTGTTCGCCCACCATCAAAAGTGACGGACGATCGATCCAGGGATGGCGACATTCAAGACGATCCAATTTCGCGCCAACGAAACGGGCGAGTACTTTCGGTTTGATCCGGTTTCCAGCTTCGTCCCGTTCTCCCAGACCGCACTTCTTGGCGACTGCCTCGAGCAGTTCAGACGCAACTATGTAAACTTCGTCGCCGTCTTCAAAGGCTGAGTATTCGTAATCAGGATGGAATGCTACGCCGAGATTCGCCGGCAGAGTCCATGGCGTCGTCGTCCAGATGAGAACGAAAACCTTCTTGCCAGCGAGCGCCGGATCGATCAACGCCGGGTCACTTGCGAGCGGAAATTTCACATAAACTGAAGGGCTTGTATGCTGATGGTATTCAACTTCGGCCTCCGCCAATGCAGTTTGATCCTTTATGCACCAGTAGACCGGTCGCGCGCCTTTGTAAACGTAGCCGCGTTCAACGAAACGACCGAACAGACGTGCTGTCTCCGCTTCGTAATGATTCGACATCGTCAGGTAAGGATTGTCCCATTCGCCCAGGATACCGAGCCGCTGAAAGTCGCGCGTCTGCCGCTTCAAAGCCTGCGACGCGTGTTCACGACAGGCACGCCGGATCGCCACGGCCGGCATGTTGGCTTTCTTAGCACCGAGCTTGCGGTCGACATAAAGCTCAATCGGCAGACCGTGACAGTCATAGCCAGGCACATATGGCGCGTCGTACCCCAGCATATTGCGCGACTTGACGACGAAGTCTTTGATGATTTTGTTCATCGCCGTGCCAAGATGAATGTCGGCGTTTGCGTAGGGCGGGCCGTCGTGCATGATGAACTTCTCGTCACCAGCGCGCGCTGCGCGAATCAAATCGTAGAGACGCATGTCCGTCCATTTTTTGAGACGCGCGGGTTCGCTCTGCGCCAGGTTCGCCTTCTGCGAAAACCCGGTCTTGGGCAGGTTGATAGTCTTTTTCAGATCAAGTGGCGTGGTTTCAGTAGACATAGTTTCTCGTCGCGTTCGGAATTAACAATACTAGCAGGACAATGAGACACTCTCCAAAATGCGTGCCTCTCAAATAAAAACTCGAACCGGATCCGCAGCGGATGCGATGGTTCGAGTTTCAAGCCGCAAGATGGCGTCAGAGGTCAACCGATAAACATCTCATCCTCTCCGTAAGTTTGGTTAATGGGCTTCGGTATTGGCGCTACGAGAACTTCGAGCCCGCGACGGAAGCCCGCCATAATCGCGGCCATTTCGCGCGCCGGCTCGACCACTTTCCGCTGGATGAAATCGGTGGTAGTGACAACTTGGTCGTGCGTTCGATCAATCGTTTGGCTGACCAGCTCGACTTTATCGCGCGCATCGTGCGCCGTGTCACTCACCATCGCTTTCAATTCGCCAACTTCATCCTTGATTATCGCCAGCGACTCGGACAGGTTTGCAGTGGCCGCCGAAAGGTGGCCGGACACTGCAGTAAACTGCTCTGCGATCAGTTTTCCCTGAACGGCAATCTGCTGGCCCTGTTCGCTCATCACCGTCACCTTGGCGATCAGCGGTTCCAGTTTCTCTTCCAACCGATTTACGGATTTCACAGCGCGACTAATCATAACCGCGATGGCGATCATGGCCACCGCGATGATGATAAAAGACAACGCGATGACTACCATCACCCAGAACAGCGGATCGTTGGGGTTCATTTGTAGAGCCAGGAGCGTCATTGCTTATTTCCGATTGCCTGTTTCCAGCAGACGTGATGCCAGTTAGCGATTGCCGAGGCTGGTTGGAATTTCTGTGCTCTACTCGAAACGTCCAATCCGCAATCGGCAATCGAAAATCGGCAATTACTTAGTTTGACTTGTCGTTGTACTGAGGAGCTGCCTCGATGCGACCAGACAATTCGGTTTTGCGCTTCTCTTCCTGATAGGCCTTTTTGCCGGCGTCGATCGCTGCCGCTACAGTGCTGGTCTGGCGAGCCGCCGTTGCGCGCGCCGTATTCGCTACCTCACCGACCTTCTCAGAGGCCTGGCTGTAGACTTCGGAAGCCTTGCTGGCTGCCTGATTGTAGAGTTCGCCGGCCCGCTCGCGAGTTGACTCGTAATACTCGCCGGCGCGTTCGCCAAGTTGCTGAGCAGCCTCGCGCGACCTGTCGATACCCTTGCGTGTCGCGTCGGCCAGGTCACCGCGGAGCTCCTGACCGGATTTTGGGGCAAAAAGCAGAGCAATAACGGCCCCGATGCCGCCGCCGATCAAAAGATAGGTAAGCCGCGTTGAGATGTTGTCATTATCGTTTCCCATAAGAATTCCCTTTCCTGAAGCAAAGCGCCCGGGCTTTGCGGTTAGTGCAAACTGTTGGTTTTCAGGCGTTGACTATAACAAAACCCCGCGAACGGGTGCAAACAAAACCCCCGAAGGGTACAAGAGGATGGGCCAGTCGAAACAAAAGCAGCGGGGGCAGCCCACCTTCCCAACCCTGAGCTGGTCGAAGTGAATTGCTGAGTTGTGATTGAAAGGCTTTCGTCGTTGAACTGCCTAACCCTTGGAGAATCTCTCAGGTTGGGAAGGCGGGCTTGCCCCCGCCGCTTGATCAGGATTTCGGTCGCCGTTGTACTGATCGAGTTTGCGGTAAAGGGTTTTCCGGCCAATGCCGAGGGCGCGGGCGGCGTGAGTTTTGTCGCCCTTGGTGTAATCGAGCGTAGCCTCAATTGCCTGGCGTTCGATTTCATCCATCGATGACGGCACAGTCACTTCAAAGGTTGTAGTCCGTCCTTCGCTCGCGGCGCGAGCACGTTCCACCTTGATGCGATCCTGTTCCTGTAACGCGATCCTGCTTATGGACTCCGGCAAATCTTCAAGTTCAATCTGCCGGCCGGAGGCAATGATAACAGCCCGTTCGATCGCGTTTTCCAACTCACGAACATTCCCCAGCCACTCGTAGGTAATCAAAGCCTGCAATGCATCTTTTGAAATACCGGAGATAAACCTGCCGGTCTTCTGTTTGTAATGTTCGATGAAGTGTATGACCAGCGGATGAATGTCCTCCGGACGTTCGCGCAGCGGCGGCACGACGATGGGAAACACTGAGAGGCGATAATAAAGATCACGCCGAAACGTTCCGGCATCGGTGGCTTGTTCCAGATCTACGTTTGACGCCGCGATTACGCGCACGTCGGCCTTCAGGACTTCGTTGCCGCCCACGCGTGTAAACTCGCCATCCTGCAGGATGCGCAGTAGACGGACCTGCGCAGACAGGCTCATCTCGCCGACTTCGTCAAGAAACAACGTTCCGCCGTTTGCCTCTTCGAATCTTCCCAGCCGGCGCGCGCGCGCATCGGTGAAGGCGCCCTTCTCATGACCAAACAATTCCGACTCGAGCAGGGATTCGGGAATTGCACCGCAGTTTAACTTTACGTAAGGCTGGTCCTCGCGACCGGAGTTGTAGTGAATCAAGTTTGCGAGCAACTCCTTACCGGTGCCCGACTCGCCCTGGATAAGAACGGTGGTTTGCGTATCAGCAACATTGAGCGCCAATTCAATTGCGCGTCGGATGGCGGTGGTTTGTCCGATAATGCGATCTTCGCCGTAACGCTCGTGCAGCGCGCTGCGCAGGTGCATCACTTCCGCCGAGAGTTGATCGCGTTCGAGCGCGGTGCCGCATTGATCGGCAATTCCTTCAACTAGTGCTACTTCGTGATCCTGGAAGCCCTGGCGCGCCTCGCTCCACACCAAACCCAGCAATCCGAACGTTTGTCCGCCCACCCGCACCGGCGCGACTAACGCGGCGCGTCCGCCGAGTATTGAGTTGAACATCAAACGAAAGGGAAACGGCAGGTCAGTATCCAGCAAGCGCAGCGTTTTGCCTTCAGCCAAAACTGCCATCGCCGCAGGAAATTCTGTGATGTCCAGGGCCTGCCCGTGCTCGTCGATTAGCCCCTGGACTCCGTCCGTGGTTGCGTGCGGGGCAGCGCGAAAGGCGACGAGACTAATTCGCCCGCCCTTTGGATCGAGAACACCGAGAGCGGAATAGTCAGCACCCACCAGGGCGATGGCCCTTTCAAGCACGAGCGAAGACACTTCGCGAAAGTCGGAACGGGCGTTGAGCGCGTTGGCGATCGACAAAAGCGCCCGCTTGGTTTCGGCCTCGCGTTCCTTATCGAGGTAAAGACGAGTGTATTGATACCCGACTGCAATTTGCCGCGCGATGGACTCCAGAAACGAAACTTCGTCATCAAGCCATTCACGCAGCGTTGAGGTCATGTGCAATCCCACCAGCCCCAACACATCCGCTCCCAGGGTCACAGGAACTACCAGCAACGAGCGCGTTTGCAAACTCTTCGCGAGAAATCGGACCTTATGATCGAGGCCCGGCGCGGAGGTGTCGTTGAGGCGGATTGGCTTCGTAATGTCCACGTGTTCCGAAAGCTGGCTCAGGTTGAGCGGAATCGCCGTGCCCAGACTTGACGGTACCTCCTCGCTGGCGCGCCATTCATGGCTGATGCGTAATTCGCTTGGCGAGGTTAGTTGAATCACATCGCAGCGATCGACATTCATCATCCGTCCCAGTTCGGAAACGATAACGTTGAGAAACCGATCCAGATTGATGGTGGTCGGGAGGGTCAACGCAAGGCGGTTGATGATGCCGTCGCGTGCCTCCTGCATCTTGATCTTGCGTTCGAGCGAGAGAGATTTTGCGGTATCTGACATGGGGTGTAGTTCGAGCGAGATCATAACGAACCGTGCCGGAACTTGCAAAGCAGGTTTCAAGTTTCAAGTTCCAGGTTTCAAGTTCAAGCTATTGAATCTAGTGTTGATTGAGATCACTTAAGATTTTAGGGCGAACTTGGAACTTGAAACCTGGAACTTGACGTAGTGTCCTAATTTGGTTTTTCTGTAACGCAAACTGTTAGTTTGCGCGCGCGTTGAATGCCGCTTAGCATCGCAAACTAACAGTTTGCTTTACAAATTAGGACACGACCGAACTTGAGACTTGTTTTGATTTCTGACGGGTGCCCCGTATACTTTCTTGTAAGTTCTTGTCAGCGGGAACGGGAGTCACGAGTCATATGCCGATCTATGAATTTGAATGTCGTAAGTGCAAGACGAAGCTGGAAGTCTTGCAAAAGATGAACGACAAGCCGCCCGTGAAGTGCCAAAAATGTGGCGGACGTTTGCAAAGATTACACTCCGCACCTGCGATCCAATTCAAAGGCTCAGGCTGGTATGTAACCGATTACGCCGGCGAAGGCCGAAGAGCGGCGGAGAAAGCCGAGAAAGACACTGCTGCCTCAACGACATCGTCGGATGACAAGAAGTCTGACAAGAAAACAAAAGAGAGCTCCCCGGCTAAGAAAACTTCCGAGAAAGCTTCCGCATCCAAAGTCCCCAAGGGTGATTGAAGCCCGTGTCCTCAGTGTGGATTGATGCACAAAAAGCGATTTGATCGAACGCGATCTTTTAGGCGTTGTCGTCCGCGTTGGAATTACGCGATCGGTTTTTTGCTGCTGCTAGCCGTGTGCGGGCTGGCGCTGGCCCAGGCGGGCCGGCGTCCGGCTGCGAGCGCCGAAGGCGGTGTGATGGTGAGCATCGTTGCCGCGCGCACCGACAAGCAGAACGCGCAGATTACCGCCAAGCAACTTTCCGTTTACGACAACGGCGTCGAACAGACAATACGAAACTTCACTCCCGACCCTTCGCCGGCACGCATCGTTTTGTTAGTCGACAACTCCTTAACAATCCGCGCTGATGTTGAAAAGCTGGAACGCGCGGCGCGTGAATTTGCCTACGAGATATTTGAGGGCGACAAGCTGCTAATCGTCGGCTATGACGAAGAAGCGGAGATCGTGGCGGACTGGACTGACAATGCGAAGTCAATCGAGTCTTCGCTAAAGCTCTTCCGTAAAAAGGGCCAACCACATCTGTTTGACGCAGCCAGCGCGGTCATGGAGCAGGCATTAAAGAACCTCTCGGGGCAGAAGAATGTGATTGTGGTGATTAGCGATGGGTTAGATCGGGGCAGCAAAACGACGTTTGAAAAGACTCTTTCCGAATTGCAGCGGCTCGACATTACAGTCTACGCGGTTCAGGCGCAGGACCGTACGCGAGGCGCGATTCGTCGTGATGTGCCAAAACCAAGGCAGGTTATCGATAAGCTGGTGGAAGGCACCGGCGGTATGATCTTCTCAATCGACGAACCCTCCCTGGCGGCAAAAAGCATTTGCGACGAACTCAGAAAAAACCGCTACGTTGTTTCGTATGTTCCTTCCAGCACGCCCTTTGGCGAAGCACGCAGCCTGCTGGTTCTGGGCGATGAGGGAATTGCCGTTCGATCAAAGACAGCACAACAACCGAATTAGCAAACAGCAAACAGCAGACAGCAAACAGCCGGAAGCAGACCGTAGTTAGCAATTTAGCGCGTTCGGCTGTTTGCTGTTTACTGTCTGCTGTTTGCTTACTTTTGCTTCTTTCGCGAATAAATGTAGAACAGCGAAACGATAATAATCAGCACCAGGCTTTCCATGAAGAAGAAGAAGCGCGGCACGAAAGTCCCGTCTTCGTCGTGAGCGTCTGAGTACGCCACAAACGTTCCCAGCGCCAGTCCCGCCGCCAGCCAAATGAATTGTCGCTTTGCGTCCCACATGAAAAACAGGAGTCAGGACTCAGGACTCAGAATTCAGAAGCCAGAAACCATACTCTGACCACGGAGTGTATCCTGACTCCAGAATTCTGACTCCTGAGTCCTGAGTTCTGAGTCCTACTTCAAGATTCCCGAAAGCCAATGCATGATGTTGAGCGCAAGTTGCCGGTTGTCGATGTTGGGTACGTTCATGCCGATCGGCTGGTTGTCGCTGCCGGTCACTTGAGCCGATAGCATCGCCGCGTCACCTAACACAACCACTCGTCCCTTTCCCAGCCGAAAAGCGATGCCCTGGGCCCGGCCGGCGGCGGAAGCGCTTTTTCCGTCGATCTCATTGACCGCGCCGTCGGCCAGTTTGAGAAAGGCCTCGCTTCCTTGCGGGCCCTTGAGCGATTGACCGCTAAAAACAATCACGCGATTCACGCGCTCCGCATCGTTGCGTCCGTTTGTGATTGCACTTTCGGCCAGCTGGTGATTTTCGCGAGAGTAGACAATGACACTCGGCAAGTTAAATTTTTTGTCCGAGTTTGCAGCATCCGTTGTCTCGCTCCTGCTCATATCGACCCCCAGTTGCTTCGCAAGGATTTCAGCAGCCGAGGCGAAAGGCGCATGGTCGACAATGAACAGCAGCGCGCCGCCGCCGCGTACCCAATCATTCACAACCTCACACTCGGCGGGAGTAAAGGCCGGGCTATCGGCGCCTTCGTCATCCATTTCCTCGACGCCAAGTGGATTTATAATTACGAGAATCTTATGGGTTGCCAGCGAAGTTTTAGTGAATTGTTGGCGGTTAACGGCAATGTGATAGCCATCATTGAAAAGCAAATCAGCGAAGGGCTTGTAACGATTGTTAGTTGTATCAAAGTTGAAATGGGCTTCATCGAAGAGTACGCGCGGGAAGTTTTTCGTGAAGGTAGGTTTATCAACTCTGGCGTCGAAATGCGGATCGGCAGACTGCTGGGCGAGAGCAGTTGTAACCAAGGTCAATACTAAAAGACAACTTGGCAAGAAGGTGGCAGATCTAAGCGACATTGGTTCCCTTGGTTCTCAAGCTCTAACTTTTTGGGGCAAGGCAGCGGGGGCAAGCCCGCCTTCCCGACCTCGAGCTACTCATCCTTGAGTTTTGATCCTTGTTTGAAAGACGTTCAATGCTGAATTATCCAAACTGCCTGGGAGTCTCTGGGTCAGGAAGGCGGGCTTGCCCCCGCTGCCGGGTCAATGTTTAAGTTTCTCCAGTCGCTCGGCGGCAAGCTGCAGCGTCTCATCTTTTTTGCAAAAGCAAAACCTAACCTGCTGGCGCCCGAGCTCTGGAACGCTGTAAAAACTCGAGCCGGGCACACACGCAACGCCAACCTGGCGAATCAGGTGTCGGGTGAACTCTACATCGTCTGCGAATCCAAAGCTGGAGATGTCGGTCATGATGTAGTAAGCGCCGTCAGGGCGAAACGTTTTAAACCCGGCGTTATCGAGCACTGGCAAGAGCAGATCCCGCCGGTCACGATATTCACTCTGAAGCCGATCATAATATTCAGCCGGCAGTGATAACGCATACGCTCCGGCCGCTTGCAACGGCGCCGCCGCGCCGACAGTAAGAAAATCGTGAACCTTACGAATCGCGCTGGTTACCTCCGGCGGCGCGATGCAGTAACCGACGCGCCAACCGGTAACGGAATAGGTCTTGGACATCGAGTTGACGATGACTGTCCGCTCGCGCATCCCCTCGATCTGCGCCATCGAGATGTGCTGAATTTCGGCCCCGTCGCGCGGGTAAAGAATGTGTTCGTAAATCTCGTCGGTAAAACACAGGGCATCAAATTCCTGGCACAATCCCGCGATAAACTCCATCTCGGCGCGAGTGAATACCTTGCCGGTCGGGTTGTTGGGATTACAAACAATGATCGCTTTCGTATTGGCGTTGAAGGCTGCGCGTAGCTCATCGGGATCAAAACTCCAATCAGGTGCGCGCAAAGGCACGTAACGCGGTTTGGCGTCCGAAAGGATCGCGTCAGGCGCGTAGTTCTCGTAAAACGGCTCGAAGACGACAACCTCCTCGCCGGGATCGACCGTGGCCATCATCGCTGCAATCATTCCTTCGGTTGAGCCACAGGTAACAGTCAGTTCCGTTTCCGGATCGACATCAAGGCCGAGATACCATTTTGTTTTGCGCGCAATCGCTTCGCGGAAATCGCGCGCGCCCCAGGTGATTGCATACTGATTGATGTCGTCCGCGATGGCCTTCATCGCAACTTGCTTGATGTCTTCAGGCGCCGCGAAATCAGGAAAGCCTTGCGAAAGATTTACGGCTCCGTGCTTGAGCGCCTCGCGCGTCATCTCGCGAATCACTGACTCGGTGAAGAGACTGGCCTTGCGCGACACGTGTCGACTCTTGGAACTTGCGGGTGTAGTCATAGCATTTCTCTTTATCTTCTTTGACAGCACGCAAACTAACAGTTTGCGTTACACATTTTTAGCAAATTTCTTCGCTGCAATTCGTAAAACTTCCTGCACTTGTGCATCCCAGTAAGCCCACGAGTGATTCCCTGGAAGTTGTCGATACTCGTGCGGAATCTTCTGTTTCGTCAAAATATCAACGAAGCTCCGGTTGATTTCGAGCAGTCCATCTTCGGTGCCGCAGTCAACATAGACATACGGGAGAGCGGCAATGCGTTGCGCAGTTAGTTCGCTAAAGAGTTTCCTCAGATCGTTAGCGGCGCGCGTCTCACCCTTCTCAGCTCCAAACACCGGTTGGAGCGTTCGCCAGATGAATTCAAGTCCCTTCAGGTCGGCTTCGGTCCACGAGGCTGCGTCAAGTGCGCCGCTCAACGAAGCAGTTAATACAAACATCTCCGGATGTTTGACACCAAATTTCAGGGCGCCGTAACCTCCCATCGATAAGCCGGCAATGGCACGACTCCCGCGCTCGCCGCTGGCGCGAAAGCGTTTTTCCACATTCGGAATCAACTCCTGGAGAATGTACGATTCATATTTGTCGGTTGGCACGTTAGCGCTATCCGTATACCAGCCGTCGTTACCTTCAGGCATTACGATAATGAACTCATAAGCAGTGGTGTAATCGACGAGGTTCGTCTTGTCCAGCCAGTTGTTGTAGTGCCCGGTCAAGCCATGCAAAAGATAAATGACAGGATAACGCTTCGTCCTGGAGTCGGCCTGATTGTAGTTAACCGGTAACAGTACGTTGTAAGGCAAGATCTTGCCGACGAGTTTGCTTTCAAACTGGATTGTCTCGACGCGCGGGTTGGTCGGCGTCTGCGTCAGAACATGCTGCGCCAGCGGGCGGCCTGATAAGGTCGAACCACCGGCAGTCGCCGCAGAAAAAATAGCGACGAGAACGAGTGCCAGCGAGATGCGCGAATATTTTGCCATCAGCTTTCCCCTGGGCTAAGCATTGGAACATGGACGCCCTTGCTCAATGCCGTCTGCTCGGCTTCTGCGTACCCCGCATCGACATGGCGCGCCACTCCCAGGCCCGGATCGTTAGTCAATACTCGATTAAGTCGCTTCGCAGCTTCGTCAGTGCCGTCGGCAACTGAAACCTGACCGGCGTGTAGCGAATAACCAATACCCACGCCGCCGCCATGATGAAACGAAACCCAGCTCGCACCGCTGGCCGTGTTTAGCAGCGCGTTGAGAATCGGCCAATCGGCCACAGCGTCCGAGCCGTCTTTCATTCCTTCGGTCTCGCGGTAGGGTGAAGCTACAGAGCCGGTGTCGAGATGATCGCGGCCGATCGCAATCGGCGCCTTCAAATCGCCGCGCTTAACGAGTTCATTGATCGCTTCGCCCATCTCGGCACGCTCACCATAACCCAACCAACAGATGCGCGCCGGAAGCCCCTGGAATTGCACGCGGTCACGCGCCAGACGCAGCCAACGGTTCAAAGTCTTGTCATCCGGAAAAAGTTCGAGCGCGAGGTCGTCGGTCTTTTGAATGTCAGATGCATCTCCTGACAAAGCTACCCAGCGAAACGGACCTTTGCCTTCACAAAATAGTGGACGGATATATTCGGGTACGAAGCCGGGGATCTCAAATGCGTCTTTACAGCCGGCGTCGAACGCCATCTTGCGAATGTTGTTGCCGTAGTCGAAGGTCACCGCGCCGGCGTGTTTTAGTGTCAGCATTGCTTCGACGTGCTCGGCCATCGAATGCATCGACTGTTTGACGTAAGACTCCGGATCCGCGCGGCGCAGTTCCCGAGCTTCGTCGAGCGAGAGTCCGGCCGGGACATAACCATTCAGGGGATCGTGCGCGCTCGTCTGATCCGTTAGCGCGTCAACCTTGATCCCCCGGCGAACGATCTCGGGAAGCACTTCCGCGCAGTTGCCGACCAGGCCTACCGACACAGCGCGCTTCTGTTCTCGCGCGTCATCGAGGATGTCGATCGCTTCATCGAGACTTAATGCCAGCCGGTCGCAGTAACCGTTCAGAACGCGACGCTCGATGCGAGCTGGATCGACGTCGATACCGAGAAACAGCGCGCCATTCAAGGTCGCCGCCAACGGCTGTGCGCCGCCCATGCCGCCCATGCCGCCAGAGACGATGAGTTTTCCGCTCAAGTCACCATCAAAGTGCTTGTCTGCCATGGCCGCAAACGTTTCGAAGGTGCCCTGGACGATTCCCTGCGTGCCGATGTAGATCCAACTACCGGCCGTCATCTGGCCGTACATCATCAGGCCCTTGCGTTCGAGCTCGTTGAAATGTTCCCAGTTGGCCCAGGCGCCCACAAGGTTGGAATTTGCGATCAATACTCGTGGCGCGTATTCGTGAGTGCGAAATACGCCGACGGGTTTGCCTGACTGCACCAGCAACGTCTCGTCGTTTCGGAGCGACTGCAATTCACGGACGATGGCATCAAAAGACGCCCAGTTGCGGGCGGCCTTGCCGGCGCCACCGTAAACGATAAGCTCGTCCGGCTTTTCGGCGACGTCCGGGTCGAGGTTATTCATCAGGCAGCGCAGGGCCGCTTCCTGGTGCCAGCTTTTGCAGGTTAAGGTCGCGCCGCGCGGCGCACGAACTATTCTGGAAGACATTCGTCGAGTTTCAGTTGTGGTATCGCAAACTGTTATTTTGCGATTGAGTTGATCGTTTCAGGAGCCGAACGCAAACTAAAAGTCTGCGTCACAAAACCCGCACTAGTCGTCACCGCGGTGGAGGAGACCACTCAGCCAGCCGCCCTTCTCGCCCTGGGTCAGTTGTTGCAACTCGCCTGCGTCGAGCCAGACGCCGCCGCATTTCTCGCAAGTATCAATCGACACTCCCTCAAACTTGCCCTCTTTCAGCGCGCCACCGCAGCGCGGACAGGTCATAGATGATGTGCCGGCGGCTTTGGCCTCTTCCGCCACCTTCATCTTCTCGCGCAGTTTTTCGATCGCTTCTTTGTTTTTGCGGTGAAAGTATTCCTCTTCCAAACCTTGTCGCCGTTTGTCGAACGCATCAGACATCCGCTTTCCTCCCGTTACTTTTTTGACTGCCTCCTGCTACACATTTAGGAGAAACTGAACAAATGTTCTCGACGCGTAGCGTCGGCATGAGTTTAGCCCGGCGTCTTAACGCCGGGAACAGCCGAAGCGAGTATTCGCGTCGCGTAGGACACCTGAAACTAGAGTCTCGGTTCAATCGTCGCTACGCGACGAAAATCGCTGTGATCTGAGCCCGGCGTTAAGACGCCGGGCTAAACTCATACCGACGCTACGCGTCGAAGAACAAAAGACACTTCTCAAATACGCTCAGGTCAAGCCAAGAAGCGAGTCGAATTCACCCTGGCGGATTGCCTCGACGATGCTTTGGATATCCGCTGACATTGAACGATCGGCCTCGAGCCGTGAGACGCGTGCGCGGACAATGTCATAAGCAGACTGAACACCGCGCCCGGGAGCCAGCGGTTTGCGATACTCCAGCCCTTCTGCGCTGGTGATCAATTCAATTGCGGTCGCCGCCTCGGCGAGGTCTACAATCGAGCGGAGTTTTGTCGCTCCAGTCATACCCATTGAGACATGATCTTCTTTGCCGCCGTCCGTCGGCACGTTGTCAACACTCGCCGGATGGGCCAATACTTTTGCTTCGCTCAGCAGCGCCACGGCGGTCACCTGCATCATCATGAAACCTGACGACGTGCCGGGCTGGCGAGTTAGAAATGCCGGCAAGTTTTCGTTTGCGTCGGGGTTAACCAGACGGTCGATACGTCGCTCAGTGATGCTCATCAAATCCGTCAGCGCAATAGCCGAGTAGTCGAAAACCATTGCCAGCGGCGCGCCGTGAAAGTTTCCGCCTGAAAGAACATCACCGGTCTCAGAGAAGACCAGAGGATTGTCTGTCGCGCTGCCGGTTTCGGTTTCGACAATTCCGCGCGCGTGTTTGAGCGCGTCGCGCACCGCGCCGTGAACCTGCGGCATGCAGCGCAAACTATAAGCATCCTGGACCCGCGGATCGTTTTGCAGGTGCGACTCGCGAATCTCGCTACCGGCGAGCAGCGCACGCAAATGGGCTGCGACTGCAACCTGGCCCGCGTGCGGCCGGGCTGCGTGAATGCGTTCATCAAACGCTACCGGAGTTCCCTTTAACGCTTCGAGCGACATTGCGCCAGCGACATCGGCCAGCTGCGTAACGCGTTCGGCACGATGCAGCGCCAGCGCGCCAACCGCGCCCATCGCCTGCGTGCCATTCAATAACGCCAGCCCTTCTTTCACCTCCAGCTGCAACGGCCGAATACCGGCGCGTTTGAGCGCTTCGCTTCCGGCCAGGCGCTCACCCTTGTAGAACGCTTCGCCTTCACCGATGGCGGCGAGCGCCAGATGCGCCAGTGGCGCCAAATCACCGCTTGCACCCACCGATCCCTTCTCGGGTATCACCGGCGTGACACCTTGCTCCAGCATCGCCACAAGCGTGTCGGCTACAATTGAGCGCGCGCCACTCAGTCCGCAGGCCAATACATTCGCGCGCAGCAACAACATCGCCCGTACCTCGATCTCGGAAAGCGGGTTTCCCAGCCCACACGAGTGACTACGAACAAGGTTCAACTGCAGCTCACTGAGTTTGTCGGGATCAATGCGAACGTCTGACAGCTTACCGAAGCCGGTATTTACCCCGTAAACAGCGCGATTCTCCGCTACGATCTGTTCGACAACTGCTCGCGAAGCCTGGCAGCGTGCACGAGCTTCAGCGGAAAGCATCACCTGCTCCTGGCCGCTGGCAACAGCTACGATTTCTGAAAGAGTGAGTCGTTGTCCGTGGAGTTCAATCATAGGAAGAAGAATTCAGGACTCAGGACTCAGGAGTCAGAATTCACTAGTCAGAAAGCGCGGTCAGACGATTGTAGTCAGAAGTTGGGATAGCAGCTCAACCCACGGTCAGAGCCTATACCTTCTGACTCCTGAATTCTGAGCTCTGCTTTTACCCTTTAACTTCTGACTCCTGAGTCCTGAGTCCTGAGTTCTGCTTTCTGTCAGGCGTTTCGCTTATGTCGATCTTGCGGAACTCACCCGTGGCCGAACCGCTCCTAACGCGCTGGCGCGCACGCTTCGCGCGCAATGCTGTACGCGGCGCACCGGTGGCAACTCGAGTCCACCTGGTCATCGTCTTCAGCGGTCGCAGCGAAAATTGGTGCTGCGGTAAGACTTCGCCAGTTGCTTCGCGCAGACGCACCGTGCCGATGGCAAAGATCGCAATGGCCACGTTAAAAATCACCCCGACTACGAATACTGCCCAGCCCGGCACGATGCCGACGGTGGCTCGTTCTATAAACGCGTTGAAATCGCGCGCGGGCAGCGGATGCAGGTAAACTTTGAGATTCCAGCTCAACGCCAACAACGCAAAAATCCAAAGATAATTTCGCCGCAGCCGCCGGCCGACGGCCTCCCATTCAGTGATGGTGAAATGCGGAGTGATCAAATCAGACGCCAGATGTTCCGCCCAGGACTCGTCTGGGGGGACACTTTCCGGCGCGAGCAATTGTGCAAAGTATCCCGTTTCGATTATGCGCACGCGGCTTGACCAAATCTCGTAGTAACGATAACGGCGCGCCTCCATCAGCAGAAAGATCGCGACCAGAATGGAGTTAATAGGAATAACGAAATGGGGATTGCTTTGCGAACTAAAAACGAATGAGAGCGTAGCGCCGGCCGTAAGCACGGCCCAGTTTGTAGTTGTATCGAGCCGGTTGCGCCAGGTGTTCGAGCGTTGCACCTCGCCGCGATAGAAGTGGATCATCGCGGTATTGAATTCCGCGGGCGACATGCGACGCATCTGAGCCGCGGGTGTGTGTGCAGCTCTGTCTGGGCTCGCGGGTTCAGACGGCGACGCCGGTCGCAAGCGGCCAGTCATTCTGTCGCCCGAAAGTGATCCGGATCCTTTTTGCTGAGTTTCGGTGGTCATTTGGTGGACCGTGACTGCGGGTTCGCCGAATTGTAAGTGCGGGTCTCGACTCCGAAAAATAATATAGCACGCACTTAACGTTCACTCGTAGTTATGTGCGGGTCGAGTGATTGTCTGGGACCGCGGGCGTCCCGCCCGCCCCGACGTACATTACCCTCAACTCACATTACTCGCGTCTGCCGAACGCGAGCGGGCGGGACGCCCGCGGTCCCAGACAATCACTTGATCGGCGCACTTCAAGCTGATCACCACTGCATAAAAACACTCGCTTGACAGTGTTTGAGCGCGACACCTATAGTTAAATTTTCCGCTGTTTGACGCGTTTGTTTCCATCATGACCGCTGCCGGGGAAAGAGAATTGGATTCGTATTGGATGCGCCAGGCAGTCGCCGCAGCCTCTGAAGCAAAATTGCGCGGCGAAGTTCCGATCGGCACAAGTATAGTGCTTGGCGAAACGGTTCTCGCGGTTGCGGGAAACAGAACGCGTACCGACGGTGACCCCACTGCGCATGCGGAAATCGTCGCGCTGCGAAAGGCGGCAGCGAAGGTGGGTAACTACCGGTTACCTGAGGCGGTTGTTTATTCCACGATTGAACCTTGCGTAATGTGTGCCGGCGCTTTGATACAAGCACGAGTGAAAAGACTCGTGTATGGCGCGCGCGACGAAAGGGCCGGAGCGGTTGAATCGCACTTCCGAGTTTGCGACACCGATTTCCTGAATCACCGCATTGAAGTTACTGCCGGCGTGCTTGAAGAAGAATGTCGGGAGTTGATGCAGGAATTTTTCCGCGCGCGGAGAAAGAACAGTGATGAGTAATGAGTGATTAGTACTGAGCGGGGAAGTTCGATTTTCACTCATTACTCATCACTCAGTACACACACTGCTTTTAGTTGATTTCGGAGAGGTCGCATAGTGGCTTAGTGCACCGGTCTCGAAAACCGGAGTGGGGGAAACTCCACCGTGGGTTCAAATCCCACCCTCTCCGCCAGTTTGATTTCGGATTGCGGATTTTAGATTGCGGATTGGTAAAGCTACTTCCGCAATCCGAAATCCGCATTCTGCAATCGTTGGAGAGGTGCAAGAGTGGTTGAATTGGCAGCACTGGAAATGCTGTGAGCGGGAAACCGTTCCGTGGGTTCGAATCCCACCCTCTCCGCCAGTAGTTATCGGTATCGTGATTAAGCAAAGTAGAAGGAAGCTTCGTCTATGACATCAGCTAGTAAGCGTCGCGCCGGCTTGCGGTTCATCCTTCAGACTTCCGCCTTCATCTTTGTCTTCATGGCGGTTGCCGCATTGCATTCGGTCTCCGGTCAGTCGCGTGTCAAAACTCGGGCCCGCGCATCCATCTGCGGTAACCCGCTGGTTGCGTGCAAGACAAGTGTGACCTTCGAGCCCCACGATTTGCAGTTTCGCGTACCGAAAAATTCAGTCATCTTTGACACCGAGCTGTTCTACGCGGTCATACTCAAGAGCATCGCGGTTGCCGACTATGATTGCGAAAAGTTTGTCCCCGAAAACGAGCGTTTGGCGGCGCAGGCTTTGTTTCCGAACCACAAGGTATTTAGTTCTCGTTGCACCGAGGCCGGTAGCCTGTTCTATACGACCATAGACGACAAATACCGGATCATGGCCGTCTACGGCGGCACCACGCCAGCCGAGTCAAAACGTGTGCTTGAGGCAGTGAAAGCAACAGGAAAATTCCCCGGAGCCTACGTGCGCAGGATGCGAACCGGCTTCAATGGGACGTAGGACTTTAGTTCAGAAGCGGTTTCCCCTTCCGTCTGTTAGAATAGCTTCTCGCCCTTACATCAACCCCCCGCCAAGACAGGCAGCAGTGCTTGTTTCTAATTACGAATGGATGGGCAGGAATGCTCGTTCGCGCGGAGTTTTTTATGGATGACAAATTAGCAACAGATGAAGCCAGGCGCTCGGTGCAACATGAATCGGTAAAGGCGCAGGTCGAGGGTGAAGTGCAGGCGGAGATTGCGGACCGCGCCAGCCAGGGCCCACCACCGGGTGAGGCAGCAAAGATTGACCAGGTCGCGGGTCAATTCCGTTCCAAGGCTGTCAACGAGGTGGTCGATACGGAGCGTGAAGTCGAACGTGGTCGCGGGGCCGCGCGAATCTCGCAAGTGGTCGATTACATTTTCTTCGTGATTTACGCGCTGCTGGGAATGCGGTTTCTGCTGGCCTTGATGGCCGCCCGCAGCACCGCCGGTTTTGTGCAGTTTATTGTGACGGTGACGAACCCGTTTTACCTCCCGTTTAGAGGGATCGTTGCGAGTCCTTCAACCGATCAAGGTCACACGCTCTTGCTGCCGATTGTAGTAGCGCTAATCGCCTACATGTTGCTGCATCTCGCGATCAACGGACTGCTGCGAATGATGGCGCATCGCAAGACGGCGATTTAGGCAGGACAATAATTCCTGGCTTGCTAAAGACTTTCACACTTTCACCGGCGATGAAAGAAAGCGACCCTAATGAAAAACGGGGCTGCTGAAACTGTCATTTGACAATCCGCCGCCAGCAATTCAAGATCGCAAACGTTTTGACAAGTTATCAGACTTCGGGCTCCGCACAACGCCGCGCCGGTGAACCCCGCCAGGCCGGGAACGGAGCAACGGTAGCCAAGCGCACGTGTGTTGCGGGTAAGTCCGGAGTCTGGCCAAATTCCAAAGTGATGAGTACTGAGTGATGAGTACTGAGCGTGCCCATCGCGAACAACTCATCACTCATAAGTCAGCACTCATCACTGCTTTCATGACCTACCAGGTAATCGCACGCAAGTGGCGCCCGCAGACCTTTGACGAAGTAACCGGTCAGGAGCCCATCACGCGCACTCTGCGCAACGCCATCGAGCACCAGCGACTCCATCACGCGTACCTTTTTTCCGGCGCGCGTGGAGTCGGCAAAACCACAACCGCGCGTTTACTGGCGAAGTCTTTGAATTGCCATAAGGCGAAACTGCCCACCGCCACTCCCTGCCGCACCGATGACCCCGATGCCTGTCCATCGTGCAGCGAAATCTCAGAAAGCCGCTCCATTGACGTGCAGGAGATCGACGCGGCTTCCCATACGGGGATCGATAATGTTCGCGAGACCATCATCGGAACGATCGGCTTTGCCCCCGCGCGCGACCGCTACAAGATCTTCGTCATCGATGAAGTGCACATGTTGTCTACCAGTTCGTTCAACGCGCTCTTGAAGACGATTGAAGAACCGCCGGCGCGCGTGGTTTTCATCATGGCTACGACCGAGCGGCACAAAGTGCCGGAGACGATTCTCTCTCGTTGTCAACAATTCGAGTTTCGCACGATCGCCACTGCCAAAATTTTCGATCGACTACGGTTGATTGCCGGAGCGGAAAAAATCGCTGTGCCGGATGACGCGCTGCGTGAGATTGCCCGCTCGGGCGAGGGCTCCATGCGCGACGCGCAGTCAAACTTTGATCAGGTAATTAGTTTTGCCGGCGCGAAGATAAAGAAAGAAGATGTCGAGATGGCGCTGGGTGTAGCCGGCGCCGATATCCTGATCCGGGTGGTCAATGGAATCGCAAATCACCAGCCGGCGGAGGCCCTGGCCGTCGTGGACGACGTGGTGATGCGCGGCCACGACCTGCGAAATTTTTGTCGCGATCTGCTGGCCCACTTTCGCGACCTGCTGGTTTCCAAGGTTTCCGGCAGCGATGAGCTACTGGAGTCGGCTATCTGCGATCGAGAAGAGCTCGGGCGACAGGCGGCGCTGTTTTCTGAAGCCGACCTGGTGCGCTTCTTTCATTCGCTTGCCGAAACAGAGACTCTTTTGAAGACGGCGGCGCACCCGCGTTACCAGTTGGAAATCGGCCTCGTGAAACTGATGGAAATGCGCCGGCTTGAACCGCTGAACCAGCTGCTGGAACGGCTGGCAGCGCTCGAAGAATCGGTGCGCACCGGCAAAGCTCCCGCGGGCAGTTCAGGAACGCCCGCAAGCCGGGGAACCGCTTCCGCAGCTTCCGCCGCAGCAAAGCCACCGGCAGCTGCTTCCCTGTCCAGATCCGCACCAGCTGCTTCCGCTTCATCGTCCTCGGCGAGTCCGGCAGAGACTGCAGCAGGCATGAGCAAGACGGCCGCTAGCTCCGGCGCGGCAGCGGGTTCATATTCCGCGACAGCAACGAAAACTGCATTGGCGAGTGAAGCGGATCCGGCGACTGCTTCCGAGCCTGCTTCCGAAATTGAACAGATCAAAACAGCGCTCGGAAGCCGGCGCAAGATGTTACTGGTAACCGCGCTCGACGCCGCCCGGCAGGCGGGCATTGAGGGCAATGAGCTGTGCCTGGAGTTTGCGCCGGAGACGCGAACCTATCGCGATACGCTCGCGAAAAGCGACAACGTCAAAGTCCTGCGTGAAGTTTGTAAAGAGATTACAGGGCGCGACCTCGGCGTGCGATTTGTGGTGAGCGATCCGGAAGCGAATGCTGCCGCCAGTGACGCTCCGCCGTCAAAGGAAGAAATCGAGCGGCGCGATAAACAGAGCCTGCGCGAACAGGCCGAAAAAGATCCCACCGTCCAACAAATGCTGAAAACGTTTCGCGGCGAGATTGTCGATGTGAAGCGGGTGGAGCCGACCAAGTAAAATTCAGTCTGCTCGGGCTATCTCACGAATCTCCGCAAAAATCAGCCGGTGGTTAAGCGGTTTTTGACTGTAGAAATCAAGACCGGCACCAAGGGCGCCGTGTGCCGGTCTCTTATGCGCCACGTTCACCCTATGACGTGGCGCCACGCGACACTTTAAGTTTCCGTCGAAACCAAAGTGTTCGCGGACCGAGGAGCACGCCGCTTTTTCGTGCACCTCCGGCCATCAAGATTGTTGAGCGCTCTCAGGCTGCGCCAAATCGCGGCGCGAGCGGCGGCGAATCGGAGTACGCTCTTTCAATAAGTCCTTCTGCCTGGACTCCAGGATGTACGCCAGGGCCTGATAACTCATTGATAACGACGCCGCGGCGCGCGTTAAACTTCCATTCGCTTTCCCCAGCGCTCGTTGAATAACCCGGCCCTCAAACCTCAAGACTTCACTTTGCAAATCGACCGGTTTGTTAAAGAGGGCTTCGATAGGATCTTCGGCAGCGGCTTCCTCTCCGCCCAATTCACTACGTGACCTGATGATGACTTTTCTAGCGGCTGCGTTCACCCTTAGCAAAATATCCTGACTTTGAGACGTCGCGAGCCAATCACTGGCGCGATCGTAGGCTACGTAAAGAGTCTCGACTGAAAGGTCGTCCAGTTCCTCGAGCATCGTCAGGGCCGCGAGCCCGGCTTTGTTGAGCGCACCCACCTGGTGAGCAACTTCGATGGCTTTCTGAAATGTGAATTGCGCCGGCTCGCTACGCTTGAGCCGGGCCAGAGCAATGCCTTGCGTTGTGAGCGCCTCGGCCAGCAAACATTGGTGCCCACTTTTTTCCAGGACGCGCACGGCGTTACGCGCTACCGCTTCGGCCTGCTTGAACTTCTTCTCAGCGATGAATACCTGTGCGCGGGTATCATCAATCTGCGCGACGCCTATCTTGTCCCGAACGCTGCTCCTTAATCGCCGAGCTTGCTCCAAATATGCATGAGCTTCTTTAAAGCGAGCGAGTTCACGGAAGAGGTTACCAATATTGTTCTTGACATCTGCCCGAAATACTACGTTGCGAGCTAATTTGAAATGATGATCTGCTTCCTCGTACTCTCTAAGCACGCGCTTGTAATAGTCCATGGGCTTCTGTGGCGGGGCTAAGTTCCGCAGCACCATTGCTAACTGACTATGATAGGCACCCTTCGTCGCGTGGTTTGTGATCTTAGTAAACAACAATTGGTTATCTGTAAGGATCTTCAAGGCCTCACTGAATCGCGATGCTGACCACTCGACGATAGCTAGTCTAAGAAGAGCTCTCGCCCTCGTGTTGCCTTGGGTCGTTAGTCTCTCAATCGCCGCATGGAGCGTAATTCGCGCCTCATCCAACGCCCCTTCTCGCCAGTAACAGCAGGCAAGTTCCACTCTGGCAATCGCAACCTTTTTTAGGTCTCCAATAGATTCATAAAACGTAATACTCTCGGTGATAAGGTTCTTCGCTAATTCCTGTGAGCTTTCTACTCTATTCTTGCTCCCAATCCATCTCGTCAAAATGCCAATGCACAGCAAAACTTCAGCGGCGACAGAAGCGTGAAGACCGCCTGTCTGAGGCTTCTCTCCGACGCGACTCCATAAGGGCTTCATGACATCCTGAGCGGCGTGGTAATCACCTCTATCCTTGAACTCCAAGGCGGCCTGACACCTTATGAGCGCTTTCTCGTTATTGCTGAGGTGGGAGCCGGCTAGATTCGGTGAGGTTATCCTCATGACAGGTCGACCTTTCCAAGTGAGTGTAAGAGAGCTTGCAAAGACGGCGAGATATTAGATCCTCCTAGTCTCCCTTGCAACAATTTCCGGAAGTTGCTCTATTCTTTGCGATGTAAGAAATCTTGCATCACCAAACTGAAGGAGAACTTCGATGAAACAACTTCTGATGACACTGGCGCTCACCTGTGCTTTTGCATGTTCTGTCTCAGCAGGTGACATCCCCAGCGATGGCTCGCCCGCGCCAGGCGATATGCCAATCAGCGGAAAGCCAGCTCCAGGCGACATCCCGTCTGGCGGCAAGTCCGAGCTCTCAAGCGACGCGCTGTCGGCCTTACTGTCAGTGCTCAGCTTCCTGACGTAGAGTAAGAAACTCGATAGCTACTTTCGTCTGAGCCTCAAGGCTTAACGATGCGCTTTGGTAGTTATCGTGTTTTTACTTTCCCGGTAGGTTCTACAATTCAAGTGACGATAGCCGCCTCACGGCAGCAGGGGGTGGTGTGTTTCAAATAGCTTTACCTCAAAAGTCAAAATGCATTTATTTGGCAGTGGGGTTTTCATTAATGCCCCGTTGTTGGGGCATCACTGAGAGCTTTATCGTAGTCATAAGGGGGAATTCCGACTTTTAAGATAAAGCCGTCTCAAATCCCAAGGCGGTCAGCAGGTTCAAGTTAGGATTTTGAACCGCTAAATCTCCGAACAAACCTGCAGATGTCTTCGTATGGAATTTCGCAGTTGACTTAAGGGGGGCACGAACGATGCGCGATCCATTTACCGCAGGACTTCTGAGTTTTATTGTTCCCGGCGTCGGCCAGCTTTACAACGGCCGCATCCTTGCCGGAATACTCTGGCTAATCATCACGCCCGGCTTTTGGATTGGTTCGGGCGGCACGCTCGGCTGGATCTGCCACATCATTGCCGCCTACACCGCATACTCCTACGCCAAGGATCATCGGATCCGACATGCGTACTAAATGAGCGTGCTGGAATTGAAAGCGGCGAGCCTCAATAAAGAAACCCGCCGCCTCTGGGCATGACCTCTGTCCTCACGTCGGTCATGTAATCCGCCTTATATTCAAAATCAACCCAAAAAGCAATAGGTCTAAAATGTCGCTCCAACTCGAAAAACCGCTACACGGTCGCTCTGGTTATTGGCTGGCAAGGCAAACGGGACTGGCACACACGACTATCGCACGTATGAAGAACGCGAAGAAGATCAATTACCGCACGCTCGACAAGCTTTGTGAGGCGCTTAAGTGTGAGCCGGGGGATCTGCTTTCAAGGGACCACTCATCTGTGCCACACGATCCAGAACAGCTTCTCTAACCATATCCCTGAACGACTTCCGCTTCGTCAAGGGGAAGCGGGCGGTGCGAATCCGGCTATCGTGAAAATGGATCGTGTATTCGCCCATGCCTTTGGTGAGCTCTCCGACGTGTAGCGCAAATGGGATTGCCTTTTCACTCCAGAGCTCTTCCAGCACCTGTTGGGCTTCGGCTTCCAACGTGAGAGGCTCACGCACTTCATGTGTGCCCTGTGGTTTGGGGGACATTGAGATCTTCCTTACTGGGGCGTTTTGTCTTTACTTGGGCGTGAGACACGAATCATACACCTGAGGACACTGAACGCCTAATAGACCATTACCCTGGGAAGCGAAAGCGAAGCAGCCAAGGGAGATCTTCTTTGCAGTTAGCGCGGTTGGGTCAGTCGGACGCAATGTTTACAGACAATCTTGTCTAATGGCTGGGTGGGCGTGGAAGTTAGTCCGGTCCTCAACTTGACTCTAATCGGACGTACTTTCAAACCGCAGACAGTGCGATTCGAGCGCGGCTGCATGAGGTGGTAGACCGAACTACCGAGACTGACGGCGTACATGTTCGAGTTTATATCACCAATCGAAACGGGCAACAATACATTCATAATAAGTAGGCGCTCCGCCCGGGGAGCACTACCAATGGTGAATAACGGTTTCATTATCCGGTAGTACCTCGTGATATTCTTTCCCCATCGCTACCAACGTTAAAGAAGAGCTACCTGCAATCCTGAGCGCGGAAAACCCGTTGCGCGCCGGGATGCGCCTTGAGCCAACGGCGCCGCCTTGTGCCATGGTTATTTTCGGCGCCAGCGGAGATCTGACCCGTCGCAAATTGTTCCCGGCGCTTTATCGTCTCGCGCAACAACGCCTCGTTCCCAGCGAGTTTGCAATCCTCGGCACGGCCCGCCAACCACACAGCGATGATGAATTCCGCGCGGCAATGAAGGCAGCCATCGCGGAGTTTGGCCCCGACGACTCACTGGATGAAAACGCCTGGCAGAGTTTTGCGAAACGAATTTTCTATCTCGGGGGTGACTTTACAGACGCAGCGCTTTACCAGAAGTTAAAGACTAAGCTCGAGGAGATTGACAAGGAATACGACACTGAAGGCAATCGCATTTTTTATCTCGCCACTGCGCCTGACAACTTCGGACTGATTGCCAAACAGCTGGGCGAGGCCGGAATCGCGCGGCCTAGATCAAACAAAGCAACGGGAAAAGCAAACGCAAGTGTGAAACGGGCTGCGTCCACGAAGAAACCCTGGACGCGCATCATCGTCGAGAAGCCCTTTGGCCGGGACCTGGAAAGCGCGCGCACGCTAAACAAGACGCTGGCTGCAGTTTTTGATGAGAGTCAGATCTATCGCATCGATCATTACCTCGGCAAAGAGACAGTTCAGAATCTGCTGGTCTTTCGTTTTGCCAACAGCATTTTTGAGCCGCTCTGGAACCGGCAATATATCGATCATGTTCAGATTACCAATGCCGAGACAATCGGTGTTGAGGGCCGCGGCTCTTACTACGAAACGGCCGGCGCCCTGCGCGACATGATTCAGAACCACGTCTTTCAGGTGACGTCGCTAATTGCGATGGAGCCGCCGGCGTCTCTGTCAGCCAACGGCGTACGCGACGAAAAGATCAAGGCGATGCAGTCTGTGCGTCCGTTGCCTCGAGCGACTAATGAGTTTGCGGTGCGCGGTCAATACGGACCGGGAACAGTGCTGGGAGATACGGTGGTCGGTTATCGCGAGGAGCCGGGTGTCGATCCAAAGTCTTCGACCGAGACATTCGCGGCGCTCAAGCTGTATTTCGATAATTGGCGTTGGTCCGGCGTTCCTTTCTACATCCGCTCGGGAAAGCGTCTGCAGAAGCACGTCACCGAGATCGCTATACACTTTAAGGAAGTGCCGCACCGTCTATTCAACGATTCTGATTCGCCGCTGCAGCCAAACGTGCTCGTGATTCGCATTCAACCAAACGAAGGAATCAGCCTGCGCTTTGGTGCGAAGCTGCCCGGTCAGGCGCTCAGAATCCGCTCGGTCAACATGGACTTCCGCTACGGTTCGTCTTTCGGGGTCAAACCGCCGGAGGCTTACGAGCGCTTGTTGCTTGATTGCATGCTGGGAGATTCGACGCTCTACGCGCGCCGCGATATGGTCGAGCGTGGTTGGGAGATCGTGACCCCGATTCTGGAAGACTGGAAAAAGCCGGCGCCGGACTTTCCCAACTACGAAGCTGGCTCGTGGGGACCGCAAGCGGCTTTTGAATTGATCGAACGCGACGGTAGGGATTGGAGGAAATTGTGAACGTTGATCTTGGGTCTTTGGACTTTGTACAAAGTTCCAAAGCCCAAAGCCCAAAGACCAAAGTCCAAAACCCTTATTTATTCAATGCAAATCCAACTTGAGAAAACTCTGGACGTAGAAGTTGTCGAACGGGAACTGGCGGAGCTGTGGCAAGAAACCGCTCGCGATCCTAACGCCGACGCGGAAACTGCCGTGTTGCGCGCACGTGTCGCGAACCTGCTGGTTTATGTTTCGAATGATGCAGCCCTGGACGACCTACATCAGATGTTGGGCGAGCTGACCGCGGTTCATCCCAGTCGCGTGCTGGCAATGCTGGGCGCTCGAGAAGCAACCGACCAGGATATCGAGATGTCGGTAGAATCGATTTGTCAGACTGATAAGCGCACAGGCGCTAAGCGACTTAGCTGCGAAGAAATCACCTTGAAGGCCTGCGGAAAGTTTGTGGTTGAACTTCCGAGTGCGGCACTGCCGCTGCTGATGCCGGATCTGGCTACATTTCTTTGGTGGTGCAACGCTCCGCATCTCTCCGACAAGGTGTTAGACAAACTCCTGCGAGCCACTGATCGGCTGGTTATTGATTCGCTGGAGTTTGCAAATCCTCAGGCTGATCTCCGCGAGACCAACAAGCTGTACAGCACGAAAGACTACGACCATGTCGGCGTTAGTGACCTCAACTGGGCCCGGCTCACTTTCTGGCGCGAGCTGCTCGCGGATTTTTATGATGTGGCAGCGTATAGAGCGTGGCTCGACGATGTTGACTCCGTACAAATTGATTATGTTGCGCATGAGCGGGACGAGTCGGTGGCGCCCCAGGCTTTGCTGTTCTCCGGCTGGCTCGCGAGCCGGCTGAGATGGAGCCTGACGGAGGAATCGCCGGTTCAGGAGGACGGTCAAACGCTGTCGTTCAAGTTTGGATGCGAGGCTCGTGATGCTGGCTCCGCTGGACAGCGCAAGATTCAACTGAGGCTCAAGAGCGTAGAGCGAGGCGAGCGAAAGCCAGGCCGCCTCGTGCAGGTAGAATTGCGATCGAGTCGCGAAAAAGCGGGTTCTTTCAAAGTAGCACGCAGCGACGACAATCTCTACGTTTTGGCCGAAGCCAAACTGGGACGACAAACTCACCGCGGTCGCGTCTTGCCTGTTAGAAACCGCAGCGCCGCGCAGTTGTTAAGTCGTGAGATGGAGATTCTCTGCAACGATCAAATCTACCAGGAAGCTATAGCCGTGGCTGCAAAGATGATCGACGCGTTGCTGTAAACAGGGCTCGAGAGGCAAAGCGGACGACTGAATAATGACTACCAGATTCCGCAATCTTCAGCCGTCCGCTCACGGACTTCAACTCGGGCTGCTGCCAATCCCAGCGATGAATCGCTGGGCTAATTTCAGTCGTCCTAACGCGGACTTAGACATGCGTCTTTCTGTGCAAGGGCCCCAATGATATGACGCTGAAGATTTGCATCGCCGGAGCTACTGGATGGATCGGAAAGCCGCTTTGCGCGGCCGTCTCTCAAGCAGTCGATTTGAATCTTGTTGGTGCCGTCTCTCGTACTCATAAACGTCGCAGCCTCAAAGACGTTTTTGCTGACATAACCCTTGACGTGAAGATTAGCGGGTCAGTCGCAGAAGCTCTCGCTACCCCAACCGATGTCCTGGTTGATTTCACCAAGGCAGATGTGGTGAAAGACAATGTCATGACCGCAATTAGAAAAGGCGTTCATGTTGTCATCGGTTCGTCCGGGTTGTCGGATGAAGATTTTGTTGAAATCAACCGCGCCGCTTTGGAGAAGAAGGTTGGCGTTCTGGCTGCCGGCAACTTCGCCATTACCGCCGTATTGCTGCAGCGCTTTGCTTGTGAAGCAGCAAAGTATCTGTCGCATTGGGAGATTATTGACTATGCCTCAGACGCGAAAAGGGATGCGCCAAGCGGGACAACTCGCGAATTGGCTTTTCGATTAGCAGAAGTCAGAAGACCGGAAGTCACGCATCCGATCAGTGAAACAATTGGAGAAAGAGAAAGTCGGGGAGCGACCTTAAACGGAACCCAGATTCATTCGCTTCGTCTTCCCAGTTACGTCATTAGTGTTGAGGCAATCTTTGGGGCAAAAGATGAGCGTCTGACCATACGTCACGATGCTGGAAGCGGAGCCGAGCCGTACATTGAAGGTACCCTTTTAGCAATTCGAAAAGTGGCCGGGCAGGTTGGGGTAATCAGAGGCCTGGACAAGATAATGAACTGAGTCGTAGGGAGTGGTGGACAGGAAGTTCGTCTCAACAAGCTTAGGGTCGCAACGGCTTTCTTGTCGGTGGAACAGCGCGCGGGATGTCGCCGTCGTCAACCGCATTCGCGGCGTTTTGTGGCTGAAGCTTTGGGACGCCCCCTCGTAGCGATGGCGGAAGTCTTGGAGTCGGAATACTGACGGTGGCAATCGAATCGGTGCGTCGCAGGATTGCGCCGCCACTCCCGGCGACCCAGAGATTAGCGCCACCGCGGTAAGCAACGGAATAGAGCGGCGCGCTGGTGATGGTTGGTTGCTGCTCCCAGGTGGCGCCGGCATCTTGCGTGTGAATGATTCGACCCTGTTCGCCGGCTACGAGCACATCGTCGCGTCCGGCAACCGCCACCGCAAAGAGGTTCGTGCTGAGGCCGCTTTCCATGTCTTTCCAGGTGACGCCACCATCATCGGTACGCAGAATGATTCCGCGTGAGCCGACTGCGTAACCGCGCAGCCCATCGGCAAACGTCACGGCATAAAGCCATTCTCGCAAATTCTTATCAACCCGTTTCCAGGTCTCGCCGGCGTTCTCGGTGCGCAGGATAGTGCCGTTGGAACCGACGGCGACGCCATGTTGCGGATCGGTGAAGCTCACGTCTTCCAGCCAATTAAGAGTGTTTGTCTTTTGCGAACGCCAGGTTTGCCCGCCGTCTTCCGTGTGCATGATTAGTCCGCGCGCACCCGCAATCCAACCGCTCTCAGGTGAAACGAAATCAACGCTGAATAGATCTTCCTTCGCTTCGACTACGACCAGCTCCCAGAGGACGCCGCCATTCATAGTACGGAGAACTGTGCCTCTGTCGCCGACTGCGAAGCCGACCTTTCTACTCACAAAGGTGATCGAGTTGAGCCGGTTAGTAGTTCCCGACAGACGGACGATCCAATTCTTTCCACCGGAACTCGTGAAAAGTATTTTCCCCCGCGAACCGACTGCCCAACCATGAGAGTTATCCATGAAGAAAATGTGAGATAAATCTTCGCGGCCGCCTTCGGTTAAGCGCCTCCAGGAAAACCCGCCGTCGTCCGTGCGTACCACCAAACCGTCAGCGCCGGCAGCCCATCCCAGCGTCTCATCCGCGAAGAACAGAGTCGTGAGTTTGGGAGCGGTGCGAACGTTGACCGGCAGCCAGATCGTGCCGCCGTCGCCGGTAGTCAACACCACACCACCGTCGCCCGCGGCCCAGCCGTGCATTTCATCCGTGAAGACAACTGAAAGCAGATCGGTGGTCACCAACACGTTCAGATTTCGCCAGGTCGCGCCGCCGTCATCCGTTTGTAGTATCGTTCCCTGGTAGCCGACCACGACCGCGCGTTTGGCGGACACAAAAGAAACTCCGGTAAGGAAAAGGTTGCCGAGTCCGGCATATGGCTTCCATTCGGCGCCGCCGTTGTTGGTCACCAGCAACGTCCCTCGCGATCCCACTGCGATGCCTGACTTCGCGTCAAAAAATGCCACCGAGAATAAATGTGACGACGTGTTTGTGGATTGCGGTTTCCAGGTGACGCCGCCGTCGGTGGTAGCGATCAGTGCGCCGAAGGTGCCGACGGACCACCCCAGCATTGGATCCCCGGGGGCGAACGTCACCGCGAACAAATGATCTTTGGTGCCGGTTGTTCTGGTCACCCACCGGCGTCCACCGTCTGCCGTCGTCATGATCACTCCGCCGGCTCCGGAGATAACCGCGCGCGCCTTGTCCTTAACGTAGAGACCATAAAGTGTAGTGATAGCCGGCGATAGTTGCGGTTGCCACTCGAAGCCTCCGTTACGCGTGCGCAGGATCGCGCCATCGCTACCAACGGCCCAGCCGGTTTTTTTGTCGGCCGCGAACCTGACTGAATTAATCGTGTTGCCCTGCGGCAGTGGATTCTGCCACTCCCAACCCGAAAGCTGTGGCTGCTGCGCCGCGTGAGAGATAGGGAGCAGCAGCAGGAGACAGGCGCAGCTCAGCAAAGTGGCGGCAATTCCCCCCTTAAGTGAGGATCTCAATCTGTTTATTAAGCTGGGCAGAGTCATAGGTCGGGCGGTTTCTTACAAAAGATTCTTCCAATAAGGGCGAAAACGTATTCTCGGGGAGATGTCAGGTTAACGGAAGGCAGAATTATAAAGATCAAGCCGGATGAAAGCGAATTAGCCTGAAACGAGGGGGACTCAAGATCGAAAGTCTCAGGGTTGGGAAAGGGGGCTTGCCCCCGCTGGTCGGATGGCATTCAATCCGAGCGGGGGCAAGCCCCCTTCCCAACCTGTGAGATTTTCAATGTTGTCTCGCAGATCCTACTTGATGGTAGGTGGGCGATAACCGCGTTCGACGCGCCAGCCCTGCGAGCTGTGTTTTAGTTTTGCGATTGTGAGCGCGTGAGGCTGACCGCAAGCAAGCCAACGCGCCCGGAGATGCCGGTGGCCGCGATTGGTGTTGTCCTTGGCTACAAAAAGCGCGCCGCTCTCCGTTATGGTCGATGCTTCCTTCATCTCCAGCTCAACGGCTTCGGTTAGAGCCGTTTCCGCCAATCCAGCGGCAGGAATAGGGTCTGTATACGCCTCAGCAAAACCAACCTGAACATAAGCTGACGGCCAGTCACAGGTCACCGGTGAAACAACTACCGCCTTACCGATCACCAGCTCATTACCCTGGCAGTCCAACGCCAGACCCGGTTCGACAATAATCTGTCCCGCCTCAACTATTACCTTGAGACCGGAAACAATCCCGAACCCATGCAGAGCGCGGTTATGTCTCTTCAGCTTTTCGCGAAAGTATTTTTGCTCGAGCTCAAAGCTTTCCGCGGTCAGGACCTGGCCGGTAAAGAAACGAAGTCGTTTGAGAGATTCTGACTCAGCCATGCGTTTCAAACTTCCTCGCCCTCGGCAATAGCCAATGCTCCGGTTGTTCCGACTCTGTCTATCGCCGCGCGAAGAATCTCTTCATCAACGCGACCACTGGCAGCGATGCGGCGAGCCGCCTTGTCAACAGCTTCCTGAACCAGGTCGCCATCGTGCCCGCGTATCCATTCCCATTTCACCTTATGTCGCGTCGCCGCCTTGTCCAGACGCGCCCACCACTGGTGATTCGTCTTGCGGCGAAAGCGTCCGCTCATTGTTTCTACGACGTAACGCGAATCAGTGAAGAGTTGGACGCTACACGGTTCCGTCAACGCTTCCAACCCCAGGGCTGCCGCTGTTACCTCCGCTTGTTGGTTGGTTGCATGACCCAGATACTCACCGACCGCGTGCCAGACGCCCTTGAATCCAAGCAAAGCCACTGCCGCCGCGCGCGTGGAAACTTGCCCGTTGCCGAGACTAGAGCCGTCGCAAAAAATGGTTACTGACTTCATAGGAGTGCGGAATTTTCCTCGCCGGAAGCGAGAGTTATAGTAGCAGAGCAGCAGGCTGGGTCATTAGCGCAGAGATCATTTGGCGCGCGCAATCTGTTTGTTGTGATATAAAGTCTCGCCGGTTCTACGTAGGCTACACGCTATTGAAGCGGGCGCATCTCACGTCCAAAAAACTTAAACTCATTTCGACTTCTGTTCTCATCGGAAGTCGTCAATCACCCCAGGAGGATTCCATGAACATGCAACGGAGACGTTTTATCAAGAGTTCAATAGCGCTGGGCGTGGCGTGCCTGATTCTCTGCACCCCGCTAACTTCTCAGGCTTGGGGAGCCGGCGGACACATGATGGTCGCTCAGATCGCCTTCGCCCGGCTCAATCCCAGAGCGAAGGCGCAGGTCAAAGCGCTGCTGGCGCTGCCGATAAATCCCGCTGCCATATCGTCACAGAGCAAAGACTTCGTTAACGCAGCCCACTGGGCTGATGACCTGCGGCCGTTTGCGGAGTTTGATGGTTTCAAAGAACTTCACTTCATCGATACTCCGTTTTCGACGGACGGAACGCCTTTACCAGAGTTGCCCACTCCTAACATCGTCACGGCTCTGGAGGACAATGTAAACATACTTAAGACCAGCACGGACAAGAACGCGCAAGCCCAGGCGCTCAGGTTAATCATTCACTTTGTCGGCGATATTCATCAACCGCTTCATGGCGCTACCAGAGTCGACAGCGCTAATCCGGAAGGAGATCGGGGTGGCAACCTGGTATCGATAATGATTCCCGTTAAGAACGGCCAACCGAAAAAAACCAACCTTCATAGCTATTGGGACGGTGGCATTGGCGCCTTTCCGCCGACGGGACTAAACTTCGCGCCACCCCCACTTAAACTGATTCCCGCGGCCGCCGCCAGAGCGAAGGCAGGAAATCCCGCCACTGCCCGCGGGGTGAATCTCAAAAATCCGCTTAACTTCAGCGGCTGGGCAGACGAGAGCTTTCAACTCGCGAAGACCGTGGCTTATAAAGGGATAACAAACGGCGCTACGCCGACAATCAGGTACAAGAGGAAAGCGTTGCGGGTTGCGAACCAGAGAGTTGCGTGGGGAGGCTATCGGCTGGCCGCGTTGTTGAATTCCATTTGGCCGTAAGCGGAGGACTTGGTTTAGCCGCGGATTTACGCGGATGAACGCGAATCAGATCAAGCAAATAGACAAGTCCTTAGATAGTGGTTATCCGAATTGTCCTTACTCTTGTTCTGATCCGCGTTCATTCGCGTAAATCCGCGGCCAATACTTCAATGGCGCTAGACTTGATCACAAGCTATCCAGCGTAAGTTTTGTGTCGGCATTATTCCAGGCAGCGTCGAATTGTTGTTTGACCAGCGCGGCCTCGTGGTTTTCTGCTGCGCTTTGAGCGCCTCCATCAAGCCAAAAAGCGCTAAATTTCTGTAAAATCCGACGCCTATCGCTGGTCCTTTGTAAGCTACCGCGGGAATTTGATTTCCTTCGAATAGTTCGAGCAGGCGGACCATCTCTGCCGTCAAGAGCACGTTCAAAGCAGCATTGCTTTGAGTTGTTTCAATTGCTCTTGAGACACGCGGTCGGGAGCAACTCGCGATTGAGCTGGAAGAACAACAACGGGATCAGCGCATGACGCTGCGCCAAAGAGAGGAGTCTGATCCAATTCAAGGTCGAACCCGCCAGGGTACGAATGCGTTCGGCCCGGGCTGCGTCGATCTCGATGCGCGTGCAGTGCACCAGTAATTCTGCTTCGGCGTCCGAGGAGATCGTTTTAAGTAAGTTTTCCGTCGGCATTGGTTCTAAGTACCTATTCATTAACCTTCAGCACCGCGAGAAACGCTTCCTGCGGAATCTCCACGCGGCCGACTTTCTTCATGCGCTTCTTACCTTCTTTCTGCTTCTCGAGCAGTTTGCGTTTGCGCGAGATGTCGCCGCCGTAGCATTTCGCAATAACATTCTTGCCCATGGCCTTCACCGTTTCGCGCGCGATCACCTTGGCGCCGATGGCCGCCTGAATTGGAACTTCGAAAAGCTGACGCGGGATTAACTCCTTCATCTTTGTGGCCAACGCGCGACCCTTCGCTGCCGCAGTATCGCGATGCAGGACAAGCGAGAGCGCATCGACGGGCTCGCCGGAAACAAGCACATCGAGCTTGACGAGATCGCTTTCCCAGTAACCTGCCAGGTGGTAATCGAGTGAGGCGTAGCCGCGCGAAGTTGATTTCAAACGATCGTAAAAGTCGAGCACGATCTCGTTGAGCGGCAGTTCGTACGTCAACATCACACGATTCGAGGTGATGTACTCAAAGCCCTTCTGCTGGCCGCGCTTTTCTTCGAGCAAGGCCAGGATTCCACCGAGGTGTTCTTCAGGAGTTAGGATAGTGGCGCGGATCGCGGGCTCTTCAATTTTCACAATGCGACCGGGGTCAGGCATTTTTGCGGGCGAGTCGATCTCCGTAACTTTGCCGTCGGAGGTGGTGACGATATAACGCACGCCGGGCGCTGTCGTAATCAGATCAAGATTGAACTCACGCTCCAAACGTTCCTGCACGATCTCCATGTGCAGCAGACCGAGAAAGCCGCAGCGAAATCCGAAGCCCAACGCCGTTGACGATTCCGGCTCATAAAAAAACGAAGCGTCATTCAGGCGCAGCTTATCCATTGCGTCGCGCAGCTCTTCGTATTGGTTGGTATCGATGGGATAGAGTCCCGCGAAAACCATGGGCTTGATTTCCTGATAACCCGGAAACGGTTCTTTGGTCGGTCGAGCTGCTTCGGTAACGGTATCGCCGATTTGCACGTCAGCCACAGCCTTAATGGACGCGGTAAGGAAGCCGACTTCGCCGACGCTCAACTGATCAATCGGTGTTGGCCGCGGGCGATTCACTCCCAAAGTTTCCACCTGGTAATCGCGCCCGGCGTTAAAGAAGCGAATTTTCATTCCGGGCCTAATCGTGCCGTCAATAACTCGAAAGAGAACAATCACGCCGCGGTATGAGTCGTACCACGAGTCGAAGATAAGGGCTTTCAACGGCGCATCCGGGTCGCCCTTTGGCGGCGGCACCTCGCGCACAATTGCTTCCAAAACTTCCGCCACGCCTACGCCAGTCTTGGCGCTGGTAAGAATGGCGTTGTGAGTTTCGAGACCGATGAAGTGTTCGATCTGTTCGATGGCTTTTTCAGGTTCGGCCCCGGGCAAATCGATCTTATTGATGACCGGAATGAGTTCCAGATTATTTTCGATGGCGAGATACGTGTTTGCCAGCGTCTGCGCTTCGACACCCTGTGAGGCATCGACGATGAGCAGCGCTCCTTCGCAAGCTGAAAGTGAGCGCGAAACTTCGTAGGAGAAATCGACGTGGCCGGGCGTATCAATCAAATTCAAAACGTACGACTGCCCGTCCTGTGACTTGTAGTCGAGTCGCACGGCGTGCGCTTTGATCGTGATGCCACGCTCGCGCTCGAGGTCCATATCGTCGAGCACCTGCGCTTCCATATCGCGTCCGGTAACGGCGCCGGTCAATTCGAGCAGGCGATCGGCCAGCGTCGATTTGCCGTGATCGATATGGGCGATGATGGAAAAATTGCGAATGCGTTCAGGATTCATTAAGGAAGTCCGGTGACTTAACATAACAAAAGGCGCGCTAAACCGCACGCGCGCCTGTTTTGGTCAAGTCGAGAGAGACGATTGCCTTAGCTTCCTCAGTTAATCGTCAATGTGTGCTTCCAGGTAGGCCCGCGCGCTCTCCTCCGTATTGACCGAGTTAATGAATTCCTGGTTTCTGTGGGCCCATTCGGCATGCTCTTGAAGAAACTGTGCATAGTCCGGGGCTACACCGGTGTCGGTGATAAAGCCGAGCTTGCGCATCACCCTCTGCATCATCACAGTGTCGTTGGCAAAACTCGCAGCCATGAGCAGTTTGTGCTTGTCATCGTCGGACAACGACGACGAAGAACTTGATGAGTCAGAGTTGGTGTTCAGATTGTCATTGCTGTTAGATCTTGAGTTGGAGTTGTAATTCGAATTGTAGTTGTCGTTGGAATTGCGATTTGGATTGTAAATGCCCGGCGCCTTGATGACGCCGAAAACAATCAGGAGGGCCACAGCAATCACAACCACAATCAAACCAAGACAGCCCGCGCCGCCACAACCCAGCGCAATTTTTGCGTTTCTATTCATAGTTTCCTCATGTAACGCAAACTGTTAGTTTGCGATCCTTTTTTTTGACCAGTAGCCCATCGTCCGCAAACTGACAGTTTGCGTTACTAACGAGTCTTCATCCAGGCGATACAGGACTGGAGATGATAGCGCATGTTTTGCTTTGTGTCGTGATGCAGCGAACCGTGTCCGGGCAAGACCCACTCAAAATCGTAATTCGCCAGGGTGGCCATAGACTCCGTCTGTCTGGCCCACGAATACCAGGCGACGCTCGGAAAAGCCGTCAAAGTCTTCCGAGTTGGCGACCAGGCCAGATGATCGCCGGTAAAGAGAAATTTGTTCCGGTACAGAAATACGACGTGGCCGCGGGTATGGCCGGGGGTGGGAATGATCAACACGTCCTCATCGAGGCGCACTGCTTCGTCGCCTTCAATGATCCGCTCGACGCCCAGGCGCGCCGCGCCGTCGTCAGCGTGCATGATTCGCTCGCAGCCAAACTTCCTGCGGAACAACTCATGGTCGGCAATGTCATCGCGGTGCGTTAACAGCATCTGCCTGACACCGCCAAGTTCCTCAATCCGTTTGACCAACTGCGTGGCAAACCTGGGTGAATCGACCAGCAGGTTGCCGCCCGCGCTTTCCGGCCGAACAATTAGATAACTCCAGCCGCCAAAACTCGATTCCGAAGTGAACCCGCAGAAGTACACATTCTCGGCAATTGGTGAGGGAAAGGCGTCGATACCGATGCGCGCATCATGCTTTTCCCTGGTTCCGATGGAGCCGGTGGGACAAGCGACAAGCGCCATCATGGCCAGGCGCGTATCCGCGTCGCTTTCAGGTTGATGATAGACGCTGCACTGCTCACCGTGGTCTCTGAAAATTCCGGGCGCGAGTTGGCTGCACGTGTCACAGTCGATACAGGTTGCGTCGACAAAAAAGTCTCCGGGCACGTTTTCCGGCAAGCGCTGTTGGATGTTGGCCATATGAAGCAACCTTCTGGTTAGATCATCGCTCAAGCAACTGCGAGGTTCAAGTGCGGCCCTGCAGCGCTGTGCTTTTGTGGCGAGTAAACGGCTTAGAATCGGTCTGCTTGCTTACTTATCTCTCCCTGACTAAGATCTCGATTCGCTATCCATGTCATCCCATTCCTACAAGTCCTTTTCAGGAGAATCATGATGCGCACTTTCCGAAGTTTGCTTGCCGTCCTTTGCTTTGCCGCGTTGGTCGCGTGGGCTTCCGCAATCTCCACCGCTCAGGAGTCGGCTTCGAAGACGACAGAACTCATCCCCGCAACCACAGACATCTCGGTGGGCCAAAAGGTGAAGTTCACTGCCTTGGTCAAAGATGCGGAGGGAAACAAAACCGACGCCCGCGCAACGGCGTGGTTTGCGGCGCCGTTTGATCTGGCTGCAGTTGACGAGTCGGGCACGGTTTCGTTCTTTAGCCCGGGAGAGGTGCTGGTAGGCGCCGTGGTTGGCGGCAAGGCAGTGCTTACAAAAGTGATGGTCAAGGTTGGACCCGTCATGCGCATCGATATCGAACCAGTGAAAACGCCATTGGTAATCGGAGCAAATACTCGACTCTCGGCGACAGCCCGGGGCTCCGAAGGAAATCCGCGCAGCGATGCTGTCTTAAGCTGGACCTCCAACAAGCCTGACGTAGCAACGGTGGACGGAGCTGGCGTCGTGACTGCAATCTCTCCGGGGCGGGCGACAATCAGCGCGTCTTCCGGCAGCGGTAAGGGCAGCGCTGATTTAACGGTGGTCAATAGCACCCTGACCGGGCTATCCATCGAACCGAGATCGAAAACCACGCGAACGGGAGATGTGGTGCGTTTCAATGTTCATGCAACCAGCGGCCAGGCCGACAACAACGCGGTACGCTGGACGGTTAGTGGTCCCGCCGCGACGATCGATTCCGATGGCGGTTTCGTTGCAGAGCTGCCGGGCGCCTATGTAATCACCGCGGCGAGTGGGCGGCAGGAAGCAATTGCTTCCGTGATCGTGACGCCGCGCAATGCCGAACGCACCCTTCAAGTAGTCGGTCGAGCACCTATTAAAGATTTTGAGGCGGCGGAAGAATGGCTAATGGGAAACTATGCCTACCTTTCGACCATCTCCGACAAGTTTCTCGTCTATGACATTTCAGACCCGACGCATCCGAAACTTACGGACACGATAAAAGTCGACGCGCGACTCGTTAATGACATCAGCACCACCGCAGACGGCAAGATTCTGGTCATTTCCCGGGAAGGCGCATCCAACCGCAAAAACGGCATTGCCTTTTTCGACACCTCCGATCCTGCACACCCAAAGCCAATTTCCGAATATACAGAAACTGTCACCGGTGGCGTGCACAGCGCGTTTGTTGACGGGCATTACGTTTACCTTACGGACGACGCCACAGGTTCAATGCGCGTGATTGACTTCGCCGATGTGAAGCATCCGAAAGAAGTAGCGCGCTGGGAGGTTTCCAGCGCGGTAGCAACAACAATAACCACTGCTGAGGGTGAACGGGAAATTGTTGGTCGCTACCTGCATGATGTGCAAGTCAAAGATGGTTTGGCTTATCTCGCTTATTGGCGCGATGGTTTGGTAATTCTCGACGTGGGCAAGGGCCTGAAGGGTGGCAGCCCGAAGCACCCGCAGCTCGTCAGCCAGTTGCGCTTTAATCATCATGAACTTTACGGCAATGGCTGGCTCGCGGGAACGCACTCAGTTTTCCGTTACAAGAATTACGTTTTCGTTGGTGACGAAGTGTTTCCACCAATCTTTGATATTCACGATCGCAAGCGCATTCCAGTGCGCGGCGTCGTGCATGTCGTGGACGTGGCTGACATCAACAATCCGCGAAAGGTTGCGGAGTATCCCGTGCCTGAAGCCGGTGCGCATAACATGTGGGTCGACAATGATGTGATGTACATGGGCTATTACAACGGCGGCGGGCGCGTCGTTGATGTCTCAGGAGAACTGCGGGGCGATCTCTACCGGCAAGGTCGTGAAATCGGTCGCCTCTGGGCTGGTGATCCGCAGGGCTACCGTCCCAATTTGCCTTTCACCTGGGGCGCGCAGCCGCATAAGGGTCTGATCTTTTTCAACGACGTTCACAGTGGAATATGGATTGTGAAAGTTGGGGAGCTAACTGAGAAGGGATCGACAACCGCCCCCGGGCAATAGCCGTGATATGGACAGGATTTATAAGATTTACAGGATTAACAAGAGCACACTAACTGCCAACGGTTCACCTTCATCGCTTGTTAATCTTGCTAATCCTGTAAATCCTGTCCAACTTCTTATTGAATCCCGAATTCGCTGATTAATCTGTGCAAGTAAGAACGGCTGATCCCAAGACGTTTCGCCGCCGCCACCTTGTTTCCACCTTCTGCTTCGAGAGCGCCGGCTACCAATTGTCTCTTGAGAGCAGTCACGGCACCTTCGAAAGTTTTTTCATTGGGTACACCTTGAGTTGGTAAAACGTTCTGCATTTTTTCCGGCAGAAACTCGAGGCCAAGGGTTGGCTGCCGATCCAGTAGAACCAGTCTCTCCATCAGGTTTTCAAGTTCGCGAACGTTGCCGGGCCAGTCATATTCATTGAGCGAGTCGATCAACTCCGGACCCAACTGCGGCGTGGGGCGGCTATGCTTTTCAGCTGCTTTGGCCGCAAAGTGAGCCGCTAAACCGGGGATGTCTTCCCTTCGCGAGCGCAACGGCGGCAGCACCAGAGGCACCACATTCAGGCGATAGAAAAGGTCCCGCCGAAAACTCTTAACGTTAACTTCGCCTTCCAAATCCCGACTGCTGGCGGCTATCAGACGAATGTCTACGTTCAAAGTCTTCGTGCCGCCGACACGTTCAAAAGCACGTTCCTGCAAAACACGCAGTAGTTTCACCTGAACGTTCGGCGACAGCTCAACAACCTCATCGAGAAACAGAGTGCCGCCGTCAGCCAACTCAAATCGTCCCATGCGCGCGTACGTTGCGGACGTGAATGCTCCCTTCTCATGACCAAACAATTCCGACTCAATCAAAGTCTCAGACAGCGCGGCACAGCTCACCGCGATGAAAGGACGATCAGCGCGCTGGCTTTCTTCATGGATAGCGCGCGCCAGCATTTCCTTTCCGGTTCCGTTTTCACCGACGATCAAAACCGTGGCACTCGTGTTGGCAACCGCTCGAGCCTGCTTGAGCGTTTTCTCCAGTTCCGGACTCAACCCAATCAAGCGACCAAACCCGCGGGCGCCAACAAGCTCGTCATGTAGACGTGCGTTTTCGACTTCGAGACGGCGCATGCGGGCCGCCTGGTTCACAATGTGAAGCACCTCGGCACCATCGAGCGGCTTTTCGAAGAAGCCGTAAGCGCCACGCTTAACTGCTTCCCGGGCTGCGCTCTTTTCGTCGGTGCCGGTAATCACAACTACCTGCGCGGGCGGTTCGGTGGCGCGGGCAGCTTCGATAATTGCCAGCCCTTCGCTTATGTCTTCGAGCCGAGGCGGCAAATGTAAGTCGCTGATCACCACATCGACAGTTTCCTGTCGCAGCAGCTTCATGGCTTCCGTGCGACCAGCCGCTTCAAGCACGCGATAGTCGGAGTTGAGCGTCCACGTGAGTCCGCGACGCACAGACTCATCGTCGTCAATTACGAGGATTGTTTCTTTGAGCGCAGCTTCTTCGGATTGTTTTGGCTTACTCATCTCGTCGAATTTCGTGCAAACGAATGCGAGCGTTCTCGGAACGATTGAACCGACTGGATTTCGTTAACTGTGAGACTGATTATGCGACTTGCCTTCGCGGCGCTTGTCGACGATGGCTGAAGGTAGCACGACCTTAAAGGTCGTACCAGTACCTTCTACTGAATCGACAGTGATTGCTCCACCGTTGGCAACAACTACCTCTCGGCAGGTGTAAAGCCCAAGACCGACACCGCGCTTCTTAGTGGTCGCAAAGGGACGGAAAAGCCTTTCTTGAATAAATCTCTGGCTCATCCCCTCGCCGGTGTCGCTTATGCTAAAGAATGGCTTGCCGTCATCAGTTGTGCCCGCCGCGATGCTCAACGTACCGCTTTCCTTAGTCATTGCTTCACGGCCGTTGATAATCAGGTTCTCAACGACCTTTTCCATTCTTGTCAGATCAACCAGGGCGAAAAGGCTTTCGGGAAGATCGATCTTAATCTCATGCTTGTTGCTCGCCGGCTCGGCGGTCATTGAGACTACCCGCCGCAACATCGGAATCAGGTTGGAAGGCTGCGGCCGCTTGTGTTCACCGCTCAGCGTAGCTACCGGATTGCTCAAACGCGAGACCAATGCCCTTAAGTTATCGGTACAACCAGTCAGGGATTTCATCGCGTCCGCGCGAAACTCCTTATTGTCGAAATGCCGCTCCATGTTTCCCACAGTTAATGACAAAGCTTCGATTGCGTTTTTCAGATCGTGGGTGAGAACTGCAGACAAACGTACGAAGGATTGAAACTGCCGCGTCTCAGCCTCGCGGGCGAGCTGGTCGCGAAGTTGTTTGGTCATCAAACCCAAATTCTCCGCAAGCGGCTTGAGGTCGTCGCTGGACTGCAATTCAATCGGACGATCGAGTTCTCCTTTGGCAAATGCCTCGACGCTTTCACTGACGCGCTCGATGCCGCGCACCTGGTGGCCCCATTGCCTTGAAAGCATCCAACCCGACAGCGAGGCCAGCAACAGAGCGGTGACCAGTCCAATCCAGCCATTCCGGCGTGCATCGGCAAGCAGTTGCTCAAAGTTTGAAGTTGTCGCAGCGTTCAATTGCTTTTGCTGCTCAGCCACGAGTTGCATGAGCGGATCCTTACCGGCGGCCCCCGCAAGCTGCCGCTCGCGTTGCAGCGCCGCCTCGGCGATTCGCTGGCCGTTCCAGTAGTTCATTAATGCCACCAGCAGCAGCGGTACCAGGCAAAGGCCGAGAAAGGCGAGAAACAATTTGGGACGACTGGACAAGAAAGAGCCCCCTGCAAGGAATCTGGCAGCGAGATATTACCGCATGGACCCTAATTTAGCTTTAGTTTTACTGCGGAAATGACCGTCTGTGAGTCGACAAATACAGAACCGGGAGCGGACAGGGGCCCCCGCGCGGGCAGCCCGCGTGGGGTGGTGGTAGCGACCGGGAGATGATTACTAATCGAGTTTGCTAGTGCGGGTTGTGTCTGTCCTAAGGTCACCCGGTCATGCCCATTTCGACTGACGCTAATCACCGAGGACGACCGAAAAACAAAACATAGCCGTCGGCGTCCTTGAGCTCGAAACCACGCAAACCGTCATCAGTGTCTTTCAGTGGCTCGGAAAACTCTACCTTGCGCGAAACAAATTCCGCAGCCAGTGCGTCAGGATCCGGAACGTTAACGAATGCGTCCCAGCGGGCGATACCTTTTTTGACGTCTCGCTTGTAGTTTGGCAGTGGAGCCACGCCAACGTCTTTGAGCAGGAGCTGCGCACCGCCCCTGCGAACGATGCCGAAGAAGATATCGTCAGGATCAGGTCCCTGGAAGGTGATCTCAAATCCAAGGCGATCTCGGTAAAACGAAAGCGATGACGGTACATGGCTCACGATAAAAAAGGGTGAGATGCCGGAAATCTCTGCTTGTGTCATGTGGACTGCTCCGTTCTTTAAGCCCAACATGTGTTAGACACTACAAGTGGGCAAAAGACTGCCCCACGCACGGATAGCGTGGTCAGTCAAGTATCTTGATACCCAAACTTGAACCCGGTCGCTGCCACCACCCCACGCGGGCAGCCCGCGCGGGGACCCCAGTCCGCTCCCGGTTCCGTATTTGTGAATCGTATTCAAGAATTCTGGATTCGCGTAATCCCCGTTAATCCGCGGCTAATTAGTGTGTCGGTAAGCGTCCGAACTGCGCGAGCAGGGGTTGGAGTAACTCCACGATGCGGCCGTGAGAAACGCCATTGCTGGCAACCACACCGTTGCGATTCTGCACGTCGGCGTGGTTGTAGCGGAGCGGACGTCCGAACAAGTCTGTGATTTGCCCACCAGCCTCGTGCAGGATTACTTCCGGAGCACAAGTGTCCCACTGTTTGGTGCGCGGCGAGAGGTGTACATAGAGATCACATTGCTGCTCAATAATCAATCCCACCTTGATGCCGACCGAGCCACGAAGTACTTCTTCCTTTAAACCGAACGCCTGAACAACTTTGTCCATACGCGGACTGCGATGTGATCGACTTGCCGCCAGACGCATCGTTGAAATCTCCTGATGATCAGATACGCGACCCTGCGCCGGCTTGAAACCCGGCCGCTCGATCCAGGTACCTCCGCCGCGAACTGCGCGATAAAGCGTCCCGGTCAGCGGTTGATAAACAACACCGAGTACGCAGTCACCATTTTCACTTAAGCCAATCTGTACCGCGAAGTCACCGTTACCGTCGATGAAGCCCGTGGTGCCGTCGAGCGGATCGATCAACCAGACGCGCGACTTGTCCAGACGGTGGGAAGTGTCAAGCGATTCTTCCGCCAAAATGCCATCGCCGGGAAACTCCTGGCGCAAGCGCGTCACGATGATTTCGTTTGCGAGTCTGTCAGCCTGCGTGACCGGCTCGCGATCATCGGCGCTGGCCTTCTGCTCGATCTCGAGAGGACCTTCGTAGAGATCGAGGATTGCGGCCCCCGCTTCGCGCGCAAGTTCCAGGGCGACGCGCAATTCGTGATCGTATCTATTACTGTTAACCAAGTGCATTTTCATTTAGGTCAGAAGAACGGGCGGGGGCAAACCCACCTTCCCGACCTCGAGCTTATCAAAGTTGAGTGCTTGATTCCTGATCGAAAGGCTTTCAACCGAGATCTTCGGGTCTAGTCAAGAAACCTCTAAGGTTGGGAAGGTGGGCTTGCCCCGCTTCATCCACTGGGACTCAAAGTCAATCCTCATCTAAAAGAACTTTATTCAGGCTGCTGTCTCACGAATAATTTCGAGCGTCTGATCGATGTCGGCGCGGGTGGTGCGAAAGTTTGTGATGCAGGCGCGCAGCGCAAACTTTCCGCGGATGGTAGCGCTCGATAGATAGGCGCGCCCACCGCGCTGAACCGCGTTCATGATCTGGGTGTTAAGTTGGTCGAGTTCAGCGTTCGCTGCAGCCTGCGCCGTTTCGTCGTCCGTTTGTAAACGCGACTGAAATGCGGGAGGCACATAACGAAAACAGCAGATACTCAGCTCCGGAGCAGCCAGAAGTTCCAAATCTGTTGCCGCCTCAACTTGTTGACCCAGGTAAGCGGCAATTGAGTTGTCTTCAGCGATCGTGCCAGCGATTCGTCTCGCCCCGTAGTAACGAAGCGTCAACCAGATCTTTAACGCGCGGAATCGTCGCGACAGTTCCGGACCGTAATTCCAGAAGGCGAACGCCTCCGCTTCGTTCTGTTCATGCACCTTGATGTAGTCGGCGCCGTCGAAACTGAATGCCGCACGAGCTCGCGCTTCATCGCGGAACAAAAGGCAACCCGAATCGATTGGAACATAAAGCCACTTATGCGGATCGAGCGAAATTGAATCTGCGCGCTCGAGGCCGCGAAAGAGTGGCCGCTTGGTTTCATCTAGTGCGGCCAATGCGCCATAGGCGCCATCAATGTGGAACCAGAGATTGAATTCCTTGGCCACATCGGCAATCTCGTCAAGCGGATCAACTGCGCCGGTGTTCACCGTACCCGCGCTGCCAACTACGCAAAATGGTTTCAATCTACTTTCAAGATCGCCGGCAATCGTCTCTCGCAACACGGCAAGGTTCATGCGAAAACGATCATCGCAAGGAACAAGTCGAACCTGCGCGCGGCCCAGGCCAAGAATGTCGGCCGCTTTCGGTATCGACATGTGAATCTGATCGGAGGCATAGATGGTCATGGGCGCTCCGGAATTCCACAACCCCGTTGAGGCGACATCCGGTTCAGACTTCGCACGGTGCGCCATGAGCAGTGCGGTAAGATTGGCCATTGAGCCGCCGCTGGTGAGCAGGCCATGCGCCGGGAGATCGCCGCTGCCGTAGCCAATCAATTCCGCCAACCAGTTAATCACCGTGCGCTCAATCTCGGTGGCTGCCGGCCCGGAACGCCATGACGTTTGATTCGCATTTAGGGTTGAGGCGATCAGGTCCGCAAATGCGCCGGGAGGAGTCGCCGGTGAAGCAACGTAGCCAAAAAAACGCGGGTGGCCGTTATGCCTGCTGTTCGCGATGATGGTTCGGCAATCGTCGAGAAGCTCTTCGAGCGGCTGACCAGCGAGCGGCAAAGTTGACCCTATTTTGGCGATCGTGTCGCCGCCCCTGGTTTCGGGGAAGACAGGCAAGTTGGAGACTTCGGAAAAGTATTCAGTCACCAGCTGAGTGACGGACGAAGAAAGCTCGTGCATCTCCGCTCGGGAAATCTCGAGAGAAGCTTCAATGGGCCTTGATGCCTGATGGGATTTCTTTGATTCGCTCATTTGAAAGGTGGCGCAATCGTGACCAGCAGCGACAGGCGTTCGCCGGCTATGTTAGCAACGCCATGCGGAATTCCTGACGGCGCAACCACCAGCATCCCGGCGCCGACCTCTCGCTCTTCGGCTCCAACCGTAAAGTTCCCGCGACCCTGCAACACGAAATAAAACTTATCAGCGCCCTTATGAGCGTGCACTTTCTGAATTTGCCCGGGCTCCAGACAATTCAACCCAACCATCGCGCATTCACCTTGCCAGAGCGTGGCCTTGTAAAACTTCTCCGGTTGCGAGCCGGCGTGGTCTTGCCAGTTGATAAAATAGTTCATCGACGTTTCCTTAACCTGCTGTAACGCAATCTGTCAGATTGCGTCCGCAAACTAACAGTTTGCGTTACGTTAGAATGAAGACCAAAGCTAACACAGGCAAGTGTAACGATGAAGCGCTTGCCGCTAGCTGGAGCGCCCGCGTATATTTCGTGCTCGGGAAACCATGACCACAACCTGCGCCACGCTTGCAGGCACGATCCGTTATCGCGAACGTTTCAAAGATCGCGCCGCCGAAAACCACTTCCGGGAACAACAGCATCTTTGGCTGTCGTCGATCGGGACCGGAACGTATCTGGGTAACGCTGACGATGAAACCGACGCGCGCTACACTGCCGCGATCTCGCGTGCGGTGGAGCTCGGCGCGAATGTAATCGACACAGCGGCTAACTATCGCTTTCAAAGAAGCGAGCGCGCTATAGGCAAAGCACTCGGTCAGTCAACTGAAGCAAAAGGATTTTCGCGCGACGAAATAGTCATTTGCACCAAAGGCGGTTATCTGCCGTTTGACGGCGCGCCGCCGCGAGACATTCGCCGCTACATAGAGGAAACCTTCGTCAAGCCGGGCGTTGCGGATTTTGAGGATATAGTTGGCGGCAGTCACTGCATGACGCCTAAGTATTTGCAGAACCAGCTGGAACAATCCCTCCGAAACATGAATCTCGCTGGCGTGGACGTTTACTACATCCACAATCCGGAGTCGCAGCTCGGCCATGTTTCCGAGGAAGAATTCTATTCTCGTTTACGCGCGGCGTTTGAGTCGCTCGAGAAACGGCGCTCCGAAGGTCAGTTGGGGTTTTATGGCGTTGCCACCTGGAACGGATTCCGCGTGCCCTCAGGCTCGACTGGCTATCATTCATTAGCGCGGATGGTTGACCTCGCGCGCGAGGTTGGCGGTGAGTCACATGGCTTCCGCTTCATTCAGCTGCCGTTTAATCTGGCAATGCCGGAGGCCCTGACCTTAAGCAATCAGACGCTTGGAAGTCATCAGGTTTCTACGCTCGAGGCGGCCGTTGGGCTGGGAGTGACCGTCATTTCCAGTGCGTCGATTTTTCAGGGACGCGTCGCCCAGGGTTTGCCGAAAGATCTGCGAGAGACCCTTGGCTCACTGTCCACCGACGCGCAATCGGCGATACAGTTTGTTCGCTCGGCGCCTGGAATAACTACCGCACTGGTCGGCATGAGCACGCTTGAACACGTCGAGGATAACTTGCAACTAGCGTCCGTCGAACCTTTGCAGTTGGAACAATTCATGGAGTTGTTTTCGGCAACTTGAACTACTATCCGCGCGTAATCAGCGGATAGAAGGGGACTGACGATGTCGCAAGATCGATACAGCTCATTCACTGAATTCTGGCCTTACTATCTGGCTGAGCACAGCAAGCCCGGCACACGTCTACTGCACCTCATCGGTACGTCGATCGCGCTGGGTACTGTTGTTGTGTTTATCCTCATTGGCAAGTGGTGGCTCTTTCCTCTGGCGCTGATCCCTGGATACGGGGCCGCCTGGATTGGGCATTTCTTTATCGAGAAAAATAAGCCGGCAACGTTTCAGCATCCGCTGTGGTCGTTCATGGGCGACTACAAAATGATCTTTATGATGCTGACTGGCAGGATAGGTGACATCGGTGACGAAGCTGTGCGGCCGAGGAAGAAGCAAGACATTTGACATTGTCATTGGCGGATTCAACTTGGAAGTGCAACCGATAAATTAAGGTCAACAATGACCGTGGTCGGATGCGATCACTCGGGAGCGCGCCCAATGCAGAACCGCGAGCAGTAGCGAGCGGATGCTTACGGTCAACAATGAATACAGAGCGTTCGAGCGGATTCAACATTGAGTGCTTGCATCCGCTCGCTACCGCTCGCGGTTCTGCATCAGTTGCACTTCGAAGTTGAATCTGCGAAGTCAAATTGTCCTCATTCCATCTCTTCGCCAACATCTGATAAGCTTTGCCCCAGAACAAGAAATGCGCGGAAACATTCCTATCCCTGAAATCCCTTTAGCGGAAGAATTGTGGTTGATGGTCGTGATTACTTCCGTTAGGGAGAAGCGAACAGCTCAAGGCAAACGTTTCGCTGACGCCGTCGCCCGCAATGCTACGGGTTCGCTTCCCCTGAAATTCTGGGGCGAGACGCTTGAAGTGTGGAAAGAAATTAAGCCGGGACTTTGGGGTATCACAGGCAAACTCGAAAATTTTCAGGATCGCCCGCAGTTTGTCGTCAGCGAATATAGACCCATCACCATCGACCTGTATCGCGAGCATCAGAACGCCGACCCGGTGTTGCCGCGGGCCTTTACGATGGACATCGAGACGCTAACGCTTCCCGACTTTCGCGAGCGCGTCGGTCCGCAGCTCGAAAAGTTGCTCAAACTTGGCAACATGCGGCTCGAGCAACAGCAACGCTATCTCGAAGACATCGCCATAGAAGAAGAGCGTTGCTATCAGCTTGGTTCACTGAGCGCGACTTCGGGCCGAATAGTTTCCATCGCCGTACAGGAAGGTCCGGTTGCGGGTATCGATTTCGGCGTTGAGCAGCGCTCACGCGAAGTTGTGTTTGGCATCACTGAAGACGGGCAAGAGCAGGACGAGAAGAAATCGCTGCTGGCATTTTTGGAGTTTATGAAAGACTTCGACTGTGACACGGATGAAATCGTCGGTCACAACCTCCTTGGGTTTGACCTGCCGTTTATTTTCCAGCGTTGTCTGGTGAATGGTATAGCTGCCAGGCCGTTGGTTGACCTTTCGGAATACCGCGTCCGTGGGGTCTACGACACGATGCATGCCTGGTGGCTGGGCGCTAAGCGAAAAGTAAGCCTGGACGACATTGCCTGGGCGCTGGGTATCGAGTCGAGCAAGACAGCGACAGCCGAAGGAAGCAAAGTGTTCGAACTCTACCAGGCAGGGAAGTTGGCAGAGATTCGCGAATACAATCTGAACGACGTGCGCGTGACGCGCAAAGTTTATGAACGCATGGTCGAGTGCTTTGGCCGTTAGCCTCAGCCAGAGAACTTTCCTCACCAGGCGGCGTATTGTTAAGTAGTTCCTGAATTTTGGAGACCTGGATGCACTGTCCCAGTTGTGGCGCCGAAACTAGTCTCGATCAGCGATTCTGTCGCAGCTGCGGCATGGATCTGGAGACTGTTAGTAAGCTCGTTGCCGCGCATTCTTCGCCGGAAACACTCAAGCTGGAAAAGTCGCTCACCGAAAAAGCCAACCGGCAGCGGATGTATCAGTCGCTCAAGTGGGGCATGATCTGCTTCATCCTCGGCATGGCGGCGCTCGCCACAACGAAGACACTCGCACTTGATAAGATATTCAACCTCGGCCCCTTATTCCTGTTGTTTATGGGCATGGGACTGATGTTATACAGCGTTCTCTTGCCGATGCGAGACCGTGTGTCAAATTCGAGAAGACTTCCCGGGCCTGGAACTACCAGCGAGCTTCCGGAAACGGAAACCACCAAAGAGTTACCTGCCGCACGCGTTCCTGTTCCCGTAGCCAGCGTTACTGAGCGAACCACGCAATTGATTGCGTCTGAGAAAGTGGGCACGCCCCGCGAATAACCACGGCTACTGATGCAGTGAAGCTAGCAGTTTAGAGTTCAGCCTTTAGGCTGTGACTTTCAATTGCAATCGAAGGCACAAACTAAAGTTTGAACTCTAAACTGCACCCTTGCCCGTTGACGGGCCGCTGTTTCGCGTTTGCAACAGTATTTGTTAGACTCTAAAACAAGCGAATGGACACTCAGATTTTTTCAATAGTAATTTTTTTGATTGGCGCGGCGCTGGGCGTGGCGGCGGGTTGGTTTCTGCTCAGGACAAGGGCGAGTTCGGCTAGTGCGGCTGATCTGGCAACCTTGAAAGAGCGCCTCGGCGGTAAGGATTCCGAGCTACAAAAACTCCAGCTGGCATTGAGCAGCGAGGTCGCGGAACATAAACACTCGCGGGAAGAGAGCGTTCAATTAAAGGCCGCGCTTGAAGGCGAACGTCGCGCAGCCCAGGAACGAAAAGACTCGTTCAAACAAGCAGCGGAAGAGTTATCGGAAAAGTTCAAAGCGCTTTCCCGCGACGCGCTCAAGGACAACAATCAATCCTTTCTCGATCTCGCACACTCGACCTTGCAGAAGTTTCAGGAGAGCGCGAAAGGCGATCTTGAACTCAAGCAAAAGGCGATCGATGAATTGGTCAGGCCGCTGCGGGAATCGCTGGAAAAAGTTGACGGCAAGATTGGCGAAATGGAGAAGGCACGCGCCGGGGCTTATTCCGAGCTGCGCGAACAGGTGAAGACACTCGCGACTTCTCAAGCCCAGCTGCAGGCCGAGACCGGCAACCTGGTAAACGCGCTGCGTGCTCCCCACGTTCGCGGGCGTTGGGGCGAAATTCAATTACGGCGGGTCGTTGAACTCGCGGGGATGCTTCAGTATTGCGATTTCGTCGAACAGGAAACAGTGGTTACGTCAGACGGTCGCATTCGTCCCGACGTCATCATTCGTTTGCCAGGCAACCGCACGATTGTCATCGACGCGAAAGTTCCCTTCGACGCTTTTTACGAGTCGATAGCAACAAAGGACGACGTTGTTCGCAGCGCGAGATTGAAAGACCACGCGCGGCTCGTACGTACACACATCGGCAACTTGAGCAAGAAGTCGTATTGGGAGGCGGTGCAGCCAACTCCGGAATTTGTCCTGCTGTTCTTGCCGGGTGAAACCTTCTACAGCGCGGCGCTGGAGATCGACCCGAAACTCATCGAGGACGGCGTCGATCAGGGAGTCATTATTGCCACCCCCACCACTTTGATTGCCCTGCTCAAGGCTGTCTCATACGGTTGGCGTCAGGAGCAGATGGCCACAAACGCGCATGAGGTAAGCAAGCTGGGTAAAGATCTCTACGATCGTCTGCGGACCTTCACCGGCTATTTTGCTGAGATCGGCCGCGGGTTGGATCGCGCGCTTGATTCTTACAACAAAGGCGTCGGCTCGCTCGAAGCGCGCGTGCTGGTGACGGCTCGTAAATTCAAAGAACGCGGCGCGATCGCCGGTGAAGAGATCGAGGTATTGGAGCCAATCGACAAGTTGGCGCGCCCGCTGAGTCTGGATGAAGGTGGTTTGTTTCCGGATCTGGTGGCGGCAGAAACAGAAGACACTGAAGACACGGCAGACGATTCTTTCCCGCTGCTCAACGTGAAGAGTGTGGCTGGTGGTGACTCTTAGTCTAGGGAAACGATTTCAACGAGCCTTCGAAGAAGGCGGAAGCGAGTAGCCCCCGGGTGTAAGCCCGCGGTTCCTGTCGCTCCCGATGAACGAGCTCCGAGCGGCGACAGAAACTGCCTTCAAGATTGGGCCGAGATCCCCGAACCATGTGCCGCCCGCTTCGCGGGCTAAGAGATCTTTTCTAACCGTGTCCCCGGGCTTACGCCCGGGGCTATTTTCTTCCGCCCTCTTCGAGGGCTCGGTTGAGATTTGTTTCCGAGTCGAATGTATTTGGAGTTTTGCGTGGCAAGAGAAATTTGGTTAGGCCCTCTGCTCGGTAATAATCGCTCGCGGTTAATTGAGCGCTGCTCAAAGCTTGTCGCTGAAGGCAAGTCTGATAGTTTCCTCTACCTCGCTGCTTCCCATCCACTGTTGGAGATCGTTACTCAAGGCGTCCTCGATGGCGTGGACAATCGCGGTGTCTGGGGCGAACTACCCGTCTATCTCTTTCGTGGTTTTGTAAGACGCGTGTTATCGACCGCGGTGGACGACTCGGATCATACGCTCTCGCCGCGCGTTCCCATTGACCAGGAAGAGCTGCCGCTGAAGCGCAGTCTGGTGTCGCAGATTCTCACGCGCTTGATGACCACCGGCCAGTTGAAAGCCATCGGGCCGCTCGCGAGTCGCGAAGGATGCGTCAATACAATTGCGACGCTGATTGGCGAAATTGAGCGGGCCGCAAAGTCGCCGGCGGAAGTTGCCGAGATAATCGCCGCTCGCACCAGCGATCTCCCGCCGGAACCAATTCAAACCTCGCGCAGCAAGACAGAACGGCTGCACACGCAGAATGATTTTGATCAGGAAGTGGCGCTGATTTATGCGACCTACTCGGAACTACTGAACCGGCACCAGCTCACTGAAGCAGACGCGGATCAATTGCGCGCGCTCGCAGTTCTCAAGGGCGAGGTTGATGGTCGCGCCGTGAGATTGCCCTGGCTGGCTTCGGTCCAACTGCTCGTGCTTGACGGCTTTTTCGATTTCACTCCCGTCCAGGGCGAAATTTTGCAGCGGCTGATTCCGCAGGTTCCGGATGTGCTCGTTAATCTCAACCACGATGAGCGCAATCAGGAAATCTTTCTTCCATTTCAGGAAACTATCGACCATCTTTCAGCAATCGCGCCCTTTGCGGAAATGCGAAGCAACGGCGAATTAGTTCCTACAACCGGTGCGCTTTCGGAGTTGCGCCAGAATCTGTTCAACCCTTCCTTGTCCGATGACCTTCAACACGAAGAAACCGCTGACCAACCCGAGAACACTCAATCGGAGATTCGGTTTTTCGAATGCGGCGATCGCGACACTGAAATTCGCGAGATCGCGAAAGAGATCAAGAGGCTGGTTCTGCAAGAAGGGTACAGTTTGGCTGACATGGCGTTGGTGGTGCGTCAGCGCGCCGCTTACGCCGAGACGATCGCGCGCGTCATGCGCGAAGAGTCGCTGCCGTGCAACATTGAATCGCGTGTCGATGCTAACGACATTCCCGGCCTGCGGGCGGCGCTCAAGTTATTCGCAATTCTGGAACAGATGTCTCGTGATGAAGCTGCTGCTCCCAAGACTTCAGACCTGGCTGATCTGATCAAGTCGGAATACTTCCGGCTAAGTGACAAAAACCTGACCGCGCTCTTGTCGCGGTTCGATTTGGAATATGCCGCCCTGTTACATGACAAAGACAAGACGCCCGAGGCGGGCCTGGACGAACGACTCAAGAAGCGCTACCGCATTGGTGTCTGGGATGCAGACGCGCTCGAGAACGCTTTCGCTTACGTCGGCAGCGATCTCCGTGTGAAGGGCTGGCTGGAGCGAGCGGCCCGGCTGATCAAAGAACTTCCCGGCGCCGCCGCGACCAGGGAACTTCTGAATATCGACTCCGTCGAACAAGCGCGCGATCCCGACGAGGCTGACCAGATTGAGAATGCCGAGACTGCAAAAGTTGATTCCGCTGACGCCGAGCGGAAACGACGCCCATCGCGCGACATTCATCCTGCGGCTCTGGCCTGGACAGCGCTTGTGCTGCAGTCGTTTGCCGAAAAGGTCCAGGCGATTGAACGGGAAGGATCTCCCGCTGGTTTGCGTCTGGGGTTAATGAAGCTGCTTGAGGAGTTTAGTTTTCGTCAACAAATTACCCGGCCCGTCAGAAGTGTTACGGACGATGAAGAACTGCCACAGGCGATGCTCAATTACAACAGCCTCGAAGCGCTGCGCCGAGCTTTCGTTGCCGCCATCAAAAGCATCGAGATTGCTGCAACTATCGCTTCCGAGCTACCCGCTGACGCAGGTGGCTCTGAGAGGACCAGGCTGGCGACCTTTATCGAGGAGGTGCGACGAGCGCTCGGTTCACAATCACAGAGCTTCGGTTCCCCTGATCGCGACGGCTTGCGCGTGCTGGAAGCAACCGATGTTCGTGGCCTGCGTTTTCGCGTCGTCTTCATAGCGGGTCTGGTTGAAGGGGGATTTCCTTTGCGGGCGTCGCGCGACTGGATCTATCCGCACGAAGAGCGCGAACGCCTGAAGCGATACGGCTTGACGCTGGAAGACATTTCGCCAGCGACGCTCTTGAAAGAAGAGCACTATTTTTACCAGGCCGCCTGTCGCGCAACCGAACGACTCTACTTAAGCCGGCCACTGGCACTGGAAGATGATTCGGAGACTGTCGCTTCTTACTACATCGATGAACTCCGGCGCGCGGTCGCTCCCTTGACGATTAAAGCGGATACGATTCGGCGAGACTACGAAGGTCATCATCTGGAAAAGGTGTCAACCGGTAGTGGGCTCAGTCTGACATTGGTCCGCCAGCAGGAGCGGCACACGCATCGCGGTGAGAAACGCGCGTTGTTAGCGCAGCCTCAGATCAAGCGACTGCTGACTTTGGCGCGTAACGACGGGTTCCTGAGCAGCTCGGCATTGCGTCGCATTGAGATCGAGCGCGAGCGGGCGGGGCCGCGCTTTGGACCCTACGACGGCGAGATTACCGACCCGCATTTGTTGGCGTTGCTGCGGCAGAGGTTTGGTGCTGAGTTTGTCCATAGTGCGAGTGGATTGAGTGTCTATGGCAACTGTGGTTACCGCTTTTTTGCGCAACGAGTGCTCAAACTTGAACCGCGCGGTGAAGCGGCGCTTGATCTGCAAGCGATCGACGCCGGCAAGTTGTTGCACGACATCCTGCGTCGTTTTTTTGAGCGGCATCGTCGCCAGCGCTTAGCCGATCTCGATCGCGAAACGCTCCAGGAAGAGTTAAGGAAACTCGCAGACAGAGTTTTCGATGAACACGAGCGTGTGGTGCCGCCGCTCAATAAACAGATTTGGAAAATCGATCGAGAGATTCGCAAGATATTGTTGGATCAGGTGCTGCTATATGAGTTGGAGATTCAGAAACAAGCGGCGGCAACCGGAGTCCTTCCCGCTTACTTTGAAGTTGCTTTTGGCGGCATGAGGTCTGCGGCACGTGACCCAGAGTCGACTGACCAGGCACTGGAGTTGACCCGTTCAACTTTCGTTGGCGAAGAAACAATGAAGATTAGCGGGCAGATCGACCGCGTTGATGTAGCGCGGGATAACACGCTGATCGCCTATGACTACAAGCTTTCAACAGGGTCATCGAAAGAGGATATTAAGTCCGGCCGCAGTCTGCAGTTGCCAATCTATCTTGAGGCGCTCGAACGTTTGATTCTTCCTGATCGCCAGATTGCCGGCGGTGGTTACTACGTGATCCGCGGTGGCAATGAACGCCGGAATAAGGGTCTGCATCGCGCCAACCTGCTGGACTATTCCGGAATTGGGAAGAAGGCTGGTGGAGTTATCGGCGACGATGAATGGCAGCAGATCCGCAACGATGTAATCTTGAAGATTTGGGACTTCGTCGATCATATGCGTGCGGGCCAGTTTGACGTGAATCCTTCCGAGAAGCAGAAGACTTGCCGGTTTTGTGACTTCGCCGCGGTGTGCCGCTACGACCGCTATCGCATCGACGGGAAGAGACTATCCGCAGATTGCGCAGATTCCACAGATTAGGAGTGGACAGCGTCGGATTGAGCTCGCAATCAGTTGGAACAGTAATTCTTGAATCTGTGTAATCCGCGTAATCTGCGGATAGAACCTGAAAAATGTCTTCTCCAAAACAAAAACGCGAATTAGAACCGGAACAAGCAGCGGCCGCCTACGAGATCAACAAGCACATCTCGGTGACTGCTGGTCCTGGTTCCGGCAAGACGATGGTACTCGTCGAGCGTTACCTGCACATCCTTCGGCAAAAGCCGCACCTCAACATCGATCAGGTTGTCGCTATCACCTTTACGAATCGCGCCGCCAACGAGATGCGCGAACGGCTGCGTGAACAACTCAATCTCATTCTAGAAACCGCAACAGCAGATGAGCGCAAGCGTTGGCTGAACTACAAACGAACGCTCGACGGTGCGGTGATCACCACCATTCACGGTTTTTGCGCGCGGCTGTTGCGGGAGTTTCCGGTTGAAGCGCGAGTCGATCCGCAGTTTCTGTTGCTTGATGAGCACCGCGCGGCGATGCTGTTGGAGTCTGTGGTCGAGGAAACACTGACTGAATTTATCAGCGCCGGACACGTAGAGATTTCGCGACTCACGCTTGGCATCGGACGCGGCAAGTTGGCCGCGGCGCTCGCCCAACTTTACCGCGACGTTCGTGGGCAGGGTCTTTCGTTGGACGAACTGGCAAGGAAGACAGCCGAGAGCCACGCCACGGAAGGGGATCACGGACGCGCGCTCGTAGAGCTAGCGCGCGCGATGGACGACTTCCGGGCGGTTCCCAGAACGACGCCGGCTGCGCGTGCCAATCACGCGAAGGTCGCAGAAAGTTGGTTGAGCTTCCGGCCTTTTATCAGAGCGATTCCGGAGATTGACGATCTGGCTGATTATTGCCGCGCCATCGAAGGTTTTCGTAAAGTGCGGCCGTCAGCAGCTGGCAATCTCAAGGAGCATGTGCAAGCACTGGATGCCCTGGTTTGGGAGAAAGAACTGCTGGGACGCGTACCGCAGGTGTCTTTGGATCTTTTTGCGAAACAGTATGCGCTCGAGATTTCTCTCCTGCTGACACGGATCGATGAACGGCTCAACGAAGAGAAGCAAAAAATCTCGGCGCTTGATTTTGACGATCTGGAACTGCGCGCGCTCGACCTGCTCAAACGTCCCGAAGTGCTGACGCGCACCGGCGAACGTTACAAGTATTTTCTCGTCGATGAGTTTCAGGATACAAACGGCCTGCAGCGTCAGCTTTTGGAAAGGCTCGCACTACGGAAGGGCGGGCGCGATAGCGCTAATCTCTTCATCGTGGGCGATCAAAAACAGTCCATCTATGGTTTTCGCGGGGCCGATGTCGCGGTCTTCAGTGAAATGACTGCGACGTTGCTCGCCGCCGGCGGTGAATCGAAGCCGCTATTGTTGAACTTTCGCAGCCAGCCGCCGCTGATCAACTTTTTCAACTTCCTTTTTGAGCGCTTGTTCAAACCAGGGGACGGCGTGTCGCCTAGCGAACGAGCGGAGTTGGGTTATGTTGGCGCCGAACCCAGCGAGGCCAAACGGGAGCTGCGCGATAGTGGTCCGCTCGTTGAGTTGATGATTACCACCGAGGCTTCAGGTAACGAAGATGATCCGAAAGCGGAGCAAACCTCGCGTGAACTTGATGCCGAACAACTTGCCCGGCGAATCGTTTCGCTCGTTGATACTGGACCCGCTCTTACTGGGACCGCGGGCGCCTCGCCCGCCTCAAGCGGCGAATTCATTCAAGGAGGGATTGAACCTGGTAACCCAGAGGGTGCGGCATCCAACGAGGGCGGGCGGGGCGCCCGCGGTCCCAGTAAGGGCGGGCCCGGTGTTTCTAAAGTTCAATACAGTGATGTTGCGCTTCTGTTTCGCGCCATGACTAACGTCGGCTTGTACGAGTCAGTTTTCCGTCGTGCAAACATTCCTTATCAAACCGTTCTGGGTCGTGGGTTTTATGAACGTTCGGAGATCAAGGATCTGATTCAGCTGCTGCGGTTCCTTGATAACAAAACAGACGAGCTGGCGCTGGCGGCAGTTTTGCGATCGCCGCTCGGCGGCATCTCCGACAACGCATTATTGGCCCTGCGTTGCGCGCCGTCGCTCGATGAAGTTGACACGGGCGATCCGCTGCGACACTTCACGCAGACTCGGAGGCTCTACCTCGCCCTCCGCCGCCATCGGGACATTGCCTACATTAGCGATGATGAGCACCTGTTGCTTGATCGGGCAGCTGAATTAATAAAAGGTTTGATTGCGCGACAGCATCACTATTCCCTTTCAACGCTTTTGCGATTCGCGGTCGAGCGTTCAGAGTTTGCCACCGTCATCGCGGCTACCTTCGACGGCGCTCAGCGTCTGGCGAATGTGCAGCGGCTCTTCACACTGGCTGAGCGCTTTGAACGTTCCGGGGCCCACCTGATTCGCGATTTCGTGCGTTATGTGGAGGAATTCGAAGCCATCGGCAGCCGCGAAAGCGAGGGTCAGATAGATGAGGCCACCAACGCCGTGAAGCTAATGACTATTCACCAGGCAAAGGGTCTGGAGTTTCCGATCGTGATTATTCCCGACCTGCAACGCTCGTCGCGGCCGCCGGAGAATTGGGTCTTGTTGGATCGTCAATATGGCCTGACTTTGAAGGTTCCTGACGGACGTGGCGGCAGTCCGGTGGCTGGTTTGACTTTCAATCGTTTCGAGCAGCGACATGCCTGGCGGGAACAGTTTGAAAGCATGCGCTTGCTCTACGTTGCGGCCACGCGCGCGCAGGATCGCTTAATACTTTCAGGCACCACCAGAGACCTCGATAAGGTAGGCACCCGGAGCGGTACCTGGCTGAATTGGATCTGGCAGTCGCTGGAGTTGCCGGCGCAAACCAGAACAGGCGTGGTTAATCTAACCAATGACGTGCAGTTGCAAGTGACTTTGAATATTGCCGACGAGCAACCAGCCGCTGTGCGGGAGCAGACAGCCGCCGAAGCGGACGCGTCGGCGAAAACGGTCGCAGCGACGGCCCAGTCCATTGCGGAAGCATTTCCGCTCCTGGGCAGAATCGAGGCGGAGCGCAGTCGCGCGGTTCACCGGTTCAGCGTCACGCAGTTAATCAACTACCAGCGCTGTCCTCGTCAGTATTATTTCGACCGCGTGTTGCACGCGCCGGCGCCGGACGCGCTCGCGGTATGGAACAACGCTGAAGCGCCCGAGCCGCCGGCAAATCTCACGGCGACACTCAAGGGCGCAGTGATTCATCGCTTCTGCGAAACCTACACGGCCGGCGACGATCCGGAAGAGCGTCTGCGAAAGAGCTTTGCCGATGTGATGCGAAGCCGGCAGGCGGAACTGGCCGATCGTTTGATCGAAATCAACCTCGAGGAAGCAATCGCGGAACTGCTACCGCTCGGTAAGAACTATTTATCCAGCGCCGTCTTTGAGCGAGTCGAACGAGCGCGCTCGGCTTTGCCCGCAGCGGCGTTGGGAAATGGTCCTCGAGGGGATGCAGGTCTTTGGAGTGAGTTGAGTTTCCGTTTGCGCCGGCCGCTCGGGGTTTTGAGTGGAGCTATTGATAAGTTACTCATCACCCCTGCTGTGGGCGGCATGGGTTTCGACGTTGAGATCATCGACTTCAAAACCAATCGACTGAGCCGACGAGAGTCAACCTCTTCACTGGGACCGCGGGCGCCATCGCCCGCCTCAAGCAACGCGTTCTCTCGAGGTACGGTTAAATCTGAGAGCCCGCGGAATGTGGCATTCCACGAAAGCGGGCGGGGCGCCCGCGGTCCCAGTAAGAGAGTTGAACAATTCGCCTTCGACTTTGATGCGCCGGCTCAAAAGCCTAGCGTCGCAATCCCCGATTCATCGGTGGCTGAGCGGGTAGCGATGGCTGCTACTGACTATCAACTACAGATGCAGGCTTACGCGCTGGCGGTGCGTGAGCTCGTGCCCGCTTTGCCGGAAGGGTCTAAAATTATTTCGACCTTGCATTTTCTTGAGCCCAACGTTGAGTTTCACCTTACGGCTGACCTGCTCTCGCCCGACGCCTGCCGCCGAGCGATCGACGAGGCCATGTTGAAGATCGTTTCTTCAGGTGAACCTGGTGAGTTTCCGGTGCACACCGCCACGCATTGCCGCATGTGCAACTTTCTTGGTATTTGCAATGCCGGGCGTATATACGTTCGTTCGATGAGACAAACGAGCGCCGGCATGGTTAACTTAAAGGCGACCGAAGCTGGACGATAGCGGCGCTGTCGGTAACGCAAACTGTTAGTTTGCGATGATCATCTTGCGCGCGCCGCAAACTAACAGTTTGCGTTACATAAATCGACAGGAAAAATATGAGCAAACACGATGATCCAAAAGTGGGCGCACCGGCGCCTGACTTCACTCTCAAGGATGGCCACGGCGACGAGTGGCGCTTGTCAGCCAATCGTGGCAAGGTTGTGGTCTTGCTTTTCTACCCGGGTGACGAAACTCCGATTTGCACTCGGCAGATGTGCTC
>Ga0070697_100000088_pt1 | contig 76474 bp, 56 predicted proteins | sample KBSK1501metaG_FD_65475 | JGI IMG/M metagenome (GOLD analysis project Ga0070697, IMG submission 65475) | Corn, switchgrass and miscanthus rhizosphere microbial communities from Kellogg Biological Station, Michigan, USA - KBS K1-50-1 metaG | ecosystem: Host-associated > Plants > Roots >... | reverse complement strand
ACCATCGAGCCGGGCCGCACCCGGTAGTCGAAACCCACCCGCGGAATATGTTGAAATTTCCATCCCAGCTCGGCGGCGTGAATCCAAAACTCCCAATCCTCGAGTGCCCGGAAACTCGTATCGTAACCTCCACAATCGAGCCACACCTGCTTTCGAAACACCGCGCATGCATCAATGAAGTTGCGCTTCAGCAGCGAAAACAGGTCAAACTCCGGCACCTCTTGAGTCTTGTGGTACCACCCGAAATCCTGGCGGTCACTATAAACAATGCCTACCTCGGGATGGGCGTCAAGTACGCCGATTGCTTCCGGGAGAAAGTCCCTGATTCGATTGTCATCATCCAGCGGAAGAACGTAGCGGCCGCGCGCCAGAGCAATTCCCTGGTTGCGGGCCGCCGAAAGACCGGCGTTCTTCTGATCAAACACAAAGTATCCGGCCCCCTTCAATCGCTCAAGAATCTCCAGGGTCCGTGGATTCCGCGATCCATCGTTAATAACTATTAGTTCGCAGTTCGATGGCGCATATCGCTCAACGCTGGCGATCGCGTCGATGAGAAATGCGCCCTGTTCATAACACGGCGTGATTATCGACAGATCGACCGGCGCTCCGTCAGTGGCGTCTGGCCTTGATAACCTGCTCTTAACCGGCTTCGACTGCCAACGACCGGCGCCCGAGATATCCGCCAATCCATCAAGCTCCGAAAGCAGCTTAGCCGAGTCGGGCCAGGCCATCACCGAGAGATCGATCAGCGGATCCTGCCGCTCAATATTTATCCAGCGCGACCTGAGATTGTCTTCCGGCAAGCGCGACCTGAGATTGCCGACCACCGCCATTTCAACCCAGGACGTCTGACCCTCGATGCTTTTTGGTTTGTGGCTTTCCACCACCTCCGCCATACCTGTGTCCGTCGAACCAATGCCAAGCTTGCCAAGCAAGAAGATGAACCTCTCGAGGTTCGTTCGCAGTGCGTCGATGTTTACCAGCAGGCAACGATCCGCATGTTTGACGTAAAAGTCGCGCAAACGGGTGTTGTAGAAGTTCCACATTCGGTACGCGTACTCGGGCTGCTTAAGGAACTCCTCGATCCAGAGCCATTGCATTGACTCAGCCACATCCCACGGAAAGCCATACACTAAAACATAGCGCGGCTCTTCAATCAGTTCATCCCAATCATCAAGGAAAAGCGTAGCTCTGGGATCCTCCCAACCACACACTTCCGAGTCATGCTCACGCGTCATCAGCAGATGCGTGGCTTCATTGCGAAACTCATTGAAGCGAAGAGTGTCGAGGGTCTCGCTTTCGGTCCAGCCCCATTCGGGATAGCCGGGCTCATCCTTCAGGCAAGCTTCGGCAAGAACTCGGCGATGAAAGCGAACAAATTTTTCATCCTCAAAGCGCCCGGCCTCTTTACGCGATTCGTGCGTCCGGAGGTGATCACCCATTCTTACTGACAATGCGGAAAGCATTGCCGCAACCAGTCGAGTACCTGAGCAGTGCATTCCGGTTACGATGACTGTGGGATTCTTGAGTTTTTTGGACAACAGGATGCTCCTGGCGGGAAGCCTTGGGTTATCTAATAATCGGTATCATACCTGTTACTTCAAAATCAAACCTTGGGGTAGTAACTTTCAACTTCGTTAAGTATAATGCGGCACACTCAGTGGTACCATACTGGAAAGGCAACTCCCAAACTAGCTCTGAATTTGAGCTCAATGACATCAACTACCCTCGTTTCAGTCATAATCTTGAACTACAACGGACGTGAGCATCTTGAGAAATGCTTATCTTCGTTGCAGGACCTGGAATTCCCTAAAGAACAATTAGAGATAATCGTAGTCGACAATGGCTCGACGGACGATTCCGTGCAATTCATTGAATCCAGGTTTAAGAATATTCACCTCATCGTCAGCAAAGTGAACCTGGGATTTTCGAAAGGCGCCAATCTAGGGGCGTCGAAAGCAAGGGGAGAATATGTCGCCTTCCTCAACAACGATATGCGGGTTGACCCCAAGTGGCTGAAGCTGCTGGTCGAGGCCGCTGGCACCGGGAAGGGGGTGGCCTGCGTAGGCTCCACAATCCTGAACTGGAATGGAACTCAGGTTGACGTTAAGGGCAGAAGGGGCGACGCCTTCTGTTTAGCCTATTCGCCCTCCCAGGTCTCGGAGGCACCGGAGCCAGCCGCCAAGGGCTATTCAAATGCCTTTTTTGTTTCTGGCGGTGCAGCGTTGGTTCAGCGCCGGGTTTTTCAAGAGTTGGGGGGATTTGACCCTGACTTCTTCTTATATCAGGAAGACGTAGATTTAGGCTGGCGATTGTGGCTTCGTGGTTATGAGTGTGTGCTTGCGTCCGAGTCGGTTGTGTATCACAAAGGTGGATCGAGCTCGGGTAAACTGCCGCCCCAATACATCCAGGAGCTGAGTCAGAAACATACTCTCTTTTCAGTTTTCAAAAATCTTGAGACCGGCAACCTCAAGGAGATGTTGCCGGTAATTCTTTATATCTTTCTTGAACGAAGCCGCTGGGTACCCGCCGCCCGAAAGTCTCTGGCCAGGTCGATAGTCGATTTCCAGGATTCGCTGGACTCTCTCATTGCAAAGAGAAGCGAAGTGCAAAAGACACGGCTGCGGACCGATGCTGATATTTTCGAACGGCTCGGTCATCCGTTCAATTTCATACTGCAGTTAGAATCGTATGACACTATTCGTAAACATGTGGTTGATCGTTCCGCAGACATCGCCTTTGATCCAGATGACCCTGATTCTGTGCGCAACGCGATTGGGGAGTGGCTAAACAGAGCACACTTTCTTCATGAAGCCCAACTAACCAGGGCCCTGACTGAATCCAGGTACGAGTGCGGGGTAGCGGCGCAGAGAATTGAATCACTGAAAGCAGCATTTGAGGAGAGCGAAAGAGTTCGCGTAGCGCAGGTGGCGGAGGCTGTGAAACAGCTGTCCGAGAAAACAGAAGAACTCCACAGGATCATCGGTTCCCCTGCGGGGCGCTTGATGAAGGGCTACGGACGAATTAAGTATCAATATCTTTTGCCGGCTTATCGCCTGCTCAGGCTGCCGCCCTATGATCGGAAGAGTCTGAACTCCCAGGATAACGGTCAGGTCGAGACGTTGCCGCCCACGCAGGAGGACATCCCTTCCCGGCCAAACGCTTGTGACGTAATTTGTTTTCCCATTATTGACTGGGATTTCCGTTTTCAGCGCCCGCAACAGTTGATGTCGCGGTTAGCTGATGCAGGTCACCGAGTATTTTATCTCAGCCAGCACTTCTATTCTTCCGGTCCCGCCTACACGATTAAACAGAAACGTCAGAACGTTTACGAAATCTGTCTCCGGGGACTCGCCCTAAACGTTTATGAGAACTTCCTGCACGATAAGGCGCGAGACATCTTATTCACTTCGCTCGATAAACTACGTCGCGATTTATCATTGGGCGCCACTATCGCCTTTGTTCAATTGCCGTTCTGGTGGCCGCTGGTCAACACGGCACGGGCTCAGTTTGCCTGGCCGATTATTTATGACTGTATGGACCACCACGGCGGCTTTTCAAATATCAGTCAAACCGTGCTTGATCAGGAGCCTAACTTAATGGCTTCAGCTGATTTGGTCATGGTCTCATCGAGTTTCCTCGAAGAGCAGGCCCGCGGGCAGAATCCCAACGTGCTGATGGTGCGTAATGCCTGTGACTATGATCACTTCGCAAGCGCGGGCAAACCAAAAAGCAAACGGCCTCTAATCGGTTATTACGGCGCCATCGCGGAGTGGTTCGATTCAGATCTGGTCGCCGACCTCGCCGAAAGACGGCCCGACTGGGATTTCACACTGGTTGGTTCAACCTTGGGGGCCGACGTAAGCCGAATGTCGGAATTGCCTGGTGTCTCTTTGCCCGGTGAAAAGGCCTACTCAGAAATTCCCGAGCTGCTCAATAGATTTGATGTGGCATTTATCCCATTCAAGCGCACGCCACTAACGGAGGCAACAAATCCCGTCAAAGTCTACGAGATTCTTGCTGCGGGTAAACCTCTCGTGTCGGTACCGATCCCCGAAGTGGAGTCGCTTGTTCCGCTGGTCCGGCTGGCATCAACCGCGGAAGAGTTTGAAAAAGAAATCTCCGCAGCGCTGGCAGAAGATGACCCGACTCTAACTGAACAGCGACGCGCATTTGCTCAAGGACACACTTGGGAAAAGCGATATGAAGTGCTTGCCCCGGCCATCCGCAGCGTTTTCCCTAAAGCTTCGATCATTATTGTGACCTTCGATAACCTTAAATTGAATCGCCTTTGCCTGGAAAGCATATTCGCGCGCACTGAGTGGCCCAATTTTGAAGTGATCGTCATTGATAATAATTCCACCGACGGCACTCCCAGGTATCTCAAGGAAGCTGAAAAGGTTTTTCCCAATCTGCGCGTTATCTTAAACCGCAAAAACCTTGGATTTGCAGCAGCCAACAATATCGGTCTGCGTCGCGCGACCGGAGATTATTTGGTCCTGCTGAATAATGACACGATCGTTACCCGCGGGTGGATTTCGACTTTGATTCGCCACCTACATGGCGACCCGACGATCGGTCTAATCGGCCCCGTAACTAACGTGATTGGAAACGAGGCGCAGGTCAATGTTGACTACACCGGGGTGGAAGATATGCCGGCCTGGGCGGCAACTTTCGTCCGAGTGCATGACGGAGAAGTGTTTTCAATCCCAATGCTCGCGATGTTCTGCGTGGCAATGAAAAGAGAAGTGTTCGAGAAGGTGGGTTGGCTCGACGAACAGTTTGGCATCGGGATGTTTGAAGACGACGATTATGCGCAGCGAATAAAACTAGCCGGTCTGCGGCTTGTTTGCGCGGCTGATTCTTTTGTTCATCATTTCGGCCAGGCTGCATTTAAGAAGCTAATCGAAAATGGCAAATATGAGGCGTTGTTTGAAGAGAACCGGCGCCGTTACGAACGGAAATGGAATATGGAATGGGTTCCCCATAAGTATGGGACGTTAGCATCTGAGCCAACGTCTGTTGTTTCCCGGCAGCCAGAAGTTCATGTCGGAGAAAAGGACTAAGATGCAGACTCGAGGTTCGGCTCTGCTGGAAAACGACAAGCGCTTCCACGGGATGCTATTCCATTCTGGCACGTGCAACGTTTGCGGCCACCAAACACGGTTTTACTATACTGACCCGGTGCTGTACCGCGAATCGCTGGTTTGCGGTCAATGCCTGACGACCAGCCGGTATCGCTCTATTACCCGCGGGCTACTAAAGGCAATCGAGGAACTAACGGACATCAAGGCGGCAAGCCTGGTTGAGCTGCAGCCGACGGCCGAGAATGTATCCCTCAAAATCTACGACACTCAGCCTGCCTTCTACTGTGACCAAAACGCTTATCCCATACCCGACTTGCTGGCCCGGTGCAAGTGGATTGAAGGGGCAACATCGATCTACCGGCCTCAGCAGCCACTCGGATTGGAACTAGGTCCCAACTTCACCAATCAGAATCTGGAAGAGTTAGCCTTTCCTGATAACAGCTTCGATGTTTTGATTACGAGTGATGTCATGGAACACGTCAGGCTGGATAATAAGGCGCACCGGGAGATCAGACGCGTATTGAAGCCCGGGGGAGTTTACCTTTTCACGGTTCCCCATTTTAGACACGGCCGGGAAACAGTAGCCCGAGTGGAGGTTATAGACCCTGAGGATCCGACCAAAGATCAGTTCTTGCTGGAAAAGGAGTACCACTCAGATGCCAACGCAGAAGACTGTCGAGCTTTGAGTTACCGAGCATATGGAACCGATCTTGACGATTTTTTGAGCGGCCTTGGATTTGCGGTGGAGTATTGCAACAAGGACTTTCCTGAAATTGGCATCATGAATACCGAGTTGTTTTTCTGTCGCCTTTCGAAGTGAATTTGCGACCACTATTCGATAATTTGTTGTAGCTGCTTTGAAAATTGTTCGGGAGAGAAATCCTGCTTGACCCTCCTAATCATGTTGTCTCTTATTCGATTCCACAGCCTGGGTTCCCGATAAAGTCTGACACATGCGGCGGCGAAGTCCTGCGGAGTATCAGCCAGCAATAACTCCTGCTCATGATGCCATCCAAGTTGAATTCCCGTATGCGATGTGGCGACCACTGGAAGTCCATATGCCGCAGCCTCGCAAACCTTGAGCGGAATGCCGGCAGAGAAACGCGTAGGAGCAATAAAAAGACGGGCACGGTTATAGAGCGGAGTCAGATCATTCACCACACCGAGAAGTTGAACAAAAGGGTTATTGTTAAGGCGCGCCCGAAACTCCTGACAGGATGGACCTGCGATGAGGAGTTTAAAGTCCTTTCCCAGGCTCTCCCTAAGTAAGGGTAGGATATCGTCGACAAACCAGATCATCGAATCGGCATTCGGCGAGTCAAGCGAATGAATCGCGCCGACGAACAGAATGTCATGGCGCTTATTGAAATCACCTTCAGTTGGTACCACCACCACAGAGTGGCTTAACGTATAGACGTTCTCGCAACCATGGCTGGAAAACTCGCGACTCTCACGTTCTGAAACAGAGACGATGTAATCGCAGTGGTCTGCCAAGCTTATCTCGTTTCTAATTAGTTGTGATTCCTCGATTTTGGAAAGCTCTCGCCCTTCCAGACGTTTCTGTTCAATCTCCCGATAACAAAAGAGTGCCTCGGCGTCATAGACGATCCTGGCTGGCCCACAAATATCTGGATTTTGGCTGATCATGGATTTGAATGACGCCATGTTATGCGGCCGGCTGATAAAAATCAGTTCATAGTAATGGCTTCTCTCATTGAGGAACTGTTCTAACTTCTGCAAACCACAATCCAGCATGACCTCCACTTCGGACGGAATATCCTGATACACATCAGACCATTCTTCCTGAGGCTTTATTGTCGGGTAGAAAGTCACGGTGTGGCCCAGGTTCACCAGCTCATTGAGAATGCGATTACTGCGGGGGAATCCTCTGCCAAGTGTCAGGTGAGGTACACAGTCGTCCAGGAACAGGATTCGTCGGCTACCTTCCTTCACATGGGTACGCGCAGCCAAAAGACTTTCAGCGCCTGTCGCAGGTTGAGATTGCAGCCAATCTCTATGTTTTTTTAAGAAAATCTTCCGGTGCTCGATTTGCAGATTAATAGCACTACTCTCCGAGCTGGAACTCGCAAACTCATAGTGGAAGACGATCACGGTCGGGTCATAAACCACCCGCTTACCTTTCTTCCAGAGCCTTACGCAATAATCTGTCTCTTCGTAGTAGGCGGGCGCATAGGCCTCATCGAATCCGCCGTCTTCAAGGAAGAGTTCCCGATGAGTTAAAAGAAATGCTCCTGAGCAATAGTCCACATCGCGCTGGTACAAATACTGAGAGGCAAAAGGAGAATCACCGCGACCATATCCAACACAGACCCCATCCTGCCAGATAATGCTGCCAGCCTCTTGCAGCGTCCCGTCCGGCAAAATAATCCTCCCGCCAACAGCTCCGATGTCATCGGAAGAGTTAAGTGTACTCAGAGCCGACGAGATGCTTCCGGGGACCAGTTGCGCGTCATTATTAAGGAATAAGAGGTGCTCGCCCCGGGCTTTTTTGGCAGCCTGATTACAGGCCCGAAGGAAATGAAGGTTCGTATCGTTCCGGATAAACCCGGCGCCGGTTATCTTTCCCAGGAGGCGATTGGTTTCATCCTTCGAGTTGTTGTCGACAATGATAACTTCATATGAATCAATGTCGCTTCTCAAGATCGAATAAAGACACTGGAGAGTTAGTTCAGCGCGGTCGTGAAGTACCAGGACAATGCTGACCTTTGGGACCGCAGCTAAGGGAAATTCAAGGATTGAGGCCGATGCCAAAAAGCTATTCAGAGTGATTTGAGCAACTGAGACCTGAACCTCCTTAGCAATTGCCAGGGCGTCGAGTGGCAAACCCTTTCCCGAGATTGAGGTCCGAATGTCCTGGAAATTATCCTGTGCATCTGTCACCCGAACGAGCAGGGTGGTGGGACGGAATTGGGACTCCTGCAACACAAAGCTGCCTGAAAAACCGCAATCCATCGAAGTGGAGAAAATAGAATCTCTGGGCACGTCGGATCGGGATTCGCCATACTTCACCAACCCCAGCGGCACATTGTCCAAAAAGGCCTCGACCAATTTGATTGGGGCCTTCCTGGAGTAAGCCCAACCGCTCACGTCGAGCTGAGGTGGATCACTCCGATGTTGCACTGGCGGATCCAGTAAGGCGCGCACTATGCCCTTACTATCACGGTCCGGCATTCTTATGCCAATAACGCTTACTTCATCGAGAAGATGGTTGTGGTCCATTCCGGCATAGAGGCGAAATTCGTAAGCTTGATCCGCAAGGATCCATTGGGCTTCTTTTGAACCGCCGGCGCCAGTTACAAAGAGCGTTTCTGGCTCGCCGTTTATGGAAACATAGACTTCTCCGACTGAGCCATCGCCTGTGTTCCAGGTGATTTCTGTCGTTCCCATTGTCCCGCCGATGGGAACCTGATGTGGGAATGCGCTGAGACGAGCCTTGCTGGCCAGTTGTCTTGAGGCTGCGTCGGCGAAGGTGGGCTGATTAAGGAGTGTTTCTTCGGCTGAGTCATCAAATACGATCGTGCGAAAGAAATCTCTGAGATGCTTCCATAAACTTCGTCGCCGCAGAGTCTTTTTTTCCTTCGCGTAACTACTCAATGTACTAACACTCCCCATTTGATGGGCAGATTGCGAGAAATGTTTACACGTTCCGGGGAGTAGACCAGTCGGGCTCCTATCCAAAGTAAGAGCTCTTGACGAGGCAATAGGCCCTTTCATCTCCCTGAGCACTGGCCGGGTCAGAATCGGTAGTGTTACCCACGGTTAGATAGTCAAGGATCTCCCACCCTGTTCTTTTCAGAATGCGACGTAAGCCGGCATCGGAGAATATCCAATAATTAGTCGAATCATTGTTCGCTTCCTGCTCATCAAGCAAGTAGGCAACGGGTACATTCCTAAAATCTACCCTGTCGCTCTGGGTTGATTTAGTATTTGTTTGTTTCATTTCCGTAGCCCGGTTGAATCTCGCGATTCGAGAACTCATCAAACAGTACCTGGCAGACTTAGATAATGCCTCGAGTGCATAGAAGGGATTCTTGAGGTGATACAGGATGCCCAGGAAAAAAGCCAGGTTGTAATCTTTTCCTGGAAGAGAGAATTGCGAATCGAGATCAACTTCATGTATTTCTACCGAAGATGACAATCTCTCCTTGAGTAGTTTGACTGCGCGCAAGCTATTGTAATTTGACGGAGCGTAGTCGATAACTTGCACCTTACAGCCAAGAGATTCAAGAAAAAATGCCAGCTCGCCATCTGCGCACCCAATATCTAAAGCGGGCTTGTCGCCGATTAAGTTCAATAAAAAGCGACTCTCTCCCGTAAGTAGAGAGTTGAGGTGTGCAAAATTGTTGAGCGTTCCATACGGGTACCAAAACTCCGGCTCTCGAAGCTCAAGTTTCTTTTTAGTTAGCCCCTGTTCAAATACCAGGGCTTTCTCTCGCATCGTGGCAATGTCCATAGTTTCCCGACCGCTCGTAGTTGTCGTCAAATTGAAGGATAGATGAGAGGTGGTATCACTGAGCTAAGCGAGTTCACTCAGGCAGCAGTTATCTTCTGCAGGCCATCCGCATGCTTCAGCCCCTTTTGCTCGACTGCAGCGAGTATCTTCTTGAACGAATTGTAGACTGCCTCGCGTCCATGCAGGCCTGTGATGTGGGTACGGCCCTGCTTTGCCAAATGCTCCCAAAGCTCTCGATCTACCAGCAATTGCTCGATGGAGTTGGCAAAATCGACCGTATTGTCGGCAACCAGAACATGCTCACGATGTCGCAGATTCAAACCTTCGATACCTACGGTTGTGGAAACGCTCGGTGTCCCCACTGTTAAACCTTGAATTAACTTCGTCTTCGTTCCTGCGCCAAATGGCAGTGGTACTACTGCAACGCGAGCACTTTGCAAATAGGGAAGTATGGATGGAACCCATCCCACGAGCCGAATATTTCCAAGGTGTCTGCAAGTTTCGGCAATACCTGGGTCCAGCTCGTTGCCAACTATATAAACCGGATGCTCTGCTAACAAGGATTTCTTGATGAGAGGCAAAACTTCCTGGCACAAATATTTTACTCCCACAGTGTTAGGTGGGTGCCGAAAGTTGCCGATAAACAGGATTCCTTTTCTCTCACTAAAGGGTATTGGAGACGGTGGTAAGTCTTCCATCAATGCCAGTGGATAAGCATGAGACGGCGAATTCACAAAGTCGTTAACAAGGTCAGCTTCCTTCTGAGACACGGTCAAAACCGCGTCTGATCCTGCATAAGCATTCAACTCGCGCATCATACCCTGAGCGTAATTCGCATCCAGCATTCCGGAAGATCCATTTTCCCCACGAGGTTTGAGAAGGCTGCGAGATTCCCGTAGAAAATGGAGGTCAATCGAATCGGCTATAATTCTTGTCTTAGGAGAGAACTTCCGAATAATCGGTAAATAATATTCGACCAGGTACCAAAAGGCGATGAAGGCAACATCAAAATTACCTGCAGTGATAAGGTCTGCCGGATTTATCAAACACTGCTCACCGCCGGTCCAGGCACTACCACTAACATAGACAGGTACACCTTTTTGCTGAAGCGCTCTCGCGTAGCGCTCACCATTCTGGCCGTTTTGAGCAATGAAACTGACCGCCCAGCCAGCTTCCTGACAAAACTCAATCAAATGGAAAACCCGCTGAGATCCGCCTTCGCGGTCGAATTCGGGCATCTTTGGCGCACAAACCAAAGCTCGTCTAGTTTCCATTCCCGTTCACCGAGGCGTTGCGTCTTGACAGAGTATGCAAGGTCGTAAGGTCGTATTGGTCGGGAGCAGGGTGATGATGTTTCAACTTCTCTTGCCACTTCTCAAGAAACCGAATGCGGTTGGCTACCTGATGGCTTTTCACGCCAGTCTCAAGGTCTGTCCCCGAGGAGATTCCTTCGAAGTGGACAATAACGCTCTCCGGTTGATAATAAACACAATAACCTCTCTCGCGTAAGCTGAAGCAATAATCAACATCCTCGTAATAAGCGGGTATGAATCGCGTATCAAAACCTCCCAACTCCATAAAGAGGGCGCGCCGGGTGGCGAGCAGTGCTCCTGAACAATAGTCAACCTCGCGCAAAAAATTATATAGCGGTGCATTAGCTGCCTTGTCTAATTTCCCGAAATTGCACCCTTGACCATCCGAGAAAATAACTCCGCCTGCTTCCTGCAGGGTTCCGTCCGGGTAAACCAGCTTGCCGCCGACGGCCCCTGCTTCCGGTTTGTCACGAAGGATGTGCAAAAGCGGAGGCAACCAGCCTGCCAGCGGTAAGGTGTCGTTATTTATGAAGATAAGAATATCACCCTGGGCAAACTCTGCTCCGCGATTGCAACTCGTAACGAAGCCAAGGTTCTCTGAGTTCCGCAATGTCTTGTTTCGTTCGTCAGCACAAGCCCATTGTTCCAATAAGTCGGCTGTTCCGTCCGAAGACGCATCGTCAACGACTATGATCTCACCATTAAAGTACGGCGGCAGGGTTTTGCTCAATTGCTGCAGGCAACTCTGCGTGTAGCTGACCTTGTTGAAAACGGGAATGATGATGGAAGTCAGCGGCATCGATGACGCCCGGGCCTGATCAACCAACCATTCGATGCCCAAAGTTACCTGTGACCTGTCAGGCTTGCCAGGCGTTAAGATTCGTAGGTCATCAGGCGGAATGTTGCTGTGGATAATTGCGATGGCGGCAACCCTTCGTGCTTCTGAGAGGCGTTGCGGGTCAGAAGATGAGGTCACAACCATGTCTATGCTGTGGTCCAGATAGGGCAGAGTGGACTCAATGCTTTCCGACAAAAGGGGCGAAAAGACGGCAACCTGGGGGAAAGAAACTGCCAATTGCAAACCAGAATTCCAATCCAGAATTGAGGGATCACGTGCCATCCTTCGTTGAAACTCCGCAATGACCTCTGCCATTTCCTGGAGATGCTGGTCGATCGCTGATGACTCTTCGGCCGTCTTAGTTATTTGCGCATTTGTTTCTGACAACGGCGTGTGATAATGGCTTTCTCCCTCAGCAGCTAAGATTTGCGCTTGAGCCTGCGCAAATATTTCCTGTCCTTGACTCAGTTTCATATCTAAGACCGGCAATTTATAGCCTGCGCCCGAAAGCTCCTCCTCTGTCGTGGGCAGTGCTTGCAAGTCCGTCTGTTGTTCGGTAATTGTTGCGGGAGGTTCTGGCTGCTCATTGACACAATGAGAGACCCGATCGCTGGAATTTGATTTAAGAGCGACGCTCTTCTCCTCTATTTCTGCGGCTTGTCCAGGAGATTCCTGGGCTGCATTATCATTTTGTGTAATCGGCGGTTGACTGACCGGCGCGGTCTGGTACTCTGAATTCAGCTCATCTCCGTCTCCCTCTCGACTCCTGGATTGCGATAGCCCCAATCTCCGATACAGTGGCAGGAGATATCGATACTTCACGCGGCCATAGCGACTCAGCAATCGCCATCCAAGAGAACGAGTTATCTGATCGACTGCCTGGGTTTTTGTCGACAGTTGCGCTGATAGCCATCGGTTCTTTTCTTCCGAATTCGCCAGCTCATTCTGCAGCAATGCGATCGACTCATCACGCGCGCGAAGAACATTGTGGAGCTCAATCCACTGCGCTTCGGTGGATTCACGCGCATTGGAAAATTCGCTTGCCTGCAAAGCCAATTGAGCTGCAAAAGCCGACCGGGCCTTACCGAATTCATCCATTTGCAGCTGAATTTGCTCCTCATAAGCGGCTCGCACTTTCTTTAGCTCATCTTTCTGGCGATTGATTTGCTTCTCGTAGCCGGCTCGCGACTGGTTTAGCTCCTTATTCTGGTCATGGATTTCCTTCTCGTATGTTGCTCGTACCTTCCTCAGCTCTTCCGATCGTCGCGCGAGTTCTGCTTCGTAGGAAGCTTTTTGAGCGACCATTTCCTTTTCAGTTCGGCGCACTTGTGCTTCATAGGCAGCTCTTTGAGAGGCGATTTCCTTTTCGGTGCGCCGGGCTTGTTCTTGCCAACTTCCTTGAATTCCGGATTGCTCGTGAGAAGCACTCTTCAGCGTCTTGAGTTCTTGTGCTACCTCTATTCGCGCTCCGAGGTAAGAGAAGAAACTGCGAATCCTGGTTTCCTCTTCGGGCGGACATTGAAACAACTGGTCCAACTCATCCGGGTAACGACCGCCGACGGCGACCACGCCCAGGCCATGCGAATGGACGAATTCAAAGTGGGGAAACCGGAGCTTGAGTTCTTCCCATAACTTCCACACTCCAAAATCGCGCTCGCGAACGTTAATATCGTGGAGTAAAACCACGCCCCGATCAGTGAGCTTAGGCAGCCACTTCTCGAAATCCTGTTTTACCGCCTGGTAAGTATGAAAGCCGTCGATGTGCAGAAGATCGAAAGTGTGATCGGGAAAATATTCCAGCGCCTCGTCAAAAGTGCTTTGGATCAGGTGTGAAAATGCGCCGTAAAGAGGATTGTGATATTCCTCCAAGTCTGTAAGCACTTCAGAGCCGTAAAATCCTGAATGAGCATCTCCTTGCCAGGTGTCGATAGCATAACATCGCGTTTGAAGGCCGAGTTCTTTGACCGCCTGGCATAAAGCACTATAAGAAACTCCTTGATGTGTTCCCAGTTCGACCAGGGCATTGGGGCGCAGTACATCAATCAGATACATGCCAAAAGGCACGTGCCCGAGCCAGCCCGACGTGGCAATCAAGGCGGGATAGGTCAGACTAATCGGATGACTTAGCGGGTTAAAGACGCTGCTATGAGCCGCCGACTCAATAGCTGTTTTTTCTTTACCGTTCACGACGGCACTATTTCCCATCAGTGCTCTCCCCAGACTGCTTCCTGGTCCAAGGCTCTAAATTAGTCAATAGTATAGATGGTGTACTCATGCCTGCAAAGAGCCGGGCAGGGCACCGCAGCGTCGGCTCTTTGCCACTTTAGATTCTGCGCCAAAAACTGAAGGAATTAACCTATCCGAAAGCGTTACGATTGCAGACCGCCTTAGAGCAAGATGGCTGGATTTGGGACGGACTAATCCCAATCATTTCCGACAGCATCTCATGCTCGCTCCCAGTTGTAGCCCAATCAGGATTAGCATTTTTTGTGCCCTGATGTCGCGGATTTAAAGATTATCTGGCAAGCTAGTATCTTTGAAGGGATCCGAAGATTGAAGTATTCCGAAGTTTGAGTTGTTTTGAAACTTTGTTGGGTATTACATATTGATTGATTTGACTTCCTCATTGCTCATATCACCTTACGGGGGTCAGCTCATAGACCTCATGGTCCCGGCCGGCGACCTGGAGGCGACGAAGGCTTATGCCGGCCGGCTTCCTTCCGTTCAAATCTCTGAGCGATCCCTCTGCGACCTGCAATTGTTGGCTACCGGCGCGTTCTCTCCCCTCGAGCGATTTGTGGGGCAGTCAGACTACCAGCGCATATTGGACGAGATGCGCCTGGATAGCGGGCACCTCTTTCCAATTCCGTTGACACTGCCGTTAAATCCGTCCCCGCACCTTCGGCTTGATGATGACATCGCGCTTCGAAGTTCGAAAAACGAGTTGCTGGCAATTCTGAGTCTGGAGGAGATTTACGAGTGGGACGTAGTTGAAGCCGCTCGTAAGGTTTTCAATACGGAAGATCCCAAGCACCCGCTGGTGGCGGAAATGCAGCGCTGGGGCAAACTCAATATTTCCGGGCGTCTACAGGTATTGCAACTTCCGCGTTATTACGATTTTCAGGATTTGCGTCTGAAACCGGCTGAAGTAAGGGCCAGGCTCGGACGCATGGGCCGGCCAAACGTAGTCGCTTTTCAAACGCGGAACCCGCTCCATCGAGCACATGAGGAACTCACCAAGCGCGCGATGGCCCAGGTGGACGGCGTACTACTGTTGCACCCGGTTGTAGGCTTAACGAAGCCGGGTGACGTCGACCATTTCACGCGCGTGCGTACCTACAAAATTCTGGCCGAACGTTACTACGATCAACAGCGCATCCTGCTGGCGCTCTTGCCGCTGGCCATGCGTCTGGCGGGCCCCCGAGAAGCATTGTGGCATGCTCTGATTCGGCGCAACTATGGAGCGAACCACCTCATTGTTGGCCGGGACCACGCCAGCCCGGGTAACGACTCAAGCAATCGTCCTTTCTACGGGCCTTATGATGCCCAAGAGTTAGTTGAGCGATTCAGCGAAGAGTTAGGCGTTAAGGTCGTGCCTTTTCAGGAACTGGTCTATCTCGCTGAAGGTGATCGTTATGAGGAAGCTTCGAAAGCTGTGAATCGGATAACACTTTCCGGCACGCAGGTCCGTGAAGAGTATTTGGACCAGGGACGAGAACTGCCCGGGTGGTTTACCCGTTCCGAGGTGGCTCAAGTTCTCAAGGAAGCTTATCCCCCGCGTTATCGTCAAGGCATCTGCGTTTGGTTTACCGGCCTGAGCGGCGCGGGCAAATCAACTACCGCTGAAATATTGACCGAGATGTTGTTGGAGCATGGTCGCCAGGTAACCTTGCTTGACGGAGACGTCGTGCGCACACATCTTTCTAAAGGACTGGGATTCAGTAAAGAAGATCGCGATGTCAACATCAGACGCATCGGCTTTGTGGCTTCGGAGCTGGTGCGTCATGGAGGGGTTGCGATCTGTGCTGCGGTGAGTCCTTATCGAGCGACCCGAAATGACGTGCGGAATATGGTGGGAGTAGACCGCTTCATTGAAGTCTTTGTCGATACGCCGCTGGAAGTATGCGAAGGGAGAGATTCCAAGGGCATTTACGCCAAGGCCCGGCGCGGCGAAATCAAGCACTTCACCGGCATCGATGATCCGTACGAACCGCCGCTCAATCCTGAGATCACTCTCGATACGGTATCGCAGAGCGCGGAAGAAAATGCCCGCCGAATAATACGCTATCTATTTACACAAGGCTTCGTACAAAGTGCATCATAGCTTCCGCACTGATGTTTAGCAGGCAACTGGACCAAAGCATTTTCATGCGCTTCAGGGTCTGCTGAGTGGGAGCTTTTGCCACCAGCTGGCGTTCCAGTCCACCTTACGCATGACCGCAGAGATTCCCATCTGAGAACGGTAGTCCATCACCGCCTGCCGGCAAGGCGGAATAAAATTGACATCATCCAGGATGATAAATCCGCCCGGCGAGAGTTTCGGGTACAACGACTCCAACGCAACATATGTTGATTCGTACAAGTCCGCATCGAGTCTGATTAGAGCGAATGGACCGGCAGCCAACGTAGGTAGCGTGTCGCGAAAGAGGCCCTTGACGAAGATAACCTGCTCGTCCAGCAGTCCATATCGAGCGAAATTCGCCTTGACCTGGTCTACTGACACCGCGAGTTCCGGGTAAAGGTGTAGATTCCAGCCCTCGTCGTAAGGAAACTCACTCGGCTTAGGGGGAGGCAGCCCCTCGAATGAATCAGCAACAAAGACCTTGCGATCTGTGATCACGTTAGCCTTAAGCACGCCACGCATCAGGATGCAACAGCCCCCACGCCAAACGCCGGCTTCAATGAAGTCGCCCGGAATCTCCTCGTCTATGACCCGTTGCGCCAGGTCTCGAAGGTTCTCAAGTCGCCGCGTGCCAACCATGCTATGGGCAATCGCCGGCCAGTCGCCGCCCTTCGCTCGCAGCTCTGGGTTGAAGGGTCCTACATTCTCCGGATTGGTGGACGGATCTTCATAGATTGTGTTGGCCAATATCTTGATCAGGAGATCAAGATAGAGATCCCTACTAAGGTTGGTCATATGAACTTGATTGGATCGCGGCCTCGACCATTCGGGCCAGAACAGTAGGCGTCAAGCGTCCGATAAAAGCAGGTGCATGTCTCGGCCGCAAAACCTCATAAGGTCGACCACGAATGGTCTCATATTGGTTCGACCAGCGAGTCCAATTATCGTGCTGAGTCTCGACCGGCACGTTGGTTGATATTCCGCCGTGCAACTGATGAAAGGTCCCCTCGCCTAATAGGATCACAAGTTCCGCATCAGCCCACTCGAGAGCGCGACGGAAGGTATCCAGATTTACCAACCCGCCGCCCGGAGCATCGAAACGTTCGTCCAGACCACCAAGCTGCTCCCATAGCTCGCGCCGCAAGAACAAGGCATTTGATTCTGAAATCGGCTTGAACCAACCATCTACCGATGATTCGTCCATGGTGCCGATTTCGAACAAGCGATAACCATCGTTGAGCCAATCTATGGAATCGAGCAAAGCGTCCTCGCGCACCGGATCATATCCGGTTAGCCCGGCCCTGCTTTGTAGGTCAGGACCCAGATACCAGCCGAGGGTTGCAACCACCGCGCGATCATAAAGTCTGACGCCCTGGCTGGCAAAATGAAGCAGGCCCGGGGTGGCTATCCGCGCACCATCGATCATCACACCGATGACTTCACCACGCGCCTCGGCGATTCCTCGATTGACGGCCCGGGCGGGGGATGGTGAGGCGTCGTCGATGCGTATCAGGCGAAAGTTTCCGGAAAGACTGTCGATCACCTTTGGGTCGAAGGGAGGATTCGAACCGTTGTCAACGACGATCACTTCGTATTTGTCAGGCTCAATATTGCGCTGGTATCCAGCTGAAAGAGAAAGCAGCGTTCGCGGCGCTTCACGCGCCATATTGTAGACCACCACCACCACCGAAATCTCCGGCCTGCTGTCTCCTTCCTCAACCAATTAATTCGGATTTCCTTCCGGCCGTTGAGCTTCAGGTGGAACGCGCGAATAATATCATAGACATCAGCGTCCACCTTGAACGACTGCGTGCGTCTCGTCGATCATGGAAAAGTGTATTCGCCGCGGTAAAACTTGCGCAGGTTTTTACGGAACCTGTCGATGCCGACGAGGGGGCTCAGTAAATCATAAGTCTGCAGCCAGCACCGCTGGTAAGCCACCCGCTCATCGAGGCGCTGAAGATCGTGGCATCGTATCCATCATAACTTCCCGGACGGGTAGACAGCAGCTATCGGCTACGACATCATTGGGCACGCTGTTTTTCATACGATAGCAACGCTCGGGAGATTTGGAATTCCTTCGGAGCGTGAGGGCTCCTCAATGTGTTGTGCAGAATATTGATGGCTTTCCCGAGATGAGGGTATGAGCAAGAAACTGGTCGTTTGGGGCGCATCGAGCCACGCGATGGTTGTGGCTGATGTTATTCGTTTGCAAGGCGACTACGAAATCGTCGGCTTCCTGGACAGCGTTAATCCAGAGCGCATTCGAACAGAGTTCTGCGGCGCATCGATCCTGGGTGGAGAAGAACAACTGGATTTCCTCCTGCAACAAGGTATCGAATACCTGATTGTCGGTATCGGTAGCGGACGGACCAGATTGAGGCTGGCTGATTTGGTTTTCTCCAAGGGCTACAAACTGGCGACGGCGATACATCCTCGCGCCACTGTTGCCGCCGACGTCACAATAGGCGCAGGTACAGTAATTCTGGCTGGAGCCGTAATCAATCCGGGCGCCAAACTCGGCGAAAATGTGCTTGTACTTACTTGTGCTTCGGTGGAGCACGAGTGTGCGATTGCCGACGGCGTGACGATTAGTGGGGGTGTGCAGCTGGGTGGGCGGGTCACTGTGGAACGGGCAGCCACGGTGGAAATCGGAGCCACGGTCGCCAGAGGAATCCGAATCGGCAAGGAGTCTGTAGTTGGGGCAGGTGCCGTCGTATTGCATGACTTACCCAGCAATGTGCTGGCTTATGGAATGCCAGCCAGGGTGATTCGGAAGATTTCTGGATATGATTAAAGTTACTTTAGTCTGCTCAACTAACAAGAAAGGTCATTAAATCCTGGGCTGGTAATTTGCGGCGCAACACGGTCAGTAGCTTCAATTGGAGTCATGGGAAAGTATATTCTCCGCGATAAAACTTGCGCAGGTTTTCACGAAACCGGGCCGTACTGTAGAGACCGCTCAGTAAATCGTAAACCTCTCGCCAGTATTGGTTATACGCGACGGCTTCATCGAGGCCTTGAAGATCCTCGGTGATTCTATCCATCAGTACCTCCCAAGAGGGATAAACGCTCTTCAGCTTGGCAAAGGCCGGTGTGAAATATCGGTCGTTGAATACAGCAAAGGGAACCCCACCAGACCAAACCGGTTCAGCAAAGTAAAAATCCAAGCCTTCGCCAAAGGTTAATGACCACTTCGCACGCCGAACGAGTTTCCTGTAGTCTTCGTAACTGAGATTTTGAATGACCTGAATCCTGAGGTCTGGTAACTTCTCGGCGATTTCTCGTAGCACTTGTTTCTTGAGCGGATGTTCGTCATGCGAGACAATCAAAAGAGGTTCCTTATCGTGATAGCCGGACAAAGAGTAACATTCGGGTCCATTATAAACCCCCAATCTGTGCAGTGAGACGCCCAGCGCTTCGCGTAAAGCGATGTTCGTGTAAGCTTCGTGCGCGGTGGTCGCGGTCACGCTTCCAAAGCGCTTCAATCCCGCTACATTCTGTCCCTGTATATTGTCGATATTAAAGAGCAATACGTTCAGGTGAAGTTCTCGTACGTTTCGTAGCACCGCGGACGAGTCCGTGAGCCAATCCAGTACCCGGTTAACCGCATAATCGGGAATATGCAACTGTAAATAGTCCAGCTCCGTGCTGCTTTCTAACACGGATTTCAAATCCAGCAGGTAATTGCGATTCCTAAACCAGGTATATCTAAGGAATAGCGGATCATCCCCTGGAACGGCGCACAGGGCCAGCCTGGCCCTATGGAGATGCTTTAGAGCTTTCGTCTCCCGATAGACGTGAGCAATCGCCATTACGCCACCAGCTCGCAAGTCCCACCCAGGCGTTAGAAAAATGATCAGGCGTTTGGTTTGGAATGTAATGGCGCGGGTCAGGACTGTACGCGTGATACGCTTTTTGATCGGGTCTTTTTCGATAGACAATTGCCACTCCCGAAATCAGGTCGCCGCTTTCTCGACAAAGAGTTTATGTATTTCTCCCGCATTCGCGAACGCCGCGTGGATGATGTTACAGACGATCCGGATGTCTTCCGGTGTAATTGCCTCGCCGGTCGGCAAGTTAATTACCTGCGCAGCTACGCGTTCTGTGTGAGGCAGAAACAAGTGCGCGTTTGGGTAAAGGTCCTTGTAAGGCGCCATGCGATGGCAGCCGGGATAAAAGTAGCGCCGCGCCAGAACATTTTCCAAGTGAAGTATTTCGATCAATTGATCTCGATCAACAATACTCTTGCGCTCATCTATTTCCAACACAACGTATTGATAGTTACATTTCTCCGACTCGTTGTAATCCAGGACAGTTATTCCCTCAAGGTCCGCTAGCTCTGCCGCGTATTGTTTGTAATTGCGACGATTCACCTCGATGAACTCATCTATGCTCTCCAGGTTGGTTAATCCCATCGCTGCCGAGAGTTCGTTCATCTTACCGTTCGTTCCGATAGATTCCACGTAATCGTAATCTGTAAAACCAAAGTTCCTCTTCAAACGCATTTCATGAGCTAACTGTCCGTCGTTAGTAACAACCGCACCACCCTCCAGAGAGTTAATAAACTTCGTGGCATGAAAACTGAACACCTCGGCACCGCCAAAAGCTCCAATCATGCGACCCCCGTAGGAGCACCCAAAAGCGTGGGCAGAATCAAAAAGAAGCTTTAGCCCATGGCGCGTGGCAATCTCGCTGAGCGCATCGATATCGCAGGGGCGTCCCCAAAGGTGGACGCCGATGATGCCCGAAGTTCGCGATGTAATCATTTCCTCGATCTTGTCGGGATCGAGCGTGTGAGTCTGGGGATTGATATCGCAGAACACGGGCGTGATCCCCTGCCACTGGAGGGCATGGGCTGTCGCGATAAAAGTGAATGAGGGAATAATGACTTCGCCGCTGATGCCCAGCGCGCGAATAGCGATCTCAAGGGCTACCGTGGCATTGCACATGACTACGCAGTGCTCGACGCCAACAAATCCGGCGATGCGCCGTTCAAACTCCCTGACATTGGAACCGTCGTTGGTTAGCCAGCGGCTGTCGAGTATTTCACTCAACCGTTTCGCGAATCCTTCACGGCTGCCGATATTTGGACGGCCTACGTGGAGAGCGTCTTCAAACGCCGGCGGACCTCCAAAAAGCGCTAAATCGGCAACCGTAGTCTTGGATGAGTTCAAGATGTCCCTAACTCCCCGCAGGGATAATTACCGGATTCTATCGCCGAGCCTTCAGACTGGAACCCAGACTTCCGCGCTTGCCCAAAGGTTTGAATCTCAGTGCTCTCTTAAGCATTATTCCACCGACGTGCCGCGACTTGCCCATTTAGTATCTCAGGTACCCAGAGATTGCTAGAAAACGTAGGGGGAATAATCACCCACCGCCTTTTTGGCCTAACACTTTGACCCATCGCTCAGGGGTCCGCCACACCTTCGTACTGTAAGGATTTTGGAATCGGCCAAGCTCGACAAACCCCTCCGGAAAGGGTAACCCCGCTTTTCGCATACATGCCACGATCTGGGGTTCCACCTCCCTGGTGATTAAGACAAAAACGGGCCGTTTGCTGAAGTCGGTGCTTGCCAAAGCGCGACAATTCCGCGTGTCTGCGCCCTCGAAGTACGTCGGCGTCCCAGGCGAAATCCCACCCATCAAGTAAATAAAGCCCGACAGGTCGTACAATCCAATGACGTAATCGCCTTCACGAAATGAAGCTTGGCGCAGTGTGGAGCGAAGCTGGGTTATGAAGTCGGCGGTGGCGGAATCAACTTTCAACCCCGCTACACTGGCGGGCTCTTGGAGACTGACGGTCTGATCCGGAAGGGGCGAGGCGAGGGCGTAGGGCTGCCATACGAGGCCATAAGTTATTTGGGCAGCGCCGAAACCTGTCGCTAGCAATATAGACAGAGCCAGAGCCCAGTTGCTTCGCGTGCGCTCGTCGATGAGTAGTCCCAACACCATGATGAGTCCAAACCATGCTCCCACGCCAAACATGGCGTTCAGAAAGATAATATTCGCTGTACCAAATGCCCCGGCAAAAGGAAGTGCCACAAGGAGCGCGATTCCAGCCAGCGCATCACTGCGTCGCCCTGCTCCCAGGCGTGGTCTGGAAGCAGCCGACTTATTACCATAGGTTGCTACCAGGACAATGAGCTGGAAGCAGACTATGAGGACAAAGATATAAAACGTGATGTATCCATTGAACCATATTGACTCCAGAAGACCCACAGCGCGCACTTTGTATCCCGTGTAGAGGAGCGTCACCGCCAGCAACGTGACAAGCACGACTTGATTCCGCAATGACTTGCGGTGCCACCCACGTCCGTAGCAACGTGCGATCACAAAGCTCAGCATGAAGGCGAACGAAAAGTGACGTATCAGGACGCGAACGAGGGATTCAGCATTTGATGCATAAGTGCGAAATACCGAGCGCGTATTGTGGGTACCTTCTGACATCGCCTGGAGCGCGAGACGATACCTCGGAAGCCAATCGGATATCGATTGCACACCGAGAAAGTAGGCTGCCAGTCCGGTAATAGCCCCAAGACTCAGAATACCGATGGCCAGGATAACCTCGCGCAGGCCGGCGCGTCTCCTGTGTAAAACGATCAAGAACACTGCGCCGCCGAACAAAACGATCGCCGTCGGAAACTTCACGAAAAAATCCAGCGCTGCAAGAAAGCCGACTATGAACAGGGCAATGCCGGTGACCGGTTCTGCGACTTTTGTCGGCGCCTCTGAGAGTATGAGCAGCAGCAGACCGGAGGCGGCAATGAGAAGGGCGCTGTTGATACCGTTGTACTCAAGCGTTCGGATTCCGAGACCATACTGAGAGAGGTGTCCGATAAGCATGAAGGGGAATACTAGCGTCAGGTTCGCGGCCCTGGTCGCTTCCTTCGGAAATAATCGTCCGAGCCACCGGCAAAAACCATATGAAAAGACCAGCGCCGCTAATCCAAGGAGTCCCAACGTGAGCCATCTGTAGACAAAGATAGTGGGACGCATCCAGCCGGTGACCCGGCTGACGATGAGGTAGTAAGTGGTGTTGATCAGCGGGTACTCGTCAGGATGAAGGTATGACAACAGAGTCATGGATTCGTCCGTGATATCCAGTCCCCTGTCGAGGCTCCATACGATGATCAGCAGGAGGCTTGCCAGAACTGTAACCAGGACGAGTCGCAAAAGTCGGTACATCGAGTTGAGTCGGCGTGCGTGTAGTTTCAGCGCCGCGAGCTTTGCTACAAACAGGACATGCAACTCAGGCAAGCGCAAGCTAAAAACATCTAATAGTAAACTATGATCAATCAGAGCGCATCGAGGTGCTCGATTACTATCTCAGTTGTCCGTCTAGCCTTGGTCTCGTCGTAATTGTAGTCGTTGAATAGATTCACCACCTCGTCATGTAATCTTTCCGCAATCACGAAGCGCTCATCGGAGAACAAGCCGCTTACTGAGGGGTAATGCCGGCTTGCGAAGAGCTTGGCTTGAAATAGACGCGCCACCAGTCGTTCAGCTTGCGGCAAGCGAATATTGAAGCGCCAGCTCTGGAACTTCCGCGGCAGTTGTATCTCTGAGGGGAGTGCATCCCGGTAGATCTCGTTGAGTCGCTGTTTGTGTTCACCTGCCTGCTTCAAGGCCGACTGCAGACGGTTTCTGTACTCGCTCCAGGAAAGCTCGGGCTGCCAAAGATCAAGCCACGCTTCATCACCGGATTCAAACGGACGGCGTTGGGCGCTGGCCGCGCGGTATCGGTCGGTTAAGGCCGCCAGGGCACTCGCAGAATAGCGCCCTTCCTGCCGATGATACTGCACGTGCTCATTCACGTAAGCAAAGCCGCCAAAACCCAGGTCAACAAACTTCCCATGACCGCTGCTGAACAAAGTCACGTCGGCAAAGCGAGACAGGTTGACCCCATCGCAATCCGGACGGCAGAGACACTTGTCATCAATGATCATCAGGTCAGGCTGCGCCTCCCTCAGGTCGCGAAAAAAGGCGTCCTCGTTTGCCTCCACGCCGTAAGTACGAACGAAAAGCAGACCCGCGAATCCATCGGGATCTCTCTTCAAGAGCTGCAGGCACCGGTCCCTATTCAAAACCAGGTCCGGCTCGACAATATCGACGAAGTGAAAGGCACGCCGGGCCTTAAGGAAGGTTGCCGGTACGATGGGGCAAATATTCGACGGCAGCAGGAAGGGTCGCTCGTCGCCAAGAGAGCGAAGAAGGTTATAAATTACGCTGCAGCCTCGGGCCTCGAAAATGGTTCTCATTGAAAAGCAGCCTCGCGCAACACAAGGATCACGTGCTCGAAGAGAAATTAGCCGACCGGAACTTGACTGCAATCAATCACCGCTCCCGATCTATGGAAAGACAACCTATTTCGATCGTCCGGGCTTTCAGATTCATGTGAGCTTCCCGCCACTTTATTATCTGTTAGGCACCTGGTGCAAATGGCTTCAGTCATGCGACTATCCAGCAGCAGATGCCGTCGCTCCGAGCAATTTCCTTTTACCTGGTGCGCTATGACAGTCGCGCTCGCGTATGAGTTTGGATGCATGGATCAGACGGGCAAACGGTGGAGTAGTCCGTGACCACGGCCATTGGATCGCTGGAGCGAAACGGCATTATCCAGATGAAACTCTCGATAGTCAGCACGCTCTATATGTCGGCGCCGCATGTCGAGGAGTTCGTGAAGCGTGTGCAGGCAGCGGCGGAGCAGATCACGACCGATTATGAGATCATCCTCGTCAACGACGATTCTCCGGATGAATCACTCCCGGTCGCGTTGCGCCTGTTCGAATCAGAGCCCCGCCTTCAAGTGGTGGATCTGGCGGCCAACTACGGCCATTACGCCGCGATGCTCGCCGGACTTGCCCACACCCACGGTGACGTTACCTTTTTGATCGACTCCGATCTCGAAGAAGCTCCGGAGCTTCTCGATCAGCTCTGGCCAGAGCTGAAAGAGGGTCGCGACGTGGTCTTTGCGTACCAGCTGAAGCGAAGCCGCGACTTCTTTAGCAACATTACCGGAGAGCTGTTTTATCGGATCATCGGCATGACGAGCGGCCGGCAGGTTCGCTCGAATGCGATGGTCGCACGGTTGATGGTGCGCGATTACGTAGATCGATTGACGGGAGTGAGGGCCCGACCGATCAGCTTCGATGTGTTGACGGCAGAAGTCGCAGGCAACCAGTTCGGCGTCGGCGTGGAAAAGGGGAGCGGCAGCCGCACGACGTACACGCTCGGCCGCAGGTTGGAGATCTTCGTCGACTCGCTTCTCGGGTATGGATCGGCGTTCGCTGTCATGCTCTGTCTCGCCGGCGCCCTGACATTGGGCGCCGCGTTGTTCGTCGATGAGCGCACAGTCTGCATCGTGGGCGGCATTGTGCTCTTCGCGCTGGCTGGGGTCGCGCGGACCGCGATGATCGTTCTCGAGGAATTGCGTTACAGGCCGCCGCACGTCAGACATCTCTATTCCCATGACTTACTTTCCGATGAGTGACGAGCGGCCGTTTGCCGGGAGGCGGCTGCTGGTTCTGGGTGCCGGCCCTTTTCAGATCCCGGTCATTGAGCGGGCGATCGAGCTGGGATGTCAGGTCGTCACGGCGGATTACCTGCCGAAGAATCCCGGGCATCGCCTGGCGGCTGAGTCATGGAACATATCGACGGTCGACAAGGAATCAGTGCTCCACATGGCGCGGCAAGCGCACATCGATGGCGTGCTTACTTACGGGTCGGATGTGTCGACACCCACGGTCGCATTCGTCGCCGACGCACTCGGACTGCCCGGGAATCCGCCTAGCACGGCGGCACTGCTCCAGCGAAAGGATTTGATTCGCGATCTCCAGCGCACGCTCGGACTTCCGCATCCGCCGTTCGTCGCCGCCAGGAGCGCTGATGAGCTCCGCCGTCGTGCCGTCGAGGAGGGCGTTCCGTTTCCGTTGCTCGTCAAGCCGGCTGATTCAAGCGGATCCAAAGGGCAGTCTAGCGCGCGGTCGGCGGGTGATCTGGCATCGTCGTTCGAAGTCGCCCGGCCGTTTTCGCGATGCGGAGTAGTCGTTGCCGAGACCATCCTGCCCGACGACATGATGGAAGTGGTCGCCGAGGCCCTGATCGACGACGGCCGCCTCGTCTTCGGTCACTACGGTCACAATTACTTCTCAGCTGGTGGGCATCCGCGAGTGCCGGTCGGGGAGGTGGTCCCGGGATTCTTCGGCGATTGGGTAGTTGACGAAGTGGACCGGCAGATTCAGGCGCTCGTGACGGCGACCGGCGTTTGGACTGGCTGCATGAACTTCGACATCGTCGTCTCCGGGGGCGTGGTTTATCTGATCGACGTCGGCCTACGCAACGGTGGCAATTACCTTCCGGACGCAATTCATCTTTCCACGGGCGTCGATTTGACGAGAGCCGCGATCTCCGCCGCGCTCGCAGAACCCTTTAGTGTCCCGTCGCTTCACGTAAAGGATTCGAAATGGGTCGTTACCTATCTCGTGAACAGCCGCACAGAAGGCCGATTTCTGGAATTGCATATCGCTGAGGAGATTGGAGCCTGGCTCGTTGGAACCAAGCTCTTCGGCAAAAAAGGCGATCCTGTTTTCGCATACACGCGCGGTGACGCAGCGATCGGGGTGCTGACGCTGATGCCGCCGACGCGCCGGGAGGCCGAGGAACTGGTCATGAACCTCCCGCGCTGGTGCACAGTCACGCTTCAATCATGATTGTCTGACCTTTGAAGAGTTGGTCGATGTAGTTTTGATCGTCTGTGAAATCTTCTGAAACTACGTCGGGCGCGTACAAGGATGCGTTGTCTGATCCCGCGTAAAATCGCTTGGCCCCTGCGCGGAGCCATGAGGCTGGCGCAACCGCCGCGACCGCGCCGATAAGGGGCTCAGCACTTGCGATTCGCGACAGCCACGACAGGTTGCGCCTATTGCCGGTGTTAAGGTGCAGATTGCGAAACGTCGAAGTCGAAAAGTACCGCTCGATTCCGGCAAAGCGCTCGATGGCGTTGAGAACATCCAACGGAGTTTCGCGAAAAGAGGCGAAATCGTAGAGAAGTAGGCGTCTGCCGAATGCCCTCCGATAACACTCGATCATCTTTCGAATCACTCCCGATCGAAGGGAAAAGCGAATTTCCGCCGATCCCCGACGATACGAAAATCCGTTGATGAATGTCTCGAGCGGGGGAACTGCATACCGCTTCGCGTACTCTCGGTGCAGCGATACCGCAAAGCTCGCCGGCTCCCTAATGGCGATCACCACTCGCAGGCCATCGCCGAACGATCTCATGCGATCCACCGCTTCAGGACTGAAGAAATACTCCGGGGTTACGTCGATGCAGATCTGTCCTTCGGCTGCATCTTTGTAGGAGTTCCTATACCAACGCTCACCTTTGTGCGCATTGAAGAGGAAATAACCCATCTCTTTCCTGAACGGCCGAAAGATCTGCGGATGATTACCGAGAATGTGGAAGAGAGAAGTGGATGCCGTTCGCGGCATTCCGGCGAACACGACGAGCTTCGATGCGAGCGGGCTACTAACCATCGTCGTCTGGGTTGTCTTCGTACCATACCAGCATCCGGCCGTCTGCATTGACTATCGCCGAAGATGGAAGTCGCCATGAAGGATTCCATCGCAACCGTTCGTCGTGGCGGTAATCGGTCTGCACGAGAAGCCTGGACCCCTCACGTCTGACGATCGTTCCCTCGTACATCGTCACCTTTCCCAATGCAGTCATCAGCGTAAACATCGGCTTCGCGCGTCCGGTCAGGAGGCCGGAGTTAGCCAGCCGCGAGGCGAGGGCGATTCCACGGGCCACTGACGTCCGATGATGCTGCATGCCTTTCATCGGCACGCAGTGGAAGAGGTAGTGGGTTTCGATCCTCAGCTCGCGCAGTCTCTCGGCAAGAGCGACCTGCTCCTCGACGGTGTCGTTGACGCCTCGCAGCAGCACCGTGTGATTGTACATAGTAGTGACGGCGACGCGCAGACGACGGATTGCCGCGACAACTTCCGGGAAAAGTTCGAGGTGATGGTTGACGTGAATCGCAATCTCGATGCGGTCGGCGAACCGCTCGAAAATGCGCAGCATACTTCCGTCGACTAGCGCCGGATTCTGCAGTGGGAGGCGCGTTCCGATGCGGTATGTCTCGATGTTAGGCGCGTGTTGCTCGAGCTTTTCGAGAAGCAGTTCCAGCTTTCGCGGTACCATGAGGGGATCGCCACCCGTGACAATCACTTCGCGCAGGTCGTCGCGCTGAGCCGGAGCCCCACAGTATCGCGCAATCTCTTCGATCTCTTCATCTTTGAGACTGGCCGGCCCGTAGTTGGCTCGAATGCACCAGCGGCAGTGTGCAGCGCACACCCTGGTCGGCTCGATGACGACGGTGCGCCGATAAATCCGCTCGGCACCCCGAAGCCCAACGATGTCCGCTTCATAGTGCCTGCTCGCCGAGGAAGCATTGATGATCTCTTCCCGCGGGTCGTACCGATATTGTGAGGCCAACACCTCGGCAGCGCGAGACGCGGTCTCCATTTTTCCAAGAAGAAAGGGCGACAGCTTCTCGCGAAACAGAGGGATCTTGTGAGTACTCATTACGTAGTATCAATTCTAGCGCAGGACACCATACCGTGCCAGCAAGCGGACAACGGGCGATAACCCCGAAGCGGGCCAGGGTGCTCCCGAACCTGTCGAGGTTTGCGACGCCGGATCTGAGATTCGTGTTTCACTCGAAGACTGCTTCTCGCAGCACAGGCATCAAGTCTTCGAAGAGAAAATAGCCGAACGGCGCGGCGCCCGAACTCGACAGGAACTCGACCCGTTGTAACTCTTCGGCAATCCGAGTGCGATCCATGAAGCGCTCGCGCAATCCCGTGCGCTCAATCTCGTAAGGCTCCTCGAAAGAAGTAATGATGCGGGGCACCTCGTGCCAGTCAATCGACAAAGAATAGCCAAGAGCACGAAGCTCGGGATAACAGACCGCTTCCGTGTAAGAGATGACAGATGCGGGCAACAAACTTTTGTAAGCACCGACGGAAGTGTGGGTGATCCCACCCTGGTCGAAGTGTGACGAGTTACCTTTCCAGATTCTGCCATCCTGATCCCTGATGCCTTCAACAAAGAAATCTCGATCAAATGGAGCCAGACTAAGAGTTTCAGTGGCTTTGTTAAGGTATTCGATCGGGTTTGAAACCAGATCCTCGTACCGGATCCAGGCGAAGCCTGACCGATCCTCTAAATGGAGCGCATACGCAACGCTTTTACGCCAGTTGCGCAAGTTGAATAAGGTTGGCTTAAGACGCCCACTGTACTGAAGCCCCCGACCGTGATTTAGCGACGCCAGCATGTCGCGCGGATCACGCAGAACCACGAGGCACGTGCAGCCTTTTCCGAGAAGATAAGGAAGGAACTCTTCACAGATCGTCTCCTTTCCACCGAACTTGCCGGCCTCGGGCTTGTGGGCGAACTCTCGGTAGAGCTCGGACAAGGTTGCCATGAAGTCGGCGGCGAGAAATCGATCGATTAGCGAGTCAACTTTTGATTTGTCAAAGCGGGTGTATTGCCCTGAGTAGCTCGCCATGGCCGCAAACAGGTCTGCGAGAGTTTGACCGTCGATACGATAGTCCAACAAGTATCGAGCGAAGTCTTCATCCGTGTAGTCGTCCTCAAGAAACAGATCGCCCAGTGGGAACTGGTCTTCGCCCCGCCCAATGCGCTGCAGGAAAGATCGTTTCGCCTCCAGAAATAGAAAGGGGAAAGGTTGCGAAAGGATGGACACCTGCGGGTGATTACACAACAGCTTCTCAAGCAGGGTAGTGCCAGATCGCTGCATTCCGGTAACGAACAGCGTTGAATGTTCCATGTCCCTCAAAGGATCCGATACAAAAAGAGCGCTGAGCAAAAAACTTTCGGTCTTCCCGGCCGCGTTTACATGAATGTAAAGATCCTGCCTCCCGTTATGAAACACTTCCCGTCGACTGCCTTGCAACTGGAGGGGCCCGGCAGTTAGGATTCGGCGATATTTCGAGAGTCTCAGCGTTAGTGCGAATTTTTCGATGAAACGCGTCGCTATACTTCAGTCTTCCTATATTCCGTGGAAAGGTTACTTTGCGATCATCGGACTTGTCGATGAGTTCATCCTGTACGACGACGCCCAATACACCAAGGGAGACTGGCGCAATCGAAATATCATCAAGAGCGATAAGGGTCCCGTCTGGCTTACTATTCCGGTTTTCTTGAATCGCCGCTCCAGCCAGAAAATCCGCGAGGTGGAAATCGCTGATCGACGTTGGGCATCTCGCCACTGGGGCACGCTTCAGACTCTCTATGGACGCACTCCTTACTTTCGAGCTCTCGCGCCGACACTGGCGAGACTGTACGAAACGGCCTCGGACGAAAGGCTTCTCACCCATGTGAACGAGCTTTTCATTCGCGTTATATCCGACCTCCTCCAGATTGAAACGAAAATCACTCGCTCTTCCGATTACGAACTCCGGGGTGACCGTAATGAGCGCCTGATAGGAATACTGCAACAGGCTGGTTCGACCAGGTTCCTCAGCGGACCAAGGGCGAAGGCATATCTCGATGATCAAAAGTTTCGCGATCAGGGGATTTCGATTCATTGGATGGATTACTCGGGGTTTCCAGAATATCCGCAGCGCTTTGCGCCACCTTTTGTTCATGAGGTCAGCATTCTCGATCTACTGCTTAATGAAGGAATCGAACCGGCAAGACGTTATATGCGGGCAGCCCTGGAGAACTTCGAGAAAACCGTATTCAACTCAAGTCGTTCGGCTTTAGGAGTTGGTGCGCAGTTGCCGGAGGAGGCAACACGCGACCTGGTGGTTTGAGAAACGTGAATCCTGTGATGCTGATTTCCATAGTAATCCCGGTCTACAACAGCACCGTCCTCGGAGACATCGTCAGACGCATCAACGAAGTCTTCGCAAATCGATCGGAAGAACACGAAATCATTTTCGTGGACGACTTCTCGACCGTTGGTGACGTTTGGCCCACGCTCGCCCGGCTCGCCGGAGAGCACAAATCAGTGCGGGCCATACAGCTAACGCGAAATTTTGGTCAGCACGCGGCGACACTTTGTGGCCTGAAAGAATCCCGGGGCGACTTCGTTATTACGATGGATGATGATCTCCAACACAGTCCGGAGGAGATCCCCAGATTTCTGACACTGAAGGACTCTGATATCGTCCTGGCACAGTTCAAGAACAAGCAGCATAGTCTTCTCAAACGTTTGACGAGCCGCATCAAAGGCGTTTTCGATCAGATTATTATCGACAAGCCGAGACAGGTGCAGCTTAGCTCTTACAGGATGCTGAGCCGAATTGTCGTGGACGGAATGCTCTCAATAAATACTCCACACCCTTTCATTCCCTCGCTGATGTTTCACGTCAGCCAGAATGTCGCCGGTCTGGAGGTGGAGCATCATAAGCGGCAGGGGGGGCCGAGCGGTTACACACTTTGGAAGCTGTTCCGAATATTCACAAACCTGGTAATCAATAACTCCTCGTTGGTTCTGCAGTTAGTCGGGTATCTGGGAATCTTGCTGGCCGGGGTTAGCTTTCTGATTGCGCTCCTAACAATATACATGAGACTGATGCACGAAATCGCGATAATGGGTTGGACTTCGCTTTTTGCGGCGCTGCTGTTGATTGGTGGTCTGTTGCTGTTCAGTGTGGGTTTGATGGGCGAGTATCTGATCCGGATCATCGAAACCAGCGAAGCGAAGCCGACGTTCTTCGTCCGTCGCCGCACCGGGTTCGACCCCGAGAAAGGGATTGCTCGTTCCTAGTCGGGGAGAAGTAGCCGAGCCTTGACCATACCGTGACCCAAATCCTCATGTTTCACTAAAAAGGCGAACCGGGTGACGTAGCCGGAGCCACTCACTCCCTCTGGAGCAAGACTTCCCACCCTCCGACCAGATTCCAGAAGCGATCTTTTCGACGGGATGGCATCAGTGCTGCTTCGATCTGTGCGGGAAACTTTAGAGCGTAAGCGGCCAGGGTGCGAACCGGATCAGTCTTCAAAGTAGTGGCTACTATCGATGGTCCAGACATGCAATAACGGGCCTTGAATTGAAACGTGTCCGCCACACGATTCCAGAAAGAGCCTCCGAGGTCATGAACGTGACCCGGGTACATGAAATCAAATGTCGGCATGACGCGCTTCAGCGGGACCACGGACGGGGTCCGGGCATAAAAGTAGCCGTATTTGGCAATGGCAGCGAAGAGGCATTGAAAAACGGGATTCAGATTGGGGATGTGCTCAAGAACACTGCTCGCCAAAACCAGGTCATACTCACCATTAATCTCTTCAAATGTTGTCACGTGCCGAACGATGATGCGCTCGTCCGAGAAGTCTGATGGAGGTTGAGAGTCGACCAGCAGTAACTGCACACTCCGGCTTTTGTTTTCGGAGACCAGGCGCTGGCAGATCGTCTTGCTGAGGGTCCCATCGCCACTACCGAAATCGAGCATTCGCACAGTGGTGCCCCACCGACCGGGTGGAATTGCCCTGAGGATGTGCCGGGCGAACCGCAAATCACCCGTGAACGTCACTCTTCGTTTCTCGTCGGAGTAGAATCGCGCGTAGTAACCAGAGAGATATTCAGGCGTCGGCATGCGGGATGCCGAGTATCCCTTACAGTCGTCGCACCTTAACAAAAGAACTTCAGGCGCTGCCTGAAGTCGGAAGGCGGCCTCACACTCGGACGTACTGGTGCAAATAGGGCAGAACAGTGTGCAATCAAGAAGATCCGACTCCGTGAGATGGTCGCCTTTACGAAAACCTTGTCTCATTCATTCCCTCTCGGGTCAGTGGGGCAGTGTGGATGCCAGCCAAACCTCAGTTATGTCCCTCGATTCCTGACTCCACTGACGAACGCGGGTGCCTGGCTCTAGTTTTAGACCGCGTCTACCCTGTTAGCCTCAACGTCGAGGTTGTAGAGGTTACGATGAGCTGCGGGCGTTAGCCAAAACGACGTCTTCAATATGATATCTTTGGTGGTCGGTCAAGATGTTTTGTAAGGATTCGCGAACTCCAAAGCTCTAGCGCCGGGCGCAATTCCTCGATTGTAGCTTACCGCCGGATGAATTGATCAAAAGATTGGCCTTGGCCCTCGAGGAAACTGGATCCAGGGATGTGAAGATGAAAACTGAAGAAAATAGTCATCGGGAGAAGGGGCTTTCATCAATCCTATCAAAACCCTGGGCTTATGACCTTTTCACCAATCTTGTCGGGAAGAAACGTAGTCGAGTTAGATTAGTTCAGAAGTATGTGCGCCCATTTCCTGGTTGTCGCATATTGGAAATCGGTTGCGGCACAGCAAGCAGATTATCGGAGCTGCCGGATTCAATTGGCGAATACACGGGTTTTGATATCAATCCGCTTTACATCAAGTCCGCCCAAAAGCGCTGGAAGGACAGAGTAAATTGTAGATTCCTCTGCCAGAAGATCGACGATTCAGCAATAATAGAAACAGCACATTACGACGTCGTTCTTGCGTTCGGGATCGTTCACCACCTGAGTGACGATGAGGCAACTTGTCTTTTCAATGTTGCACATCGTGCACTAAAACTGAACGGTGCTTTGATTACCTATGACAATGTGTATGTAGAAAATCAGCATCCGTTTGCGAAATGGTTCATTTCAAGAGATCGAGGGCGCGCCGTGCGAACAGTTGAAGGCTACCAGGGATTAGCCTCGCGGCACTTCGTGGATATTGAGAGCGATGTTCTGCATGATGTTCTTAGAATCCCTTACACGGGTTTCATAATGAGATGCATCAAGAGAGGTATCATAAAGAACTGTCCTCCTGATTACTTTCCTGAAGGAGGCGCTGCGCCGAATGGCTAACTGTCATGGGTGGTCCCCCCGCAATCGGCGATTAACAGACCTGAGTGTATCTTGCTCGAAGCAAGGTCCCGGTGAGCTGTCACCTGCGCCGGTACTGGGTTCCCTATGAAACTCTGTAGTAACTGCGACAAAGCGTTCGACCATGGAAACTGGCAATGCCCTTATTGTCTTTACGAACCCGAAAAGATTGAGGGCCATCTAGCGTTTGCACCGGAACTGGCGAAGCAGAACGAAGGGTTCAAAAGCGAGTCTTTTTCAAGCCTTGCCAAACTTGAAGCGGGCAATTTTTGGTTTCGCTCGCGAAATCGACTGCTGATCTGGGCAGTGCAGCAATATTTCCCTAAAGCAGAAAGCCTTTTGGAAATTGGCTGTGGCACTGGGTTCGTGCTGTCTGGTATTAAGGAGGCGTTCCCGAAACTCATTTTGTCTGGCGGTGAGATACACATTAAGGGATTAACTTTTGCCGCAGAGCGATTGCCCGGAGTCGAACTGTTTCAGATGGATGGTCGGCGGATTCCTTTCCAGGAGGAGTTTGACGTAATTGGCGCTTTCGACGTCCTGGAACATATCAAGGAAGATGAGGAAGTTTTGTCGCAAATGTATCAGGCAACACGACCGGGTGGTGGGATTCTCATGACCGTCCCGCACCACACTTTCCTTTGGAGTCCAGTCGACGACTTTGCCCACCACGTACGCCGCTATAAAACTCGAGAGCTAAGGGAAAAGGTAAACCGAGCCGGATTCTCTGTCGTAAGACTCACATCTTTCGTTTCATTCTTGTTGCCGCTAGTTGCTCTCTACCGGTTCAAGAAGCGACTCACCGGTGACGAAGGTGATACCAAGCCTGACTACATCAAGATGAGTTCTTTGACCAATTCGACATTAGAAAGAATTCTTGACGGAGAGCGAACTATGATTCGCACGGGCCTCTCGTTTCCTGTCGGCGTGTCGATGCTCCTGGTTGCTCGTCGGAACTGACTCGGCGGGAAAGCTTGTCATGTGCGTCTTGCATTACTCCAACATGTATTCGGTCACTTTTACGAAATCTTTTCACAAATCGATCAATGGGACTTGGCGTTGCCTTCCTATTGGGAAAGGACTCTGACCCCTTGCGGATCCCCTTCAACCGCCCATTCTTTTCCGGAAAAGAGTTTGAGTATATCCAGCAAGCCCTAAACAACTGGCGGATTTCCGGTGATGGCGCGTTTACCAGGAAATGCCATGCTGCACTTGAAGACGTGCTGGGAATACGTAAGGCCCTTCTGACGACGTCGTGTACGCACGCGCTGGAGATGGCGGCGCTGCTACTCAACATCGAGCCCGGCGATGAGGTGATTGTTCCTTCCTTTACCTTCGTCTCAACCGTTAATGCTTTCGCGATGCGTGGTGCGCACCCTGTCTTTATAGACATCAGGCCGGACACCCTTAATCTGGATGAGACCAAACTGGAAGCCGTCATCACCCCCCGTACCAAAGCGATTGTCGTGGTCCACTACGCCGGCGTCGGCTGCGAGATGGATACCATTATGGAGTTGGCCGGACGACACGGCATCGCGGTAATTGAAGATAACGCTCACGGGTTGTTCGGCAAGTACCGAACCAAATATCTGGGCACCTTCGGATGCATGGCCACTCAGAGTTTTCACGAGACGAAAAATCTCACTTGCGGTGAAGGCGGCGCACTCCTGATTAACGACCCGCGGTTCATTGAACGTGCTGAGATCATTCGGGAGAAAGGGACGAATCGGAGCCGTTTCTTCCGCGGCGAGGTCGATAAATATACCTGGGTAGACGTGGGGTCGAGTTATTTGCCTTCTGACATACTTGCCGCTTTCCTCTACGCTCAAATCGAAGAGCGCGATAATATTCAGGCCAGGCGCCAGGCTATTTGGGAATACTACGATAAGCACTTCAGGGACTGGGCAGTGAACCTGGGTGTTCGACTTCCCTTCGTGCCGGCCCACTGTGAGCAGCCCTATCACATGTTCTATCTCCTATTGCCCTCGCCTGAAGACCGTCAGGCTTTAATCGCCTACTTGGATTCGCGGGAGATCCATAGCGTTTTTCATTATCAGCCTCTGCACCTGTCAAGTATGGGTCGGCAATTCGGAGGGAAACAGGGGGACTGTCCTGTTACCGAATACGTAAGCGACCGGCTGCTTCGCCTGCCGTTCTATAACGACCTTAACCAGGCGGATCAAGCCCGAGTTGTAACCGCGGTAAGGGAGTTTGAATGGAGTAACTACGATTTCTGCGCAAACAGTCAACGATAATCTTAAAATCAGTTCGCTTTACTCGAACGATTGAGGTTTGCCTGACTCAAATCTACTGCTATGGTTTTTCCTGCCCAACCACTTCCAGGTGCTGGGAGGCAGGCTCGCGAATTTCAATCTCCCATCTCTCACACAACGGGGTATCAGGCACCGATTGTATGTCCAGCAATACAGCGTTCAGCATCATCTGGAATCCAAACAACATCAATAGCGCCGCGCCCATGACGATACCGGGCGGCGCCGGCGTATCTCGGATCAAGGTAAACTGACTAAACTCATAGAGGCCATAAGCCAGCCCTCCGAGAAAGAACAGAAATCCAAAGATCGCCAGCAAGGCTTCCACGGTTAAACTATAAAGAATCTTCTGGAACCAGATGCGCCTGATTAGTCCCAGAGACATTAGGATTGGAAACTCGAACAGCGCCCGGCTGACGCGAAGATTTGATTTTTCCAATCCGTAACGTGCGGTTATGGGTACGTCAAGCACCACGGCTCCCATAATGCCCAGGGCTATCAACATCGAACTTTCAAAGAAGAATCGCCGGTGAATCCACTTTACCGGCAGGATCTCGATAATCTCGCGGCGGACCGCTATGTATCCGTTAGTCGGATCGAAGACATTCCAATAGCCGGATGCCGACTTGTTAAGAAATGAAAGTACGGCGTTACCGATACGCCTGATCATCGGTATTTCCGAAGGTAACAGCGCATTCCTAAACCGATTTCCTTTGGCATAGTCAGCCTTGCCTAATAACAGCGGTTCCACGAACAACGGAAGATCACCTGGGTCCATCTGGCCGTCCCCATCCAGCTTCACCAGAATATCAGCGCCCATTTCCGCTGCTCTGGCGAAGCCCGTAAGCATTGCCTCTCCGACTCCTTGATTTTGCGGGAGATGAATAGCAATGACGCGGCCACCGGCCGCCAGATCTATTAGTTCGCCAGTGCCGTCTTTACTGCCATCGTTGACTAGAATGACATCTCTGACATAGGCCGGGATTGTGTCGACTACCTCGATGATGTGTTTCTCCACGTTATAGCACGGCACCACCACAGCGATACGTAACCCACCACTAGCCATCTGGCGGACACGCTGTTCTACACGCAATAGATTTGAAAAGTGCATCGTTTTAGGAGATATGCGATCGAGGCAGGGTAAATATAGTGGCATTCCGGCCGACCATCAAGGCGATCCAGCTTAAAAAGGTGGTTAGTCGCCTTACCTTATCTATTCAACCAAAATTAATTTCCCGGCTGGAGCTCATTAGTCATTTCGTTTATTCTCCGAGTTCTCGAAGACCATCACAACGCTAATTCCAGGACGAACCGGTTTGACTACTACTCAAAAAGAACCTTCCGCTTCCCAACCAGTCTGGCCCCTGGTGTCAGTAGTAGTGGTGAACTACAACGGAGGAGGGAGAACAGAAGAATGCATTAAGGCATTGTTGGCGAGCAGTTATCCAAACCAGGAATTGATCGTGGTTGACAATGATTCAACGGACGACAGCCCGCAAATTATTAGAGAGGTCCTGACCCATCATCCGAACATTAAGGCGATATGGAGCGGGTCAAACCTGGGTTATGCCGGCGCGGTTAACCTGGCACTGAATTCGGCAACCGGTGAATTTGTGGCAGTCATGAACATGGACATCATGGTTGAGCGCGAATGGCTTGAGCCCTTGATTACGTTTCTGGAAAGCCACCCCCAGGTTGCAGCTGTGAACCCGCTGATCTTATTGGCGGATAGCGACCGGGTAAACACCGCGGGCCTGGATGTACACATTACTGGTCTTGGTTTTACTCGTCGGCTCGGACGGTCACTCGCCACCATGGATCGCTCGCCTGTGCGCGTGTGCGGGGTGTCAGGAGCTGTTTTTGTGATTCCTCGGAAATTGCTGGCGGCAATCGGCGGGCTGGACACTACTGGATTCCTATATCATGAGGATGTGAATCTTTCGTGGCTGCTGCAGCTGATGGGATTTGAGCTTTTTTGCGTAGGCGAATCCCTGGTCCACCACGACTACCTGCTGACAATGTACGCCACCAAAATGTATCTCCTGGAGCGCAACCGTTGGGTCATGCTCATCGCATATCTGCGCCTGTCGAGTCTGATTATCATCCTACCTGCGCTTTTTTTAACTGAAATACTAATCTGGTCATATTGCATCCTGCGCGGGACCTCATTCGTTAAGGCAAAACTGGCGTCGTACCGCTGGGTTTTCAATCAGGGCAAGGAGATACGTGAGCGACGGCGCATGTCGGAAAGTCTTCGGGTGATATCAGACTGGTCTCTGCTCAAGAGACTAAACTGGAAGTATGCGCTGGGCCAAATGGTGGCGATTGGAGCCGAGCGTGGCCCCTCGGCGCGAAACAACATAGGAGAGATTAGGCCAGCGTAGTCCGGGAGGTCGAAGATGCCAACTGTTTCGGTCATCGTCGTGAATTACAACGGGCGGCATCTGCTCGATGAACTCTTCGAGTCGTTGGCCACGCAAACGCGCCCGGCCGACGAAGTGATCATGGTTGATAATGCATCCCGAGACGGCAGCATTGAATATGTGCGCGAGCATTTTCCGTGGGTGAAGGTGATTGCTTCACCAATTAATACCGGGTTTGCTGGTGGCAACAATCTCGGCTTCGATAATGCACAGGGAGAATACATTGCCCTGCTAAATACTGATGCGATCGCGGAAGCAAAGTGGTTGGCAGAGCTGGTTCAGGCGCTGGAAAAAGACGATCGCCTGGGTGCTGCCGTCTCCAAGGTTTATCTGGCAGCGGACAAACCGACGATTGATTGTGCCGGGGCGGAATTTAATAACCTGGGATTTTCCTGGGGACGTGGATCGAATCAATTAGACCAGGGACAATTCGATTCTGTCGTCGAATCTCCATCGCTCACGGCTTGCGCTGCACTATTACGACGCAACGCCCTGGGCGGAGAGCCATTATTCGATGGCCGCTTGTTTATGTACTATGAAGAACTCGATCTCGGCCTGAGGTTACGAGGAAATGGTTACAAGATACTTTACGTGCCAACGTCTGTGGTCTGCCATAAGCGATCGCAGGCGGTGAAGAACGCCACCAGTAAGCCCATAGTGCTTCAGCAGTTTTACGGTAACCGGAATCGTATCAAGATCGTGATGAAATACTATCCAACCACCCTTATCCTTCGCAGTATGCCGCTCATCTTGCTGAGTCTGGCTTATTGGAATTGGCGATTCCTGTCTGAAGGTGGACCACGACTTTTTCTAAGATCGCTGGTCGCGCAAGCTCAATACGCGTTACAGGGATTGTCAGAGCGGTGGCGGGGCAATACGGTCAAATCTGAGAACTGGCTCCCCTGGATGAAGCAACAAACTTTACGTGAGGTTTTAGCGCTGAAGTCATCTTTGGGAGCATACGTCGAGTAAGCTTCCGAATCACTGGATCCGAATTACTAAAACCCGGATATCACGTCTACCGGAGCGTTGTTTGCGGCAGCTGGGCTATTGGCCCAACCACTCCAGGCATTCATGGGAATAGCAGAAGCGAAATCCTGGAGGCCCGATCCGCTCACCTTATTCCCGATGAGCACATGACCAGTACCGCCAGCCAAAAGAATTCCATGCGCTTGCTGACCGGTGATGGTGTTGAAAGCCACATACCAGGGGATGTTGTTGATTTCAAGACCGTCGGTCGCCGAACCGCCCCCAGCTTCTATCCGATTATTTACGACTATTATCGTGCCCGACGGATTAGTTGCAATCTGGCCACCGCCGACCGGAGAAGTCTGGATGTGATTGTTTGCGAAATAATTTGAATCGACGACCAGGTTAGTAGCTCCCCCAAAAACTCCGTTAACCGTCCAGTTCGTGATTTTGCATCGGGCGATAGTCAAATTCTTGATCGACTTAACCGCCGCCCAGATTCCCATAGCCGCGCCGCCAGTTGTGGCGCTGCCATTCCCGGTAATCACGCAGTCGATTATTTGCGAATTGGAGCCCATGTCAGCGGAGATTGCCTGGTAGCCTGGGTTTTTGGTTTCTAGCCGCCGGATCGTGGTACGCGGCCCGGTAATTCTGATTTCCACTCCCAGGCCGCCCGCGCGCGCTGGATAATTGCCATCGAGGGTGAAGTCTTCCAGGACTGCATTGAAAGCGGCTCCCGTGCCAGGTCCACTCCAGATGAAATCTCCCTTGTAGGTAGGACTTCGTTTGAGCACGGTGGCGCCCATCCCAGCTCCACGCAGACCTACCTTCGCAGGGAGGGTGAGTTGAGATCCAATTAAATATGTCCCCTCTGGAGCGTAAACGGTTCCACCTCCCGCAGCGCTTGCCGCGGCACAAGCCGAAGCAAAGGCCGACGCATCGTCAGTGGAGCCATCGCCTACGGCACCATAGGAGAAGACGTTGAATACTTTCCTGCCAGGTGCGTTCGACACTTTGGACGATACCTGAGGACGTGTCACAGTTATCAACGTTGAGACCTCCGAAGTGTCGCTCAGCGTTTTCGCTGAAGCGCGTGTTTGACTGCGACTCTCGGAGCGAGCATCAGTTTGGACGAGGAGAACAAAAGGCAGAAGGCAGCAGGAAGCGAGCAGCAGTACGGCCCGGGTAAGTAAAAACTCCAGAAGCTCGATTTTGAATCTTAGTCGCAAGGTATTATTGTCCCGCTAGCTTAACTTCGCTCTACAAACCGCGGATTTCTTCGTCTGCCGACTCATCCCGTCACACGATCCAGGCGCACCGCTAACCGGCTTTGATGTTTTCTTTCAGCCGCACACCAATTGTCATGATCCACAACAAGCTTGCTTTTCAGTTCTCTCCATGATACATGCGTAGCTGATCATCGTCCAAAGCTACACCTAGATTATCAATTTTCCGAGGAGCCCATTAATGAGCTTAAACGCAACGAAAACAACAGCAGAACGACTCATCGTCACACTATTTGTATTGCTCGGTACCGCATTAATCATTGGATGTGATAACAAAACAGCGCCGAACTCGAACACAGGGCCCGTCAGTTCACCTCCCCAACAAGCCCAACAGCCGATCCAACAGACGATGCCAGGAAAAACCGGTTCAATTACTGCTAATCCGAATCCGATTCCAGTTTGCGACGGGTCAGGCCTTGGTATCACGACGCTCTCATGGGACGTTCCGGGCTCTAAGCGGGTAGAGGTTCATGTTGGCTCTCCCGTCGGAGGACTTCTCGCTTTGTCCAGCGGACCTGGATCCCAGGCTACCGGTAAATGGGTCGGGCCGGGTTCTGTCTTTTACCTCCAAGATGTCTCTAATGGGTTACCACCCACTGCCGACAACACCATCGCCACAGTTACAGTTAACGTAACAACCCATGGTTGTCCATAACTCCGCATCCCAGCAGTTTTGTATTTTCAGATTGCATAAGATCCTATCAAGAAGCCTGCTAATTGGGGGGCCAGGGAACTAGTGGTCACCATTCTCCGATCCGGTCACCTCGTGGAGCTCATCATGGTTGATAGTGGTCCTATGCCAAACCAAAGGAGCTGGCGATCCTTTGAACAATTCCAGTGACACCAGGGCTTTAACACCTCCAATTTCTGTGAATCAGACGGTATTTCGTAGGTTGGCTGTTCTGCTCCCCTGGATCGTGAGCCTCTGGCTAATCCTGATGACCGGCTGGTATGCGGCGACAGCCGTAGGTGCGTTCGAACACCCGCTCAACACAGGCGATGATCTCGTTTGGGTAAAGGTCTGGGCAGGTTTTGCAATAGCTGTAGTCTTGTCACATCTGATAGGGCAATTGATACGGCGACGGCGTTTGGTTACGCTAATGTGGTTAGGAGTCCTTATCGCGACAGCGCTGGCGATGATCGCGTTGAGTCACCAAGTGATCTCGGCCCTGATTACTGCCTGGCTGCTTCTTTTAGCAGGAGTTTGGGGAGACTGGACGCTCCATCGATTGCATGTCGTAAGCAAACCGCTGGATCGAGTGCCCGTCGTTATACCCCTTGGCTTGGCCCTCCTGTCTCTCCTCGCACTCGCCCTCTGCCTTACACAGCTACTGACTTCAAAGTGGGCCTGGCTTGTATGCTCGGCACTCACGCTGGTTCAGTATCGGTCGATAGTCAAAATCGGTCGAGCCTTCGTGGCCTGGGTCCGTTCGCGGGATTCTTCCTGCGCGAAAGAGAGTGTGCCGGAATTTGGCCTTATTCTAGTGCTACTCGGATTCGTCTTTTTGCTGGATCTCTCGTGGGCCCTGGCTCCTGAAATTCATTCCGACGCTTTGGTCGCTCATCTGCCGGTGGCTCAGTATTACGTGGAGCATCCTGTAGCCTTCCTCTCATATGGATACATCGCCAACCTCGTCAACTTTGTGTACGCGATAGCATTGTCGCTCCATGGACAAATTGTGGCCAAGCTACTGGTGCTGGCCTCGAGCGTTATAAGCGCACTGGGCGCCTACGTGCTGGGTCGGATGCTTTTCAGCGCGCGCGCGGGTCTCTGGGCAGCAGCGCTGTTCTATTCAACGCCTTTAGTCAGCTGGCTCTCAACGACTGCATTCATTGATGCACCCGTTACCATGTTCCTGGTCTCGACAACTCTAGTGTTCTTCCAGTGGCGCGAGACCAGGCAAAACGGCTTGCTATGGGCCACCGGACTGCTTACCGGCGCCTCAATAGCTGCCAAATTAAACACATTACTCGGGCTACCTGTCATTGGGTTAGTGCTCCTTTGGGATGTTATTCGGAGCCATGATCCTCAGCCAAAGAAACTGAAAGGCCTTGCAGGCTATATTCTCGCAGTCTGCCTGGTTGCCGGCCCCGGATTTGCTCTGTGCTACATTCTCACCGGAAACCCATTCTTTCCTCTGCCAATTGTGTCTAAGCTATTCAAGAACTCCACCGGCCCAGCCGTGACCCTGATCTCCAATGCCAACAGTTTTGGCAGAGGGACTTCTCCGTTGGCTCTGTTAAAGTTCCCATACGCGTTTACGTTCGAGACTCAGCAGTTTGGCGAGGCCCTTCCTTCGGGTGGGATTGGTCTGGCTCTCATGTTAGTGCCCCTGGCTCTGATCACACTCGCAAAAAGAGGTCAGGCAGCGCGTCAAGTAGCAATATTATTAGGCATAGGCGCGGTCTATCTTTTGTGTCTGGCCTTCATAATTCAATACGGTCGCTACTACATCCCGGCACTTCCGGTAGTAACAGTACTGGGAGTGCAGCCGATAATTGATTTGTCCAAAACGAAATGGACCCGGCGTCTAAGTCTAATATCGCTTGGCGCTGTCATTGGCGTGCAGGTCGCTCTCACTCCGCTGATGTTTTGGAACATACCGGAGCGCTTTCCGGTAAAGATGGCGTTTGGTTTGGAAACTCGAGAATCGCTATTGGGGCGGGCTTTACTGATGTATGATCCGGTGCAGTTTCTGAACCGGACGATTGAACCCGGCCATAAGATTCTCGCGCTGGGCGGCGAAGAGGGGGGCCGTGTTTATCTTAACGCTCACATGGCGACTCTGTTCGATGATGAGTTCAAGAAAATCTTTAACCAGTCTACTCCGTCAACACTAGCTGCAAACTTAATCAAAAACGGCTTCACATACTTACTGGTCAACCGCACATCATGGCAAAGTCAACTCTTACCTGCGTATAAACTGGACGAGCCATTCCTGTCCCGGTTCACGACGTTGGAATATTCTGCAAATCGCATCAGCATCTACCGCTTGCGCGAAATCGCCGTCGAGCCGGGCGCCGCGGCAAACCTGCTAACAAATCCGGGGTTTGAAGTACTAAGTGAATCCGGCTTGCCGGCCGGCTGGTCTCCCCTGGGGCACCCTCTCATCGCACGAAGCAGCGCCCAAGCGCATGAAGGCAAAATGGCGGTGCGTGCCGACCTTGCCGATGGGTTGAATACTCGCGTGCGAGTAGACCCAAACAAGATATATTCGCTTGGCTACTGGTGCCGAGCGGATAAACCCAATCAGCTTGCCCGGTTGCAGATTAATTGGTTGAATGAAGCCCTTCAAATCCAAGGGATAAGTATAGATGTTGTTCCGGCGACGCCGCAGTGGAAGTCGCAACGCCTCTCAGCTATGTCGCCCCCCGGCACTATCTTTGCGGAGGTTTACGTCAGCGTTCACGAGAACAGTGAGGTATGGTTCGATGACTATATGTTCGTTCCGGGAGAGATTCATACCAAACCTTAGTTACGACGAATCCATTTGCGATACCTGAATACTCAAAGCAATCCTCAGTCTGAGGTACCCACCAGGATTCAGTCCTGAATATTGACTCTTGAGACTTGCGCCTTATCGCAGAAGTGAGCCCGAACAGCCATTTGTATGGCGAGGGCTAGGAGAATACGCAAGCCTGCTCGCCGTGCTTCGACCGAACACCAATCTTTTTACGCCTTGGCCGTAGTTTGAGGAAACTATGAAACACGGAAAGGCTGACTGGTCCTCGACCGGAGGTAACTGAAAAGGGCCGATCTGGTAACAGGAGTCGCCAGGAAGGTTGAACCGATAACGAAAAGACTGGTGGCTGCCAAAAACGTCAGCAGCGATACCCTGGCGCTAGTTGTAGGCGCCATCAGCAGACACAAAAGGGCCGTGCCAAGGGAGACAGCCAGCGGAAGTCCGACATCTTCAACGTACCACCTCCATTGCTCCCCTCTTAGCAGCCGGTGGTGCATAAGTTGAACGCCCACAAGCACCAAACCGAAATTGAATATCACCCACACAATCGCTGCGCCGATCGGACCATATCGCAACACCATTAGAATGATCGAAGGCGCCAGGACTAATACCATGACCAAATTCAGATTAAAGGCCAATCTGGTCCAACCATGGGCTAATTGAAGCGCATATGGCAAATGCATCAATCCATTCAGTGCAGTACCAATAATCAGGACACTGAGGATTAAATGCGTATGTTCAACCGTCGTCGCATTTCCTGTCCAAAGGAAAAGTATTTGCTTCGAAAAGAAAGCTATCACTATACTCACGGGTAGAATCACGACTGACATCAACTGACAACTGTGATGATAAATCTCCTTTAAGCCCTCTTGCTCTTCAAGAGCGACGAGTTGAGTGAATCTTGGAAAGACCGCAGAAAACAGCGGCGTAATTAAAACGAAAAGGCTGGCTGCGACGGCACTTGAAAGAACGTAATAACCAAACGTCTCCAGGTTTAGTAGTCGACTTAAAATGATCTTGTCCATCTGCATGAGCACAACATACATCACCGTGAAACCGCTCATCCCGGCCGCAAAGCGCCACCGGGATTGCAGATATTCCAGGTGAAATCGCGCCGGTTGTTTCGTGGTTGGGAGGCTATGCTGTAAGAACCAGGCAGCGAAGCAAATCTGCAAAACACTACTAACAACCTGCCAAAGGAAAAAGGCATGTAAGGTCCTCGACAATTGCCATAGAATTAGAACTGCTCCCAATCCTCGAAAGGTCGAAATGCCAAAATTGAGGCCGCTCAACAGGACTTGCCGTTGAAGGCCCAACAATCCACCCGAATACAAAGCAAACGGCCAGTTAAACACTATAGCCAGACCCATCAGCCTGATTGCGCCAGTAATCGTTTCCGCTGTCAGTTGATTACCATGTAGCCAGCGGTTCGCAATCAACGGGGCCGCCGCAAATACAATAGCGCCGATGGCCGCCGCAAATCCCCAGTAAATCAGTTCGAAGGTCCGAACTAAATCTCGCATTTCCTGGGCTTTGGCTGGCTGAAGAGACAACCTCGCCATTTCCCGATTCAAGGTTGCGCTCAGTCCCAGGTCGAGCAGGAGGGCCAAACTTTGAAGCGATGTGTATAAGCCAATGACCGCCCAGGCTTCGATCCCCAAAAGTTTTAGGTATATAGGGATCAGAAGCAGTGCCAGCAGAGCAGTCCAACCGCTGCCGGCAAAATTCGCAATAATGTTCCTTTTTACAATGCTCAAATTTTGTAAATTGGCGAACTCAAACATACCCATTTGAATGAGGGCCTGGTCGCCCGCCAAGTACCTGCTCTGTGTTCATGCGCCTTGCTCACTCCAGAGATAATACTTCAGGGCTTGTGCCGTATTTGGTCGCTGAGGGGAAGAGTCTTGAGCTGCCACTGATAGATAGTAAAGGATCATTTCGATGATCAAGCGCCGGTCACCCGGAGCGGAGTGCCATCACGAATATCCGAACCTTATTCAAACGCTTCAGCGTTGAATACATTAGTGAGGTATAGACCGTCGGCAAGTGCTGGCAGAGCTTCGCGTTAAGATAGAGAATACCTGGTTTGAGTCGTAAGTTATAGTTGCGGCGTAATATCTTAACTATCTCATATGTTTCGTCATATTTCTTCTGCCTGAGCGCGCTAACGCCTAAAGCGAGCAGCCATTCATGAAGCCTCTTAGTCAACGCCCGTTCCGCACTAACGCGAACGTGATCTGGAATGCGATGATCTTCAGTTAGGTTGGAAATTACCTTAAGCCAGCCCGGCCAGACTACCTCGAGATGTCTTGAATGACTGTATGCTCGTTCGTGATCCACAAAAACAGCACACGGTAATGGTGAAACCACCAGGGGAAAGCGTGCGGCGGTGCGAAATAAATAATCCTGCTCTGCCATGGCACCCGTTTCTGCGTCCAATGCACCTACTTCTTTGCGGACTTCACTCCTAAACAGAACACCATTCCAGTTGAGGTGATTCTGCACTATCTCAAAAAGACCTTCCGGAGGAAGGTAGTACACATCATTGCGCGCAACCCTGGGAAAGACAGCCAGGATTTCTCCCTTTTTGATGTTTGAAGGGTAACCCTCAGAGATGCTTTCATTATTGACCACAATAGTGGCGCCGGCCGAAAACATTGCGTGCGGAAATTTGGAGAAAGCGTGCATTGCTGTTTCGTAGAACTGCGGGAGAAGGAGATCATCATCAGACAGAAAAGAGAAAAACGGAGTATCTACTCTTTCCATTCCGAAAGAGAAGTTCTGTAATTGACCCACGTTCTCTGAATGACAATAGTATTTCACCCGTGCGTCAGCCTTTGCTAATTCGTTAACCACCGAGAACGTATCATCGCCTGAAGCGTTATCGTAGATACAAACTTGTAAATGCGGATAAGATTGATCCAATACACTACGCACCGCTCGCCGCAGTAGTTGAGAGCGGCGGTAGGTCGGAATAACTGTAGTTATCAATGGGGGAGGTGAAAGCTCGTTCACTGGCAACTCCATCAAGGCGAACGGTCCTGTCTAACGCTACGTCGATCCAGTACGGACGGTCTGATCTCCTCCCAGGTTGTTTTTTGATATTCCCTATACATATCGACCTTTGACTTGCCCCTGCAGCCGGGAAAGGCCAGCAAGAACTGTACTGGAGTCTATACAAGCCCAACCGAGGTTCGTCTCATTCAATACCTTCTTTTACCCCACCTCTTCAGTCCCGATATCCGGCGGAGCATTTTAAGCGTGACCTTCTGATTTATCTAATGCGTTTTACAAAAGAGGAAGGCCAATAAGTTACCCGTTGTCTTATGTTTCCCTCGTTGAATGAGAAAGGCGGCTCTTCGATAATAAAATCAGGGTCAGATTCGACAAACTCCAAAGCAGCTCTTTTCGGGTTATTCCAGGCCCAGTCTGGTTTGGTGCGAAGCCCACCGGTCACATCTTCCATGATGCCGTCCATTGCGACAATATACGATCCGGGGTTCACCAGCGGCGAGTATGAGCGCAGCTCGGCGAGCACATGCGCCTTCGTGTGACATGAGTCAAGCAGCACCAGCACCTTCTCACCTGGCCGGACTTGCGCCCTTACCTGTTCGACCGTCGCCGGGTCAATCGAGCTACCCTCGATGAGCGTGATAAAAGGGAATAGCGGGTGCGCTTCGATGGCGGTCCGGTTGTGGGGTCTGATTTCGATGTCAATGCCGATGACGCGACCCCGCCCTAAGGCCTTGCAAAGGCTGGCATAGAAGACGAGCGAGCCACCATGCGCTACCCCGGTCTCGATGATCACATCCGGCGCGACCGAGTAGAGCACCTCCTGAAGCCGAATCATGTCTTCCGGAAGCTGGATAATCGGTCGACCTAACCAGCTGAAACTATAGACGTATTTGTTGTCCCAACCGGACCTCAACCAGATCTTCGAGATTATTGCGAACGCTTCCGGTGTTCCTAATTGATAATAAGTTACCTGCCCTCCATCTTCTATACAGACATTGCCCTCTTCGAGATCGATTTTGACCACACTATGCTCCATGACGTTTGTATGACTCGATGAGTTTTGCTAGATCGTCAAGCACGTTCGATGGTTTATACCCGAACTCACCCCGGATTCGCTCAATGTCTATTCGAGGAAAACTGACCCTCGGAGCTCTTGGGTCTATGTGAATTCCGCAACCGGTCAGATCGCCAATCTTCTTAACCAAAACCTCGTTTGATACATTTATCCCGCTTGCGACGTTATAAACATCGTAGCGGCCACCCAAGGCTATCTTAATAAGGCCGTCGACGGCGTCGTTTATATTAATGTAATCTTTCTCTGAATCCCCACTAGTCTGCAGAGTAACGTTTTTGGTAGAGATTGCTTCTGTAATAATTGATGATAGAAAGTTATTCGAAGTGAAGTCATTCCCGTAAACATTAGAGAGCCTGGCTACGCGGACCTTTTTTCCGCAGGCAAATAATAGTGATTCGCCAAGCGCCTTCGATATGTTATAGAGGTCGTTCGGATCGAGGGGGTTGATTTGAAGCGCCTCTGCTTCTGTTGCCATTCCCGGACGCGTCCCATATAAACGCGTGGAAGACAGGTATAACAGCGAATCAAATTCACAGTCTCGCAGAACCTCTAGCAGCTTAGATACATGGGCGGTAACGGTGTCAAACGGTCTTGACCTGAAGTCCGAAGTGAGCCCTATGCAGTAAATAACATCCCCAAGGTTACTGACCGGCAGCTTCTCCTTCCTTGCCGGTGCATGACAAGCCAGGCCCAGCTCCTGGAGTCTTTTGACCAGGTGCGATCCAATAAAACCGTAGGCTCCCAGAATTGTGATCATGCTTTGCCCGCAAATCAACTGGTTATCAGAATATAGGATGGTGCAAAGTCGGATCTTTACGAAGCAGCAGCTTGGGGCTAACGTTTTCGACGATGCGCATTCTTAGCCGCTCCACCAGATTCGGGTCCGTGGTCCCCAGAACATTGAATCCGTGAGGTGGTCCTTCCAGGTAAACACGATCCACCGGGATTATTTCAATCGGGTGCTCAGCCATCGGGTAGTTGTTGTGAAAGTCCCGAATGGCGAAAACCGTATAACCATACGACCTGAGAAATTCTACTATCGAAGTCTTCTCAAGCCCTCCGGTCCAATCCACAAAATGACGATGAATCTCGAAGACAATATTCGGCGCGTCGCGAGTTATAGTTGCGCGCGCCCCAAGGAGCGCCTTTTCTTCTCCACCTTCTGTGTCCAGCATGATCAAATCCACCGATTTCAACTGCCGGGATTTCACATAGTCGTCTATGGATATCGAGTCGATCACCTCCCCCGGCCTGTTTCGTTCTTCCTCAACAGGAAAGGACGAGGCAAGCCCCAGATGACCCTCTATGTTAAGCGAGACACTGCTTTGATCCCACAACCCCAGACGCTGAGCGACCACGTTAGTGATGTTATTAATCTCGAGGTTGCGCAGGAGCCGAAGGAAAGCGTGTTGCATTGGCTCGAAGGCGTGAACTATGCCCGAAGGATTTCTCCTGCCGGTAACCTGGGCCATAGGGAGCGCCTGATCGCCGATGTATGCACCGCCGACAATAATGTGAGACGCCCACTGCGCCAGAGCCATGAGGAGCTTAGTCGTTTGAGGTTCCCAGACGTGATCTGGATGTTCAACCGGACTCAGAAGCAACGCTTTCTCAATCCGACTGTCGGGACTCACTTCGAAAATCAGGCCATTCTCCAAAGTAACTCTGTGGGTTTTGACTTCGCTTAGCAGTGAGACTATTAAGGGCCATCGAACCTCTTCGGAAAAACTCGCCGCATTGTCTGCTTCAATTTCGGCCTGCCGCAAGGCCTCGAATACTGTTTTCCGCAATCGCTCGTTTTTCCCAGCGGTTGAAAGTGCTCGAGGTAACAGGTCGTGGTCGGCAGTAATTTCAGAAGACATTCGATGATCTCTAATGTAGGTTCCCAGAAAGCATAATTCTCCCCGGGCAGAAGTCCAGACGCATCCGACGTCCGATAAGCGCTAATAGGACTAGCACATCAATCGTATAGCGAGAGTTCCCGAAGCGCACCACCAGCGGCTCAGCGCAGCCTTTGTGAAAATCAGTCAAGCAAATCTTCCTCGTCGCACGGTCGGCGTTCTCACAATTGAAAATCAGGGTACGTTCTGTCCCGATCGTTAATGATCAGTATTTCGCCTGGCCACGAAATATCGAAGGCAGGATCGCTCCAGCGCACTCCCCTCGCGCTGTCCGGCGCATAGACCTCCGATAGTTGATAAAAGACTTCCGTCTCATCCTCAAGCGTTAGAAAGCCGTGTGCGAACTCCGTGGGAATGTAAAGCATGCGGCGATTGTTGGCCGTCAGCTCGACTCCGACCCACTGTCTGAAGGTTGGTGAGTTCCGCCTCAAATCGATGATGACGTCGTAGATCGCTCCCGCCGTACAGCGCACGAGCTTCACCTGTCCGAAAGGCGCCATTTGAAAGTGCATTCCGCGAAGCGTTCCGCGGCGCCGGTTGAAGGACATGTTGCACTCCTTAAGCCTCGGGTCGAGTCCGCGCGCGGCAAACTCCTCAAGCGACCAGCTTCGTCCTAAAAAGCCGCGTTCGTCCTCAAAAATGTCCGGCTCGACAATAAACGCGCCCTCGAGCCTTGTCTCCTTAAAATTCATGCTTGCGAGTGGTCGACACCTGACGATTCGGCTGGCGCTGAAACAGCCACATCCGACCCTGATCATTGTTAACTTCTGTTAAACTACCTTCGCTTCAGGAACAGGGATTATAAATCTGCCGCCGCGGCGACGGTACTCAGATTGTTGCGCGAGTATTTCTTCAGCGAAGTTCCAGGTGAGAAGCAATACGTAATCAGGCATTTCTTCGAGCAGTCGCTCCGGCGGGTAAATCGGTAGGTGCGTACCCGGCGTGTAGCGGCCTTGCTTGACGGGACTGCGGTCAACAACAAAGTCCAGCGTCTCACGACCGATGCCGAAGTAGTTCAGGAGCGTGCTGCCTTTCGCCGACGCACCATAGACGGCGATGCGCTTGCCTTCAGCTTTGAGCCGCTTGAGCAGCTCTAACAAGCTATGACGCAGGCCGTCAACTTGCGCGCCGAATCCGCTATAGAACTCAGCTTCTCCCACGCCCCACGCCGCTTCGTCGTCGAGCGCGCGGCGAACCGTCGCCGTCGAGTCTCCTTCTCCTTTACGGGCGAAGACCCGTAGCGTTCCGCCATGAATTGGCCACCGTTCAACGTCGTGTATCAGCAGACCGTGGGAGCGGAAGACCCGGTCGAGCGCCGTCAGCGAGAAGTAGCAGAGATGCTCGTGATATATGGTGTCAAACTCGCACTGGTCGATCATATCTTTAACGTAAGGCACTTCGACGACCGCAATGCCCTCGTCCTTCAGCAGCCCGTGAATGCCGCGCACGAAGCCATTGAGATCGGCCACGTGAGCAAGCACGTTGTTGGCATGAAGGACATCGGCGAGGCGACCCTGCGCCCGGAGTTTCTCGGCAAGCTCGGCGCCAAAAAAATCACAGATTGTCGGGACGCCACGCTCGGCTTCGGCGATAAGCGCGATGTTGGTGGCGGGCTCGATCCCGAGAACGGGCACGCCCGCCTGCTGGTAGTACTGCAAAAGGTAGCCATCGTTGCTGGCGATCTCAACGACCAGGCTGTCTTTACTGAGCCGCCGCTCGCGCACGAGCCGCGTGGCTATCTCCTCGGCGTGGCGCAGCGTCATGTCAGAGAACGACGACAGGTAAAAATATTTGCGGAACAACTTTTCGGGTGGTACCGTCTCGACGATTTGCACTAACGTGCAACCGAGACAGAACGCCAGTTCGAGAGGGTAAGTTGGCTCGGGCGTTACCAGTTGCTCCGCAGTCAACAACGCATTTGCGAGCGGTGTGTGGCCAAGATCCAGAATGGTAACCAAATCTGTCGCACGGCACGACCGGCACGCGCGCAATGATCTGCTGCTCATATCCGAATCTCAAGGAAGGATTTGTACCAGTCAATCGTACGTTGCAAGCCTTCCTCCAGCGTGTAGCGCGGCTGCCATCCCAGAATTCGCTTCGCTTTCGCAGCGCTCAAGTACTGATGGCGGATCTCGTTAGTCACCTCGTTTCGCACATCCGGCTCCAGGCGCGAATCCATCAACACCAGAATGCGGCCTACGAGATCTCTCACCGTTACCTGAATCTCGTTTGAGAAATTGAACGCCTCACCCCGAAGTTCAGGGCTCTCGCTGAGCTGCTCGGCAAGGAGCATGTTTGCCAGTGCGCCATCCTCGGCGTAGAAATAGTCGCGTACATACTCGCCGTCGGAGCGGATAATGGGGCGCTGCCCACGCAAGGCTGAGCGGATCGTGCCCGGCACGATTCTGTTCCAATTAAGATCACCGCCGCCATAGAAGTTTCCGCAGCGGGTAATTGCCACCGGCAGGCCGTAAGTCCCGGCATATGCCTGGGCGATTAGATCGGCGCACGACTTGCTCACGTCGTAAGGGTGTCGGCCCGCGAGGGGCGCATCCTCACTATAGGGAAGTTGTTGGTGTTCCCCGTAGGCCTTGTCGGAAGACGCGACCACAATCTGTTTGACTGTTGGGCTGCGGCGGCAGGCTTCGAGGAGAGTCCAGGTGCCGGCGACATTTGTTTCAAAGGTTGAGACTGGATTGCGGTTGGCGATGCCGACGATCGTCTGCGCAGCCAGGTGGAGAACGGTATCGATCTCATACTCGCCGAGCGCGCGTTCAAGCAGTGGTTGATCGCGAACGTCGCCGCGCACGACCTTTACCTGTTCAATCAAATGCCCGCCTATCAACTCGCAGGTTGGCACCCAATCGCGTACCAGGCAAACGATGTCCGCGCCCGCATCTTTCAGGCAACGAACAAGCCAACCCCCAAGTAATCCGGTTGCTCCCGTCACCAGTACCGTCCGGTCGAGCCAGAAGGATGACGTAACCCGCGGGGAAAAGCTGTCGGTTACCGGCATCAATCCCAGACCTTCCACGGAGCTCGCCTCTCCTGCCAAAGCGTTTCTAACAGCCGCTTGTCGCGCAGCGTATCCATGCATTGCCAGAAGTCTTCGTGACGGTAGGCAACCAGCTGCCGTTGCGCCGCCAGCCGCTCCAACGCATCGGCTTCGAGACTACTATCGTCGCCTTCGAGATATTCGAAGATCGCAGGCTCACAGACCATAAAACCGCCGTTGATCCAACCCTCACCAACTTGCGGCTTTTCGGTGAAATCGGAAACCAGATCACCATCGAAAATAAGTTCGCCAAACCGGGCCGGCGGACGGACAGCGGTAACGGTTGCAGTGCGCCCCAGAGTTCGGTGAAAGCTAAGTAGTTCGTGCAAATCGACATCGCAAACACCATCACCGTAAGTGACCATAAACGTCTCATCCTTCAGCCAGGGCTCGAGCCGTTTAATACGTCCGCCGGTATTGGTTTCCTGGCCGGTGTTCTTCAGATGAACGATCCAATCCTCACACTCGCTCACCTGCGCATTGACGGCCCCGCGCGATAGATCCAGTGTCATGTTACCGCTCAAGGAACAATAATCCAGAAAGAAACGCTTGACGATTTCCCCGCGATAGCCCAGGGCAATGAAAAACTCACTAAAACCGTAGTGAGCATAATGCTTCATAATGTGCCAGAGAATTGGCTGTCCCCCGATCTCCACCATCGGCTTGGGCTTGATCTCGGTCTCTTCAACCAGTCGTGTTCCACGTCCTCCTGCGAGGATAACTACTTTCAAGCTTAGATTCCTCCGGCCTTTGTTGAGGCTGAAAGCTAGTTCCAACCTGGGTAGCAAGTAGAGTGGGGAGTCTAGTGACAGCGGGGAAGACTCGTCAAGTAGGGATACCCAGTCAGCATGGCGGCAGCCACGACAAACCCGCCCAGCTCCAAGCTTAACAGCAAAGAGCGGGCGGGTTAGTTAGTGTGGAAGCTGGATTAACGGCCAGCCGTTACTGCACGCAGGCGTTAGTTAAACCGCCTCCGGAAATTGGCGTGGTGTTGCCATCGAGAAAATTATTGCAACCGGTTCTCATAGCACCTCCGGCCAGGGAAATTCCGGTGCCGTTAGCAACTATCGAACTCTGAGTCATCCGGGAAGTACTACCGCCGACCGCGATTCCCGTCGTGTTGCTAAAGAGATTAGCGTTGTTCAAGCTAGCACCTGAGTTGGCGCCACCTGTGACATTAACACCAATACCACTTCGCGAAATTGTTGTATCCCTTATTGAGGCAAATCCACCGCCTTGTAGTGCGATACCGGAGGTGGTCATGCCATCAATATCAACGTTATCGAATGAGCCGACGACAAAGCCCACGGTAGTGGTCATTCGAATGCCGGTGATGCAATTGAAGATGGATGTATCCTTCACAAAAAGGTTTTTGTCTGTGGCCGTGAGCGAAACGTCGATGCCGAAGCCGGTGCTACTTAAGAAGCCGAAGATTTGACAACCTTCAACGTTGACTGTCTTGCCGGAGGTGAACCTAATGCCATTGAATCCGCTAGTGGCTCCGTTGATCGACAGGTTCTTTAGATTGACTATGATCGTACCGGGCGTCGCGGTAGCAGAATCATTGACGTTTACCCCGTTTGTGCCGGCCGCAAGGATTGACCCGAAGCCTGCTCCTTTAGTGCCGTCGATGGTGATCGACTTAGTGATGGTCACGGTGCCGAAACCACCCGGATCTAGACAGTCGATTTCCCCGCCCGCGGCGGTCTTGGAAATCGCGCCTGCGAAGGTCTTACAGGGGGCGGTACGGCTACACGGGTTGACGTCATCGCCCACGCCCGACACCCAGGTTCGGGTGGCCTGTGCCTGGGCAGCGGACGCAAAAGCAATGGCGAAAACCAGAACTGCTAATGCATTAATACTGAAGCGGAACTTGTTCATTTGGAGTCTCCTTTTTTCTTTGAGTTGAGGGATGGCCACCAGTAGAACACGGATCGTTCCGCCCACTGCTGCGCCGAGTCTTCCCATCTTAATAAAAATACATATCTCTTGTTAGCAAACCTAAGCAGCGATCTCTTCGAAGGCCTTGAGCCTCGACCGGGCTGCGATTTCTTTCCCGTGCTGCCGTGAAGCTTACCCTATAAAGGACACGGCATCGTTAGAGAACTCTGAAATCCCTCTGGGTTTCTTTTCAGAAAGTTCTGAAAGCCAATGATCAAAGGCCATGCCGGACCGCCAGTGAAGACCGATCTTTTCCGGACACTGTTGCGCCGAGTCTTCCCATTAGTTGACGAGAATTGCATTTTCATCAAACTGCTTGCGCGAGTAACAACCACGCGCTCCTGTTATACCTTATCAGCCTGCAAAAAATGGCTTATGGGCAACTGCTGTTGACCGTGTAGTTCGGTCCGCTGTCTACCACAGGCACGCCAGCGTTCTTTGGCACATGGATCTTGGATGTCTTCGTTCCGACGTTCCCAGACGAGTCAGTGACCTTAAAGGTGATGGTGTAGACGCGACCATCGCCATTGTTCGCGCGTTCGGCACGCACCTGCACCGACTTGCAGTCGGCGGCAATAACAATGTCGTCGATGGTGTCGCCATCACCGTCGGCATTCACAGCTTCGTCGCTGGTTACTTTCTGGATAACGACGTTGCTTACACCAAGCGAATCACAGTTGTCGCTTACAGCTGTCACAAAGTCCGTAACGTTGAATGTGTGATACGCGTGATTGGGGGGCGACAACACCGGAGTCAGCCCATTGGTCGTAATTACCGGGGCCTCGTGGTCCTCCACGGTGATGGTCTGCGTGCAACTGGACTGGTTGTTCGCCGGAGTTGCGTGATCAGTCGCGGTCCAGGTGATAGTCGTTGTTCCCTTCGGGTAGGGAGCATTCAACGGTTGGTTATCACTGCGAGTGCCGTTCACAGTCGGGCTGTTATCGCAGTTGTCCGTGGCTGTGGCTGTTCCCGGGTTGATAATTGCCGAGCACAGACCGGGATCAGTATTACGGGTGATATTCGCCGGACATGAAATCACCGGCGGGGTGTTGTCAACAACCGTCACAACTTGCTGATCGCTGGCGGTATTGCCGCTTCGGTCCGTAGCTGTGTAGGTGATAGTGGTGTTACCCAGCGGGAATACATTACCCGAGGGAACATTGCTACGCGCAACGGTAACGCCCGGACAATTGTCATTGGCCGTCGCCGTGCCGAGGGACGCGTCGAGGTTGCTGACGGTGACGCTGCACGCTGTCGCGTTCGCGCCCGTGTAAAGTGTAACGTTTGCGGGAGCGTCGATGGTCGGGGGCACTGCTGGGCTTTCAGTCACGGTTACATGCTGGACTCCACTCGTAATGTTGCCCGCCGCATCCGTCGCCGTATAGGTGATATTTGTCGTTCCCGTGGGGAAAACAAAGCTCTCGCATTGCCGATTAGGATCGCCTGGCGCTGGGCAAGTGAAGGTTGGAACACCCGTGCGGGTGATGTTGACCGAAGCGGTGCAATTGTCCTCAGCGGTTGCTACACCCAATTCGTCATCAAGCGTTGCCGTGCATGAGTCGGTAGTTGCGTTCACATCCGGCGGCACGTGCAGCGTAGGTGGCTGGTTGTCAGTCGCATTCACAGTTATGGTTTGCGTGCACGAGGCGCTGCCAAAGTCATTAGTTGCGGTCCACTCGATATATGTCTTACCCGCCGGGTAGGGATCGGTCAGTGCGAGACCATCGCTACGTTCCTTGGTGACTATTGGGGCGTTAGGCCCACTAGCCGGCGTAGTTGTCGGCGCGCCGATTTGAGCAGCGGTAGCTGTGTAGGTACATTCACCAGAAGCAGCAGTGAACGTCTTATTGGACGGACAGGTGATTGTTGGCGCATCCTGCGATGTAACAGTGATTTTCTGAACGCACGATGCGCTGCGGCCGTATTGGTCGGTCGCGGTCCAGGTAATGAGCGTTGTGCCGATAGGATATGGATCCGTCAAACCAGGAAAATCTGACGGAGGATCATTGAAATGCTGACTGTCACTCCGCACGCCCTTGACCGTCACTCCGCTTCCCGTCACAGATGGTGAACCGACGTTAACATTGGCTTCCGTCTGTCCGGAAGCAGCCTGGACCGTCTTATCAGATGGGCACGAAATCGTTGGATTTGGTGCGTCAATTACCGTCACCGCGAAGCTGCAACTACCGCCTCCAGTTGACGATGTGGCAGTAACTACCGTTGTTCCAATTGGGAAGAACGATCCGGAAGCGTGGTCGGTCGTCACTGTGCCGCAGTCTCCATATTTGTCGGGACTCGGGAAGGTGACGTTGGCTCCTCCGGTTGTGTTAGTTGGCACCGATATGTCAGCCGGACAGTCGAGAGTACAAGTAGGCGGAGTTCCTCCGGTGCCCCCGACAGTAACATGAGCGGTCGCCGTATTGTCTGACTGGTTTAACTCGGTGGTATCACTGCTGACGCTTGCCACATTAGTGATCGTTGAATTGGCTGCTCCGGCGGTGTACGTGAATTCGAATACTGCTGTGGCCCCGGCTGCTAAAGTTTTCAGCGTATTTGTGGGTTCACAGATAACTGGATTGGAACCGGTGCACGAAAATGCCGGTCCCGAAACCTGCGTAGCCGAGACAAATGTTGCGTTCGCCGGCAGTGGATCCGAGATCGATACATTCGATGCCGTATTCGGACCGAAATTTGTGATGGCCACTGTGAAACTAAACTGTTGGGCTGCGTCCGGGGCGTCTCCATTTAACGACTTGCTAAGTGAAAGATCGGCGGATGCCGTGGCTGCCTGTACTGTGAATGGAACGCTCTGGAGTTGCCTGCCGTCGCCTGAAAACACGTTTACTTTCCACGTACCGCGATTATCAACAACGAAAATGTCGACTACACTCGTATCAGTGGAAGGCAGCAGGAACGAATCGGTTTGCGGATCAGCGACGATTGCCGTAAAGGTCCTAACCAAATTCTGCGGATCGACCCAGGCGAGCCGGTTATTGGATCCACCGAAGCCCACTACTCGAGCACAAACTGTCTCACCGAGGTTGAAAGTTGATTTCGGTGTCTGACAGTTCGAGGCGTAGGTCGCGATCGGTGGCACGGAATTGACGTTGAAGTAGGCCGGAACTATCGAACTATCCAAAGGATCCGCTATGGTGGCCTTCCATCCACCGGTAACAGTCGGAGTATAAGTGAAAGTCTGCGGGTTCTGCGTAATAAGAGTCTCTGTAGGGCCGCCGTGAGCTACGTGAGAATCCGGAGGACTAAGCCAGTTAACCCAACGATCACTTTCCGTAACGTTATCAGTTTTGGCGCAAACCGTTTCTCCCAAAAAGAATTCGGTCTTAGGAGTCTCGCAGTCTGCTGCTAAAATTTCGACGGTTTCCGGCGAAGGTAGAGGCACCGGCAAAAGCGAGTCAATTGTTGACGACCACGAGCCGTGAATTATTGAATTAGCTGAGAGTGACCCGATCTGGCTCACCTTTGCGGGCGGTCCTGAGGGGACACTCGCCTTTGAAGCACCTATCGGCAAAGAACTCGAATGCACCGAATAAATCGGCACCGCTAAGACTGCAACCGCAATTATGAAAACGCCAATGAGAAGAATAGGATTAATGCGCGTGAAGCCGTATTTAGGGGTGTTTCCGGTTCTCATTTACTTTCTCCTTGTTGCTCTCAGTTACTTGGACGCATTGCCGAGAGTGCCCTGTTCCAGGCGGCGATTGTGGAAAATTTTAGCAACAGTGTTCGAGCCTTCCTTCCACAATCGAAGACATGTCGAAGGTCAGGTTGAGAAGATGTCCTGCACGATTGGTAATACCGATATCTGGGTCTTCTGGTCAACGTGCCGCCGTAGTTAAAGGCGGGAGTGCCAATCAACCGGGCGATACTTCGGTTCCAATTAGGTTAATTTTGAAACTCCAAAGAAATGCTCTTGGCGTAACTTAATAACTTAGAATTCTGCTGCTTAATCGGTGTGTTTGCAAGGCCAACGAGGTAATCCCGGGAAAACCATCTAAGAAGGCCCTCAATAATAAAACGATTGAGGACAGCTTGCCAAGAGGCGGGGTTTTTAATTCATTACTAGAAAGAAGTCAAGCATTATTTTCATGACAATCAGTCTCATGGGTTTTTAACAGACTTCTAAACCTCGGTTATGCGCTTTTACATTAAGGAGATACTGCTAAACCCGGTGGTTTTCCTGTCTGGCAATCAAAAAGAAAAGTCAGCTAAAGTCCGCTGCGTACGAGGTCATGTAGCCGCAGCAGTCCGACGCAGCGCTGTCCTGCATCAACCACCGGCAACACTGAGATTTGGGAGGGACGGTTCTCCATCAATTGAAGGGCGCTATAGGCCAGATCATCCGGCATGACCGTAACCGGGTTGCGAGTCATGAAAGCTTCGGCGCGCAGCTCTTTCAGATCAGCCGGGTTGCTCTTCTGGATAGCGCGTCGCAGGTCGCCATCAGTAATGATTCCCGCGAGGACCTGCTCAGCGCTCACCACATTAACGGCCCCTAACCCTCCGCGGGTAATCGAACTAACTACTTCAAGCCAGGAGGTGGCGGGTGAAACAATCGGGTTGCGCTCGCCGCTATGCATCAGATCTGCGACTTTCAGAGAGAGTCGTTTGCCCAACCGGCCTGCCGGGTGATTGAGTGCAAAGTCTTCGAGGGTCAATCCCTTTATCTGCATAACTGTTAAGGCGAGGGCATCCCCGATAGCCAGCGCCACGGTGGTACTGGCAGTCGGTGCAAGATTGAAGGGACAAGTCTCCTTGTCCACAGAAGCGTCCAACACGACGTCGGCATTCCCGGCGAGAGTCGAAGTTAGATTCCCGACGATTGCAATCAATGGGACGGTTCGGTGCTTGAGATAAGGCAACATCGCAATCACTTCGTCAGTCTCACCGCTGTTACTCACCAGCAGAACCACGTCTGACTTATCCAGAATTCCTAAATCGCCGTGGAGCGCGTCAGAAGCGTGGAGAAAGACGGCGCGCGTTCCGGTGCTGGTTAAGGTGGCGGCGATTTTTCGGGCAATGAACCCCGATTTTCCGATTCCCGTAAGAACAACTTTACCAACGCAGCTAACCAGGAGATCAACGGCGCGTTTGACCTGTTCCGGTTGAAGGCGTTGCGCGGTGCTGTTGATCGCGGCGGCTTCGTGCTTTAGTAATTCCCCAAATTGAAAGATTTGTTGGTCCATCCGATTAAGTTCGGTGTCGCACTGCTTCTAATAAGTGCTTCTCAAAGCGCCGAAAGTTTCACCGCCTGCCGCTCAGCCATTCGAACCCTGGTTCTTTGAGGCAGACTAATTGATATGCAGGCTCGACTCAAGTACGAGCAAACAGGTCATGTGTTAACAGATACCAAGCCTGGGTCTAAAGCGAAAAGGCGCAACAGTTTTTGGACTGTCGCGCCTATTCTTATGTGGTTACTGTCCTCACCCCAGCAACCACGTGGATGGAAGGATTCACCAACCATCTAGTTGGGCATACTATATCGCGCAATTCTGCTTATGGCAACACTCGAAAAAGTCCAGAAAAATGGACTCGCCCCAGAGACGGGGAAAACCCTTAGAGAGCAAGCCGGAACCTGCAGAAATCTTGAAGGTCCTCAGGAGCCGGCGGGTGCTAGAAGCTCAAGCGAGTGCCCGTCAGGATCGTCGAAATATACAGAAGTACTCTTCATCCACTCATGATATACGGGCTCGGAGACGGAAACACCCTTCTCCTTCAACATTGCCGCGGCTCGCTTGATATCGGCTTCCCTGACGGCAAAAGCAAAGTGCTGCTGGGGCCAGTCACCCTTGTCTTCCTGCAACACCACCATCCCGGCATCGCCTCCGGCTCGCAGAAAGAGCCAGTTGCGACGTTCGTCGCGAAGTCCTTCTTCCAGGCCAAGCAGATCTTTGTAAAAAGCCTCCGCGCGCGCCAGATTTTTCACGCGTATCGCGATCTCATAGAGACCCGTTATTGGTAACATAGTCCAGCCAAAGCCTTCGCAGATACGATTTAACGGTGCAAGTTTACTCGGCTGGGACAGGAATGGACAACATTAATCAGCCACGGGAGCCATCATCAGGCGCCAGGCTTTCGGGACGCAGCGGCTGGTTCGTTCGCCACAACCTTTCCCGGCTCAAGGGCATCCGAGAATTGCACTTCCTCTCCCGCTTGCAAAAGCAATCGACTCTTGCTAAACCTCGTGACGGAAATGTTCCCAGGAGAATGACCATGAAAAATATTCTGCGCAGCTGTTGCACCTTTGCCATTGTTTTGGCCTTTTTTGTCCCCGTGGTCGCCGACACGATTCGCCTGAAGGACGGAAGTGTAATTCGCGGTCAGGTGGTTGGTTTCAAGGATCAACAGTTCACCGTACTGATCGGTTCTGGAGCGCAGGGCCGCCGCAGCCGCACGCTGATCTACGTTGAAGATGTTGAATCGATCGAGTTTGATTCGGCGACGACAGCCGCGGCGTCAGTCCTGGCGAATGATGACACAGCGTCCACCAACCCGACCACCGAGCCGGTTAACCAGTCTCCGAGATCCAACCCGTCGACTGACACGAGCAGAACGCCTGCGCGCACAGATACGGTTCAGCCATCCGCCTCAGGCTCGCCGACTTTCTTTACAATCAAGGTCGCGGTTCGCGCCGACAATACGAATAACGGGTGGACAAACAGTGGCCTGGTGGTTCGTAAGGGCCAGCGTTTGCGAATTAGCTCTACCGGCCGGGTCTCGCTTGGAGGTGGTCGTTTCTCTACTCCGTCAGGAATAACCGGATCTGTCGATAACGACAAACTGATGCGTTCCGAAGCAACCGGGGCTTTAATCGCCGTGATCGGGGACGATAACGACGACTTTCTCCTAATCGGAACCCGGCGAGATTTTGTGGCCCAGCGAGACGGCGTGTTGTTTCTTGGGGTAAACGAAGGCAACCTCAATGACAACACTGGAACGTTTGATGTCGTCATCGAGGCAGAAGCAGGAGTTACGGGACCCCGGTAACCGGCAACCGGGAAGGTCAGCCCGGCCAGGCGTTAATTCCGGTGCAGCCCCACGCCGTTCGCATCCAGTCGCTCGGGAAACGTCGGTCTCTCTAAAGGCATCAGACCGAATAGCCATCAGACTAAGTAGCGGCCATAATAAGAATGCGGACTGGGATTCAATTGTTGCTTCCCTCTTTCTGCCTTAGCTTCGACAGGTGATTCCATGAAATTCTCCAGGTTAGCCCGAACGTTTTTTGTCTTGATGATTGTCTCAGGCTTAGTGACCGGGCTGACATTCAGCTTTGCCCTGGGACAGTCGCGTCGCCAGCCTCCCACCAGTAACCAGAAAAAAAATAAGCGACCGGGTGAAACAACACAGCCCGGCGAGAAACCGGAGGAGCCGCTTCCTCCGGAATTGACCGGTAAACCTCAGGACGCCGAGAAACTCACCATCACCACTCAAATCGTCAGTGTGGACGCCGTGGTCTATCACAAGAAGAGCGGGCAAATTGTAACCGGGTTGAAGAAGGAAAACTTCTCCATCTTTGCTGACGGCGTTCCACAAACCATAACCAACTTCTCCACGCCGGAGTCACCGATTACCGTTGCGATGACCGTCGAGTACAGCAAGTGGTCTGAGATATTCGGATACTATGGCAGTTCCGGACAGGATCCCGGTACTTACGAAGTGATTCGTCCGACCGCGATGTTTTTGTCTCAGTTCATCAAGCCGCCTGATGATTATGCTTCCGTGGTGGCTTTTGACATGCGTCCCACACCGATTACCGATTTTACAAACGATCCTGCCAGACTCAGCCAGGTTATAAATCTACTGCTGCGCAATCGCCCGGCGTTTAGAGAAACCAATCTCTTCGACGCACTCAAATTCGTGCTGATGGGCGGGAGGGGTGATTCCGTAGTGCTCGAAGATTCCAAGTCGGAGAAATCCGATTATGCTGGTCTGGTGAGCGTGCAGGGCCGGCGGCGAGCCGTCATACTCGTTGCCTCCGGGATCGATACCTTCAGTAAGATCAACTACAGTGACGCCCGGAAGATTGCACAAAACGCGGGCATTCCCATCTACATCATTGGCACCGGGAATCTTTTCTTCAAAAGATATGAAGGTCAGCTGGACGCTACTGACTCTTTATCAGGCATGCCCGGGCGTTTGACGTTTCTTCAGGCGGATAATACGCTTAAAACCTTCGCCAAAGAAAGCGGCGGCGCCTATTACCCAGTCACCTTCGAGGGCGAACTCCCGAAAGTCCTCGGCTCGATTAACGCACTTTTGCGCAGCCAATATAGCCTGGCGTTTAACCCGGGCGACGTGCGCGACGGGAAGCAGCATAAGATCAAAGTAAGTATCGACGTAAACGGAGACGGCGTGAAGGATGACAATGAATATGTCATCCAGGCTCGGTCTGTTTACAACGCGCCAAAACCGGATGGAGCTAAGCCATAGATCTACGCCACCGGGCTGCTGATTTGCCACGCAAGCTAAAGCTTGAACTCTAAACTGCTTGAGTACCGAAAGCAGAGGCGGCTAACCAGAGTGTTCGCTGCCTTTTTTCTTATGGTCCATCGCGATCGCTTCTGCGGCAAGAACTTCCTGAGGTTTGGTAGTGCTTATGTTCAACTCTTTGCGTGATCCCCGCGTCCTTCGCGCTCTTTGCGGTTAATTGTTTTTAAAGGCTTTTTTTCCGCAAATTACTCAAAGAACCGCAAAGACGCGCAAAGAGATTCTTTCAAATTAGGGCACTACCCAAGGCTTCACCTCCTACCTGACGACTTCTACAACTGATAGGTGACTGGGGTTTGCACGTTCATGAGAAAGATGTGGTGGTGGTGGGCGGTGGGGCGGCCGGTCTCTTCTGCGCGATTGAGGCCGGCAAGCGCGGCCGTAGTGTAGCTGTACTTGAGCACGCCGATCGGATTGGCAAGAAGATTGCCATCTCCGGAGGCGGGCGATGCAACTTCACCAACCTGAACACAAGCGCCGAGAATTTCATCTCAGCCAACCCACATTTCTGCAAGTCTGCCCTGGCCCGGTATACGCCGGTCGATTTCGCCTCACTCGTGGAGAAACATGGCATTGAGTATCACGAGAAAAAGCTCGGCCAGCTTTTCTGCGATGATAGTTCGAGCCGCATAATTGAAATGCTGCTGACGGAAGCGAGGGTTGCGGGCGTCGAGATCCACTGCCGTGCGGTTGTACAAAACGTAAACAAGTCGGCGCCGCCTGGCTCCGACGGTGAGTCGTCCGTGGAGAATGGACTCTTCAAAGTTCAGACTCAGAATCAAACTTTTGTTACGCAGTCGTTGGTGATCGCAACTGGTGGATTATCGATCCCTCCCCTGGGAGCTACCGATTTCGGCTACCGGGTGGCTCGCCAGTTTGGACTGAAGATCAATGATGCCAGGCCTGCTCTCGTGCCTCTCACTTTGTCGCGACAAATACAGTTCGAATTATCAACTTTGAGCGGTATCTCAATTGATGCCTCCGTAAGTTGTCAGGGCCTGCAGTTCCGCGAAAACATTCTTATCACGCATCGAGGACTGAGCGGACCGGCAATCCTCCAAATCTCGTCCTATTGGCTGCCGGGATTGCCTATAACTATCAATCTGATGCCAGATCACAACGCGCTCGAACTCCTAAGCGAACCACAGAACAGGGAGATGGAGTTGGCCAACTTTCTCAGCCAGTTTCTTCCGCGCCGCTTCGCCCACGCCTGGTGTGCTCTAAACTTTCCATCCCAGCCATTAAAACGTTACACACCGCGCCAGCTCGCGGACATTGCCCGGAAACTTAATCATTGGGACATCGTGCCGGCCGGAACCGAGGGCTTTAAAAAGGCGGAAGTTACTGCAGGAGGAGTCGACACTCGCGAGCTCTCTTCGCAAACAATGGAAGTTAAAAACGTGCCGGGCCTCTATTTCATCGGTGAGGTAGTGGACGTTACCGGACAACTCGGCGGCTACAACTTCCAGTGGGCCTGGGCGTCCGGTTTTGCGGCGGGACAGAGCGTCTGAAGAACAGAAGGCAGAAGGCAGTAGGCAGTAGACAGAAAGCAGTAAGCAGAAAGCAGCGGGCTTAAGTCTTTCTGCCTTCTGCCTTCTGCTTTCTGTCTTCTGCTTTCTGTTCTTCAGATTCCGTGCAGTCTCACGCGAAACTCATCATTGATCGCAGTCACGTCTGTCCGTCGATTCGAAAAGAGACGGCTTTCGCGCAGCAGCATTGGTAAGCCGCCGGGTGGAGTTTTCGCTCCAAAAGCGGGACTTGAGAAAATTGCCGCGAGTTGCGGATTAAGTCGCTGCGGCACGCCATAGCGAATTGCTTTTTGGGCCACCGGAGAAAAGCCGGCTGTTCGCCTGGGATTTATGAGCTCAATTGAGCGGTCGAAAATATGCAGCCGCGTTGACTGGTCGCGCAGCGCCAGATCGCGATGGATTAGTAGATTACACACACCCTCGCTAACTGATCCGCGATGATAGTTTGCGCGTGCCGCCACCGGACTATCGTCAACCTCCGCGGCTGGAAACTTTCGCGGCCGCACTTCCCATAGATCACAATATCGACCTATGAAACGCAATGTTGATTCATACAACGTCAGCAGATGGCCGTTGATACTGACTTTCTCAACCACGGGTGACTGCACAGAATCACCCGCAAACCGGGTTGCGGTGATGGCTGAGCGGGGCAAAAGCTCTGGGACTCGCTCGTTGCGCCCAAACAGAAGCAGGCCGGCCACCGTAGGAATCACCTCGCCGGCGCGCTCATCGGCCAAGAGGAGGTCACGCTCAAACACGTCTTTCGTCGGGTATCCAATCGAGCCGGCATTATCAAAAGCGTCACCTTCAAATTCACGCAGAAAACTCCAGAGGTGAGCCTCGTCTATGTCTGCAATGGTGGCGCGAGGAACCGGCATGTTCTCAAACCTTATTGGTCTCGCTTCATCCAACAGAGTCGAGAGTTCCTCGCGAGTCGCCTCGCGCTTTTCGGAACCGACACGCAGGTAGAACCTTCCGTCACGCGTACGATAAGGGCGGCGTTTTCCTTCAATATCAACCGCGACGACGCGGCGGCCGTTGTCAAAAGATATCCGGTCGATAAAAGGAAAGAGGGGCGGGTCGACGTCCTCGCGGCAGATCCTGACCAGCTCTTCCTGGACGCTCTCCGGATCATCGACTCCTTCGATGCGCAACTGGTCGTTAACGCCGAAAACGATTACGCCGCCTCCGGTATTGGCGAGGGCGACTATCTCCTGAGCAATTTTTTCCGGATTCGAAAGCTTTACTTTCAGCTCGAGAAACGTGTCTTCGCCGCCGCGAATCAATCGCAACAGCTCAGTCCTCGAGGTTTGAGGAGCAGGAGTCGAAAGAAAGTACTCTTGAAGGGAGCGCTCAGTAGCGGGTTCGTGCCGCTGGTTACTACGAAATCTTCTGCGAGCCATTTGTGTATTGGCGGGGCCGCCCACTCGATCAGATTTGAGACCTCAGATCTCAGATTTGAGATGTCAGATCGTTTTGCCCGCCCGGATGTCTAAAACGGAAGACATCGCTGGAATAGGTAAATAATCAGTCACTGCCTGGATCAGTGACCGCTTCAAGTATCTCAAGTTCTCGACGCTGCAGCGATTCCCCCTGATTCTCAATTATCAGCAGATAGAACCCAATCGAAAGCGTCGCCAGAACGGCGAGTGTAACATACTCAACCAGCAAACTCTGCGCGACGTAACCCGCCGCCGCCGAAGCCAGCGGCGGCAAGGCCAGCACGACAATCATTGGTATCAAAAGCACCCCGACCACGCCGGAAACATTCATTCGGGCGCCAAATTTCATGCGCTTCGGAAAGCGAATCGAAAACCAGTTGCCCATCATTGAAGTCATCGAAGCGAAGATCAGGAAACTGATCCCTGCAAAAAGCAACGCCGCAAGGGTAACGTCCCTGAATACCAACTGATTAACTGCCAACACGCCGGCGGAGAAGATCAGAGCTACCGTACTGATCGCTATGTTCTTTCCCATGAGTATCCTTTTACGATCGACCGGTGAAAGCACTAAGGTACGCATTCCCGCGTGCTCAAAAGCAAACTGATTGCAGGATATTCCCGAAAGAATCAAGAACACATACAGGACGCCGGTGGTTGCCATAAATCCTTCGCCATACTTGATGAACTCGGTGAAGAACCTGTTTCCCGCTACCGCTGTTTCATTTAAGTGACGCCTGTTCATCAACCTGATAATGATGAGTATCAGTGGCATGAGGCTCATCATGCGAAGCTGCGCATTCCGCATCAGGTAGCGCAGTTCTTTCTCAACCACCGCCGCGAGGTCAGGCGAGACTAAAGGAACCTCCCAGCCTGCATAGTTTTCAGTTACGGCTACTGCCGAAGCTGACCGCCGGCCGCGTCTTCTGGTTCCACCGCCGAGAATTGCACGGCGCGCCAGCCAGAAAGTAATGGCAAGAAGAACAATCGTGTACGCGAATACAACCGTCAACGCGAATATGTATCGCGCTGTCGAGCCATCGCGCAACCCATGGCTCAAAGCAAAAGCCAGCGCGCCGGGCGGCGTCCAGCGGAAAGCCGAAATCGATTCTGCATGACGCAGAAACAGCGGCACGCCTTGAGAAAATAAAAGACCTCCAAGACCGGCAATCGCCCCCATCAGAGCAAGGAGTGTCTCGCCACGAGCTCGCTTTTTGCGAATCAGCGATCCTATTGAAGTTGAAACCCATTTCGACAGGGCCAGGCCGAAGGCAACGGCAACCAGGGAGATCAAAAGCCCGCCAACCAATTTCCCCTGAGCCAATCCCGCGCCGATTCCCATAGCGATGATCGCCGGAATCGCAAATACTGACTGAAGGCTGGCGATATCGCTGACGAAGTCCACTGCGAAGAGTTTGCGTAGGCTGATCGGATAGAGAAGGAGATTTCCCGGATCAAACTGCCTGCTGCTGCCGATACTTAATGGTAGTGTGGCCCAAAGCAGGTAACACATTGCGAAGATGGAAAAGAAGATAAACTCAGCGGGCGGGAAAGTTGGTGCTTGACCCTGATTCTTTGCGCTTAGGGTTTGTGCGCCTGTCAAAACAATCTCCGGGGATGTCAGCACATAAGCGGCGACACCTAAACCCAGAGCGAGCAATAGAGCCAGGGCCAGTGCGGCCAGCATCCCCAGGGCCGAGGCGATGCGATTCACCACAGCCTTGGATGAACGGAGTGAATTCCGAAAAAGCGCCCACTTGAGCCAGATTAATGTTGCTAGTTGTGCCAAGGTGGTCAGTAGTCAGTAGTAAGTAGTAAGTGGTCAGTCAAATTCTGGCAGTGAGTATAGAATGAAAGGGTCAGGGGCACGAACAAGGCTAACAACTGTAACCGCTAACCACTGTCAACTAACCATTGATTATCGAGCTTTCAATGCTTCCAAATGTTTACATCGGACTCGGCTCCAATCTTGGTGACCGGGCAGGCAACTTGCTGCTTGCCGTTCGCGCCATGATGGAGGCAGGTCTTAACGTCATTCGACTCTCTAGTATCTACGAGACCGAGCCGGTGGAAACTTTCGCGCAACCGGCTTTCCTCAACATGGTCGCGGAATTGCGCGGCGATGCACTTCCTCGCCCGGAAGAGCTGATGGCGCGCCTGCTGCGAATAGAAAACTCCCTCGGGCGGACGCGCGAAGTTGCGATGGCGCCGCGCCCAATTGACCTGGATCTTCTCCTGTACCGGGATGAGATTAGTGACAGTCAGTTTTTGACGCTGCCTCATGCGCGGTTCCACCGGCGTCGCTTTGTGCTTGTGCCGCTGGCCGAACTAGCTCCTCAACTGGTTCATCCGACTTTGCGTAAAACAATCAATGAACTGCTTGACGCGCTGGTCGACGATTCCGAAGTCCGACCATGGAACCCTTAATTATTCTCTGACGAGTTGGCCCACAAACATTTACCGCCAGGACGCCAGGAACGCCAAAACACCTGCAGAATGATCCGTGGTTTCTTTTGAGTAAACCTTCCTCATTTGTGTCTTGGCGGCCTTGGCGTCTTGGCGGTAGTCTCTTCTTTTTTCCCCTTTTATTATTTTGTCGCTATAATGACCGACGCTTGCGAGCATCCCTTACATATCTCCGAACCTGGCCGATTGGATTTGGCCGGGCCTCCAGCGGGACAGCCCAGCTGGGGTACTAAGTTTAGTCACGGCCCGTGCGTGGCTGGAGTTGAAATATGCCCTATCTCAAGCCAGAGCGTCCTGAGAAAGTCTCCGCACCTTCGCTGAAGGCAAGTAAGCAGCGCGGCGAACGATTGGTTTGCTTAACCGCATACGACTTTCCCACTGCCCGTATTGTCGATGAGGCCGGCATAGACATCATCCTGGTAGGCGACAGCCTCGGAAATGTCGTCCTGGGATATGGCAACACAGTGCCGGTAACCCTCGATGAGATCCTGATACACCTGAAGGCTGTTCGACGTGCGGTACAGCGCGCCCTGCTGGTTGCCGACATGCCCTACGGGACATTTCACACCGGCGCTGACGACGCGGTAAGAAATGCCTTGCGCCTGGTAAAAGAGGGTGGCGCCGAAGCAATAAAACTTGAAGGCGGGCACAAACGTGTCCAGTTGGTAAAGCGCCTCGTTGACGAAGAGATAGCCGTGATGGGTCATATCGGGCTCACGCCGCAGTCAATCAACAAGCTTGGGGCTTACCGCGTACAGGGTAAGACCGCTGCTGCCGCACGACAGTTAATCGATGATGCGCGCGCGCTTGAAGACGCCGGCGCCTTTGCGATTGTTCTGGAAGTAGTACCCCGCGAGATCGCGAGCTTGATTACCGAGAGCATTAGTATTCCCACGATTGGGATTGGCGCCGGCGCCGGTTGTGATATTCAGGTGCTGGTTTTACACGATATGCTCGGCTTGTCTTTTGGAAAGCTAGCGCGGTTTGTGCGGCCTTACGCAAACCTCCATCAGGTTATGACGGAAGCCATTACGCGTTATGCTGACGACGTTCGCAGTGGCACCTACCCTTCAGAGGAAGAGTCGTATGCTCTGCCTGCGGACGCAGCCGAAGAACTCAGAATCACCGCTGCCACTACAGAGTCGCCGACTGAGTCCCCCAATCAATCCGCGGCCAGGAAGTCCTGACCGCTTCCCAAATAAACTATGGAGATCATTAATCGCCGCCAGCGCATGAGTTCCGTCGCGCGCAAAATCCGCCGCGACCAGGATCGGTCCATTGGCCTGGTGCCAACCATGGGGGCCTTACATGAAGGGCATCTCAGCCTGGTTAGAGAAGCGCGCCGGATGTGTGACGTGGTTGTCGTCTCAGTTTTTGTAAACCCCACGCAGTTTGGACCAAGCGAAGACTACGAACACTATCCACGCAATCTCACTAAAGACACAGCCATCCTGACCGATTACAACGTTGATTACATTTTCGCGCCGGCCGCTGAAGAGATTTATCCGAAGGATTTTTCCACCTATGTAAATGTTGGCGGACTTTCTAAGCTGCTCGAAGGCGAGTCGCGACCTGGTCACTTTCGCGGTGTGGCCACGGTGGTTGCGATTCTGCTGAATACCGTGCGTCCTGACTTCGCCTTTTTTGGCCAGAAGGATGCTCAGCAGTCTTTGATTATCAAACGAATGGTCAGAGATCTGGCTTTCGACACCGAGATTGTCGTTTTACCAACTGTGCGCGAGGATTCCGGTCTCGCGATCTCATCGCGTAATCTGTACCTGGGCCCTGAAGACCGGGATGCGGCCTCAATAATCCATCAGGGGCTGCGGCAGGCGAAGGAAGTTTTTAAGAAGGGTGAAAAGCACGCCGGCAAGTTGGCGGAAACCGTGCGCACAATTATTGAGAGTGAGCCCCGCGTGCGGGTCGACTACGTGAGGGTAGTTGATGCGGACACGCTGGAGAAACTGGATAAACTGGACGACCGCCCGGTCCTAATCGCCGTTGCGGCCTACGTCGGCAAGACCCGCCTAATCGATAACATTACACTGAACAAGACGAAGAAGGACTCCGCCACTACGATGGGTTAATCCTTCGCACACCTGCGGTTTCACTCCCTCCTTTGTTAGAATCATTCCGGTCAACCTATGTCTGCTGCGAACAAACAAAAGACTCACATTAAGTTTGTCCTGAACGGTGAGCCGGTGGAGGTCGCTTTCGCGCCACACAAAACACTGCTGGAGGTGTTGCGCGAGGACCTGGCCTTAACGGGAACGAAACACGGCTGCGAACTTGGCGAGTGTGGCACCTGCGCGATTCTGGTAAACGGGCGGGCGATTCTCTCATGTCTGATGTTGGGTCTGGATGCCGAAGGTCAGGAAGTAAAAACAATCGAAGGAATGGCTGACGGCGCGCAATTACATCCGCTGCAGGATACCTTTGCGGACACGGGCGCGGCGCAGTGTGGCTATTGTTCACCGGGCTTCCTGCTGGTGGCTGAGGAGCTGTTGAAGAAGAATCCGAATCCTTCGAGAGAAGTAATCAAAGAAGCATTGTCGGGCAATCTTTGCCGCTGCACCGGCTACATAAAAATTTATGAGGCTGTGGAGTTGGCGGCTGCGCGCATGCGAGGGGAAGAGGCGGAGCTGCCACGCGAAAGTGTCTTCGGCCTGTAAGTTGGCGGTTGCAAGCTGACAGTTTGTGAATCAAAGTAGGTTGAATGTATCCACATTTAGAATTGCATGGCTAAGAACGGGAACAAGAATGGCAAGCAACTGAATGTTGTCGGCAAGCCCTTTCGCAAAGTCGATGCACGCGCAAAGTGCACCGGCCAGACGAAGTTTGCCGACGACATCGTGCTGCCGCGCATGCTCTTCTGCAAGCTCTTGCGAACTCATCACCCGCACGCACTAATTAAGAACATCGATACTTCGAAGGTCGTCGCCTTGCCTGGAGTGCTGGCTGTCATTACCGGCAAAGACTTACCCATTTCCTACGGCATTCTTCCGGTTAGCCAGGATGAACATGCGTTGTGCATTGACAAAGTGCGTTTCATCGGTGACCCGGTGGCCGCGGTTGCTGCTATCGATGAAGACGTAGCCTTCGAGGCGATGAATCTTATTGAAGTGGAATATGAACAACTCAATACCATCTCCTCAATCGAAGAAGCGATTCTGATTGAAGAACCTCGCATACACGAGTATGGAGACGAAGGAAATATTCATAAGAAAGTGTCGCTCGAATTCGGCAACGTTGAAGACGGCTTCGCCATAGCGGACCTGGTGCGCGAGGACACTTTTTTTTACGAAGGCAACACGCACCTGCCAATGGAGCAACACGCCGCGGTCGCCAACTTCGATCCGGATAACAAGCTAACGCTGTGGAGCTCGACCCAGACGCCGCACTACGTTCATCGCGCGCTGGCTAAGGTGTTAGAGTTGCCCGCCAGTCACATTCGCGTAATTGCTACTCCAAACGGCGGTGGTTTCGGCGGCAAAAGCGATCCTTTTAATCACGAAGTTGCGGTCTGCAAGCTTTCGATGATGACAGGACGGCCGGTGAAGGTGACGCTTACGCGTGAAGAAGTCTTCTATTGTCACCGCGGCCGCCATCCGGTTCTCATGCATGTCAAAACCGGAGTCAAGCAAGACGGCGCCATAACCGGTATGCATTTTCAGTCATTCCTCGACGGCGGCGCCTACGGCAGCTACGGCGTGGCCAGCACTTTCTACACCGGCGCATTGCAAACGGTCACGTATGACGTGCCGCGTTATAAGTTTCAGGGTCTGCGCGCCTTTACCAACAAGCCGCCATGCGGTCCCAAGCGAGGACACGGAACACCGCAGCCGCGTTACGCGCTGGAGGTTCAACTCGACAAGATCGCCGAACAATTGAAATTGGATCCGGCAGCAATGCGCCGCCAGAATTTGGTAAAACCCGATACCATCACGGCGAACTACCTGCGCATCGGCAGCATGGGTTTGGGCCAGTGTATCGATAAAGTTGTTGAGGGCTCGCAATGGACGGACAGGTTTTCGGGATGGGACCAAAATAACCGCAAGCTGCCCTACGGCAAAGGAATTGGTATCGCCTGCAGTTCATATATCTGCGGCGCGGGTTTGCCGATCTACTGGAACAACATGCCTCAGTCAGGCGTCCAGCTCCGGCTGGATCGCCAGGGCGGCGTTTGTGTCATGTGTGGCTCAACCGATATCGGCCAGGGCTCTGATTCGATTCTCGCCTACATCGTCGCCGAGGTCCTCGGAATCGATCCCTTCGATATTCGCGTTGTCACAGCGGATACGGATTTGACGCCGGTTGATTTAGGGAGCTATTCAAGTCGCGTAACTCTGATGACCGGCAACGCCGCGATCCAGGCGGCCGAGCGCGCCCGCGAGCTGCTGGTAATGGCGGTTGCTGAAAAGCTCTCCGTACCGATTGAGAATCTTTCATTAGCTGAACGGCGGGTGTTTGACGTTGAGAATCCCGACGTGGGCGTCTCATTTGCAGAAGCAGTAGTGCTGGCGGAGTCGAAGTTCGGGACGATTGGAACCGTCGGTTCATATTCGCCGCCTCGCTCCCCTGGACGATACAAAGGCGCGGGTGTTGGTCCTTCGCCGGCGTACAGCTATTCCGCCGCAGTTGCCGAAGTCGATGTAGATCCGGAAACGGGGATTGTAGTCGTCGAACGCGTTTGGATTGCCCACGATATCGGCAAGTCGATCAATCCAATGCTGGTCATGGGTCAGGTGGAAGGCAGCGTCTACATGGGGCTGGGCGAAATTCTGATGGAAGAGATGGTGTATCGCGCCAATCGTAACGTGGTGCACAAGTTTCCCTCGATGCTGGAATACAAGAGTCCTACAACGATGGAGATGTGTGACGTCAAAACCTACCTGATCGAGGATCCCGATCCCAATGGGCCTTATGGCGCAAAGGAAGTGGGCCAGGGCCCGCTGTTACCTGTGCCTCCGGCAGTAGCGAATGCGGTCTACGATGCGGTAGGCGTGCGCATCGATGAAGTGCCGATCACTCCGGAGAAGGTTTTAAAAGCTTTGCGCGAGAAATCAAAAGGCCGCGATGGACGCTACGGCCCAACTTCCGTCCCCTCGGTCGAATGGCCTGAGCCGCTGCGTGTACTGACACCCGCGGAAGGCGGGGACGGCAAAGAAATGCCAAGAGTGGCGGTTCACTCATAGATGTTGCCAGAGGACTTGCATGAATAAGAAAACCACATCGAACGAGGACGAATTGCGTTCTCAATACGACCTCCGCACAATCCGTATCGCTGCGCGTGGAGGCCGCCGTGCTCAGCTGTTAGCAAATGATACCCAGGAGGGGACTGCGATTTTGGGAGAGGTAAAAGTAAAAGTTAAGCTCACGAATGCAGGCGATGAAATTCTGGTTCGCCGAGGACTGCTGACCGCCGATAAGATCCGCAGCTATGAGGCTGACGCCTTGGTCGATACTGGCGCGATCCGATCAGTCTTGCCAGTTCACGTCGTGAAGCTATTGGGCTTGGCCACAGTGGGCAAAGCACGAGCGACTTGCGCAAATGATTCCACAGAGAATGTTGATGTCACTGAAGTCGTTGGGATTAACATCAACGGCCGACGCACAACTGAGGAGACTCTGGTCCTGGGTTCTGAGGTGCTGATAGGACAAACTGTCCTCGAAAGCCTTGACCTTCAGGTTGATTGCGCCAATAACCGCGTTATAGGCAACCCTGCCCACCCTGATCAGCCTATTATCAAGATCAAAGGGATCCTGGAGTCGACCGACATATCACGTTTCGCGGTGCAGCAGTAATCTATGTTTATAAGGATCCGAGCACTTTTAATAATCTTCGCTCTTGCCGGCCTGGCCACCTCTTCACACGCGCAGGCCCAGGCACAGAAACAGGTAGCGATCACTTTCGACGATCTTCCCGTCGTTTCAACAGTGCAAACTGACAGGGGTTGGGCAGAGGTTACCGCCAAGCTCCTGACAACGATGAAGCGAAATAAGATTCCCGTGGTGGGTTTTGTTAATGAAGGTAAACTCTATAGCGACAGCAAACTTAATCCAAAGCGGGTCTCGCTATTGAAAGCATGGTTGGATGCCGGACTGGAACTCGGTAATCATACTTTTTCTCATCGTTCTCTTCATTCCACGCCGCTGGCTGAGTTTCAGTCGGATGTTTTGCGCGGCGAAAAAGTGTTACGCGAATTGTCCAAAGCGAAACACGCCAAACTGCGGTATTTTCGCCATCCATTTCTTCACACCGGGCGAAGTTTGGAGACGCGGAAAGAGTTTGAGTCGTTCTTAAATACGCACGGCTATACCGTCGCCCCCGTCACAATTGACAACACCGACTGGATATTCGCGGGCGCTTATGACAACGCGCGTGATGCAAACGATCGGGCCGCCATGGACCATGTAGCGGCGGCTTATATTCCTTATATGGATTCAACGTTTGCCCACTTCGAGGATCTGTCTGCCAAGTTGTTTGGCAGACAAATCAAACAAGTTTTGCTGCTGCATGCTAACTCGATCAATGCTGATCATTTTGCAGAGCTGGTCGCAATGATGAAAAAGCGCGGGTATACGTTCATCACACTGGCCGAAGCCTTGACGGATGACGCTTATGTTTCCACTGACACCACCACTGGTTCATACGGAATATCATGGATTGATCGTTGGGCGCTCTCTCGCAATGTACCGTCGGGATTCTTCAAAGGAGAACCACGAACGCCGTCGTTTGTAATGAAACTTGCCAGGATCGAATCAGAATGAAGCAGTCTTGAGGGCCTCAAGTCGTTATGATGCGCTTACCCAAATTTGATTACCGCGTGCCGCGAGAGATCGCGGAGGCGGTGAAGATTATGGCCGGCTCGGGACCGCAGGGGCAGTTTGTGGCTGGAGGCACAGACCTCTATCCAAACATGAAGCGCCGCCAGCAAACGCCGCGCACCGTGATCTCCGTGATGCGTGTGCCGGAGCTGAATCAAATTTCGGGTGACGGAAGGTCAGGAATTCGAATCGGCGCATCCGTGACGCTCACGGATATAGTTGAACATCCGCTCATCAATCGCGACTACCCGGTGGTTGCGCACGCGGCCCGCACGATCTCCACACCAATCCTGCGCAACATGGGCACGATCGGCGGCAACCTGCTGCTCGACACGCGCTGCAACTACTACGATCAGAACTACGAATGGCG
>Ga0070697_100000087_pt1 | contig 76603 bp, 67 predicted proteins | sample KBSK1501metaG_FD_65475 | JGI IMG/M metagenome (GOLD analysis project Ga0070697, IMG submission 65475) | Corn, switchgrass and miscanthus rhizosphere microbial communities from Kellogg Biological Station, Michigan, USA - KBS K1-50-1 metaG | ecosystem: Host-associated > Plants > Roots >... | reverse complement strand
CATTAGACCGGTCAACGGTAGATATGTGTACCGGCCATGCAGAAAGTCGCCAGGGTTAAGCGAGTTCAGGTTTAGGGTCAGGAGAATGGGAAACACGAGAATGCCGCTACCCAGCAACAGGGCGCGCTGAACACCGGCCGCCTCCTGATCCCGAAGATCACGCCGCGCCTTTCTCCAAGCCCAGACACAGGCCCACACGAAGAGTGCCACAACGCAACCCACCCCCAAGCCCGGCAAAACGACACCGCGCAGCGAGAACTTTTCTGCCAGGCTGGGATCAGCGAAAGCGCGCGACCGGACAGGCCAAAGCAGCACCTTCACATAGAACCAGAGAGTCGCTGGCCAGGACAGTAGCACCGTGCTCCAAGCTAAGTGCTGAGTAGCGGGACTGAGGTGTCCCCCCAGCGCATGGAAGCGGCCGAGAAGGTAAATCACGGTCACGCTTAGAAATGGAAGAATCTCGCGGAACGCAGGAAGCCACCGAGCTTCGAAGTTCGCGTTTCCCCGGCGCGACGGTTTTCCTCCGTGCGGCTTATCGAACGGCACAATCAAGGCCATGGCAAAAAGCACCGCGGGCCAAACGATAGCTGTTTCCTTCGCCATCAGCGCCGCCATGAAAGCAGCCGCAGAGGCGATGATCCACGCCGCCGACGGCCGGGACTTGGAGTTACCACGGATCTGCCTCCGGGACTTTTTGTGTGACTTGCCGGCCTCGAACTGCCCGCCTGCCGACATGCGCTCTGCATACTCAAGGTACAGGAGCAGGCTGACAAGCAAGGCGGAGGACATCAGCGGATCGGGCACGGTAACCCAGGCCACAGACTCTGTGTGGGCCGGATGCAACGCAAACAAAGTGGTGGCAAGTAACGCCGCAACACGATCTCGCAGCAGTTTCCAGACCAGCAGTCCAAGCAAGACGGCCACCGACAGATGCTTTACGACGCTGAGCAGGTGCCATCCCCACGGCGACATTTCATTGAGGATGAAGTTCAGCCTCAACCACAACACAAAGAGCGGCCGGTAGAAGCTCAATGGCCCACCCGGAACTTGTGCCCACACATAACTCGTGAAGTACTCCCATACATGCCCAGGTGACTGCAAGCGGGGATCGCCAACGAAGCGGTGATCGTCTAGGACAAATTGGAAATTCAATGCGGGGCTGTAAATAGCAAAGACAACCGCCACCACAGCGACGGCTACGAGGCCAACGGTCAGAGGCGAGAACAAGTCTTCCCCTCTGGCCGGTGGCGCTAAGGGGAAAGGCTTCTGTGGGCGAACCGAGCTAGGGACTTTCATTTTTATGAGGACATTGTAGGAGAATTGCCTCGGAGATAGCGGGGCGACCGCACCGCCATACCTGGCACCATCACAGGGAACAAGAACCCCCACGAATTCGACCGGGAGTTGCCCCATTCGTGCATCCCCACAGAAGTTCGCGGACGATTACGTTTGTAGCATGGATCTTTACGCCCAAAGTGCCCGGCGGCGCCGGTCGGCGTGGTGGCCAGAAATGTCACTGCACCACCTGAAAAACCCCAGGCGAGGCTCCGCAGCAGAGCGCTCCGCAGGACACGCCTCTCGTCCTCAGCTTCAAATTCTCCCTTGCTGTCGCGTTCTCATCACCGATTGGCGCTGTTGGAATGCAAAGGAATTCATTTGAAACCGGGAACTAGCACTGCGGAGCTTTCCTCCGCCGTGCGGGTGTGGGCACCCGCCCCTACGTGTTCTGTTTCTGCTGGGGCCACCTCGCCACCACCGCAGTCGAGATCCCTCCGCGCGGACGAAAGTCGCCCTTCACTTCCGCCCACACCGGCCGCGCCCATTTCACCACATCCCCCAACACGCGATTCACGATGTTTTCCTGGAAGATCCCCAGATTGCGGTAGCACTGCAGATACTCCTTTAACGACTTCAACTCTAGGCAGTGCTTGTCAGGCATGTAGCGGATCGTGACCGTACCGAAGTCAGGCAATCCGGTCTTGGGGCAGACGGAGGTAAACTCAGGATCGTCCACAATAATTTCGTAGCCAGGAAACTGGTTCGGCCAGGTCTCAATCTCGGGAAACTTGGCCTTCAGACCAGCCTCGGCATGTCCCCGGGTATAGCGCGGTTTAGGCATAAGCCATTGTAACCAGCACCGGCATGGGGAAAAGCGCAGAATTGCAGCTTCCTAGCCAGAATTCCCGCATCTAATCGAGCAAGAGCGCCAGGGGCAGTATAGGTTGGCATACGGTGGTACATTACTTAGCGGCATCTCACAACGTGACATTCACAACATGGCATTGAGCACGAACCAAACCGGTTTTCTCGGCCGGAATCGCTGGCTGGTGTGGGCCGTGGGGATCGCCGTCGCCGTGGTGTTGCTTGCCTCGTTCATGTCGCGCGGAGACGTCGTTCCCGTGCGCGTTGCTACCGTCGAGCGCAGCACCATTCGCAGCATTGTCTCCACCAACGGAAAGGTCGAGCCGTTGCAGAGTTTCGAATCCCACGCGCCCGTCGGAACCACGGTAAAGAAGCTATTGGTCAAGGAAGGGCAGCAGGTAAAAAAAGGACAGCTCCTGGCGCAACTGGACGACACCGAAGCCAGTAGCCAGGCAGCGCGGGCATTGGCTCAAGTGCGGGCTGCCCAGGCCGAGACGAGCGCCGTCCAGAGCGGAGGCAATCGTGAAGAAGTTCTGACCCTCGCATCTCAGCTGGTCAAAGCCCGCGCTCAACGCGACACAGCCCAGCGCAATCTCGAAGCCTTGCAGCGTTTGCAGCAAAATGGGGCGGCCTCGCCCGGCGAAGTGAAGCAGGCGCAAGATCAGCTTGCGGCTGCCGAGGCGGATCTTAAGCTGCTCCAGCAGAAGCAAGGGGATCGCTATTCTGCGCCCGAGGTCGCTCGCGTAGAAGCCCAGAGGTCCGAGGCTCAAAGCGCCTATGCCGCCGCCGAAAATATTCTCCGACAGCTGAACATCCACGCTCCCTTTGACGGCATTGTCTATTCCCTGCCGGTTCATCAGGGATCTTACGTCAACCCCGGCGATCTAATCCTGCAAGAGGCCGATCTTTCCAAAGTTCTGGTGCGTGCTTTCGTGGACGAGCCGGACGTAGGCCGCTTGGCTGCCGGACAACCAATTGAACTTACCTGGGATGCCATACCTGGCCGCAAATGGCAGGGTTCGGTTAGCACCATCCCGTCGACGGTGAAGCTGTTGGGTACGCGCAACGTGGGCGAAACCACCTGCGTTGTGGACAACCAGGACCTCAAACTCCTGCCCAACATCAACGTAGGGGTGACGATTGTTACCGGCGAGCATCACGATGCGCTGACGGTGCCGCGGGAGGCGGTTCGTCTGGACGACAGCAAGAAATTCGTCTACCAGGTCGTGAACGATGAACTGCAGCGCCGCGACATCCAGACCGCCATTTCGAATTTAACCCAGGTGGAAGTAACCGGCGGCGTGACAGAAAAAGCCCTGCTGGCGCTGGCTTCTACCAACTCCAAGCCCTTGCGTGAAGGTTTGGCGGTTAAGGTAATTCGCTGAAACTGGCTTACTTAAAATGAAATTGCACACAACTATTCTAATTTGGGCGTCGTTCCTCATAGCCACTTTGACCGTGGCCCCTTTGGCCGCGGCGGATGAATCGGTTCCAGCCTTGCTGGCTGCGGGACGAGCGGACGATGCCATTACTACTTTGCGCTCAAAGATCAACGCTTCCCCCAATGATGCGCAAGCCTACAACTTGCTCTGCCGCGCATATTTTTCCATGGGCGATTGGGATCGCGGCATTAGGGCCTGCGAGAAAGCGGTCGCGATCGACCCCAACAACAGCCGCTATCACATGTGGCTGGGTCGGATTTACGGCGAGAAGGCGGACGGAGTCATTTTTTTTAAGGCTGCCTCGCTGGCCGGCAAAGTGCGGGACGAGTTCGAGACGGCGGTAAGGCTTGACCCGAACAACGTGGACGCGCGCAGCGATCTGGGTGAGTTCTATCTGGAAGCGCCCGGAATCGTGGGTGGCGGACGCGACAAAGCCGAAGCCCAAGCCCGGGCGCTGGCTGTGCTCGATGCCGCCAAGGCGCACTATCTCAACGGCCGGATTGGGGAGAAAAGGAAAGAACCGGAAACTGCCGAGAAAGAATATCGCGCCGCGCTCGAAGCCAGCCATGGCAGCGCTTTGACCTGGTTCAATCTTGCCCTGTTCTACCGCCATCAGCAGCGCTGGAATGACATGGAGGACGCCATCAACCACGCCGTCTCGGCGCAACTGGATCGGCCTGAAATTCTCATGGAGTCGGGAGAAGTCCTGCTGCGCAGCGGACGCAATTTTCCCGCTGCCGTCCAGTTTTTGCGCCGTTACCTGGCGCTGAATTCCAAGGTCGAAGAAGCCCCAGCGTTCAAGGCTCACTACCTCCTGGGCACCGCACTCGAAAAGCAAGGCGACAAACAGGCGGCAGCCCAGGAATACCGTGCCGCGCTTTCCCTCGCCAGGGGCTTCTCTCGCGCCCAGGAAGCTCTGGACCGGCTGAACCCGTAATAAACGCCGCCCGCTTGGAACCGCCTTCCTGCGTGGCATACGGAGTTGTTGGTAGCGCCGTCACCTTGCCCTCCGGATCGCCGGCGGGGCGCCGCGCTACAAACGATCTTTCCCTGGGCTGGCGCCTAGTTCCGGGATGACGATAGTTTGAAGTTGAGGCTGGCAAAACTGACCACTACCACTTCCCTGCACTTGTTTACAATCACCCTTTCTGTACAGTCGATTTCTTCCCGAAGGTGAACAGCGATGAAATCTGTCTTCTGTCGTGCATCGGCTCCGCCCGCTCTCCTGCTTGGAGCTTTTATTGTTGCCGCCCTGCCCCAGCTCTTCGCCGAGCCCCTACCGCTCAAGCGCGCGGTCGAACTGGCCTTGACCCACAGCACCACGACGGCCGCCGCCGGCGCCGATGAGCAACGCGTCTTCGCTTCGTACCGCGAGGCCCGCAACCAATACATTCCACAGCTCGTGGTGGGTTCAGGACTAGGCAAGTCCTGGGGCTTTCCCCTCAGCCTGGAGGGGGCGGCGCCTTCGATTCTTAGCGTGAATTCTCAATCGACGATCTTCAATCCCGCAACCCGGGATTTTGTACGCGCCGCCAAGACGGATTGGAGCGCGGCGGGCGCGCAGACAAAAGACCAGCGGAATCAGGTGATTCAAGACACGGTGCTCAGTTATGCCGAACTGGCTAAGTGGGAAAGGTTGGCGGCTTACCTGCAGGAAGAGCACGGGGCGGCGCTAAAAACAGAGCAACTAGTTGGCGAACGCATTAGGGAGGGAGTAGACAATCCGCTGATGCAGAACAAGGCACATCTCGGCAGCGCACGTCTTCGCTTAAGACTCGCCGAAGCGCGAGGCGCGATCGACGTGATTCGCAATCGACTTTCGCATTTAACGGGGTTGACCGCCGACTCCATCGAGATCGAACCAGACTCCATGCCAGCTCTGCCGGAAGTTAAGCAAGAGGATGATCTTGCCGGCCAGGCAGTACGGTCCAATCCTGTCGTGCAGGCTGCGGAAAATCGCGCCACGGCCGAGAGTTTCCGGGCTCGGGGCGAGCATCGCGCGATGCTGCCATCTGCTGATTTTGCCGCGCAGTACGGTCTGCTCGCCGAATACAATAATTACGATCTTTTTTTTAAGACGTTTCAGCGCCACAACGCCACCGTCGGAGTGGTGCTTCGCTTTCCCTTTTTCAGTCCCACGCAGCATGCCCGCGCCGAGGCCGCTGACGCCACTGCCTTCAGAGCAAAAAAAGATGCGGAAGCTGCCAAGAATCAAGTATCTGAAGAAACCCTAAGACTGCAGCGCTCGGTCGAACAGATGGCAGCCGCGCAGGAGGTCGCGGACCTCGAGTATCGGGTCGCGCAATCGGACCTCGAATCACTGCAGGTCCGGCTGGATGCAGGCACGGTCGGCTGGCATGAGGTACAGGATGCGCGCGAGCAGTCCAGCGAGCGTTACAACTCCTTGCAAGACGCCAACTTTCAACTGGAGCGAGCCAGAATCACGCTGCTGCGAGCTACGGGTGGGTTGGAAGGCTGGGTTGGAGTCGGCAAGTAGCCCGGATGTGCGTTTACACGCCGAAGTCCGGATTTTCCCTCCCCAGGGCATTGAATTGGCTATTCGATCCAAAATCCTTGAGCCCATGGCAGGAGCCACGTAGTCTAATCCTCAGCTACCTATAAGTGCTTGGATAGGCGAGAGTTGATGGCTCGGCGCGGTTCGCTCCCAGTTCCCCGGAACGTACCTGACTTGTACCTGGGGGTGCCCGCAAAATCCGTGCCGAAATGTTAGTATAAGGTACTCACAATTATGCCTTTAAAAACACTTTTTCTGAACCCGCCGTCGTTTGAAAACTTTGATGGCGGAGCGGGCTCACGGTGGCCCGCCACGCGTGAGATTGAGTCCTATTGGTATCCGGTTTGGCTGGCCTATCCCGCCGGAATGCTTGAGGGCGCGCGCCTGCTGGATGCTCCCGCCCACCACGTCTCCTCGGAGGAGACCATTAAGATTGCGCAGGGTTACGAATTCCTGGTGCTTTATACCAGCACGCCGGGCTTCCCCGGCGATATCCAGCTGGCGGGCAAGATTAGGGAAGCAAATCCCACGATCAAGATCGCATTCGTTGGCCCTCACGTGACCGTCCTTCCGGGACGAACCTTGAAAGATTGCCCGGCGATTGATTTTATCTGCCGCAAGGAATTCGATCATTCCGTGGTCGAGTTCGCGCAAGGCAATCCGATCGAGGAAATTCTGGGCATTTCCTATCGCAAGGATGGAGCGGTCGTACACAATCCCGACCGTCCGCAGATTCAGGATCTGGACGCGCTGCCCCACGTCACCGATGTTTACTACCGCGACCTCGATCCCCGGCGTTACAACGTTCCGTTTCTGCTTTATCCGTTCGTTTCGCTGTACACCACCCGCGGCTGCCCGGCACAGTGCACTTTCTGTCTCTGGCCCCAAACCACCAGCGGCCATGCCTGGCGCAAGCGATCCACCGACGACGTGGCCCGCGAAATGGCCAAGGCCAAGGAATACTGGCCCTGGGTCAAGGAATTCTTTTTTGACGATGACACCTTCAACATTCAAAAGGCACGCACGGTCGAGCTATGCGCCAAGCTGAAGCCGCTGAATCTCATCTGGTCCTGCACTTCGCGCGTGACTACTGACTTCGAGACGCTGAAGGCCATGAAGGAAGCGGGCTGCCGCCTTTTGATCGTCGGTTATGAATCAGGCGACCAGCAGATTCTGAAGAACATCAAGAAGGGCGCCACCCTCGAGCGCGCCCGCCAGTTCACGAAAGACTGCCACAAACTTGGCCTGGTCATCCACGGCGATTTCATCATGGGCCTGCCCGGGGAGACGCACGAAACCATCAACAACACGATTGCCTTCGCCAAGGAGCTGGACGTCGAAACCATCCAGGTCTCGGTGGCCCACGCCTATCCCGGCACTGAGCTTTACGACTACGCGGTGAAAAACGGCTTCATGGTATCTGACACCAAGATGGTCGACGAGGGCGGGCACCAACTTGCCCAGATCCAATATCCGGGCTTGCCCGCGGATGAAATCATGGGCGCCGTCCATCGCTTCTACGACGAATACTATTTCCGGCCCAAGGCCATCTACCGCATTCTCAGGAAGGCGGTATTCGATGGCGTCGAGCGCAAGCGGCTGTACAAGGAGGCCAGGAGCTTCCTCAAGCTGCGCGCGTCCCGGAACAAGTGGGTTAAGGAGAAACGCGAAAAAGCAGAGGCCGCGACGGTGGCGGAGCCAGCCAAGGCCTAGCAGGTTGGCGAAGGGCTGTCCTTGGCAACCTCCACCAGGAGGATTGCGGCGTTTGAGGTGTTGTCTTTAGAGACGTAGCTTGCTACGTTTTTACAGCGAACTGGAGTTCTTCGGCAGTTCCAATCGTGGTGGTCAGGCGCTGAAACAATTCCGGCTTTAACTGCCGTGGTTTGCCGTTTCGTCCTGCAGCGCATTTGTTCGCAACGTCCTAGGGAAAGACAGTGTGACCTTCCGTAAGTATCTGGTGCTCGCCGGTGTGACCTTGTTTGCGGCGATCGGCGATTCTTTTCTCGCTCGCGGCATGCAGCAAATAGGCAATATTTCTTTGCCGCGCCTGCCCGACATCATTCTGACCATCCTGAATCCCTGGATCGCCCTGGGGATTTTGTTTTTGCTGGCATTCTTCGCCGCCTACATGACCGCCCTCTCCTGGGCTGACCTCACCTACGTTCTGCCCGCCACATCGCTGGGATATGTGCTACTCGCGCTGATCGCCCGGTTCCTGCTGCACGAACAAGTAAGCACGATGCGCTGGCTGGGTATTGGCTTGATCTCGGCGGGCGTCGGGTTCGTCACCCGAGGCCCGGCCTTGACCCATCCCCCTGATGAAGACACCGCCAAGGGCGTCCCGGAGCCCGTCGGCTCAAGGATGGAGCCATGAAGCACGCCTACACGTGGGGAGCGATTCTGGCCGTCGTCCTTGCCTCAACCACTGGGGATGTCCTGCTTTCGCGCGCCATGAAGCGCGTTGGCGACGTAGGCGAACTCTGGCGCCGCACCGGCCTGCTGTCTGTGGCTGGCCGCATCCTGCGCAATCCCGGCTTTCTGTTGGGAATTTTCATGATGGCGCTGGCATTCTACAGCCTGCTCTTCGCCCTGTCCTGGGCGGACGTGAGCCTGGTAGCGCCGGCCTCGGCGTCGCTTACCTTCGTAGCCAATGCAATTGCAGCCAGGATATTTCTGCACGAACGCGTAGATCATCGCCGCTGGATGGCAGCACTACTGGTGGCCGGCGGCGTGGCGCTACTGGCGGCCTAGACTCTAGACTAGTCCCTTCGAGAAATGCAATGCCCCGTTATTGCTTCTCACGTCGGAGCTTCCTCAAGGCGGCTGGTACCGTTGCGGGAAGATCCTTGCTCTCTTCCACCAACGTCTTTAGCCAGCGGGCCATGGTACATCCGAAAGGAACTGTCTGCCAGAACAACAGTACCGCGGACTACGACCTCACCATCGCCGTCAAGCCGATTGAACTTGCACCGAATCGCATCATTTCCGCGACCACCTACAATGGCCAGTTTCCTGGGCCCCTGCTTCGCTTCGCAGAGGGTCAGCAAGTAACCATCGACGTTCACAACCAAACGGACACGCCTGAGCAGTTGCATTGGCACGGGCAGTTTGTTTCCGCGGATGTCGATGGCGCGGCCGAAGAAGGCACTCCCTTCATCGCCCCCCATGGAAGCCGCCGCATTTCGTTTATTCCCCGGCCTTCCGGATATCGCTTCTACCACACTCATGTGCACTCTGGGGTGGATCTAAGCCTAGGGCAATACAGCGGTCTCGTCGGTCCGGTGTACATCGAACCGAAGAACAATCCCGGCAATTATGATCGCGAAGCCTTTCTGACTTTGAAGGAATTCGAGCCCAGGTACAGCCGCGGTGGTGACATGGCGATGGATTTCCTGGCGCCAGCAGCAACAGTAAGGAGCCTGAAAGATGCCGGTGAGAATGCCATGAAAGCCTCCCTCGCGAAGGGTATGCCTCATGGCTTTGAGGTTGGGTATGGCTCCTTCACCATCAATGGACGTATGTTGGCTCATGGCGAACCCATACGGGCGAAGTACGGCGAGCGAATACTGCTCCACGTTCTGAACGGGAGCGCAACCGAGATTCGCAGCCTGGCGCTACCCGGACACACGTTCACAGTCATCGCCTTGGATGGCAATCCAATCCCCAAGCTGATCCGCGCGCCGGGACTCTGGCTGGGCACGGCTGAGCGGGTCAGCGCGATTGTCGAGATGCGACACCCCGGTATTTGGATCATGGGCGATCTGGCAGACGACGACCGTCATCACGGCATGGGTATCGTGGTGGAGTATGCCGGCCGAAAGGGCCCACCACAGTGGATTGCTCCGAAGCCGTTCCGCTGGAATTACGCTCATTTTGGCAATGCAGGAGCGTCGATTCCAGAGCCGGAGGAAGTCTTCGAAATGACCTTTGCCAAGCAAAACGCCGCGCAGGATGGCTTCAATCGATGGACGATCAACAGTGTCGCTTTCTCAAGAGATCGTATGCCACCCATGTTTCGTGTGAAGGAAGGCAAGCGGTACCGGATGCGTATGCGGAACGCAAGTGTTGACATCCATCCTATCCATCTTCATCGCCATAGTTTCGAACTGACTCGAGTGGCCGGCCAGCCAACTTCCGGTGTGATGAAGGATGTAGTGATGGTCGGCGGCTATCAGGAAGTTGAAGTTGATTTCGTCGCCAATAATCCCGGGCTTACTCTATTCCATTGTCATCAGCAGCTGCACATGGATTTCGGGTTCATGGCTCTTGTCGAGTACATCTAGCCCCCCTGCAGTATCACGGAGAATGCGGGTTGGCTCACGAATCACGATCATCTCGCAATTCTCGTTCCCGACACCAACCATGGAAAGGGTCAGGCTACATTAGCGCGATGCCAACCACGCGAACTTCATCCGTTCCCGACTTTCTCTACGGCACCGCTTGGAAGGAAGACCGTACTCCGGCTCTCACCGAGGTGGCGCTCCGCATGGGCTTCCGCGGCATCGACACCGCCAACCAGCGACGGCACTACTTCGAAGACCGGGTCGGTCAGGGGTTGGCCGCCGCCTACAGCGCCGGAGTGGCAACCCGAGCAGATCTTTTTCTGCAGACGAAATTCACTTATCAGCGCGGGCAAGACCACCGGCTGCCATGCGATCCCGCGGCCATCCTTTCGGTGCAGGTCGCTCAGTCAATGGCCAGTTCCCTCGAACATCTCGGGACCGACTACGTGGACAGCTACGTGCTGCACGGGCCCTCCTCCGGCTGCGACTGGACCCATGCCGACTCCGAGGTTTGGGAGGCGATGAGGAAGGAGCGCGACGCCGGACGCACGCGTCTGCTCGGCGTGAGCAATGTCTCCCTGCAGCAGCTTGCGCAGATGGCCGCCGTTCACTCGGAAGGTCCCGCCTTCGTGCAAAACCGCTGCTACGCCCGCCTCGGCTGGGACCGCGATATACGATCGTTCTGCGGGGAGCGGAACATCATCTATCAGGGCTTTTCGCTTCTCACCGCGAATGCTGAAGTGCTGCGCCATCCTCTGATCGTCGACCTGGCCGCAAGCGCCCAAGTAACTCCGGCCCAGGTCGTATTCAGCTTTTCGCAAGCCGTCGGGATACTGCCGCTGACGGGCACCTCGGACGCCGAACACATGAAGCAGGATTTGGCCAGCCGGGATCTGACGCTGCCGCCGGACGCGGTGCAGGCGATTGAGTCTCTGGCCGGGTGACAGAGTCGGTTGCTGCGCGGCTCGTCCGTCATTGCAACCTTCATCCTTCCATCCGCGCCCGGCCCAGCCGCTCCCGAAAGTATTCCTTCCAACTCTCGGGCAATACCGCAACCCGCAAAGCGCGCCGCACCACAGTCAAATCATCTTCCCCGTATCGTTTCGCAATATACAGTCGGGTGATTTCCGTAACCAGTACGGCGTTCGGATCGCGGGCGATTATCTTGATCTCATCCCCCGCACCGACTTCCCCTTCGCGGGTTACGGCCAGGTAAAAACCCATCCGTCCGCTGGCGAGAAAGCGCTTCACCATATCGTCCGATTGAAATCTGACCCCGAGCTTGTAGCAAGGCAGGCGAGGCTGGGTCACGACTACTTCCGCCGAACCGACCGAGAACCGATCGCCCAAATGCACCGAGTCTTCCAGCAGGCCATCAATAGTAAAGTTTTCTCCGAAACTGCCCATAGACAGTTCCCGGCTGGGCAACTCTTTCTTCCAGTAGTCGTAGTGCGCCAGTGGGTAGCAGTAAACCGCCTTGAACTGGCCCCCATGAACAGTCAGGTCCGCCTGACGGTCGCCGTCCAAATTCAACTTGCGCAGGGCCCCGCGGCCTTCGACCGGATGCTTGAAGATGCCCGTAGTAACGTTCATTCCCCGCCACGTCACTTCTCGCGGCAGTCCGACGTTCAATGAGACTAGCTTCATTCCGCTCCGATCCTTTCCCCTAAGTTGTTCACTCACCCTGGATATTATTGAACAGGTTGTTAAGCGACTCCGCGAACAAGGGATGCGCGAAAATTGCGCTCTGCAACGCTGTGTATTTCAACTTGCCCATCATGGCAACCTGGATTATGGACATGACCTCACCACCCTCAGCGCCCAGGACTGCCGCCCCCAGAATCTCTTCGGTCTTCGCGTCCACCAACGCTTTCATGAAACCGCGAGTCCGTCCGGTCTCATGGGCCCGCGCGACTGAGGTCATCGGAAGCCTGGCGACACGTACCTTTCTACCTTGCTTCTTAGCCTCGTTTTCACTCATCCCAATGCGCCCAAGCTGCGGATCGATAAACACGCAGTACGGGAACAGGCGCCCGGCTATGCTGCGATTGCCGCCCTCCAGCAGATTGGTCTGCAAGACGCGGAAGTCGTCATACGAAACATGAGTGAATGCCGGACCGCCGTTCACATCTCCAACCGCGTAGACGCCAGGTGCGGACGTTTCCAGTTTGTCGTTCACTCGAACATACCCACGGTCGTCCGTAGCGATGCCGGCTGCCGCGAGATTCAACTTCTCAGTATTCGGGCGGCGGCCAGCCGCGACCAGCAGGTGGGTTCCCGCCAGTTCCGTGCTCTCACCCTTGACCTTGACGCTTAGGCAAATGCCTTTTTCGGTGGTCGACGCTGTCTCGGTCTTGGCCTCTAGCAAAATCTCGACCCCGTCCTGTCGGAGAATTGCCGTAACCTCGTCGGCGATATCTGAGTCTTCCCCCGCCAGCAGCTGCTTTCCGTTTTGAATTATCGTCACCCGGCTGCCGAAGCGCCGTAACATCTGCGCAAACTCAAGTCCAACGTAGCCGCCTCCGAGCACAAGCATGTGCTCCGGTACCTCGCCGAGCTCCATGACACTCGCGTTGTCAAGATAAGGGACACTTGCAAGCCCCTTGATTGGCGGTATGTTGGCCGTCAGCCCGGTGTCAATGACGATCAGGTCCGCGGTGAGTGTTCTCTCCGTGCCATCGTTTAACCGCACTCGCACCTGCTTCGGCCCGACGAAAGATCCCTCTCCGTAAATCAGGTCGACAAGATCTGCCTCCCGCAGACGTTTCTCGCTACCTTCACGCCACTTCTTCACCATGCCGCGCTTCCGTTCACGTACTGCAGGCATGTCGACCGATACATTGCCGACCTTGATGCCATACTCCAGAGCGCGGCGAGCCATGTAAGCGACCTCTGCACTGGCCACCAGCGTCTTGGTTGGTGTGCAGCCGTAGTTGACGCAGGTTCCACCCACCGCCGCCCGTTCGATCATGGCGGTGCGTTTGCCCTTCGCCGACAGCGCACTCGCCAAAGGATTGCCGGCCTGCCCGGAACCGAGAATGATCGCGTCGTATCTCGCTACTACGGGTTTTGTCGGTTCCGCCATCGAGACCGGGGTGAGGCCGGAGTTTGAGAGTACAGCCGTTTAGAGATGAGAGACGATGAGGAGGCCGCCCACGATCGCGATAACGTCTTCAACCAGCGCCACAGCGAAATCAGGCAAATGCGCCCGGGTGACCAGACCGTGGCGAATGTTGTAGCCGGCAAACGTCCCAACCAGGGCGCCGACGATAGCGACAACTGCGGCCACCATCAGACTCGCGCCGGCGCTCACAGCAAGTGCGGAGCCGCAGAACGCACCCGTCAAAATGCGGGCAATCAGGCCCGGAGTTGCGGTTCGCGCCGGAGTTTTCGGCAGCTTATCGGCGACCAGCTCCAACAGGGCCAGCAGCGTAAAAATGATCAAGGTCGCGATATGGCCTAAAAACGCAAGTCTGGTTTCCGCCAAGTGCAGCCAGCCCAGATGGGCACCCCAACAGACAGCCGCCGGAGCTGTGAGCGAGCGCAGTCCAGCCACGCACCCGAGCAGAAAGCAAAAGAGCAGTATCGTTGTGAGCATGCCTACTACCTTAATCCGCCAGCGCCAGATGAGATGCGCGATCTCCGTGACTGCTCGCAGGTCAACCGAACAGCCGCATGAAGCCCGACGCCGGCAAATCCGGCACCAGGAACGCCGCATTGCGTCGTCCAGCTACTCGCGCCACGCACTGAGCGGCCGCATATCCGCTTCGCACCGCTCCCTCCATAGTGGCAGGCCAGCCGGTTGCGGTCCAGTCCCCGGCGAGGAAGATGCGCGGCCACACCGTCTCCGGCTGCGGCCGGTAAATTTCGATCCCCGGTCGCGGCGAATAGGTGGCGTGGACTTCCTTGATCACGGTAGACTTCACCAGGTTTGCGGCCCGCGCCCCGGGAAAAAACTCGCGTAGCTCGGAGAGCGCCATATCAACAATCTCCGCGCGGGACTTCTCCACCAGGGTCTTGGATGAACTTACTACGAGCTCCACGTAGCTGTTGGCTTGCGTAGCGCCGGCGTCCCGGGGGCGGTGGGGGGGGCATCCCGCCCGGCCATCGGATTCGCCCGAAACCCTCGCTTCCAGCAATTTCGATTTGTGAAACATCCACTGAATCGTGCGATCCAACAACACGGCGTGCTCCAGATCGGTAATCTGACGATCGAACCACAGATGAATGCCGGTAATCGGCGAAGTCTCGAACCGTCCCAGCGTTTGGCGCAACGGCTCCGCCGCCGAAGTTTGCGGCAGCATACGCGACAACACGTCAAACGGCACCGCCATGACCACGAAATCAAACGCCTCTTCGCCGACCGCCATCAGCAACCTTACATCGGCGAACTCTGCCCGGAACGACTCCACGCTCGCCCGGAACCGCAACTGCCCACGGCGGGCGGAAATATATTCGCCTCCCCGGCTGTAGAGCTCGGTCAGCGGAACGGTCGGCACGCCCATGCGTCCAGCGGCCAGGGATTTCAGAAACGACTCGCGTACTACCTGCGCGGCGTAAGGAATCGATATTAGATCGATCTCTTCGTTCAGCGCGCTTACCAGCACGGTTTTCCAGAAGCGTTCGATAGCCCGTTCAGTCTGTCCGTGACGGCGCAACCACTGCAGGAACGATTCGCCCGTATCGCGTGGCACAACGGGCGTAAGGGCGGCAAGCGCAACTGCGATCGCCACTTTGTCGTGCAGATTCAGGCAGGCGGCACGCAGAAAGGAGGGAGCCGTATGCAGCGGAGCTGGTAGGGTCGACGGCTGAATCACCGAGGCGCGGCCCCCGGGCTCAAGAAAAGTCATGCGGTCATACCAGCGGATTTTGTCTTCGGCCCCAATGCGCTGGTAGAACTCGATCAGGTTGGTACAGCAACCGAGCAGAACGTGCTGGCAGTTATCTACCACCTCGCCGGTGCCCGGGTGCTGATAGGATGACGCCCGTCCCCCAAGGTAAGGACGCTTTTCGAAAAGGGTGACCCGCAGACCACTCTCCGCCAGCGCACAACCCGCGGCCAGCCCCGCCAGGCCGCCCCCTACGACCGCAACTTTAGGAGATTGTGTCCAGGGCTCGGTCATCAAGTCAGGCGTTTAAGCAGACCCTTTCCGAGGATGAGGACTTTTTCGCGGACCGTAAGATTGATCTTTTTGCCGAAGACGTCATATTTGCGCTCCGCGATCTTTTCCAGCAGCCTCGCGTAAATGCTCACGAGAACCCAGAGCGCAGGCCGGCTGTCTTCATCGATCAGCGGCATCAGGTCCGTGGCGGCACCGTAGTATTCGCGGGCTCGATCCGCCTCGGCCGCCAACAGCCATCGCAATCGCTCGGGAATCGTGGTCTGGTGAAACTCCTCCGCTGCAATCCTGAAGCTGGCCAGATCCTCGGCAGGAAGGTAGATTCTTCCCATGCCCGCGTCTTCCTTGATATCGCGAATGATGTTGGTCAGCTGAAACGCCAGCCCTAGGTTTTCCGCCAGCGGTTCCGCCGCCGCATCCCGATAACCGAAGATCCGGATGCATACCAGTCCCACCACCGAAGCGACCCGGTAACAATAGATGCGCAGATCTCCAAATGTCCGATAAAGAACCTGAAGCGTCTCCACCCCGCGGGCACTTTCCTGGATGTCCATCCCCGTGCCGTATGCCAACTGATCGAGCAGCTCGATGGGAATTTTGTAGCGGCGCTGAGTGTCGGTGAGCGCAAGCAGCACTGGATCGTCTGTCGGGCTGCCCGATTGAGCGTGGTGAAAGGCGTCGAGCCAGGCCTCCAGTTTCTGCCGTCTTTCGTACGCTGGCACCTTGGCATCGTCGCTGATGTCATCGCAACGCCGCATGAAGGCGTACACCGCGCACAGAGCCTGGCGTTTGGCCGTGGGCAGAACCAGAAAGGCATAGTAAAAATTCTTTGCCGCCGAGCGCGTAATACTGCGGCACACCGAATAGGCCACGGCAATTTGCGAGGAGTTCGGGGAAAACGGAGATGGCATCGGCTGCACCGCGGCGCTCATAACAGCTTCCCCAGCGCGGCGCGCGCCACCAGCGCGAGCTTGCGCGCTTTCGAAATCGCAGGACGCCGCCCCAGCACAGCATACCCCTGCCGTTCAATCGCATTCAGAATTTCCTGCCCGCCCCGCGTGAATAACTCCAAGTCGACCGCTAGTTCGCGATCCACCCGCCCCGACAGCGGCCAGCCCTGGCTGAACCAATCGCGCGCCCGCTGCACTTCAAATCGCATCAGTTCGCAGAATGCCTGAGTGTTTCGGGCGGCGGCAATCTCCTCCTCGCTCACCTGGTAGCGCTGCAAATCTTCGAGCGGCAGATAAATTCGTCCCTTGGAATAATCCACGCTGACGTCCTGCCAGAAGTTGGCCAACTGCAACGCAGTGCAGGTGCAATCGGAAAGCGCCTGGCGTTCCGCATCGCGATACCCGCAGAGGTAGAGAACCAGATGGCCCACTGGATTGGCCGAGTAGCGACAGTAAGCGGCCAATTCCTCGAAGGTTTCGTGGCGGGTAACGGTCTGGTCCTGACGAAAAGCCTGCAGCAAATCCGCAAAGGGCTGCCGGGGGATGTCAAACTCGCGTACCGTCGCGCCCAGGGCGACAAACACCGGATGCCGTGGGCTGCCGGCATAGCAGGCATCAAGTTCCACTTGCCATTCGTCCAGCAATTGCAGCGAGGTCTCGGGATCACCGGCTTCATCGCCGAGGTCGTCGGCAATACGGCAATAAGCGTAGACATTGAAAAAGTGCTGGCGCAGCCGCTGCGGCAGGAACCAGCTGGCGACCGAAAAATTTTCGTAGTGACTACGGGCCAGCCGGCGGCAATATTCCTGGGCCTCAGCCGGAGAACACGCCCGCTCGGGAATCGCATATTCCGCCGGAAGTCTGCTCCACCCCGCCGATCCGGCGGAAATGGATGCGCTCCGGGAATCGTTGCTGGCCATGGTTGACATTAGTCAGTTCGTCCCCGGTGAACGGTGCGCCGATTCGAACCAAGAGGGAGACGTTGCAAGCAACGTCTCTACGAAATTCTTGTTGTTGTAGAGGCGTAGCTTGCTACGTCTCTTGGCTGCGCAATAGCCTCAATGGCCAGGAATGATGGCCGTCTTGATATCGCCGTTGCGATTCAGCATGTGGCGAAGCACCTGCTGTAATCGGGAAAGTGGCGCTTCTCCGGTGATGTAGTCGGTAGACCGAATCTTCTTCTCTGCAATCAGTGCGAACGCCTTGCGCACCGTCTCTGGGGTGTGATGAAACGTAGCTTTCAAAGTCATTTCTGAATAATGCAGGCGGTTGGTATCTAATTGGACTTTAGTCCCGCTGGCGCAGCCGCCGAACAAATTGACTGTGCCGCCCTTGCGCACCATGTCAATAGCCCACTCCCATGCTTCGGGCCGCCCCACTGCTTCAATCACCACATCGCTGCCGCGCTTTTCCGGCGAAATCACGCGCACGGCTTCGACCGCATCCTTCACCTTGGTGATCTGCACCACTTCGTGCGCTCCCATCCGTTTGGCGGCCGCCACCTGGGAATCGCGCTTGACCACGGAAATCACATTGCAACCGGTAGCCTTAGCGACCTGCACAAACATCAGCCCGATTGGCCCGCCACCAATTACCGTCACCGTGTCGCCGATCTCGACCTTGGTTTCGTGTAGTCCGCGCAAAACGCAAGCCAGCGGCTCCACCATTGCTGCTTCTTCGTAAGTCACATCGGCGGGCACCGCTAGCATATTGGTTTCAACGATTCGCTTCGGAATACGAATGTACTCAGCGTAGGCTCCGTTATTGAACAACAGGTCCTCGCAAAGGTTTTCCTGGTGTTTGGAGCAGTAGAAGCACATCTGGCAGGGCGCCGAGTTCAGCGCCACCACCCGCATACCCTTCTTGAAACCCCGCACGTTGTTTCCGACTTCTTCGATCACGCCGGCCAATTCGTGCCCAAACAGCGCCGGCGGGACGATCATGCGCGCGTGGTAGCCACGCTGATAGACCTTCAAGTCGGTTCCGCAGGTCAACGCGACTTGCACTTTGACCAGTACTTCTCCGTCACCTACGCGGGGAATCGGCACTTTTTCAATCTTCAGATCCTCTTTGCCATAGAGGACCGCTGCTGTCATCTTACCGTTCACGCTCGACTTCCTTCCCCCGAGCCGCCCGGCTGAATAACTATTTTCATCGAATCAGGTTGGGGATGGGCAGCCAGGTCCAGAGCTTCTACGCTGCGCGACAAAGAGAACCGGTGACTGATCAACCGTTCCAAATCCATTTCACGGCTCATCACAAATCGCACTGAATCCTCTTGCAGCTCAACCGAAGCACTGTAAGACCCCAATAACGTTTTCTCATCCACGCAGACCGCGCCGGGGTCAAAAGTGGCGTCCCCGTGTACTGTTTGCGCGAACAGCAAAACCCGGCCTCCAGGACGTACCGCGTCCATCGCAGTCCGGATTAGACCGTTACCACCCACCGCCAGGACGGCTGCATCTGCGCCCCGTCCTTCGGTCAGCTCCCGTACCGCAACCACCAGGTCGGCACGTGAGGCATCAACGCTGTTCCCCAAGCCGTAACTTGTAGATATTGTAAGCCTCTGAGGATACAAATCGGAAGTTACTACCATGGACCCATTTGCGTCGGCGCCTCTAGGTTCGCCATCGACCCTAGCGTCCTCGTTAGGGCCGGAATCGGATTTGCCTCCGAAGTGGCTGTAAAAACTCCCGCCTATACCCGCATTCATCGTCCGCTTAGCCAGTACACTCAATATGATACCGATCGGACCCTGACCTATCACTACAACCGTCTCGCCGACCTGCAAACCCAGCCTTTCGATCCCCTTCATACAGGTATTGACCGGCTCCAAAAAACACGCCTGTTCAAAGGAAACGTCGGGCGGAATCCGTACTGTACCCTGCCGTACAATCCAGTTCATCACCCGCACATATTCAGCAAAACCGCCGCCCGAGGGTTCAAATCCCGCGGTGCAGCCCACCTTCTTGTAGGTTTCGCACTGCGCAAAAGTTTTGCGTCGGCAATAAAAACAATTCCTGCAAGGGACATGATGAAACACCACCACTCGGTCGCCCTGCTTAAACTCGCGCACCCCCCCACCCACGGCTGCAACCACACCCGAAGTCTCGTGGCCAAAAATCCGCGGCGCGGAATGCGAGCCCGTGGCGATCTTCTTCAGGTCGGTGCCGCAAATCCCGCAGGTGTGTACCCGCAGGAGCAATTCACCTGCACCTATCTGCGGCACCGCAACCGTCTCCAGGCGAACCTCATTCACCCCGCGATACACCGCAGCCTGCATGGTCGCAGGTATCGTCCCCGTGCGTTCTTCAATCGCGAATTGCCCAGCCATCGCCATAGGCTAGTCCCGGCTCTCAGGGATTGGACGCAATCCCGGCTCCGCATTCTCCAATTCTTCCGCATCGTGGTTGTATTGATCCAACCACCCGCAAAGCGCGTTCGCCGCGGTTGCGCTGTTTCTGGCCAACTGAATCACGCGCCGCCAAAGCCAGGGGCGAACCGCCACGAAGGCGGCAAATGCTGCGTTCCGAAACGTCCCGTCGCCAGCGATAAATCGATCGATAGATGGCATCTCAAAGTCAGCTTCGTCGGAGATCACCTTGAGCCCGACGAAGGTAATGTCGTGAGCCTGGGCGCCACGAGCCACCGCGGCCGCTTCCATGTCAACTGCGTGCGCCCAGTATGCCTTGGCCAACCTGGCTTTCTGCTCGATGCTTGCAGTCCGATCAACGCTGACTACAACCCAATGCCCCACACCGGCCTCAACCCGGCTTCCATCTTTAGCGTCAATGACGCAAATTGGAGTCAGCACCGCGCCCGCTCTGAGCGTGGAATCCAGCGCTCCGGCAAAACCAGCAGACTGCACCATTATCGGTGCGTAGAGATTGATGATGGCCTCGGTCGCCCGCCGCGCCGCTTCCGGTCCGATGCCACCGCAAACCAGCACCGCGCGCTCGTTCTCGAAGAATTTGTACCTCCGACCGTCGTATTCACGCTCGACCGGCCGCCAGCGCTTAACAAGCGGACGCACCTCGCGCTCCAGGGCGGCTACGATGGCGACTCTTGAGGTGTTAGGCAAGTATCCAAATCCCGCCGAGCTTCGCTCGGCCTGACCGGGTCTGAGACCCGGTCCCACACAGTCTTCGCTGCTCCCATCCCTTAAGCGTATCCATTGGCCTGGAACCACTCCACCGCTCGGCGTAGCGCGCCGTCTACCGGGACCGTTTGCCATCCCAGCTCCCGCTCCGCCTTGCTGGACGACACAAACATCTTTTTCCGTCCCATGCGCACCGCGTCGATGGTCGCGCGCGGTTCGCGCTTGCGAAGGTAACCTGTGACCACTTGATCCACCGCCCCGGTAGCCAGCGCAACCACGTACGGAACTCTGATCTTGGGCGATGGCAGTCCGGTGATGACGGCCAGCTTATCCAGAATCTGCTTCAGAGTCAGGTTTTCACCGCCCAGAATGTAGCGCTCACCGCTTCTTCCCTTCTCCAGCGCAGCCACATGGCCCCGAGCACACTCCGCGACGTCCACCAGATTCAGCCCGGTATCGACGTAAGCGGGGAACTTCTTCTTCAGGAAATCCACGACGATGCGGCCTGTGGGTGTCGGTTTGATGTCGCGCTCGCCCACTGGAGTCGTAGGATTCACCACCACCACGTCCATCCCCGATTTACCCGCCTCGATCGCCACCTGCTCCGCCATGAACTTCGATCGCTTGTAATGGCCGATCATATTGGCCAAGGACACCGGCGAGCGCTCATCCGCCACATCGCCGCCGGAAGTGAACCCCATGGTGGCAACGCTGGAGGTGTAAACCACCCGGCGTACCCCCGTTTCCCGTGCCGCCTGCAGAATCCCCCGCGTGCCTTCGACATTTGAGCGATACATCTGGTCCGGGTCGCGGACCCAAAGCCGATAGTCTGCGGCAACGTGAAATACCACGTCGCAACCCGCCACCGCCTTCTTCAGTGAGGCCGGGTTACGCAGGTCCCCGGTCACTCGCTCCGCCTTCAGTTCCAGAATATTCCTAAGATCGCTGCTGGAGCGAACCAGGAACCGCAGATCGGCACCGCTTTCGCCTAGAGCGCGGGCCACATGGCTGCCCACGAACCCTGTCGCGCCGGTGACAAAAGCTAGCATTCGGCACTCAGCCGCTGCACCGTTTGCTGGTTTCTCTTAAACCGGCAACTCTCGCGCCCGGCTGAATGCTGAGGGCTAACCGCTGCTTCTCTCCACCATGACTTTCTTGTAGGTAGTGAGCGCGATCAGCGGGAAATATTGCCGGTACATGTGGTACATCAGGTAGAACACGCGCGGGAAACCCGTGCCGGTGAAATGGGGCTCGTCCCAGGAGCCATCCTTTTTCTGCGAGCGCACAAGATAGGCGATGCCTCGAACCACGCAGTCGCTGCGGGTATCCTTCGCGGCCAACAAGCCCAGGATGGCCCACGCCGTCTGCGACGGAGTGCTCGGTCCCACGCCCTTGGTATTGGGATCGTCGTAGGAGCCGCAGGTTTCTCCCCATCCACCATCGGGGTTCTGCACCATCCGTATCCACTCGGCGGCTTGCTGTACGTACGGTTCGTGGTGGTCAATTTCCATCGCTTCCAGACCCCGCAGCACCAGCATGGTCCCATAGATATAGTTCACACCCCAACGTCCGAACCAGGAACCATCCGGTTCCTGCTCATGGCGGATGAACTGGATCGCCTTCTTTACCGCGGGATGATTCTTGTCGTAGCCGTAAGCCGCGAGCATTTCGAGGATGCGTCCGGTGATGTCCACGGTCGCCGGATCCAGCATGGCGTTGTGATCGGCGAAGGGTACGTACTGGAACACCATGCGGTCGTTATTCTTGTCGAACGAAGCCCAACCGCCGTTCCGGCATTGCATGGACAGAATCCAGTCAATGGCGCGCTGTACCGACTCGCGCTGGTAGCGGCCGTTGGGATGCTCCACATGGGTCAGGCCCAGACAAACCATAGCGCTGTCGTCCACGTCGGGGTAAAACTCGTTGTTGAATTCGAAATACCAGCCACCGGGCTGGCCCTTCTTGTTCTTCACTTTCCAATCGCCAGCGATACGCACCTGCTTCTGCAGGATCCAGTCGGCGCACTTCACCATTCGGGAATCGCTTGCCGGAACACCGCTTTCCCCCAGCGTGAACAAGGCATAGGCCGTATCCCACACTGGCGATTTACAGGGCTGCATACGGAAGGTTTCCCCTTCTTCGATGCCCAACTTCTCGAACTCATCCATGGCGCGAATTACCTGCGGATCGTCCACCGAGTATCCCAGGCAGCGCAGGGCGATGATGGAATTCATCATGGAGGGAAAGATCGCGCCCAGCCCATCGCTCATCTCGAAGCGCTCCAGCATCCACTTCTCCGCCACCCTCAGCGCAATGGACCGCAGCGGCCGGATGTGCACCCGCTCAAACCAGTGGGTCAAGCGGTCGAGCGAGAGGAAGAAGTTGCGCCAGGAGAATAGCTTCTTGTCCCAGCGAAGATGCATGCGCGACTTGTCGCGCCCGCCGACGAACAGCTCTTCCACGCCCAGTTCCTCTGGAATCTTCTTGAACGGCTTCTTGGCGTAGCAAATCGACAGCGGCACCAGGATGGCCCGCGACCAGGACGAAATCTCGTAGATGTTGAACCAAAACCATTTGGGAAACAGAACGATTTCCGGAGGGATGGCCGGCACCGCGTCGTAATCGTACTGCCCGAAGAAGCAGAGATATATCTTGGTAAAAGTGTTGACCTCGGTGACTCCGCCCATTTCCAGAATCTTCCTGCGGGCGCGAACCAGCTCGGGATGGTCTGCGGCGTAGCCCGCCAGTTTCAGTCCGAAATAGCACTTGACCGAGGCGCTGACGTTAGACGGGCCATGGGAATAAATGCTCCAGCCGCCATCTTCGTTCTGATGCTCGAGAACGTAGCGCGCCGCCTTGGCCATGCGCTCGGGATTGCCCGTGCCCAGAAGAACGTGCAACACGATGTAGTCGGCTTCGAGCGTGGCGTCTGCTTCCAGTTCACCGCACCAGTAGCCTTCTTCATGCTGCTCGGAAAACAGGCAGTTGCGCGCGCCATCAATGGCGACGGCAACCCGGCTGATCAGATCGTCGATTTTTCCGAAACGCATCTGCGGTGCGGCAGACGCAGAAGATTGAGCACCGAGAGACGGGGCACCAAAAGATGAGGCGCCGGAAGATAGGGGGGGGGTTGTCTTCCATATTTGCTTGTTTACTCCGCCGCCGCAGGAGCGCTGGCAATGGCTTCCACGATCTCCGGCGGCAGACCAAAGCGTACATTCTCAGGCATGACTTCAACTTCCTGCACGTTGCTGAAACCTTCCGTACCCAGGAACTTCACTACTTCTTCCACCAAGCACTCAGGAGCGGAAGCGCCCGCGGTTAACGCGATCGTCTTCACTCCCAGCAGCCATTCCGGCCGGATATTGCGGAAGCTGTCAATTAGATGCGAGCCGGTGCCCAAATTGCGCGCAACCTCCACTAAGCGATTGGAATTAGAGCTGTTATCGGAACCTACCACCAGCAAAAGGTCAGCGTCAGAGGCCACGTGCTTCACCGCCACCTGGCGATTCTCGGTGGCGTAGCAGATATCCTGCGCCGCAGGTCCTTTGATGTTGGGGAAGCGCTGCCGCAAGGCGGCAATAATGTCCCTGGTTTCATCCAGGCTCAGTGTGGTCTGGGTCAGATATGCCACCCGGTCAGGGTCGGCAACGGTAAGCGAAGCCACTTCGTCGGGCGAGCCCACGACCTGAGTCACGATGGGTGCCTCGCCCAACGTCCCAATCACTTCGTCGTGGTCGCGGTGGCCGATCAACATCAGCGAATAGCCTTCTTTGGCGAACTTCACCGCTTCCACGTGAACTTTTGTTACCAGCGGGCAGGTTGCATCAATCACCCGCAATCCGCGTTGTTCACTGGCCTCGCGCACTTCCGGCGAGACTCCATGGGCGCTGTAGATCACCCGTTCCCCGTTTGGGACTTCTTCCACGCTGTCCACAAAAATGGCACCCTTGCCTTGTAGTTCCTCAACCACAAAGCGGTTGTGGACGATTTCCTTGCGCACGTAGATGGGCGGCCCAAAGGCCTCGAGGGCGATGCGGACAATATCGATGGCCCGAACCACCCCCGCGCAGAAGCCGCGGGGCTTGAGCAAAAGCAACGTCTTTTCGTCCTGGTGTGCCGCCATACTCTGCCTTCTTAGGGTACACGTCCCCTATGGGTGATTGACAACTAGAGTATCGGACAAGTACCCACTTGGTCAACGTAAGCCGTAGAAATGCATAGGATTAGCAGCGGTTGGGGATAATTTGGCAGTGAATGGTTTGGGGGAAATTGCTCCTGCCAGATTCGGCTCACGCCATATCCATCCGCTAGCGTGTCATTGCTGACAGTCACCAATTTTCGATTTGCGCCTGGGCCACCAACATGCGATCAGGGCATCCTTGCAGGAACCCGACAATAAGCACGCCGAGCACGCCCGAATCCCATGTTCGACTTTGACCGAGAGGCCTTCGAATCGCTCCTGAGCCAGGTAACCACCGAAATCCCGAGCCAGATCCGCCGCGACTTCCAGTCTGCCGAGGCGGACCTTGGGTTCTCCGTTTCGGATGTAGAGGTGCCGGAGAAAGAACCAGCCTTTTCTTCAGGCGGCTATCCATGCCAGGGCTTCCCACTTGCTGACCGGCGATAAGCAGCACGTCAGCCAGTATTTTGGCCGACCTTTGGCGGCGTCCTGATCCAACCCCCCAGGGTATTTCCAACACTACCCGGTGTGGAGCCAGCGGCCCTCAGGCGTTGGTCTTCAACATCTGCTCGGCGTGCTTGCGCGAAGCCTGGGTCAGCCTGGCGCCGCTCAGCATGCGCGCGACTTCCTCAGTGCGCTCTTCCCCGATGATGAGGTGGACGGTGGTCCGGGTCCGCCCGCCGACGGCTTTCTTTTCGATCAGATAATGATTGTCAGCAAATGTGGCGATTTGTGGCAGGTGGGTCACACAGAGGACCTGGTTCGACCGGGAAAGGCTCTTGAGCTTCTTCCCTACCGCCTCCGCCGCCCGGCCTCCGATACCGGTATCAATTTCGTCGAACACTAGCGTGCGCTGCGCTCCCGAACTTCGCTTTTTGCCCAAGGCCGTTTCCACGCTGGCCTTGAGAGCCAGCATCACACGCGATAGTTCCCCGCCGGAAGCAATCTGTTCCAACTGCCGCAGCGGCTCCCCTGGGTTGGTCGCGATCATATAAACCACCTGGTCGAAACCAGCGGCCGTCCAGTTCCCTTCTTCGTCGGTGCCGCTCACTTCAATGCGAAAACTGGACTTCATAGCCAGATCGCTAATCTCGGCCTCGACCAGCTTCTCCAGCTTGCGCGCCGACTCGTAGCGCATCTTCGAAATCACTCGGGCCCCACTTAGGTATTCCTCCGCAGCTTGCGCCAGCCCGGCGCGAAGCTGGCGCAGGATTTCGTCCTTGTTCTCCATCTCGGAAAGCTTGCGGCTTACTTCTGCGCCGTGCTTCGTAACCTCCTCGAGGGTGGGACCATATTTGCGCTTGAGCCGGTGCAGAGCGGCGAGCCGGTCTTCCACCGCCGCCAAGTGCTCCGGTGAGGCCTCGATGCCGCCGGCATAATCCCGCAGACTGGCTCCGACGTCTTCCACGCTGATGCGGGCAGTCTCGAGCGTAGCCATGGTTTCCTGGAATTTTGGCTCGTAACGGGCCAGCTCTCCGATGTGCTTCTGCGCCGCCCGGAGAGAAGCTGAGGTCGAAGCGTTGCCTTGGTAGAGCAAATCGAAAGCGTTCATGGCCGCGCTGTGGATCTTCTCGGCATTGGCGAGCACACGCTTGTCGATCTCGAGTCGTTCGTCTTCGCCCACTTGCAGTTTGGCGTCTTCAATTTCCCGCGCCTGAAACGTCCACAGGTCAAGCAGGCGCAAACGGTCCTGCTCATCGCGCTCGAGGTCCGTGATGCGAGTTTGAAGGCCTTTCCATTTGGAAAACACAGCCGCGGTCGCGTCGCTTTGAGTATTGGCAAACGAGTCGAGCAGGCGGAGCCGCGTGGGCGCATCGAACGAAAGCAGGGATTCGTTCTGCGCGTGAATGGTGGCCAAATACGGCGCCAGCTGGCGCAGAACCGCAACGGTGGCCGGCTGATTGTTGACGAACACCCGGCCCTTCCCTCCCGCCGCGATCTCCCGCCGCAAAATTACAGACTCATCTTCCTGGTCGATGCCGTTATTTTCCAGGATTTGCGCGACCGTCTTCTCGGCCCCGCTTTCGACTTCAAAGACAGCGGAAATCGTGGCCTTGTCCGCCCCGGAGCGAATCACGTCCGTGCAAGCCTTGTCGCCAAGCAGGAGTGCGAGGGCATCGATCAGGATGGATTTTCCGGCGCCAGTTTCGCCGGTGAGAAGGTTCAGCCCCGGCGCGAACTCTACCGCCAGGTTGTCCACGACCGCGTAATTTTCAAGCCGCAGTTCGACGAGCACCGGCCGTCCTGGAATCACAGATCAGGCTGAAGGTGAGCGCAGCATAGCATGAAACAGATTTACCATCACAGTTCTTCGCTGCCCAGGTTCTTGGCTGCCCCCTATGGCTTCCGTCCCGCCAGCAGGGCCAGTTCCCGCCACTTCCAACCGCAATCAACGTCAACAAACCCAATCTCACGCAGCCACCCTAGTTGGATTTCCATCTCAAGCAGCTTGTTCGACGGGTCTTCTGTCTCCCGCGTACAGCCGATCCGGCGCAGGAACTCTTGGTGAAGTTCGGACGTAGGAGAACTGACATGTTCCAGGTTGCAAAAGACGCCTCCAGGGTTCAGCACACGGTAAACCTCTGCATACAGCGCCCGCTTCCGCTCGTGAGTGAGATGATGAATGGCGAAACCGGAAATTACGGCGTCAAACTTGCCCAACTCAGGCAGATGACGGTCGAGATTGTGCGCCATGACCGCAACTGAAGAGTTGCCTCCAAACCGCTTTTGCGCAGCGCCAAGCATGACCGGGGAGAAATCAATCGCCACCGCCGTCGCATCCGGATGGTCCAGCTTGACCAGCTCAAGCAGGCGTCCGTCGCCCGTGCCGAGGTCGAGGATGCGCTGCGCCGTGGGAGGGATGAATTCCAGAAGTGCTGATTCGCCTTCAACCCGGTGCGGAATGGAGTCGGCCCGGCTCAGGTAGTCAAGGGCATGTTGCGACGATGTCCAGAGATTGATGCTCATAGATTAATACCCATGGATTGATGCCCCCGAAAAAAGTATAAACTCAAATTCAATGAATAAATGGAAGGCTGAGAACCACCGATTTCCCACCGCATTCCCCAAGCTGATTCTGATTCTTGTTCTGCTCGCCCTTGGAGGATGGGCACAAGCGGGCCCATCTGCCGGGGCCCAAACCCCCGCGGGCGAGCGCGCCCGCGCCCCACAAGAGGCACCAGAACAGAAAATTTCGCCTCAGGAAGCTGAAAGACTCTTCCGCTCGGTGGATGAGATCCTGCGCTTCGCGAGTAAAGACACATCGTTTCCCATCAAACATGAGGTCAAGCGCCAACTGGTCAGCCGCGACGAAGTGGAAGCCTACGTCACCAAGCACACTTCCGAGGACGAAGATGCGAAGCGCCTGCGCCGCTCCGAACTGGTGCTTAAAAAATTTGGCCTTCTGCCCCGCGACTTCGACCTGGGAAAATTTCTGGTGGCTCTGCTGAAAGAGCAAGTAGCCGGCTATTACGATCCTAAAACCAAAACCGTAAACCTGCTCGACTGGCTGGGCGCCGAGCAACAAAAGCCGGTCCTGGCCCATGAACTCACGCATGCACTGCAGGACCAGTCCTTCAACCTCGAAAAATACATGAAGCCGGCCGACGCCGATCTGGATAAGAAGAAAGAAATAACCTTGCAGGACATTGCCAACGACGAGATCAGTACCACCCGGCAGGCCGTGGTCGAAGGCCAGGCCATGGTGGTCCTGGTCGACTATATGCTGGCGCCGCTAGGCGAATCGCTGAAGGGCTCTCCGCAGGTCGTCGAAGCCCTGAAGCAGGGAATGCTGGTGGGCACTGCCGATGCGGTGCAATTTCAGAATGCACCGATTTACATGAAGGAGGCCCTCACCTTCCCCTATCGCTATGGCATCGACTTCATCGCTGAAATGCTGGCCAAGGGCGGCAGAGAAAAGGCTTTCGCCACACTGTTTCAGAATCCTCCACGAACCACGCGTCAGATCATGGAGCCTCAGACTTATCTCTCCGGGGAGCACCTGGAGCCGATGCCCCTGCCGGACTTCCGGCAGGTCTTCAAGAATTACGATCGTTTCGACGTAGGCGCCATCGGCGAATTCGACCTCGCGGTCCTGATTGACCAATACGCAGGCACCGAGACCTCGCACCAGATGTATCCAAACTGGCGGGGCGGTTACTACTATGCGGCCCGGGCCAAGGGCGATCCCGCCGCACCGTTGGCGTTGCTTTACGTGTCGCGCTGGTCGAATACCGAACGAGCCTCCCAGTTTGCCGCGATCTATGCCAAGGCATTGGCGAAGCGCTACACGCACGTACACGACGTCGCAGAAAATGGGAAGGACCCCGCCGTCCCGACCGCCGCTTTGGAAAAGTTAACCGGCAAGCGCACCTGGCTCACCGAAGAGGGACCGGTAGTCATCGAGGCGGAAGGCTACACCGTACTCATCGTGGAGAGCGTGGATCAACCAGCCACGGAAAAGCTGGAGCAGGAAGTCTTCGGGACACCCGTCACGGCCGCGAAATGATGCCCTTGCTCCAGGCTCACAGCAACGGCGAGAAATCGGTCAGAACCAAGAAAGTGGAATCGACTTTCTCCACCAGCTTTCCGTTCGTTTCGGACTTATCACGCACACTTAGCCATTCCGGGTCCTCGCCAAATGCCTTCCAGTTCGCCACGGCCGCGTCCCGGCTCGGGTGCGCGATCACGTAGACCAGAGTCTTGCCTTTCAAAGGATCATCTGTCGGAATCCAATACGCGACGTTCTTGATCCCGTGCTTCTCGAACAGCCGCGTGGTGTGCTCGCGAAAACGGGTTAACAGGTCGTCCAGCTTACCTTCGTAGATGTGATAAATCCGCAGCTCGTATACCGCTGTTGAAGTTTGCGCGGACCCAGCCTTCTTCGCCTGCGGACCTGCGGAGGCGGTTTGACTGAGAAGGGCGAGCGCGGGAATCGATTGCAACAACGTTCTTCTGTTCATGCCCGCAATTCTAGCCGAACCCGGTCGAGTGTAGGCACAACGAAGAAAGCGGGTGGGTCAGCAACACCCAGGTAGGGCGCGTACGGGCCGTCATGCTCGCCAAGACTATGCGGCTGTATCCGCCCGGGCCTCCCCGAGGCGGATACGTGTCAGTATCGCGAAGCCCGGCAGTTGACGAAACCGCGCGTGAGGCAAAAAAGACATCCATGCATTTGACGTTGATCAAGATGCTTGACGTTGATGAAAATGACCCATGAGTTCACGTCCCACCAGGAACCTAGGAGGGCGGGTCTTTTCCTGCTGTCAGCGCCGCCTGGCTAAGGCTTCCGGTGAGCAGTAAGGCCTTCCAGTTGCATGATGACCTGCAGCCGCCGGAAGAAACGTGCCCTCGAAGCATCCTTGTCCACCTCACCTGGCTGCTGACATTCCGCAGACAGCCGGTCCCAAAGATCGATTGCTCGTAAATTCAGCTTCGAGCGTTTCCGCTTCGGTCTTCATTTCGCGCATACCCGACATGGGGTCTCTGGAAAAACTACCACTCCATACGGCTTTTTCAAGCTGGCTTTTTTAGATGTAGGCCACTCGACCCGCATATTTTGCACAGGGACGGGGTTAATGGATGGTGTTCACCTGCGAATCTGGCCGCCACCATGGTCTATAATTCAATTAGGAATACTCCTAAAAACCAATGAATCTGTATCCCTTGCTGGCAGCAGTGGTCGGCGGCGAAATTATTGACTTGGTGGGCGAAACCGGCCCGGTCGCCAAGGCAGTCTTGCTCATTCTCCTGATATTCAGCCTGGTTTCCTGGGCCATCATTCTTTCCAAGTGGAGCGTGTTGCGGAGGGCCCGGGTGCAGAGTGGCCGTTTTGTGCGAGCTTTCCGCAAAGCCCAGCGCCTGCAAGACGTGGGTGCCGTCGCCGAACAGTTTCGGCCCAGCCCGCTGGTGGGAGTCTTCGAAGGTGGGTTTGAAGAATATCGCCGTCAGGGAGGAGTTTCCAGTGGAGCTATCAGGAGTCCACTGGCCGTGCAGCGCGCCATGCAGATCGCGAATTCCGAGGAACTGAGCCGCTTCGAGCGCAACCTGCCCTGGCTCGCGATTACCGGCGCGGTAACCCCGTTCATCGGTTTGTTTGGAACCGTTTGGGGCATTATTGACGCCTTTCACGGGCTGGGCACGGCCGGCGCCGCCACTCTGCGCGCCGTGGCACCAGGAATCTCTGAGGCATTGATTACCACCGCTGCTGGACTGGCCGCCGCCATCCCCGCCGTGATCGCCTACAATTTGATTGGCGGATCCATCCGTGAATTCGCCTCCCGCGGCGATGACTTCGCGCTGGAGATGCTGAACGCGGTCGAGCGCCAGCAACCCTTACCCGCTTACCGTACTGCTGAAGCTCCGGGGGTGCAGCGGTAATGGCCTTTACGGCTTCGAACGGACGAACTCAAACCTCCCTTTCCGATATCAACATCACACCCCTGGTGGACGTTGTACTAGTGCTGCTGATCATTTTCATGGTCACCGCGCCGGTACTGCAGTCCGGGATCGAAGTGAATGTGCCCAAGACGCGTTCGGTGAAACAGATCACCGAAGAACGCCTGGTGGTTAGCATCAACAAACAGCAGCGGGTTTTTCTGGGCAACGACGCCATCAACATCAACGAGATCGGAGCCAAGCTCAAACAGAAAATTCGCGACCCGCAGCACCAGTCCATCTTCATCCGCGCCGATGAGGATGTGCCCTTCGGCGCTTTCGCCACCGTCATGGACGCTGTGAAATCATCTGGCATCACCAATGTAAGCATCGTCACTCAACCGCTGGACGCGCATGGCAGCCAACGCTGAAATCTTCTTCGAACATGATCGCTGGGGACGCAACCTCAGCTGGTCGGTGGTGCTGCATGTTGCCGTGGCCGGTTCTATCCTGCTCTACGCGGTGGTCGTCCCGAGCAGCCATGGTGAAGGCTGGGGCGCTGGTGGTGGGGGCGAGGCCATGGGAGTCACCCTGGTGAGTACAATCCCGCTCCCGGCCACTCCGACCCAGACCCAAAACGTTCTCGCCAACGAGTCGAAGGGAATTACGCAATCGCAGCCCAAGCCAGTAGAGGTACAGAAAGAGCCGGACGCGATCCCAATTCCGGAAAAGATTACGAAGACCAAACCGGTGCCGAAGACCAGCGCCACGCAACAGAAGGCGAAGCCGGAACCGGTGGAGGAAGCCGACAACGTAGTTCCCTTCGGCCAGGGCGGACCGGTCAGCGGACCTTATGGCACTTTCAGCGCCAACGGCGCCAAAGGAGGCTTCGGCTTCACCGGTGGGGGCGGCGACTTCGGCTCGCGTTACGCCTGGTATGTGCACGTGGTGCAGCAGAAAGTCTCGGAAAACTGGCTGAAATATGAAGTAGATCCGCGCATCAGCACAGCGCAGCGGGTGTACATCACTTTCGATGTCATGCGCGACGGGCACCCCGCGAACGTTCAGGTTGAGCAGTCAAGCGGCGTACCTTCGCTCGACCAATCCGCGACGCGGGCCATCCAGCGCATTGACACTTTTGGTCCCCTGCCCTCGGATTATGCCGCGAATAAAGTGTCAGTAGAGTTTTGGTTCGATTACAAAAGATAGTGGCTGGCTTTTTTCTTTTGCCGGTAGCGATCTAGTGAGGACGCGATTCATTGATGATGCGATTTTTAAAACTATTTTTGCCTTTGGTTTTATTGACTTCCGGCTTTGCTCAGGACTGGATTAAGACCGGGACTGGCTTAGGCGTGGAGAAAGTGCGTCTGGCAGTTCCTGATTTCAGTGCGGCTGGGCAGGATCCGAAGAACGCGGAATTGCTGAAGGTTTTCAACGAGACCCTGTGGAATGATCTGGAGAATGCCGGGATCTTTGACATGGTTTCGAAGAGCTTTTATCCATTAGGCCAGGTGGGAACTCCGGCGGATGTGAAGTTTGAATCGTGGAGTGCGGCTCCGCCGAGTGCGGCGATGCTGGCGTTTGGCAATCTGGGCGCATCCGGCAACGGCATGACTGTACAGGGCTGGCTTTACGATGTGAAGAATGTGACTTCGCCGCAGGTTTTGGGCAAGCAGTATCAGGATGCCGCCACCACTGATGCGGCTCGGACTACGGCGCACAAATTTGCCGACGAGATTATTTTCCGGTTGGGTGGTGGCGTTGCCGGAATCGCGGAAAGCAAGATCTACTTCGTGAGCAACCGCAGTGGACACAAAGAAGTCTGGGCAATGGACTATGACGGCGCCAACCAGCATGCCGTCACCCACCTCAACTCGATTTCGCTGTCTCCGCGGGTTTCTACTGACGGGTCGCGCGTCGCATTCAGTTCCTTGACCAAGAGCGGATGGGAAATTCTGATGTATTCACTGGATCTGAGCCGGCTGGTGACCTTTCCCCGGTTCGGCGGAACGAATCTTTCGCCGGCGTGGTCCTCGGACGGAACCAAATTGGCTTTTTCGTCCTCGCGCAGCGGAGACCCTGAGATCTATGTCGTGGATTCCTCGGGGGCGAACCTGAAACGGATCACATCGTTCAAAGGTCCGGATGTCTCGCCAGCCTGGAATCGCAAGACGGGCGCGCAGATCGCATGGGTGAGTGGCCGGACCGGGCTGCCACAGGTCTATACCATGGAAGCCGACGGCACCAACGCGCAGCGGCTCACCGATCAGGGATATGCGGTTTCTCCGGCCTGGTCCCCCAACGGGCAATTTCTGGTGGTTTCCTGGATGCGCAAATATGGGCCGGGAGCGCCAGGGGCGCAAGACATTTACATCATGGACATTGCCAGCAAGCAGTGGGTGCAACTGACTCACGATGGCGGACGGAATGACTTCCCATACTGGTCGCCGGATAATAGGCACATTATTTTCCAGTCCAGCCGTGCCGGCAGCCTGCAGATTTGGACCATGCTGGCCGATGGTACGAATCAAAAGCAATTGACATTCGCGGGCAGTAACACACAACCCAACTGGAGTTGGAAGTGATTACCGGAATCATAATCGCTGTTTCGTAGTTAATTCCCGCAAGAGGTGGGGTGGTAGTCCTCCCTCTTCGGACCTGAGCCGGGCGCAACGATAGGAATCAATGCGCACGAAGAGCACGGAGGACGAGAGTGATGCAACGACGACTGAGATTTACGATGCTGGTGTTCGCTTTGGGCGCCATCATGATGCTGGGCGCCTGCAAAAAGAAAGTGGCTCCCCCGCCGCCGCCACCACCGCCGCCACCGGCCGCCCCCACGGCTTCGCTGACGGCCAATCCGAACACGGTGGAAAAGGGCCAGTCCACGACCCTGACCTGGCAGACGAGCAATGCGACCGACGCCAGCATTGATGGGATTGGCGCCGTGCAGCCCAACGGGTCACAAAGCGTCACCCCGGCTGATTCGACTACCTATACCCTAACAGCTAAGGGAGCGGGAGGGACGCAACAGGCAACGGCGCGAGTTACCGTCACCTCGCCTGCGCCGCCAACCCAACCCTCGGCCACGGAGGAAGAACTGTTCTCACAAACGGTGAAGGACATCTACTTCGATTACGACAAGAGCGATCTCAATGCGGACCAGCAGTCGTCCATGCAGGGCGATGTCGAGTTCCTGAAGCAGCATCCCAATATTGCCTTCACCGTAGAGGGACACTGCGACGAACGAGGGTCGACCGAATACAATCTGGCTCTGGGCGACAGCCGCGCCAATTCTGTGCGAAACGCATTGGTGCAGGGTGGTATCACTGCGGACCACGTGAAGACCATCAGCTACGGCAAGGAAAAACCGTTCTGCACCGAGTCGAATGAGCAGTGCTGGCAGCAGAACCGGCGGGGACACTTCGTGTACCAGAAGTAGATTGGGCGACGGGCTGCGATGTGGGTACGTTTGCGAGGGCGGGACGCCGGTGCGACGCGGGCGCGCTACGAAGTGCTGGGCGCTCCTAGCCGATGGATGCTGTCGACGGCTTTTCGTCCGCTGGCCTACGTGGCACCTACTCTTCGCATCTTAGCAAATGGACTCGTGGGGAATGGACTATGAAAATACAGCGATTCTCGCTCGTACTGGCTCTGTTGGCGATGCTCCCGGCCGGCGTGACCCCGGTCTGGTGCGTCAACAAGGACATGGTACAACTGCAGACTCAGGTGCAGGATCTCCAGGACAGAATTGCCCACATGCAGCAATCCTTTGACGAGCGCATGGGCGTGCTGCAGCACTTGATTGAACAGAGCACAGACCGGGCCAACAAGGTGGCCACCTCAGTCACAGACCTCCAGACCACTTTGCAGAAGCAGCAGACAGACAGCGGCGTGCACACGGATCAACTGTCGGGTCAGATTCAGGCCTTGAATGACACTCTGGATGAACTCAAGGCGCGCCTGGGCAAGGTGAGCAAGCAACTGGAGGACATGCAGGCTGCGCAACAGAGCATTTCGGCCCAGCAGACGCAGCAACAACAACAGTCATCGGCCCCGCCTCCTGATGTTCTCTACAACAACGCGTTGCGCGACTACCAGGCAGGCAAGAACGATCTGGCGGCGCAGGAATTCGCGGATTACGTCAAGTACTACCCCAACACTGATCTGGCGGGAAACTCCAACTTCTACCTGGCAGATATCCAATTCCGGCAAGGGAACTACCAGGCCGCGGCCAAGACCTATGACCAGGTCCTGCAAAGCTTTCCTGACGGCAACAAGGCAGCGGCGGCGGAACTGAAGAAAGGGTTGGCGCTGATCGAACTGGGACAGCAGGAAGCTGGGATTGCGGCGCTACGCCATGTGATCCAGCGTTATCCCAAGTCGAATGAGGCATTGCAAGCGCGGGAGCGCCTGCGCAAGCTCGGAGTCGCGGCCACGGGGACCACGGCACGGCAAGTGCGGTGAGTTCTCGGCGAAGCGAAGCAATACCCGCTGCTACTTCGTCAACTTTCCCTCCAGCCTTATGCGCCAGTGTGGCGGCGATGATGCCGGCGGTGCTTGCGATGGTGCGGGCGCTCCGGATTGTTGCGAGCCTCTTCGCGGTGCGCGGCTGCTCCAGCTTTGCTCTGCTCACGCGGAGTGCTTTGTCCCCAACCAGGCAAGGTCAACATGATCACTGCGAAAACTGCCAGTCCGAGACGCTTCATGTGAACTCCTTGATTGTTCTGCGAGGATTGTTCTGCGAGCCATTATTTCTGGCCATCTATTTTTTTTGGCCGAGCCCAGCTATAACCCTTCTCCTCGGCAAAAGTTTCGCGATAATCTAACGGTCACAAGCTGGCGCCATTTCCAGCTTCGACGAGGATACTCCATGACCGACCTAAAAGGCGAAAAGGATCAGGACCGGGGCAAAGGCGCGGTTGAGCAGGACCAACCGAGTCAAACAGGGAATACGTCCATGCAGGGACAGCTCGGACACCGGGATCAGGATCCTTTGCTGAAATCTTCGGATACTGACTTTCCCGAGCCTGGGGCGAGTCCGGAACACTCCGGGGAGGAAGTTGATCCCGAGAGACCGAAGATAGAGGTGGCGCCGCACGGCGAATGTGGGGCGGACACTCGTGTCCGCCGCCCTTGAAGTTGATTTGTCGGAGTGGGCCTTGTGGTCCGTATCGCTACGAGGGCGTGCACAGGGTCGCAATACAAAAGTCCAAGTCAAAGGCAGCGGACCAGAGTGTCCGCACACATAGGTCATTCTCCCTTTTCTTTTTCCTTGTGGCGTAGGTCCAGTCCGAAGGACGGATGGGCGCGCGTGCCTTTGATCTTGATGGGTAGTTCGGTTTGTCCGTTTTTACGAAAGAAGGGATCGAAGGCTTTCAGCAGGAATGACTTGGCGCCCGTCATCGTCTGCGAGAGCTTGGCTTTCATCCGCAGTTTGCCGTGAAAGTCCAGATCTTCTTTCTCCAGAGCGTATTTGCCGTTCAGGGCGACTTCGGCTCCGGTAACGTTGAAGGTTAGTCCTCGAAATGTGATGAATCCGTTGTCGAGCACGAATCTGCCCTTGAGCTCGGAAATGCTGCTGCCCGCGTCTTCATTCTCCGGCTGGCCTTGACCCTTCCGGCTCAGGGCCTCGATCTTTCCCCTCACCTCGGGGCTGGTGAATTGGGCGTGCGCGACGTCGAACTTTCCGTCCAGGTTCAATCGATCGGAGAGATCGCCTGCACCCGGAGGCAGATCAAACTTGGTGTGAAACATAATCGTGCCGGTGATCGGAGGCTCGTCCGCTTTGACGGCCAGGCGCAACAGGTCTTCGAGTCTACCTTGGTCCACGGTGAGGTCGAGAGCGATCAACCGACCTTTTTGGTCGGGAGATTTGACGACCCCGCCCTGGGCAACGATGACCGTGTTCAAGAGATGGCCGATAACCGGGTGCAGCCGGGTGTCTCCGTTAGTACCATCGACCGTTGCACTGAAGGTCGTATCGAGCGCCACAGGATGGCCACCAATCGTTACGGTGAAATCGGGAGTCGAAGTCTTCCCCTCGACTTCAATCTTCTCCAGCACGCCGCCAAACTTTCCCCGCGAAGACAAAATTCCACTGATCCCCTTAAACACGCCCAGATCAGCGTTGTCGAAGGTGTATTGGGCCGCAAGCGGGGTTTGACCAGGATCGTCGGGACTCCAGGGACCGAAATTGCCCTCGCTGTCGATCTCTCCCGGTGGAACCGCGTTGGTAAGTTGCGCGCTAAAGGACGCGGGCCGATCAAGCCCCACGGAATGCATGACCAAATGATGGATCGCAAACACGTGGGGATCTTTGTTCGCCGACTTGGGCAGCAGGCGAAGTTCGGCATCGTCGGACACAATCTCATGAATCAGGACTGGCATGTCCCGCGCCTTCGACCAATCCTGTTTCCTGCGCTGCGCCGGCGGCGGTATCTGTATGACTAGGCGCTTGAGCTTAACCTGCTGAATCTTCCACGGTTTGCCTATCAGTCCGAGAATCCCTGCTTCGGCGGAGAATTCAGCGATCGAAATCAGGGGAGCGACATCCGTCCGGCCTTCGTGGCGCAGAACCAGTCCTGAGCCCTCAATGCGCGCCCCGGGGAACAGATGGACGTGAAAGTCTTTCAGTTCCACGCTAGCGTGAAACTTCTCGCCGAGCACCTCCACAACTTTCTTTCGCAGATAGGGGCTGGAGAGGTGAATTCCGTTCACAATAAGCACCGTGGTGGCAATCACCACCAGTGATATCACGATTAGCAGAGCTTCACTGGGCGGTCGAATCCTTGGCTGAGTCATCGAATGGCTCGCTGGTCACACCACTCAGACGCTGATTATGCACAAAGAGTTGGCGGCAGAATTAGCGCACCGCAGTACCTAAAGGCGCTCCGATGTTACGACGTCGCGGCATCGCTGAAGCGATGCCCTGATACGAACCGGGGGGTCCTTCTCAGACCGCCAGGCAGCCAGCACTGGACGCGCGGACTCACTCACCGTCGGCCAATGGCCACTACTCACTCGCCGCTTATCGCAGCTCTTCCATCACCTGTTCGAGGACTTCCCTTCCTGGACGCACCACCGATTCGGGCAGGGTGGCCAGCGGTCGCTCTGTCATGTTCAGCAGGTCGACGAAGGTGGGCGTCTTGGTGTTGACGTAGAAGACGCCGGTCAGCACTTCGCCTTGTTCGTGGGCTTCGTTCAACCGTGTAATCGCCTTGATGCGATGGGTGGGGTCGTAGTCCTCTTCGAGCTTGCGCAGGCGCAGGCGCGAACCGTCGTGCATGGTTACTTCTACGGTGGTTCCAGGGTCGTATTCCACTGTGATGTCCTCGAATGCGGGAACGAAGCTGACTTCCTGCAGCGGCTCTTCGTGATCCTTCATGTATTTGTACGATTTGGTAGAACCCTCGTGATCGTTGAAAGTGACGCAGGGTGAGACTACATCGAGCATGACCGTGCCCCTGTGGGCAATGGCGGCTTTCAGCATGGCGTGAAGCTGCTTCTTGTCGCCAGAGAACGACCGGCCCACGAAAGTGGCGCCCAGCGTGATGGCCATGGCGCAGGTGTCGATGGGCGGGAGGTCATTGATCACCCCGGTCTTCAACTTGGAGCCCATATCGGCGGTGGCGGAGAACTGGCCTTTGGTCAGGCCATAGACACCGTTGTCTTCAATGATGTAGATGATGGGCAGATTGCGCCGCATCAGGTGGATAAATTGGCCGACGCCGATCGAGGCCGTATCACCGTCGCCACTGACCCCGAGCGCGATCAGATGGCGGTTGGCGAGCACTGCGCCGGTGGCAACCGACGGCATGCGGCCGTGGACAGCGTTGAAACTGTGCGAGCGTCCCATGAAGTAAGCGGGACTTTTTGAGGAGCAGCCAATGCCGCTGGGTTTGATCACCCGCTCGGGCGGCACACCCATTTCGTACATTGCGTCAATAATGCGTTCGGAAATTGCGTTGTGGCCACACCCGGCGCACAAGGTTGTCTTGCCGCCGCGATAGTCAACCACGGTCAAGCCAACGCGGTTGGTCTTGGGTGGGGGTGTGCTGGTGGTGGTCGCCATTTACTTGCCCTCCATGGTCATGAGTTCGTCGGTTACGGAGCGCGCGTCGAGCGGCAAGCCGTGAATATGGGCGATGCTGCGTAGGCGTGTGATGAGCGCGGGCTCAAGATCTAGCTTAAGCAGGGTGAGCATCTGCGCATCACGATTCTGCTCCACCACGTAGACCCGGTCGTGTTGCTTCACAAAGTCGTGAACCTCGCGGGTAAGCGGGTAGGCGCGAAGACGGAGATAGTCGGTTTCGATGTTGTATTCCTGGCGCAGCTGGTCGCGGCTTTCGATCAGGCCCCAGTGGGACGTGCCATATCCGATAATTCCGATTTTGGAGTTTCCGGTGGAAACCTCGGGTCGGGGCACGAAGGAGCGCGCGGTCTCAAATTTCCGGTTGAGCCGTTCCATGTTGCGCTCGAAGTCGTCGGGCCGCTCGCTGTATTGGGCCTTTTCGTTGTGTCCGCTGCCACGGGCAAAATAGGCGGCGGCGGGATGGTCGGTGCCGGGCAGGGTGCGGTAGCCAATGCCGTCGCCATCGACATCTTTGTAACGCGCGAAGCCACCGAGGCGATCGAGATCTTCTTTGCCGAGAACCTTACCGCGATTGATCGGTTTCTCTGGATATTTGAAGGGCTCAGCCATCCAGTTGTTCATGCCGAGATCGAGATCGGACATCACGAAGACCAGAGTCTGGAACTGCTCGGCCAAATCGAACGCGTCACCCGCCATACTGAAACATTCTTCCGCGGAACATGGGAGCAGCAGAATGTTCTTGGTGTCTCCGTGGGAAAGAAAAGCCGTCGAGAGGATATCGCCCTGTGAAGTACGGGTAGGCAGCCCGGTGGAAGGACCGACGCGCTGGATGTTCCAGATAACGCCGGGGACTTCGGCGTAGTAGGCGAGGCCGGCAAACTCGGCCATCAGCGAGATTCCTGGACCGGCGGACGAGGTCATGGCGCGCGCGCCCGCCCAGCCTGCGCCCAGCACCATGCCGATCGCGGCCAGCTCGTCTTCGGCTTGGACAATGGCAAAGGTGGCTTTGCCGTCGGCGCCAAGGCGGAAGCGCTTCATGTATTCGATCAGGCTCTCGGGCAGCGACGACGAAGGCGTGATGGGATACCAGGCAACCACGGTCACGCCCGCGAACATGCAGCCGAGCGCGGCGGCGGAGTTGCCGTCGATGATGATCTTGCCCGCAGTCTTGTTCATGCGCTGGATGAAATAAGGGTCACGTTTGACCAGATTGGCGACGGCGTAGTCGTATCCAGCCTTCACCGCAGCCAGGTTGAGATTGGCCGCCTTCACCTTCTTGGCAAATTGCTTGTGGATGGCCTTTTCCACCTCGGCGATATCGATTTCCAGCAGCTTGGCCACCACGCCCACATAGATCATGTTCTTGACTAGCTTGCGCAGCTTGGCCTCGGGGCAAACGGGAGCGACCAGCTTGTCGTAAGGAACAGCGTAAAAAATCAGGTCAGAACGCAGACTGCTAAGATTCAAGGGCTCGTCGTACAACACGGCTGCGCCCGGGGCCAGCGACATCAGGTCTTCCTGCGCCGTCTCGGCATTCATGGCGACGACGAAATCGATTTCCTTTTTGCGCGCGATGTAGCCGTCTTTGTTGGCGCGGATGGTGTACCACGTGGGCAGTCCGGCGATGTTCGAAGGAAACAGGTTCTTGCCTGAGACCGGAACTCCCATCTGGAAAATGCTGCGCAACAGCACGGTGTTAGAGCTCTGCGAGCCCGAACCGTTAACGGTCGCCACCTGAATGCTCATGTTGTTGACGACAGGCTTTTGTTCTGGTTGGCGACTCTCTGCTTGGAGAGATACATCCGTGGAGGCCATTCCCGTCCTTCCTTGTCCCTGAGCGGAGTGTGTTTGTCCGCTCACGATTGCTGATGGAGCAGAACTCTCTATTATACGGGAGGGGAACCGGAGCGAACAGGCAGGGAAAGCGGAGTTGGGCACGCAGGTACCAGCCTAAGAACTAGAACTCATGGGATGAATGGCTGGCGGGGGTTCGCTTGCGAACTCCACTGTCCTCGAAAATAGCCCTTCTCACCACTGCGGTGACGCGCACAACTACCTGGCCGTCCAACCGCCGTCAATCAGGATGGTGTGACCGGTAATCAGCGAGGCTGCCGGCGAGGCAAGAAACACGACTGCGCCGGCTACCTCCATGGGCTCACCGATGCGGTGCAGAGCCGCGATGCGCTCTATCACGTCGGCGCGAAATGTAGGATCGAAGAGCGCCTCGTCCGTTCCGGGTGTTGCAATAAACGTGGGTGCGACCGCATTCACGGTAATGTTGTGTTTGCCCCACTCGACCGCCAGGCATTTGGTCAGGTGGGTAATCGCCGCTTTGGTCATGCAGTAGACCGATTCCCCGGGGAGCGCCACAAATCCCGCCTGTGAACTCATGTTGATAATACGTCCGTGCTTTTGCCGAATCATCACCCGGCCAGCGGCCTGGCTGGCAAGGAATGTTCCTTTCAGATTCACTGCAAGCGTGTAATCGAAATCCTCTTGGGACACGTTTTCGGCGAGGTTCTCGGGTGCCACGCCTACATTGTTGACCAGCACGTCCAGTTTTCCGAAGTGAACGACCGCATCGTTCACGGCGAGGAAGATCTCATCGCGCCTAGTCGCGTCCATCTGCAGAGGGAGCACGCGCCGGCCGAGAGCTGTAATCTCCTGCACCAACTCGCCTCCAGTGCGCAGGTCGCGCAAACCGAGGGCAACGTCCGCGCCTGCGTGAGCCAACGCCAGGGCTATGGCGCGACCCAGGCCGCGAGCGGCACCGGTCACCAGTGCCACGTTGCCGGTCAAATCAAACCGCGGAAATGCGTTCATCACGCAACCTCTCGGAGTTTCGGTCCCACCCCTCCATTATGCACCGGCAAGTTAAGCGGGGCCGGTCAAGGCTGTTCAGTGCCTGCCGGGACTCGGGGCTGGCAAGCAGCGTTATCTTGCTTCCTGTCGATCTGTCGGTTGAACATTTCTTTCCCATTCGAGCTCGCCGCAGGTATAGACCCTTGGATGGTGGACGATTTCTAGTCTTCGACCTGGAGGAACTGGGCCATGTTGCGGAATTTGGTGTAGCGGGAGTCGAGCAATTCTTTGACGGGATTCTTTTTCAGTTCGGAGAGATGCTTCTGCAAGGCGGCGTCAAGGAGCAGAGCGGCGGCTTCGTGGTCGACGTGGGCTCCGCCCTCGGGCTCGGGGACGATGCCGTCAATGCAGCCGAGTTCTTTGAGGTCTTCGGCGGTAATGCGCATGGCTTGGGCGGCGAGTTCTTTTTTGGCGGGATCGCGCCACATGATGGACGCGCAACCCTCGGGCGAGATCACGGCGTAAATGGAGTTTTCCATCATCAGGACACGGTCGGCGACGGCAATCGCCAGCGCGCCTCCGCTTCCGCCCTCGCCCGTGATTGTGGTCACGATGGGAACTTGTAGACGGACCATCTCGCGCAGGTTGCGGGCGATGGCTTCGGCCTGGCCTCGCTCCTCGGCACCCAGTCCTGGGTACGCGCCTGGTGTGTCGACGAAAGTGAATAACGGCCTGCCGAATTTTTCCGCAATCTTCATCACGCGCAGCGCTTTACGATAGCCTTCCGGGTTGGGCATTCCGAAGTTGCGGTAAACCTTTTGCTTGGTGTCACGGGCCTTCTGGTGGCCGACGATCATGACTTCCTCACCGTGGAAACGGGCCATGCCGCAGACCAGCGCGGGATCGTCGCCAAAGCCGCGATCGCCGTGAAGTTCGCTCCAGTCGGTGAAGATGCGCTCAATATAATCGAGCGCATAGGGGCGTTGCGGATGGCGGGCCAGTTCCGTTTTTTCCCAGGCGCCGAAGTGGGATGTCATTTCCTTGCGCAGAGCCTCAACCCGATCGCGCAACTGCTGGATCTCCTGTCGTGTACTTTCATCCGCCCCGGCTACGTCCTGGAGGCGAGCGATCTGTTGATCAATCTTATCCAGTTCCTGGTAGGTCCTCTCCCCGCGTTCGCTCGGGCCGCGGTCGCCGTTTTTGGACGCCCAGCGTGATTCCACCATGGAAAGGAGGAACTCGACCCCGGTCATCACCAGCGCGTCATTGGCCACGGGCGGCGCGCCCTTCTGTTGCGCCTTTGAACTCCTGTATTTGGGGGCTTTCATCTGGTGCAATTTTCATTTCGTAAGACTTCAAGCTGGTCTTGAACCTTCCGTTTCTTGGCGGGGCACTCTGGGTTGCGTGTTTCAGTCGTCCCTCCGGGGCTGGGCCGCTCACGCCGAACCCATCGGCGCCGAACCCTCCCAACCCTCCACTGACTGTCCGCTGCGCCTGCTAATCGATTACGCGCACGGCTCCTCGGCCGCATAATTCTTCGACGCGGGCGATAAAATTACGGTCCGGTTGCACATTATAGCCTTCCGCTTCCATCACCACCATGAAATCGCCCTGGCGTTCCACGTCGAATAATACTTTAGCCTCTCCCCTGCGTTGAGCACACAGCATGTGCAGCGCGTCGACCGTGGCCTCGCTTGAGGTTTCGAGCGGGATACGAATGCGGAGCGAGCGCGGCAGCGGGACTCTCGCATCTTCTAACGGATTGATGTCGTTTACGGTGAGCTTGGGATTCGCGCCTTCCTCGATGCGCACGCCGCCGCGGATCAGAACTGGTACCTCCAGTTTTACCTTTTCCTGCAGTTTGCGATAAGCCTCGGGGAACACCAGCATTTCCAGCGAACCGGACATGTCTTCGAGCGTGCCCTGGGCGTAGAAATCGCCGCGCTTCGACTTTAGGACGCGAATGCTGGTAATGATGCCAGCAGTAGTGACGTTTTCGTCTTTTCCGGTGGACGACTTCATAGCAGCGACTTCTTCGGTGCTGAGAGCGTGTAGGTCTTGAAGTTTGTCGCGATATTTTTCCAGAGGATGGCCGCTGATGAAGAAGCCGAGAATTTCCTTTTCGTTGGCCAGCCGGGTGTGTTCGTCCCAGTCCGGCGTATCTGGCAGCTTGTTGTTTGAGGCTGAAACCTCTTCCTGCTGGAACACCCCGAAGAGGCCGTGCTGGCCCGATTCAGCATCACGCTGGGTCTTCTGCGCGCCTTCGATGGCGCGGTCGAGGACGGCCATCAACTGGGCGCGGCGGCCGAGCGCGTCCATGGCGCCGCTTTTGATCAGTGACTCCAGCACTCGCTTGTTAAGCAAGCGCAGGTCAACTTTTTCACAGAATTCGTAGATGGAGCTGTAGCGGCCCAGCTGTTTGCGTCCGGCGACGATGGATTCGATGGCGTTGTGGCCAACATTTTTCACCGCGGCCAGGCCGAAACGGATAGCGCTGCCATGCGGGGTGAAGTTGGCGTCGCTCACGTTGATGTCCGGAGCTTCGACGGCGATGCCCATCTCGCGGCACTCGTTAATGTACTTGACCACATCATCCGTACTACCGGTCACCGAAGTCAGCAGAGCAGCCATGAACTCCACGGGATAGCGCGTCTTGAGGTACGCGGTATGATAGGCAAGCAGCGCGTAGGCGGCCGAGTGCGACTTGTTGAAGCCGTAGCCGGCGAACTGGGCCATGAGGTCGAAAATCTTTTCGATCTTCTTCTGCGGATACCCGCGCTGTACCGCGCCTTCGATGAAACGCTCGCGCTGCTGCGCCATTTCTTCGTGCTTCTTTTTGCCCATGGCGCGGCGCAGCAGGTCAGCCTCGCCGAGGGAGTAACCCGCCAGGCGGTTGGCGATCTGCATCACTTGTTCCTGATAGACGATGACGCCCAGCGTCTCCTGCAAAATTTCCTGGAGTTCGGGCAATTCGTACTCGATCTTCTTGCGGCCATGTTTGCGATCGATGAAATCGTCGATCATGCCCCCCTGGATGGGTCCGGGACGGTAGAGTGCGTTCAGGGCAGTGAGATCTTCGATCGAATTCGGCTGGTAGCGGCGCAGGACGTCACGCATGCCGCGGGATTCGAACTGGAACACGCCGGAGGTGAGTCCCTGGTGGAAAACTTTCTCGTAGGTCTGGTGATCGTCGAGCAGGATGCCGTCCAGAACGATGCGCTCGCCGCGTGTCTGCGCGATCAACTTCAGTGAGTCGTCGAGGATGGTGAGCGTGGTCAGGCCGAGGAAATCCATCTTCAGCAAGCCCAGTTTCTCGATCGCCACCATGTCGAAGGCGGTGACGATTTCGTCGTTCTTCGTTTTGTGCAACGGCACCAGTTCGATCAGGGGACGCGGTGAGATGACCACGCCAGCCGCGTGAACTCCGGCATTGCGCACCATGCCTTCCAGTTTTTTGGCGGTTTCCAGCAGTTCGCGAACCTGAGCGTCGCTGTCGTAGACCTGCTGCAGCGCCGGCGACTCTTTGATGGCCTCCTCCAACGTAATATTCAGCGTGGGCGGGACCATCTTAGCGATGCGATCAACCTCGCTGTACAGAACGCCCATGGCGCGGCCGACGTCCTTGATGGCGGCTTTTGCGGCCATGGTGCCGAAGGTGATGATCTGGGCGACGTTTTCGCGGCCGTACTTGCTGGTCACATAGTTGATGACCTCACCGCGGCGATTCATACAGAAATCAATGTCAATATCGGGCAAAGAGACCCGCTCAGGATTCAGGAAGCGCTCAAAGATCAACTCGTGCTGCAACGGATCGAGGTCGGTGATAGCCAGCGAATAGGAAACGAGCGAACCTGCGGCGGAGCCGCGGCCCGGGCCTACCGGGATGTCGCGTTCGCGGGCATAGCGGATGAAATCCCAGACGATCAGGAAATATCCGGAAAACTTCATCTGCTGAATGATGGCGAGTTCGCGGGCCAGGCGCTGCTCATAGTCGGCAAGGCCGTGCTTCAGTCGTCCCTGGGCCTCGACGGCGCGCAAAGTTTCCAGGCGGCGGGCGAAGCCCTCCCGCGTGACATGCTCGAAATAACTGTCCAGCGTGAATCCGGCGGGCACGTCGAAGTGCGGGAACGGATTGCTGACTTTCTCCAGGCGCATGTTGCAGCGTTCGGCGATGGCGAGAGTGCGGGAAAGCACGTCGGGCGCGTCTTTGAAGACGCGGTGCATTTCGTCGTGGCTCTTGACGAAAAAGCCGGTGCCCTGGAACTTCATGCGATTGGTGTCCTGGATAGACTTGCCGGTCTGGATGCACAGCATTACATCCTGAGCGTGGGCGTCGTCTTCGCAGAGATAGTGGCTGTCATTCGTCGCCACCATCGGGAGGGCAAGTTCCTTTTCGAGCCGGAACAGATTGGGGTGAATGCGATGTTCCTGCTCCAAGCCCTGGTCTTGGATCTCAAGAAAGAAATTGTTTCTGCCGAAAATATCGCTATAGGTCGCCGCCGCATTCCGCGCGGCTTCGTAGTTATCTTCCATCAAACGCTCCGCGACTTCGCCCTTGAGGCAGCCCGAGAGGCCGATCAGACCCCTGGAATGTTCAGCAAGAAACTTTTTGCTGACGCGAGGCTTGTAGTAGAAGCCTCGCAGCGAGGCTTCTGACGTGATCTTGGCCAGATTGCGGTAGCCTTCATCGTTTTCCGCCAGCACCAGGAGGTGGTTATAGGTGTCGCCTTCCGGCGGCGTGCGCTCGATGTTGTGATCGTCTTTTTTGCAGACATAAAGTTCGCAGCCGACGATGGGCTTTACTCCGGCCTTGTGGGCTGCATTCACAAAGTGTACTGCGCCAAAAATGTTGCCATGATCGGTCATGGCTACCGCGGGCATGCCTAGCTCTTTCACCCGCTGGACGAGCTTTTCCACGTCGCAGGCGCCGTCAAGCATGGAGTAATCGGTATGGAGATGCAGGTGAACGAATTGGGACATGTGGGATCTGTATTGATTTTACGTCGGCGTTATTCTAATGGGAAATGGTAGCTGGGTTTAGGAGAGTTATCCACAGACGGCACTTGTGGAGTCGTTTTCAGCCTAGTAGCGCCGCACGAACCGGAGGCTCGCCCTCATCTTGAGGCTAGTTCGGTAAACGGAAATCGACGCCGCGGTCGTCGTTGGCTTTGGTGGTGGCTTCGATGTCCAGCCAGGACAGCGGAAGTTTCGTGGCGCGCTGCTCGCTGAAGATCCAGAGCGTGCCGCCGACGACGGCGTAATTCTGCACTTCCTGCGTGTGCTTGTCACGGAAGACCAGCAGGGTGAGCGTTGATGGCTCGGACTTATTTTCCGCCCGCGGCTTCGCGGGAGCCGCATCGCGCGACTCCCTCTCCTCTCGCAGACGCGCTACTTCGTCTTCCAGGTGATCGATGTCCTGTTGCTGCCGAGCCAGGTCGTTACTATTGCTATTCTGCCCCGAGTAAGGGGGGTAGGCGTCGTAAGTGGAGTAGGAATCTGCAGTGGAGTACGAGTAGTCTCCGTAGTAGACGGGGTAACCGTAGTATCCGAAATAGAATGGGGAAAATGTCGAAAAGAAAAAAGGGTGGTGGTGGAAGCGTCGGGGGCCGATCGAGGGGCGGCGAAAACCGTTAAAGGGTTGGCGAGGACCGACGAAGGGCTGACGGAAACCGGTGGCAAACCCTACGCCCAAGCGCGGTGTGCCGGCAAACGCCGGACCGCTGCGGAAACCGGCCGGACCCCGTGCCGAAAATGTGGCTCGTCCTGCCGATGCGCCGCCCCTGGAAGAACCCCGCATCTGAGCCCACAGAGGTGCCACCACTACCGCCACGCATAACGCCGCAATGGCCAATGGCCGCCGCATGGGGAGATTATAGCGCCGGCGAACCCTGTCATTTGTCGAATCTTCGCTAGTTCTGATCTCCAGCCCCGTGCTTCTTGCGGCAGAGCTTGCAGTATGTCGGCGGTAAGCTATTGTCCACTGCGTGTTTCACCGGAGTCAAGGTGCGCAGATACGCGAAGATCGCCTTCAGGTCATCATCGTTAAGGCTAGCAAATTCTCCAAATGGCATGATCGAAGCCAGCTTTCGAGCCTTCACGTAACCGGTGCGCATGGTCTGGACGAACAGCGCCTCGTCGTAATACTTGATCCCCGTGGGGTCAGGGGTGAGGTTGGCGCTGGTGACCTCACCCCAGGGCCCCTTCAAAACCTCGCCGCCGCCGTATTCCAAACCGCGAATCGGGCCATTCTGGTCTGCTGCTACGTGGCAACCGCAACCGATGGACGTTAAATATTTTCCTCGCTTCACGGGGTCGGACTGCGGATCAGGCCCGCTGACTGAATCTGTCAACGGCTGAGGGACGGTGCGAATCAGATAGTTGACAGGGAAAGTTACACGGGTTGGCGGCAAAGGATTGCGCACCGCCGGTACGGAACGCAAATAGACCACGATAGAGGCCAGGTCTTCATCCGAAATCACCCGGTAGCCGATGTAAGGCATCATGGGAAAGATCGTCCGACCGTCGTGCGCGATGCCTTCCCGAACCGCGCGGGCAATTTCGTCGTCACTCCAGTTGCCGGAGCCGGTTTCCGGATCGGGCGTCAGGTTAGAAGCCACCACCCGTCCCGGCAAGTCGGAAATGGGAATCACTTGCCCGGCAAGTTCCATGCCCTGCAGGTTGGGAGCGCCGTTCGTATTCCAGTCCTTGGGCGTGTGGCAGGTCTCACACCCGGCCAGTCCGGCGACCAGATAACGGCCGCGCGCCGCGCGCTCCGGGGTGCGTTCAAATTTGCGGTTGCTGGTGGGTCTGGCCCTGGGTCCGATAAACGGCCGCCATCCGATGGTGAAGCTTATGCCAACGATCAGCAATACGGTGAGCGTGATCAACGCCCAGAGCAGGATCCTACCCAGCTTCTTCATATTGATATGCACCTCGGAAATCTTGTAACTCGGGAGACTTGCCTTCTCCAAACACACAACACCGGGGAAGAGCGGTTTTTTATTCAGGGCCGCGTAAATTGCTCAATTCCTCCAAGTAGACTTCAGCTCTCTGCCGCGCAGCCATCCGCTGAAAAGCCTGGGAGCGTTGCTCCGCTGGACAGTCGAGAGCCTGCCCCGAGCGAAGTCGAAGGGCGGCTTGTGCCCCACGCTAGCGCTTGTTCTTGTCTTTGCCTTTCGCCTTGGCTTTTCTGTCGGCTACCTTGGCATCTTTGGTCGCAGCCTTAGTCTTCTCCGGCTTCGCCGGATTAGAAGCTTTGGCCCCTTCTGGCTTTGGCGCGGCCGGTGCTGGGTTGGCCGCCGCTTGGCCTTTTCCTTTTTTCTTGCCCGCGGCGGGGACTGCTGCAGCCGTGGCTGCAGCAGCTTCGGCGGCGGCCGCGGCGGCGGCGGCCTTGGCTGCTCTGCCACGCTTGGGCGGCGGAGGCGGAGGTGGAGGCGGTGGCGGCGGCGCCAACGGCTTCAGGTACTTCAGGGTTTCGGTTCGCGAGCGCAGCTTGCTGTCCAACAGCAGCATGAACACGTCATGCGCGATCTTCGCATATTCCGGTAGTTGCGGCGTGATGTGCAGCTCCGTCATTTCAGGCAACGGAATTTTTTGCTGTACCTGCCGCCACTTGGTGAAGAAATTCTTAATTTTCTGCGCGACGGCCTGCTGGCGCGCAGTTACGGCCAGGAACAAAATCATCTCTGGACGCGCCTCAGAGAGCAATTTCCAGGTGCGGGAAGACGTGGCAGCTTCCTTGCCACTGAGCCGCTTCGCCAACTCTTTCGCGTGGTCTTCGAGATCTCGCCAGGCCTCGACCAAGTCTTTGCGCGGAATTTGCTTGCGCATGTCGGCGATGTCTTTGTCACTGAGCCGGGCGGTCAGGAAATACATGACGGCCGGCGCCGGGTCCGGAGAGTAGCCCAGTTCCGTCATCTGCTGGCGCGTCTTCAGCAGATGGCTCAGTTGCGCGGTGTCCACCTTGGCGCTGGTCCAGTGTGGGTTTAGGACCTTAAGCCAGCCTTCTTTTTCCAGCACTTTAACGATGTGCAGCGGATCCTCTTCGTACGCCAACTGCTCAATCTCGTAGCCGATCGCCTTGTCGCTGATGTACTCGATGTAGTTGTTTTCTTTTGCCGACTCATAGCGAGCCTGGGTGCGCTCCTCGAGCGGCCAGTGAAAGCGCGCGGCAAGGCGGCTGGCCCGAATAAGCCGCGAGGGGTCTTCCACAAAAGCGTAGTTATGCAGGACGCGCAACAGCTTGGCTTCGATATCAGCAGCGCCGTTGAACGGATCCATCAGCAGTCCGCGCGAACCTGGATTCAGCGACAGCGCCATGGCGTTGACCGTGAAATCCCGGCGGCGCAGGTCTTCGATGAGGGTCGCGGGAGAAATCACCGGTGGCTTCCCTGCTTTTTCGTAGCGCTCGATGCGGGCCATGGTGATTTCAGCGCGCACGTTGCCGGGCAGACCCAGGTAGAGGGTTTTCAGGTCGTCGTCGGTCCCGACGATCCTGACTCCGGCCCGCTCCAGATCCTTTTGCAGCTTTAAGGGGTTGCCCTGGACGGAGAAGTCGAGATCGCGAATGGGGAATCCGCTGATAATGTCGCGGACCGCGCCCCCGGTCAGGTAAATGTTCATTCCGGCGGCGCGCGCGATATCTTGTACCAGCGTGACGCCGCGCTGCTGGTCCGGCGTCAGCCGGATTTCCATTGTGTATATGTAGTCGGCCATGCTTTCTTACGAACGCCCCTCCACGTTCTGGGGCCTGGCAGCCGGAACTGGGTTTTCCACAGGCTCGCGCCTCCGTAAACAAACTGCTCCGGTCGCTTTCATGTAAGTGACTCTATCGAATAGGTTTAGGCTACATGAGATAGGACAGGCCAAGCTACAGAAAATAACACAACGTTAACGATTTGGCTACAGTGAACATACAATGCGCCCGTGTCCGCCAGAAAAGTGCGAAAATCGGCTTGAGCTTTGGCGGCGGAAAGCCCCGCCCGAGGCGGCCTTAGAAGCAGTCGTCGGGTCGTCAGGGCTTGCTGACGACTGAGGACTGAAACCGACGACTAACCATGCCCTCCACCCATAAGAAAGTCGTGGTCCGGAAAATGGACCGGGATTCGATCAACGGACACGTTGCGCCCGCCAATTTCGTTCGCGACGGCAAACTCGAACTCCTAAACACCTCCGGCAACGTGGTCGCGATCGATCTGCGAGACATTAAGGCCGTGTACTTTGTCCGCGAGTTCGGCGATTCCGAGTCCCTCAGCCGGAAGACTTTTACCACCCGCCCGCGCACCGAAGGACTGTGGGTGCGGCTCAAGTTTAAGGACAACGAAGTGCTGGAAGGCATGATGCCGAACGACCTTAGCCTGACCACGGCCGAGGGCTTCCTGATCAATCCTCCTGACCTGCGGTCGAACACGCAACGAATTTTCGTGCCCCGCACCGCGCTAGAGTCGCTGACCGTCCTGGCCGTGATCGGCGCAACCCATCGCCGCCGCAAAGGCGCGCCGACAGATACGCGGCAGGTCCCGATGTTCGGGGAGTGAGGCGGCGGACCTAGGACTTCGGACCCCAGATTCGCGCGCCCCGGAGGGGCGCTTGATAGTAGCCCAGCGATTTATCGCTGGGTACCGGTCGCGGGATCTCACGTCCCCGTAGAGACGGCTAAAACCCCGCTGCCCGGCGTCCGCTTTTCCTCAGGCGTACCTATGGCACGCGCATCGTCTCCGCGGCCCCATCCCGCCACTGGAGTGCGGGCTATTGTCGAAGGTTCCTCCGGGACCTGCTTGAAATGGGCTTCAAACCGGCCACCCTCGGGTTCGCCCCTCCGGGGCGCGACGAATCCCGAGGTCCGACACCCGAATTTTCAGGGCACTAAAGCTTATCGCCGAACTGGACCCGAAAACCACAACCCGCAATACAATCCGGCGCGTCGCAACCACGGTCGACAAAGCAGAGGTTTGGAATTGAGGTTAAAGCTTTTCCCTACCAATTCGGTCCTGCGATTCCGGACACGCCGTGTACCTTGCCCTGGGCATCGAAGAAGACAGGAAAACTGCTACGTAGCGGCCATAGGTAGGTAAGCGACATGCTCCAAGGGTGGCCGCTCATCTACGGTTCGAGAACCTTGGGCCAGCTCTTCCCGCAAAGCAACCTTCTGGGATTCGTCTTTTCCCGGTAAGTGAATGGAGCAGGAGTTAAATGAAACCCCGACCCCCGGTTCGAGAGCCGGACGCTCGGTAATCGGCTCGAAGGTCAAGTACGAAAACGTTAAGGCGAGGTTAAGGGGGCGCGCCTGGCGGAACGCAGGCCTTGGAATGCGGTCCCCGCTTTGTAACGCTCGGGAAATTTTTCCAGATAGGACGAGAGCCCGGGGGCAAATCATGCGGTGGAACCAATCCACACCAAATGCCGCCATTTCCTTCTTTGCTTCTTCCGGAGTCCAGTCCTGTTCGGCCATGCGGTACGCTGCTATATCCATTCCCGTTCGGTCGTCGCCGACTCGGCAATGGACGAAAACTTTCTTGCCGGGGTTTTCGCGGAGCAAGGTAAGGAATTGCGCGAAATGTTCGTCTCGCGGACTGAAACATTGCCAAGGGAGTGCGACATACCGCATCCCCAACCCAGTCACAAGTTGGCGCTCGCTCTCGCGCGAACCGCGCAGGTCCACCACGATGTTGATGCCGATCTTGGCCAGGCCCTTAAAACCCTCTGTGGTCGGCTGCGCGCCCCGATAGAGTGTGGGAGTCACCTCGCCGAAGCGAGAGACGCCTTGGAGCGTCAGTTTGCGGGCGATGGTGTGTTTCGCTCCCGAGGACACAGAGCGGGCCTCGGGCGGCGACTGCGCCGGCGCAGCCGGGCACACCGTCCCCGCAAGCAGTGCAAAACCACACACAGCACTTTGAATGCTTTTTCGAATCCGGTGTCGTCGTACAGGGCAATTCAGAACAGCCATGTCAGCGGCCGTGCGTCCACCCTTCGCTCTTTGAAAGGTGGGATCATTCACGCTTCCAACACTCACAAGTTTGTATTCCATCTCTCCTGATGCTACATCCCACCCGACGTTGCAATCCTTAACTCTATAACTCTATGGCTTCACAACCTGGAGATTGTTGGTGACAGAGAAAACTCCGGACACACTGTTCGCCCGAATATTGGCGATGTTCTTATCAGCCTCGCTGTCCACCACGCCTTCGAGAGTGACTTTCCCGCTCTTGACAATGATGCGGATCGGCTGCTGCACTCCCAAGGCATATTTCTGCAACGCCGGGTAACCGTAGATGGCGCGGTAAAGCTGACGGCGAAGGCGGTCGTCCATGGGGGACGGCGGCAGCACATCGATTTGATTGTCAACGTGCTCGACGCCTTCAATTTTCTTGACCACATTTTCCGCGTCGGACTTCAAAGTGGGACGGGTGACCTGGCCCGCGAGTGTGACGTTGTAGCCATCTACTTTGTAGGCCAGATTGTCGAACACACCGAGATAGGGCAACATCAGCAGCTCGTGCCTGACTTCCTTTGCGATCCGCTCCGTGGAGCGTGCGGGGGCTTGGCCGGCTTGCCGAGCTAAAACCGTGGAGCCCAACGCCAAAATCGTGCAAGCGACAAACAACAAGGTGCGCAGTTTCATATACGTTCTCCGTTCCTGAATCGATCTAGCTGGTGAAGCGAATATTCAGGCTGCACATCTTAGCAAAGGAAATATCGTTTTGTCCGTAGGGCTCAAGCTGTACGGGTGTTATGTGCTCCAGCGCACAAATCTCACAGACTGGACGGATTTGTGTGCCCACCAATTTGTGTAAGAGTTTTGTGTAAGAGTTTGGATCATCCCGGTTCAGCCAGTCATCGAAATAGTGTTACATTTGAGATTCGAGCTTGCATTCTAACTATGGTCGACACCCAGGACAGCCAGGAACTGGACCTTTTGCTGCCGCAGAGCGTGACCCGTCCGCTTTGGAGGTCGCTGGTAAACAACCTTCGTGACTGGCTTTTCCCCGAGAAGCTCCCGCCGCTTCACCTCACTTCCCGGCCGATGAATACCGGCATGTTGATTGGCGATGCGGTCAGCCTGCCCTGGTACCGGACGGTCTTTACCAATCTGGGCAACGTGATCAATCCCGAGAACCTGCCGCCGCTCGAGCTGGAATCGCAGCCGGTGGATGTGGGCGAACTGGTCAGCGATCAGATGGGACAAATGTGGTGGAGTTCCCTGCTGCGCAACCTGGCCGACCGAGTCGCGCCCGAGCGCCTGCCTCCGCTGCAACTGACTTCCGCTCCGGTGGACGCCAGCCTGAAGTCCGGAACCATGCAACTGGCGCGCTGGTCTTCACTGATCACGCTGCCGAAAGTTCCCTTGGCAGAGCGGCAGTATTTCGTCACTACGCCGGTCCGATCAAGCGCCTCCCGAATGGCATCTCCTCCGCCGCTTGCGGGGTTTGCCGGAATGTCGTCGGCCCAGCTCGACGTGCCCGCACATGCGCACCCAGGAACATTGCGGACCGCACTCTCGCGTTCGCGCCTGCGGGAAGCTCTCCTGATTACGCTCGCGGGGCTGGAGGCGCTGTATCTGCTGGGCACGATTTTCGGCATCGTCTGATTCCCGCCTTTCTCTCTTCAGCAGCCCCGCCTCCGTTACAATCACGGTCTCGCCTGCAGTTGCGGGCCAACGCTTATGAAACTCGCTCAAATTGCTACCGCCCTTAGCGCCAGGCTGGAAAACGGTTCGCCCGACCTGGAAATCACCGGCGTTGCCGGGATCAAAGAAGCTGGACCCGGGCAGCTTACGTTCGTCTCTAATCCCAAATACGCCGGCGCGGCGCGGACTACCAAAGCTTCTGCGGTGATCGTGTCCGATGAATTTCCTGTGATTTCCGCTGCCCTGCTGCGGAGCAAGAATCCTTACCTGACCTTTGCCCATGCCTTGGAACTGTTTTGTCAGCCGCCACGCTATGAACCCGGAGTGCATCCGACGGCGGTGATCCATGCCTCGGCCAAGGTCGGCGCGGGCGCGCATATCGGACCTTACGTCGTGATCGACCAGAACGTCGAAATTGGCAGCCACGCCGTGTTGCTGGCGCACGTAGTCATCTATCGCGGTGCCAAAATTGGCGATCGCTTCTTTGCCCACGCGCATGCCGTAGTGCGGGAAGGCTGCCAGCTCGGCAACCATGTGCTTTTGCAGAACGGCGTGGTGATCGGAGCCGATGGCTTTGGCTTCGCCAAGGATGACTCGGGGCATTGGTACAAGATCGCGCAGCCGGAGCCGGTCATTCTCGAAGATGACGTGGAAGTCCAGGCCAACTCGTGCGTGGACCGGGCCAGCGTGGAGAGAACCCGCGTCGGCCGCGGCACCAAGATCGATAACCTGGTGCAGGTTGGTCACGGCTCGCGCATCGGAGAGCACTCGCTGCTGGCTTCGCAGGTGGGGCTTGCGGGTTCAACTGAAGTTGGCAACCACGTGATTCTTACCGGACAGGTTGGCGTGGTCGGCCACTGCAAGGTCGGCGACGGAGCGATTGTTACGCCGCAAAGCGGGGTCGCAGGGGATATCGAAGCCGGAGCGATTGTCAGCGGTGCTCCGGCGGTGGATCACAAACTTTGGCTGAAGTACTCTGCCGTGCTTCCCCGGCTGCCGGAGATCGCGAGGGCGGTGCGGAAGGCAAAGGATTAACCACCGAGGACACGGAGCACGCGAAGGAAGGACTTGAACCAACAGTGCGGACTCGGATTCACAACTTCTCCGTATACTCGGTGTCCTCGGTGGTTTGTGTTTCTTGAAATTCTTTCGGCAATCCGCTGTCAATCGCGCGTCTTACCTTCTCCATTAAACATTGCCGGCTAGCAAAATCTTTGGGCTCGATGGGGGCGTGGAACATCACCGTAACCGTACCGGGCTTGATGGCAAATCTGCCTTTGGGCATGACGTAATGAGACCCTGCAATCGTCACCGGCACAACCGCCACCCCGCACGCGATGGCCAGAAAAAATGGGCCTTTCTTGAAGGGCATCAGCTTGCCATCAAACGACCGATGGCCTTCGACGTAGATGATCATATTGATGCCCTGGCGCAAGACCGCCGAGGCGGCGCGAACGGCCGCGATGCCAGCCTCCCGATTTCCGCGATCCACCGGAACCAGCGACCCCAGCCGCATGGTTTTCCCCAGGAGGGGATAGTTGAACAACTCCTTCTTCACCATGACAGAAGTGCGGCGGGGGATGAGCGGAACCATGATCGGCGGATCAATGTTGGACACATGGTTGGACATGAACACGTAATTGCGCTGGGGATCAAGCCGTTCCAGTCCAACCGTCCGCACCCTGATCCCGGCGATGCGAACTCCGGTCCAGGCCGACCACATGGCCACGCGATACAGAAGTCGGATGTCCCCGGTGAGGAATGTCCAGGGAAAGCACAGCAGGGCGGCAATCGGTAACGCTACGGCCCAGAAGGCGAGCATCAGCGTGGTGCGTATCACGGGCGGGTTTCTCCGGACACCCCTGACTCGCCTTTGAGCCAAGCCGAGCGGCGGGCTTTCTGTTGCTGGGTGATGTTGTCCACGTCCTTCAGCTCAAACCCTACTTCCTCCCGGCGGCCTAGTTTCCAGTGCAGGTCGCGCTCGACCCCGGAGGAACGCACGCGCAGATGGATTGTATCTCCGGAGCGCAGTCTTGCCATCCGCTGCTCGAAATCCGAGCCGGCCATCTGGTCATCAATCTCCAGAATGACGTCCCCAACCATCAGTCCGGTGTGTTCCGCTTCGCTGCCGGCAGTAACCGCGACTACCGCAGGCAGAGCATCGAAATTGTGCACCGCCACAAAACCCGGCTCGGCCCCTGACACTACTTGCCGCACCAAATGCAGTCCAACGCTGAGGAAGAAGTTGTCCCACGGAATTTCTTCGGTGCCCGCGACGTACTTCTCGAAAAACCATCCCAGGTCGGTGTGACCGATGAGTTCCGCCGCTTGCCGTACGCCCTTTGAATCGGGAAAGAAGTTCCCTTTCCTGGCGTAATTCTGATTCATCCAGAGGAACACATCGCGCAGCGAGGCCGAGTCCCTGCTTGCGTCACGCACTTGCAGATCGAGCAGGACCCCAAGCAGATATCCCTTGTTGTAGTAAGAGATGCTGCGCTCGGGCAGACGGTAGTAATCGTACTTCTCGAGCCATGCGTCCAGGCTGGACTCTTCCGCCGATTGGGCGAGGTGAGCTGGACGCCTCTCCAGTTCGCCAATTTCACTAGCCAAGCCCTTCAGGGAGCGGGCTTCATCCAGCAGACCAGCACGCAGCTGGATGATGTTCCCGGCCGTGCTGGTCACACCCTCGCTGAACCACAACGCCGTGGTGTAGTTCTCTTTGGTGTAGTCAATCGGCTCGAGCGACTGAGGACGGATGCGCTTCACGTTCCACAAGTGAAAGAACTCATGCGCCGTAAGGTCATCCAACGACCGCGGATTCTCCGCCAGCCGGCCAGCACTGATATCAATCGCAGTCGAGTAGGCGTGCTCCATGCCTCCTCCTGCGGGGCCGCGCGGAAAGTGGTAAAGAAACAAATAGTTCTGAAAGGGACGGTCTTTCATCCAAAGCGTGGCTGCTGACACGAGACTGCGCAACGTGGAAACGATCTTCGGCATGTCATAGTCCGCGGGGTCCGCGTCCACGACCACGCGATAGTGCCCGCCGCCTTCGTCAAAATCAGATTCCTGAAAGGCGCCGATTTCGACGGGCGAGTCCACCAGGCGGTCGTAGTTCCCTGACGAGACTTCTTCGCCAGACCCGGCCATCGCAGTTGCGATTCGCCAGCCGGCAGGAATATCCGTGAACCGAACCTGCATGGGATATGCCCGGGCACCCACCGGATACATCAGAATCTCGGCCAGGTTGAAAAAGGCATGGTGCGCATTCAATTGCGCGCCGAAAGGGCCCGACCGGTCGGCGAAGATTTCATACTCGATCTCGGCGCCCTGTGCGGCGCCGTTCACGTGCCACCGGCTCTTGTCCAGCTTGCTGACCGCAAGAGGTTGTTCACGGCTGTTTCGGGCGCGCACCCAGTTTACGTATTGCGCGAAATCGCGAATCTGGTAGAGGGCGTTCCATACCGGTAGTTGCAACTCGCACTCGGGCGCACCCGGTGGGAGATGAACTTTCACGATCACCAGATGCTGCGACGCCTCCGCCAAGGAGATCTCGTAGCGGACCAGCGCCACCGCCACCGGAGGATCTTGCGCCCCTACCGCAGTCGCAAGCAGCATGACGAGTCCGGCGAGTACGAGTGCCGCGAGTACAAGGGTGAGTCTGGCTCTGGCCAATCGGTTCACGCTTTGGCGGACGCCTTTAAGGGATGGTTGCCCGAAGCGCCCCCGGCCAGCGCCTTCAGCCGTTGGGGCAGCTTCTCGTAAATTCCTCCGAAACCGCCATTGGAGAGAATCGCTACCACGTCGCCCGGCCGCATTTCGGGCGCGACGGTCTGCACGATTCCGTCCGCGTCAGCAATGATGCGGGCACGGCGTCCCTGTCTCTGCACCTCGGCCCCCAGGGCGGCTACATCCATTCGCTCCCCCTCGGGAATACCTTCGGACTTGAACACGTTCGCCACCACCACTTCATCCGCGACGGCCAGGCTCCGAGCCAGTTCATTCTGAAAAACATTACGGCGAAGGGTGTTGGATCGCGGCTCGAGAATTGCCCAGAGGCGTGCGCCGGGATAGCGCGCGTGCAGCGCCTTCAGCGTGCCGGCAATTGCCGTGGGATGGTGCGCGAAGTCATCGATGATAGTGATCCCGTTCACTTGTGCCCGCACTTCTAGCCGTCGCTTCACACTCTTGAAGGTCTTCAACGCGGAGGTGATCTGTTCTTTGGCGATTCCGCACCCTGACGCAAGGGCCGCGGCCGCGGTTGCGTTCAACACGTTGTACTCTCCGGCCAGTGAAAACTCGAAATCAGCCCAGCGCTCGCCGTCTCGCAGCACCGACCACGAGGTACGGGATGAATCAAGCCCCAGATTTGTCACCTGCCATGCGGCGTTCTTCGCGTTCCCATACCTCTCCACTGGACAAAACGCCCGCGCCAGACATCGCTCGATACTCTCTCCGGTGTCGAGGGCGACGATGCGGCCGCGACCGGGGATCAGGTTCACCAGGCGCTTGAACGCCGTTTCCACAGCATCGAGATCCTTGTAGATGTCGGCATGGTCGAATTCAACCGAAGTGAGAATGATCGCGTTGGGGAAGTAGTGCAGAAATTTCGGGCCCTTATCGAAGAACGCGGTGTCGTATTCGTCACCTTCAAGAATAAAGTGTTTGCCATCTCCCAGTTGAAAGCTGCTGCCGAAATTCTCGGCGATGCCGCCAATCAGAAAGGACGGCTGCAGACCGGCCTGATCGAAAATCCATGCCAGCATTGAGGTAGTCGTGGTCTTGCCGTGGGTACCGGCCACCACCAGAACTTCCTTGCCACGCAGGAATTCATCGTGCAGGATTTGCGGCAGCGAGCAAAACGAAATGCGCTGGTCAAGCACATGCTCCAGTTCGACGTTGCCTCGCGAAATGGCGTTTCCTACAACGACGATGTCCGGGCGCGGCTCGAGATTTGTCGCCGCAAACGGCTGTGAAAGCGGGATCCTCAGCGAGGCTAGAAAGTCGGACATAGGCGGATACGCTGCTGCATCCGAACCGGTGACGTGAAATGCCCGCTGCTTGAGCATGCCGGCCAGCGAGGCCATGGCCGTGCCGCAGATGCCAATCAGATGGATATGCTTCTTATCGCTCATATGCATAGTTCATAGCCGTGCACTTTCTCATCCTTAACGCGCTAGAAACGTCGGTATCCATGGTGCCCTCTGTGGTTATGTTGTCGTTTTCTCCTATCCGGCAGAGGGTGAAGAAACTTCGGATGCCGTGGCTGCTTCCAATATCTTCAGTTCAACTCCGCCGCTTTGAACGGTGAGCCCGACCCGCACGCCAATGGGCAGGGTTATATTTCCCCTGGAAACATGTCCTGATCGCAGGCCGTAAGCTACGGGCACTCCCAAGCCGCCGACTACGCGCAGCACGACTTCTTCCAGAGTGTATCCCTGGTCTTTCTTTTGAGTGCAGTCCACCATTTCGCCAAAAATGATGCCTTGAACATCGGCCAACTTTCCCGCCAGCTTCAACTGCATCAGCATGCGATCGATCTGGTACGGTTTGGTCGCGATGTCCTCGATAAACAGGATCGTCCCTGGCGTGCGGATTTCATAGGCTGTGCCTAAAGAAGCCACCAGCATGGAGAGGCATCCACCGTAAAGAATTCCTTCGGCCGCGCCTTCGACCAGCGACTTCACGTCCGCATCGGGCTTCAGTGTCCAATCGGAGAGGCCATTCAGAGCGTGCTCCCAGGAAAATAGATCGACTCCGTCGGCACGCGCAAAATCCTTCGCCACCATCGGTCCCTGAAACGTAATAAGCCCGGCGCAGTCCGCAAAGTACGTCAGAAGCGTCGTGAGGTCGCTGTAGCCGACAAAGATCTTGGGATGAGCTTTAATCTTTTGCAGATCCAGCAGGTCCAGAAGATAGTTGGAACCGTATCCGCCACGCGCGCTCAGAATTGCCCGGACTTCGTCGCGCACGAACATCTCCTCGAGTTCCCTTGCGCGACGCTCGGGCGATCCGGCAAAGTAAAGCTCTTCGTCGAAGATGGAATCGAAATAGAAGGGCTTGTATCCCAGGCTGCATAAGGTTTCGCATCCGGCTTCCAGCAGTTGGCGTTTGAAGTTGCTGGCCGGAGCCACGATTCCAACCGTGTCGCCGGCTTGGAGGGCCGGTGGCTTGACGCGCGCGAGTGTTGGATCAGACGGCATTTGGATCCCGGACTTAAATGACGAACGTCAAATGGCGACCGCTAAACCAAAAACTCTCCCCGGCAGATGATTTGCGCTGGTCCGCGGAGAAAGACCTGTTCCTCCCAACGCACGGTTTGGACTCCACCCGGAGCATGAACCCGCACCGGAGAGTAGGCTCGTTTCGCCCAGATCGAGGCTACAGCGGAAGCGCACGAACCCGTGCCCGAAGATTGCGTTTCTCCGACCCCACGTTCGAAGAATCTGGCTTCGATATTATTCTTATCCTTTATGATCACAAGCTCAACATTTATCCCATACTTGAAGTCATGATGGCGGCCTATTTCAGCCGCCTCGGCCTGCCAGCCAGGAGCGTATTCCTCCGCGAACACGACGTAGTGCGGGTTACCCATGGAGACAGGAATTCCCCGCACCTCTCCGAATGCCAGCTTGATGGGAAATTCGTCTCCTAGCTGCGGCTCCCCCATGGCGATTTCGAACTCATATTGCGATCGGTTGTGGCTAATAAGTGTGCAAGCCTTGATCCCGGCGCCGGTGCGGATGGTAAGTTTGCCCTGGGGCTGTTCAGAGCCCTCGGTCTGCTCAGAGCACCTGGTCTGCCCAGAACAAAGATGCGCTGCCACGCAACGTGTACCGTTGCCGGAAATTTCCGCTTCCGATCCGTCAGCGTTGAACAGCCGCGCGCGGATGTCCGCGTCCTGGGCCGGAAACAACCATTCCACGCCGTCGCCCCCAACACCCTGATGCCGGTCACACATGCGCTTGCTAAAGTCCCCGATATCGGTCGGCGCATAGATGCCGTCGACAATCAGAAAGTCATTACCGCAGGCACTCGCTTTCACGAATGGAATCACCCGCTCGGATGGCGTCATTCCGTTTGCACCGGGCCCAAGGGGGTGATGTTCTCGAGCACGGAAGACCGCTTGAGAGCCTGCAGCACTTCTTCGTGCTCCTTGCGGGTTCCTTCAAGTTCGAACTGAACACGGACGTGCTGTGGGGTCGCGGCGAGCTGAACGTTTTGCATCATCGCGTGAATGCATTCCAAAGCCCGGTTGACCTCGGCAGTGACAACGTCCGCGCTGCTGCCGGTTACTTCGTAGGTATGCACCGCCAGCTTCAGATTCAATCGCTGTTCTGCGTTTCCCAGCAGGAAGAGACAAAACAGAATAAGGGCGGTCGCAAAGATGGCGGTGAGATAGAGGCCGCCTCCCACCGCCATGCCCACCGAAGCGACCACGAACAGAGTGGCGGCAGTGGTGATGCCGGTCACCAGGTTACCGCGACTGTGAAGGATGGAGCCGGCTCCGATGAAACCAATGCCGGGAATAATCTGCGCCGCAATCCGGGTGTGGTCTCCGATGTGCTCGACCGCCAGTGCATCCGATAGCAGCGTGAACATGGCGGCGCCAAGACAGATAAAGAGATTAGTCCGCAATCCAGCAGGCCGATGCTTGATCTCTCGCTCCAGTCCTATGGTGCCTCCCAGGATTGCCGCTAGAACGAGGCGCAACAAAAAAATCCCAGCCGACGACATCTCGGTCTGCAGAACGTCGTGGATGTGCTGCGTGATCGGCATTGGGAAGTGAGTGGCTGGATTTTATCACCGGTAAACTGCGTGCTTGACGGCTTCCGGCGCCGAGATGGTAACGCAGATGATTACCGGGCTTGGCGGCGAGTCTGGTAGATGGTGGCCTGGGGTTGGCCGGAAACGTGAATCACGGCGAGCGGGAAGAGATCTTGCTTCTGCAATGCCGCGGAAACCGGGTCGCCCTCGAAAGCGATCGCGAAGTCCGCGTATTGGGCCGGGTTGGCCAGCGCACGCTCCCACAATCCCTCGAGATCAACGGGTTGCTTCCAGGTGCGATGGTTGCCCTCGTTGATCACACGCTGCAACGGGATATCGGCTTGCTGCAGCGCACCCACATGATCTCCCAGGTACATCAGCATCGTAGCATCAGGCGGGAGCGCCTTTACAAAGTCCGCGAGTTCACGCTCCAGGGCGATGCGGGTGCGCGAGTTGATCCAGGCTTCGCGAAAACAGACTGGGTCCCGCCAGATCGAGGTGTAGCTTTCGGCGATGAAAACCACCGCCGCCACGGCCACGGCAAGCCTCACCGCTCGACTCCTCGTAAGCCTTGCCATGAAGTAAACAGCCAACGCGACGCAAACCGCGAATGCCGGCAGCAGTTCCAACCCATAGCGCACGTTGTAGTACGAGAATGGCCACCAGACCGGCATGAAGATTGGTACGCCGCCATAGGCAACGGAAATGACGTAGAACGGGAGCGGGACCCAAAGCAGGAGCAGAGGCCACAGTTGCCGCCGAGATGGACTCGGGTTTAAGCGTGAATCAGCTTCACGCCCTCTCCCGGCAATCAGGACGACAAGCGTTCCCGCCAACCCGGCCAAGATCCAAAGCTTTTGCCAATTTCCTGACGCCTGATTCAGTTCCGCGGACTTCAGAAAATAGCTGAATGCGACAGGCAGGTAATGGCTGCCTGGATGGGATGCGCCCGGAGTCCTCAATTCAATGGCCCTGGCCGAATAGGGACCGGTGGCGAATTCCAGCGGATTGCGATAGACGATCGCGTTGTAGGCCAGCCAGAGCACAGGAGCAGCGGCGGCCAGCAGAACGAAGTTTCTCAGGCTGCGGTGTGGCGCCGGGCTTTCTCGTTTCTGTTCTCGTTTCGAACGCAGCGCAATGAGAAGACAGGCTGCGCTCATTGCCGCCGCCAGAAACCAGCCGTCGTAGCGCGTCCAGCATGCCGCAGCCAGGCAGACTCCGGATTTCAAGAGTGAGGATGAAGCCCTCGCCGCATGAGAGAAGTCGTCGCGATTCCCGGCTCGCCGCACGAATTCGTTGAAGTAACCCACCGCCCAGATGAATAGCGCCAGGTACAGCGGTTCGGTCATGGCGGTGGCTTGCAGATAGATTAGGTTTGGGTTCGCGGCGTAGACGATTGCGGCTCCCCAGGCTGCAACCCTGGCGATGGTGTCGGCCGGGGAAAAACCCAACGCGCCGCGGAGTAAACGGAAAACCCCCAAGGTACCGAAAATGTAGGCCGTCATCGACGGAATCGATCCGCCCACGCCCGTCTTCCACATCCAGTCAGAAAACAGAAACGGAATCATCAGCAGATGAGGCAGCGGTAGCCAAACCGTGCCCAACTGCAGCAGACCCGGGGTGCGGGAGTCGAACACCCGGCGCGCAATGTTGATGTGCGCGACTGCGTCGCCGTAGAGCAGGACATCGCCGCGGTGAAAATAAAACAGGAAGGAGAAAATCGAAACACAGGCCGTAAGCCAGGCCAGCAGGGCAGTTTCGTGGTCCCAGTACCGGATCGGGCGAGGGCTCATTCCAGGTGGGTCAGCTCGCGGAAGATTTGAAAACGGGCTTCGATTTCTTCGCGGGTAAGAGATTGCAGACGCTCGGTGCCAAACTGCTCGACCGCAAACGACCCCATGACCCCACCGTAGAAGAGCGCGCGCTTCAGAACCTCGCGATTCAACTCTTCCTGCGACGCAATGTAACCCATGAAACCGCCAGCAAAGGAATCGCCCGCACCGGTCGGGTCTTTCACTTCTTCAATCGGTAGTGCGGGGGCGCGAAAAGGGTGGCGGCCAACGCCGAACGCGCCCTCGCGGAAGAAAATTGTCGCTCCGTATTCGCCGTGCTTGATCACGAGTGCCTGCGGTCCCAGAGCCAGCACCTTCTGTGCGGCTCTGGGCAAGCTAGTCTCCCCGCCCAACGCTTTGGCCTCGGTATCGTTGATCAGCAGCACGTCGACAAGTTTCAGGGTTTCCGTCAATTCCTTGCGGGTGCGGTTGATCCAGTAATTCATGGTATCGCCCCCGGTCAGGCGTACTCCCTTGATATCTCGCCGCACCGCCGCCTGCAAATCAGGATGAATGTTGGCGAGGAATAGAAACCGTGAATCCTGATATTCCGCCGGGATGCGCGGCCGGAACTGCTCGAAGACATTGAGCTCTGTGAAGTCCGTCTTGGCTTCATTCAGGTTGTCGTGATATTGCCCGCCCCAGCGAAACGTCTTACCTTTGGCATGTTCGATGCCGCGCGTATCCACGCCCCTCTTCTTCAAAACATTTTCGTACTCTGGGGTGAAATCCTCGCCGACCACGGCCACGACCCGCACCGAGGTGAAATAGCTTGCTGCGAGCGCAAAATATGTCGCTGCACCACCCAGGACGTCCTCTACTTTGCCCGAGGGGCTGGCGATGGTGTCGAACGCAACCGAACCCACCACGACTATGCTCATGCTTTTTTGGCTTTCGAATCTCTATCGATATATTTACTCAGAATGAGTTTTAGCATCTGGCGTGTGGCTGCAGGAATCTTGCTGCGGTCGGTAAGAATCGCGTGCGCCAGCGACGAACCACACTTGCACGAGCGTCCCTGCGGCATGGCAGCTATGGTTTCGCGCACGACCCAGGTTGCGTTCTCCGCATTTTTCAGCAATACGGCCACGATCTGGTCCACCGTCACCGAATCGTGGTGCGGATGCCAGCAGTCATAGTCGGTCACCATCGCAACCGTCACATAGCAAATTTCCGCTTCCCGCGCCAGCTTGGCTTCCTGCAGGTTGGTCATGCCGATGACGTCCATCCCCCAACTGCGATAGAGGTTGGATTCGGCCTTGGTGGAAAATTGCGGGCCCTCCATGCACAGGTAGGTTCCGCCGCGCTTGCCGGTCACGCCCGCTTTTTTGCAGGCCCCCTCCACCACGCGGGCCAGGTCGGAACAGATTGGATCCGCGAAGGCGATGTGGGCCACGATGCCGTTTCCGAAAAACGTGTCCACGCGGTGCCGGGTGCGGTCGAAGAACTGGTCGGGGATGACGAACTCCAGCGGCTTATGTTCTTCCTTTAACGATCCCACCGCAGAGATGGAAACGATCCGCTCCACGCCCAGCTGCTTGAAGCCGTAAATGTTGGCGCGAAAATTCAGTTCGGTGGGCAGAATGCGGTGACCCCGTCCGTGCCGGGCCAGGAACGCAACTTTGCGACCTTCGAGCGTGCCCAAGACATAGGCATCGGAAGGCTTGCCGAATGGCGTCTTCAGGCGTACTTCTTTCACTTTGGTCAGGCCGGGCATGGAGTACAGCCCGCTGCCGCCTACGATCCCAATTTCTGCTTGCGACAAAGACCCTCTCAGGAATTCGATGATTGCGCGACAAAAGGGTGATTATACAGAAGGAAATGCAGTCGAAGGCATGGACGGCTCGCGCGGGTCAAGTAGCCCTGTCACGGCATCAACAACCTTAACGGCGCCCGGAGAAAAATGAGAAAGACAACCGTTCGTGTTCACGTCGTCGGTCTCGTACTTTCTCTCGTTGGCACTCTCTGGTTCTACAGGGCTACTGTCTTGGTAGGCTACGCGGCTGGTTATGGCATCGTGCAAGCCGACCGTAATCATCACCTCTTCATGCTAGCCACGTTGACCTGTGTGTTCATTTTCGTCGCCTTCGCTATCAGTTTCGGCGTGAAGGCGAGACGGTCACGCAAGCAATAGCCGCTGGTTGGTCAAGTATATTATTGCCCGTTATTGTATGTACAATGTCGACATGTCCATGAAAACAAAGCGGCGGACGAAACTACGGAATCTGGGCGCTTGCGCGGCCCAGAGCCGCCCGCCGATGAGCCGAAACGTCCGGTAAACCCTACCCGAGGACTCGTTTCGCCACCCACTCGCCCGCTTCTTCGGTTCCGAAGTTCCCGCCGATGTCTTGTGTTGTTTTCTTTTGCTTCACGGCTTCCAGCACAGCAGCTTCGATCCTGGTCGCTTCTTCTGCTAATCCCACGTGTCTTAGCATCATCGCGGCAGTCAGGATCGCGCCGAATGGGTTGGCTACGTTTTTCCCTGCGAGGGGGGGCGCGGAGCCGTGTACCGGCTCGAACATCGACGTCTTCCCTGGGTGGATGTTTCCGCTGGCGGCCATGCCCAGCCCACCCTGCAGGCCGGCGGCAAGGTCGGTAATGATGTCACCGAACATGTTGTTGGTCACGATTACGTCGAAGGGCCGCGGGTCGCGGACCATCTGGGTACAAAGCGCGTCCACGTAGAGGTGCTGGGCGGTGATCTGCGGATACTCTTTACTTACCTCCTTGAATACGCGCTGCCACAGGCCTCCGGCGTGAGTCATGGCGTTCGACTTGTCGCACATGAGAACGCGCTGGCGCGGGCTCCCGTCCTGCTTCTTGTGGCGTTCGCAATATTCGAAGGCGTAGCGGACCACGCGCTCTACACCCGTTCTCGTGTTGATGTCTTCCTGGACTGCGATCTCATCCGGCGTGCCCTGTTTGAAGACGCCCCCGGCATCGACGTACGCGCCTTCGGTGTTTTCGCGGACCACGACAAAGTCAATGTCCCTGGGCTCGATTGCTTTCAGCGGACATAGACTCGCGTCCAGCAGCTGGACCGGGCGCACGTTGGCGTACAAGTCCATCTTGAAGCGCATGCCCAGGAGGATTTCCTTAGCATGGATATTTGAAGGCACGCGCGGATCGCCGAGCGCGCCCAACAGGATAGCGTCAAAGTCGCGGGCCAGCATGGCGAAGCCGTTGGGGGGGGCGGTGACGCCGTCGGCCAGGTAACGTGCCGCGCCCCAGTCGAACTGGGTTGTCTCGACCGCGGCACGCGAGGCTTGGACCACCTTTACGGCCTCGGAGATGACCTCGGGGCCGATGCCGTCTCCGGGGATGATGGCGATGCGTTTTTTTTGGGTCACGACGTTGGAAGATTATCAACTCGGTTGGGCGTTGTCATTCTCCTTGCGGGTTGGTCGGAGATTTAGGCGGGAAGCTTTTGACCGCTAAGGGCGCGAAGGACGCGAAGAAAATCTCCGTTATAATCAAAGGTAGAGAGCATGAGCTTGATGACACAACATGACAGCCTGGGTGTGCCGGGAACAAGGCCACTCCATGGTGAATCACGGGCTGATTTTGGCGACGTGCGTGCGGAATTCCAGGCGTTGATTTCGGGGTGTGGGGTCTACGATCTCTGCTCCCGGGCAAAGATTTCGCTCCGTGGCGGCGACCGAGTGCGCTGGCTGAACGGCATGGTCACGAATAACGTTCGTGACCTGGCGCATGGGCATGGCGTGTATGCTTTTGCGCTCAATCCGCAGGGACATATTCTGGGCGATTTGTACGCTTACAACCGGGGCGAGTCGTTGCTGGTTGATACTGATCAATCGCAGGTCGAGAAAATCCTGGCTGTTTTTGAGAAGTACATCATCATGGATGACGTCGAGGTGGCGGACATCAGTAACAAGCTGACCGCAATTGGAATCGCCGGACCGGGGGCTCGCGAGGCTCTGCGTGTGTCCGGGTTTGAAGTCCCGGAACTCGAGCCTTTGCGGTTTGTCGACCTTACCCGGCAGCAAACCAGTCTGACTGTGGTCCGCGGCGACAAGGCGGGCGTGGAATCTTTTGAACTGTGGCTGGCTCACGAGCATGTTGGCAGCGTTTACAAAGGGCTAGTGAGCGCCGGGGCAAGGCCCGTGGGAACTGCGGCCGTCGAGCTGTTGCGGATCGCTGCTGGAATTCCGCGCTATGGCGCCGACATCCGGGAACGTGACTTGCCACAGGAGACTGAGCAGGAACGCGCCTTGAATTTCGTCAAAGGTTGTTACGTGGGTCAGGAGATCGTGGAGCGGATTCGTTCACGCGGCCAGGTGCGACGCAAATTTACCGGGTTTGACGTTCCTGGAGTATTGCCTGCGCCGGGGAGCAAAGTTCAAGTGGACGGCAAGGACGTGGGCGAAATAACCAGCGCCGCTTCCCTGCCGTGGGCGAGCGGTGATCGTGGTGTGGCGCTAGGCTACATCCGCCGCGAAGTGGCGACCCCCGGTAAACTGCTCGATGCTGGTGGCATCGAAGCCAGGGTTGCGCATCTGCCGTTTACCCAAGGACCGAAATAAGCGAAGCAAAGCAATCGAAGGAAAGGGATATGTCTGAAAAAAAGCAAGACCATTTTACCGTGACCGACCGGCGGCTGTTCACGTCTGAGGGTGAACTGCGCCAGGAAGTCAGCGAAGAAGAGATTGCAACCTCCAAACCCGCTGCGACGGCGGCACCGTTACCGGAAGCGGTTTCCGCCGCGCAACCGGCGAGTACGCTCGACCCTTCTGCGCCGCCGACTCCGACTCCGGCTGAGCAAAAGGAACAGGCCGACGCTTACCGTAAATCGTCAAAAGAGCTGGATGCCCGGGTCGAGCTCAGTGGCCGCTCTGCCAAGGAAATGGAGATGACCTTTGAGCGCTTCATGGCCTCGCTGTACATGACTGCCATGCTGCAGCTGGGGCTGATGCAGGAAGAGCGGGGCCAGCCACGGATTGATCTGCTGGGCGCGCGGCAGACCATCGACACGCTCAGCCTGCTTTCGGAAAAGACCAAGGGCAATCTCACACTGGCGGAAGAAAACTTTTTGCAGAACTGCCTCTATGAGCTGCGCATGGCCTACGTGGAAGTGACCAACGCACTGGCACGGCCGCCGCAAGCGACAGGCACAAATCCCTCGATACGATGAAAGCCATACTGACGGTGCTGGGCAGCGGTACGTCCATGGGCGTGCCGACCATTGGTTGCGACTGCCCGGTTTGCCGCTCCTCCGATCCGCGCGACCGGCGCACTCGGCCGTCTGTACTGATCGAATATGAGGGAAGGGCTGTGCTCATCGACACTACTCCCGACTTCCGCCAGCAGGCGATCCGGGAGAATATTCGAAGTCTGGACGCGGTGCTCTACACCCACTCTCACGCCGATCATATTCTTGGAATTGACGATCTGCGGCCGTTGAGCTTTCGTCATAAGCCGGGCCGGCTGCCGCTCTATGCGCATCCCGAGGTGGTGGCTTTCATCGGCAACATGTTCCGCTACATTTTTGACGCGGACTATAAATTCGGAGGGCTGGCTCAGGTCGAACTTAAACCTCTCGACCGACCGCTCGAATTATTTGGTGCGCGGTTTGAGCCGGTCACCGTGATTCACGGAGAGACCGAGATATTCGGCTTTCGCTTTGGGTCAGCGGCTTATCTGACCGATCACAGCCTAGTGCCGGAAGTGTCTTTTCAACAATTGCAGAATCTTGACATCCTGTTTCTGGACGCGTTGCGGCACAAGCCGCATCCGACCCACTCGACAGTAGAGAACTCGCTGCGCATTGTCGAGCGGGTAAAGCCGCGGCGGGCCTTTTTTACCCATATTTGTCACGACCTGGGACACGAGGCTACGAATGCGGTGCTGCCCGCGAATGTCCGGTTGTCCTATGACGGAATGAAGCTGGAATTTGAGATTTAGAGAGGAAAAGAGAGGAAAGAAGTGCTTGGTCGAAAGTTCGCCAAGAAAATCCGCTAAGGTCGCAAAGCAGTTCTTTGCGCCCTCGGCGATGTCTTCGCGTCCTTTGCGGTTAAGGGTTCTTGAGATGCAAGTCTTTCGCAAACTCGAAGACGTTCCCGCGGACTTCGGGCTGACGCTGGTCAGCATCGGCAATTTTGACGGGGTACACCGCGCCCACAGTTACGTGTTGCGCGAGATCGTGACGCGGGCGCAGCAACAGGGGGCCAAGGCGATGGCGGTGACGTTCGAGCCCCATCCGGTTCGCATCCTGCGACCTGATTCTGGACTCAAACTGATCACGCCCACGCCGGAAAAACTGCGTCTACTGCAGGCGAGCGGCCTGGATGCGGTGCTGCTTCTGCCCTTCGGGCGCGATCTTTCGTTGATGACACCGCGCCAGTTTGCCGAGGAAATTCTGCGAAAACGGCTTCATGCGCGAGAGGTGCATGAGGGCTTTAACTTCCATTTCGGACACAAGGCCGAGGGAAATGTGCACCTGCTGGCCGAACTGGGCCACGAGCTAGGATTCGAGGTCAAGGTCTATCCGGAGATGAAATTACGCGGGGACCCTGTCTCCAGCAGCCAGGTGCGCAAGCTTTTGAGCGAAGGCCGGATCAGCCGGGCGCGGCATCTGCTGGGGCATCCCTTCAGCATGCTCTCGACGCCGGGGCGAGGGCGGGGGTATGGATCGAAATATACGGTGCCAACCATCAACCTGAGCCGCTACGAAGAATTCGTGCCCAAGGACGGGGTTTACATCACCCGTACTCGGGTGACCGAGGAGTGTTTCGATTCGGTGACGAACCTGGGCGGTCGGCCAACCTTTGGAGCGGAATCGTTCGCCGTCGAAACCCATTTGCTAAACTTCCATCCCATTGAACTGGGGCCGGAAACCGAAGTTGAGATTCATTTTCTGCAACGGTTGCGGGATGAAATCAAGTTTCCATCGGTTGCTGCGCTGCGCGAACAAATTGCGCGCGATGTGAAAAAGGCTCGGAGATATTTCCATTTGTTGAACGCTGTCGCAACCGTTTCTCCTGCCAGCTAAAGCCAAGATAACCCCGGAGGGAACAGAGGTTTCAACATCTAACCCCGGCTTGGGTTTTTGATTGCCAATCCGGCTTTGGCGATCGACAATCCCTGCGAATGGTTACCAGCGTTTCGTCCACGTTGTCTCAGATCACTTCGGCGCAACGCCGAACTCTTGTTGCCGCCGCCCTGGGCTGGATGCTCGATGCTTTTGACACCATGCTCTATGCCCTGGTCCTGGCCCATGTCATGCGCGATCTGGGTATGAGTAAGGGCACTGCCGGACTGCTGAACAGCCTGACCTTGCTGGCCTCCGGGATTGGCGGTGTGGCGTTCGGATTTATCGCCGACCGCGTTGGGCGGAAACGCGCCCTGATGCTGAGTATTCTCACGTACTCGGTTTGTTCGTTTGCTTCTGGTCTGTCAACGTCCGTCCTGATGCTGGCCATCTTCCGTTTCATCCTCGGGCTGGGGATGGGCGGAGAGTGGAATACCGGGGCAACGTTGGTGGCTGAAACCTGGCCGACTGAGTTGCGAGCCAAGGCTATCTCGATCGTGCAGAGTTCGTGGGCGATTGGCTATGCCCTGGCCGCACTGGTGACCGGCGTTGTGCTGCACTATGCCGATTGGCGGATGGCGTTCTTCGTCGGAATTCTGCCTGCGATGGTGGTCTTGTGGATTCGACGGCGTGTGCCGGAGTCGGAGATGTGGCGGGAGCGGCATCAGGCGGGAGAAGGTCTTGCGGGTGGAAACCGAAGGAGAGACGTAACAAGCTACGTCACTACGCGAGATGAGAGGGAGGCGGAAGCTGGATTCGTTCGGATCTTTCGGCCGCCCTTCGTGAAGCATACTTTCGCATTGTTGTTGATGAACTTCTTCGGGATGTTTGCCTGGTGGGGACTCTTCACATGGATTCCACCCTATCTCTCGTTACCGGTGGAGCAGGGCGGGCGCGGCTTCGGCGTGATGGGAACCACCACTTTGCTGGTGGTGCTGAATCTGGCCGGGATGTTTCCCGGATATGCCAGCTTCGGCTGGGTGGCCGACTATCTTGGGCGCCGCAAGTCTTTTATCATATATACCTTGACGGCAGCACTTCTGGTACCGCTTTATGCCATGGCGAGAGCGCCGTGGATCTTGATGGTAGCCGGAACGCTCCTGGCATTTTTCGGCACGGGATTTTTCTCCGGCTCAGGGATTATCGGCAGCGAGATCTTTCCCACCGCGGTACGGGCCCGCGCCTTGGGCTTCACCTACAACGGGGCGCGCACCATGAGCTCGGTCGCGCCCTTTGTAATTGGGCGCGTGGCACAGACGAAGGGTCTGAGTTGGGCTTTCTATTTGTGCGGCGCGTCGTTTCTGCTGGCGTGCGCGGTAGCGACGCAATTGCCCGAGACCAAGGGGAAGCAGCTGGAGTAGTGGTCGGCGGTCAGTCGTCACCCGCCGCGCTGGCCATTACACGGAGCTTTGTCTCTCTGCCATTCTGATATCGCAGACGAGCGCGAGGGGAGCCGGCTGCCGCGACTAGGGCCACGCCAGGCATGCTTACGGGCGGTCGCCTGGAGGTGGGGTCCAATTCCGAATCGCCCGGCACGCGGCCTTTCGATCCACCCGCGGCGGTCGCCGGAATCGCTTGCAGGAAGGAACGAATCCAGCGTTGCACGCTGTGGTCTTTCACAATTTCGCGCAACAAGCGCATACGGCAGCGCTTTTCTTCCACCGGCATATGGGCGGCGTCGTGCAGCGCCTGGGCCACTTCGGCAAAATCGTTAGGGTTGACCAGGATGGCGCCAGAGCGCAACTCCGGGCCCGCGCCCGCGAACTCGCTGACGATCAGGACGCCACGCTCATCGATCTGAGCGGCGCAGAATTCTTTGGCAACCAGATTCATTCCATCCTTCAGCGGAGTGACCAGGCCGATATCGGCGGCCCGGTAGTAAGCCAGCAGTTCCTCACGGCCGAGGTTCCGGTGGATGTAGTGAACCGGCACCCATCCTGGCTCGGTGAATTCGCCATTAACCTGGCTGACCAACAGCTCTACTTCCCGGCGCAAATGTTTGTAGTTGGGGATCTCCTCACGGCTGGGGACAACCACCTGCACCAGGGTGATGTGGCCGCGTAACTCCGGGAAACGGCGGAGCAGGAGCCGAAACGACTTGAGCCGCTCCGGAATCCCCTTGGTGTAATCCAGGCGATCCACTCCCAGGACCAACACGTCTCCTGAGAGGCGTCGTCGAATCTCGGCGGAATGGGCCTCGATCTCCGGACGCGCGGCCTGTTGAGCAAATTCTTCAAAGTCGACACCAATTGGAAAGGTGCCGACTACAGTACGTCTTGCCTCCAAACGAACCTGTAGATGAGGGCTGCCGTATTCAATCACGGCTTCTGGCAACAAGCGCTCTAGGCAGCTGGTGAAATTTCCGCGGTCGTGGTCACTTTGGAATCCGATCACGTCGAACTCCAGCAATGACTTCAGGATTGGGTATTTCCAGGGAAGTTTTTCAAAGACGTCAGGTCCGGGAAAAGGAATGTGCAGGAAGAATCCCATCGGGGCGCGCACTCCGGCTTGCCTCATGGCATCGGCGGTGAGCATGAGGTGATAGTCATGGACCCAGACGAAATCATCCTCGGTCGCGGTTTCGGCGGTCACCTTTCCGAACTTGCGGTTCACCCGCTGATACATTTCCCAATACTCGGGATCGAAATTGCAACGCGAGGGCATGTCGTGGAACAGAGGCCAGATGATTTCGTTGGCAAACCCGGAGTAGAACTTCGCGATCTCTTCTTCGGTAAGAGCGACCGAGCGAAGCGCGTAGGAGCGATTCCGTGAAGCTTTGATCAGCAACGGGTCAACGTGCTGATTGGGGGTTCCGCCGGCCCAGCCGATCCAGACGCCGGGCCGATCACGCCAACCCGCCTCGAGAGCGGTGGCCAGCCCTCCAGAGCTCCGTTCCACGCGGGCCCCGCCGGCATGTTTGCGGATGAGAATTGGCAAGCGGTTCGAGACATTGATCACGCGCCCCTTGATGTCTGTGGTCTTGATATCCGTCATAGTTGCCCTCCGGTAGCACGTAGCCACTCCTCTAAAAACCGGAGAAGCTCGTGAGGCGGTTGCAGCCAGACATCGGCGGTCGTGGGACGGGACTGAGGACGGACCAACGCCGTCAGCCCGTTCCCCTTGAGGGCGCGGAACGCATCTTCGTCGGTCTGGTCGTCACCCAGGTAGGCGACGGCAGCGCCCGGCCCAGCTTCCTTTAGGATGACGCGAACGGCGTCACCTTTGCCTGGACCGGCGACACGAATTTCCAGACCAGCGTCAAATTCGAGCACCCTTAGCGGAGCCCGGTCGAGCAGAGGCTTCCAAAGCCGCGGAACCTCCTTGGCTACTTTCTCCGCCTTCACTGGATCCAGACCTCGCCAGTGCACCGCGACTCCGCCCGGTTTAATTTCTGTCTGACTCTCGAGTCCGGCGTCACGCAGCAAAGCGGCGGCTGCCAGCAAATGATCCTGATGAGACGGCACCGGACTGACTTCGTAGCGCCCGTCCGCCATCAGCCGCTCCAGACCATGGCTTCCCCAGACTTCCGGCTGCGGAGAGATCCCGCTGAGCAGAAGCAATTCCCGCACTGGGCGCCCACTGATGAGCACGACTCGGGTCCCCTGGGCCATGATGCGCACGATCAAAGGCGGTACTTGGGGATAGGGCAAGGCCAGAGTGCGATCCACAACAAACGGCGCCAGCGTGCCATCGTAATCGAGCAAGAGGACACGGGCCGGAGCGGAACGCAACCGCTCCAGAAAGGGACCGTAAGTGAGGTGACGTTCGAGTACCTTCATGCCGGCTTTTAACCTCAGCAAGCGACAGCGAAGAGAGCTGGACCCGACGCGAAATGGCGGAAAGAGCTGTTAACGAAACAACAGATTGTCAGATCGCGGAATTCGCGATGCCGGTGGCAAGGCCCGCAGGTAGCACGCCATCGGCGTCTTTACCGGTTGAATGTTTCCCGCGGAACCTGATGTGGCACCACCCCTAACAAATTCGCGGCCACCAGCTGGTTTAAAAGCTTAACTAGCAGTCTAACACGGAAGTTTCACACTAGCAGCCCGGAAATGTATGAAATTGGAAGCTTTACTTATGTCCAACGGAACCAGCGCAGGGCCAGTAGGAACGAAATTCCACCCCATAGAACCAGAATCAGCAGGCGTCCGGACTGGGCTGCCAGGGAGGCGCCCTGCAAGATGGTGGCACGCAGGGCGTCGTTCAGGGCGGTCAGCGGCAGCACCTTGATGAAGGGCTGCACCATGGCCGGAAAACGCTCGGCGGAGAAGAAGACACCGGAGAAAATCCACATGGGCATCATCACGATGTTCATCAGGCCGCTAACGCTTTCAATTTTCTGCGCCCGACTGGCGGTGAGCAGTCCGAGACCTCCGAAGGCTACGGCGCCGATCGTGGCCAGCAGGAGAATCGTGAACAACGAGCCTAGAACGCGCATGTGAAAGACCACAACACCGAGGCTGAGCAAGAGCACGATTTCAATCACCATCAGCACCAGTCGGCTGCTGGTGAGAGCTAACAGAAAATCGCTGCGCCGCATGGGCGTAGCGACAAAGCGCTTGAGCAACTTGCGCTGGCGCATATCCACCAGGGCAAAGCCAATGCCCCACATGCCGGAATTCATCAGGTTCATGCCCAGCAGGCCGGGAATCAGGAAATCGATGTAACGCGAGCCTGGCTCGCTAGATATAGCGGCGGACGTGGGCACTGGATCCCTGCGCCCAGCTCCAGTTTGCAGGGCGTCGTTCACCAAACCGCGGGCAAGCACACTCTCGGGGCGGGCGGGATCGTAGCGGTACTGAAAGGCTTGCTTGCCATCAGGGGCGATTACCAAATCGTACTTGCCCAGGCGGAATCCTTGTTGCGCCTGTTGCTCATCGACTATGTGAGCGCGAATGGAGGAACTGCGCGGAGAGCGCTCGAGCAAGGAAAATGCATCCTGAGCGCCGGGACCAGCAACGATCGCAACTGGCGTGACCTCAGCGGGCTTGTTGCGGAAGGCTATGCCCAGACCCAGAGCTAGGATGATAGGAAATCCAAAGACCCAGAAGATGACTTCGGGTTCGCGCTTGAGCTCCAGCAGGCGGGCGGTGAGCAAATGGGTGTAGCCGGACCAGCGCCGGTTGCGGGGAGGCGCCGAGCTTGATGGAGTCTGTTGCGCGCCTGTCACTGATCGGTCTCCTGGCTCATTTCAACCCGGTTCACTTCAACCTGGTTCATTTCAAACCATTCAAAACTGTCGAGCTTCGCTCGACCAATGCGGGTGCAGCACCCGCCCCTACGTGGGCATCGCTCGGCGGCTGGGCCGTGGATCGGTGCAAGTTCCAT
>Ga0070697_100000086_pt1 | contig 76908 bp, 64 predicted proteins | sample KBSK1501metaG_FD_65475 | JGI IMG/M metagenome (GOLD analysis project Ga0070697, IMG submission 65475) | Corn, switchgrass and miscanthus rhizosphere microbial communities from Kellogg Biological Station, Michigan, USA - KBS K1-50-1 metaG | ecosystem: Host-associated > Plants > Roots >... | reverse complement strand
TCAAACTCCTCAAGTGCGACCACGCGATCCACTCTTAGTTTGCGGCCAATGTAAGCCGTGAGGTCGATCATTAGCGCCGGACCGGCATCGTTTGGCACTGCAATCAGATCGTCCAGACTTTCGCGTGGCCAGTCTTCCTCAAGCATTTTTTCCTTGGTGACCAGAATGACATTGCAACCGAGGCGTTTGCATTCGCGAATAAAGTCGCCACCTTTGAAGTAGGTGGCGAGGCAGACGATGTTAAGTGGGCGCGCTGCGGATTCGGGCATGGTCTTTAGTTGCTAGTGAATGAGCTAATATAAACCTTTTACGGAAGGCGGGTCACCTGATAAGGTAAGCGCCGTCTCTCGTAGCGCAAACTGTTAGTTTGCGTCCAAGCTGACAACCACACATTCAACAGGAACGTTGATGCGCAAACTAACAGTTTGCGTTACAAAAACCATGATTTTTCGCGGACCCTTCCCCCAAGTCTATATCCCCGAAATGTCGGTAACGACTTTCGTGCTCCAACGCGCGACAGAGCGTGGCGATAAACCAGCGCTGATCGACGGACCAAGCGGGCGCACTATCAAGTATTCAGAACTCGCCGATCATATTTCACGTGTGGCCGCCAGTCTCTGGAAACGCGGTTTCAAAAAAGGCGAGGTGTTTGGAATTCTCAGTCCTAATCTTCCCGAGTACGCAATCGCTTTCCATGCTGTAGCTTCACTTGGTGGTATCAGTAGTCCGGTCAACCCACTTTACACCGAACAGGAAATCGCCCATCAGCTGAAGGATGCCGGCGCACGCTTCCTGGTTACCGTGCCGCTTTTTCTGGAGAAAGCTAAGGCCGCCGCGCTCGAAGCTAACATCGAAGAACTATTTATCTTTGACGAACCTGGAGACGAAGTGGACGGCGCCACGCCCTTCTCTTCTCTGTTAGAGAGCGACGGATACCATCCCGAAGTTTCGATAAATCCGCGCGAGGACCTGGTAGCGCTTCCTTATTCAAGCGGCACCACCGGACTTGCGAAGGGTGTGATGCTCACTCATTACAATCTGGTCGCCAACATGTGCCAGATGGACGGTCTTGACTACTTCACTGAGAACGACACTCTGATCTGCGTGTTGCCGCTCTTTCATATTTACGGGCTGGTAGTCGTTTTGAATATGGGTCTGTCCCAGGGCTCTACCATCGTCACCGTGCCGCGCTTTGAACTCGAGCCCTTTCTGAAGTTAGTCCAGGACCACGGCGTGACCATGGCGCATCTGGTGCCGCCGATCGTACTGCTGCTTAGCAAGAGCCCGGTTGTCGATGGTTATGACTTGTCGAAGCTGCAAACAATATTCTGCGGCGCGGCGCCACTCGATGAACACCTGACGCGCGCCTGCATGCAACGCCTCGACTGTGATGTGCGTCAGGGTTACGGCATGACAGAAACCAGTCCCGTGACGCATTCGTCGCCGGCCGATCCCTCCCAGGTGAGATATGGTTCGGTGGGTGTGCCTGCTCCCAACACTGAATGCAAGATCGTGAATCTGGAAACGGGAGAACCTCTTGGACACAGCCGGGAAGGCGAGGTGTGCGTCCGTGGTCCGCAAGTGATGAAGGGTTATCTGAATCGCCCCGAGGCCACGGCCGCGACGATAGACTCCGAGGGCTGGCTGCACACGGGCGACATCGGTTACGCAGACGACGCCGGACACTTCTTCATCGTCGATCGTGCTAAGGAACTAATTAAGTACAAAGGCTTTCAGGTGCCGCCGGCGGAACTCGAAGCCCTGTTGTTAACCCATCCGCGCGTCGCCGATGCGGCTGTTATTCCCTGTCGGGACGATGAGGCGGGAGAAATACCAAAGGCTTTCGTAGTAATAAAGGGCGAGGCTTCTGCAGAAGAGCTGATGGATTTCGTCGCTGAGCGCGTGGCTCCGCACAAGAAGGTACGACTACTGGAGTTCATCGATAAAATTCCGAAGTCGCCATCCGGGAAAATATTGCGGCGAGTGTTAGTCCAGCAGGAGCGAGAAAGGAAGAACGACTAGATGTCCCCAGAAACTGTTGCGCACGCAGTCAAAGCTTACTTTGCGGCCATACGCGCGATGAATGAACAAGCCTGGATCGATACCTTCGCCGAAGACGCCGTTTCCTACGATCCGGTGGGCGCGCCGGCAATAGTCGGTCATGAGAGACTAAGGGAATTTTTTCAAACGATTACCTCGGCCTTCAAAGAGGTGGGCCTGACGGAGGAGGACGTATTCATTGCCGGAAATGGCGCCGCGGTGAAATGGTCTGGACGCGGGATCAGCCAGCGCGGGCGCAAGGCGCACTTTGAAGGCATCGATGTTTTTGAAGTGAACGAAGCAGGAAAAATACAGACGCTGCGTGGTTACTGGAACCCGGCTGAGATGATGGCGCAGCTGTAGCCTTGAAATTATGTGACTCTGCGGCGAGAATCTACACAAGCTGTCCCGACCGACCGGTCCCGATGAATCTCATGAACCGCGAAAAGTTTTAAAGGAGTATTGCGTCATGCGTTCATTCCATTGCAAACGACAATCCCTCGTCCTCTTGTTCACCCTGGCAACTTGCATCTCGGCGTCAGGGCAAGCCGCACCGGCGACTCCCCAGTGGGAAACGCTGCGACCGGAAGGCGAAGAGTTCACCGTTCTCATGCCCAAGGGTTCAACGTTTGAAACCAGCAAAGAGCCGTATCACAAGATGGAGTTGAGTACGCGCACCTATCTTTACAACAGCAAGCCCGGGCCGGTGTTCGCGGTAGTTTCATTGAGCGGAATCAAATCGAACCTGGCGTTGTACACGGAGATGCAACGCATCAACTCTTATGTCGATGCCTTCAAGACCTTTTTTGCGCCGAAGATTCGCAAAGACATGGTTGCGAAACTCACGCTGGTCGGAGAGAAAACTCTGCAGGGAAATGCTGGCCGCGAGTACCGCATGACAATTGGCGACCTCGCGGGGACAGCCCAGGTGTTTGCTACGCGCAAGCGCTTCTATTCGATAGTCTACTTAAACACCAAAAAGGACGACGCGATCCAGGAGGAATTTTTGAGTTCCTTTGTGTTGCCGGAGAAGGGCGAGACGGTTGCCGCAGCTCCGTCAGTATCGTCTGAAGGCACTGTCAACCCTGCTCCAGCGGACACCGCGCCTGCGAAGCCGAACACCAACGAGGAACCGAAACCAGACGATCCGCAGCGTCATCCGACTGAACCCGGCAAGCGTGCACCGATCTCGGCAGGAGTCCTGAACGGCAAAGCCATCAGTCTGCCCAAGCCGGACTATCCTCCTGACGCCAGAGCCGCTGGTGCTGAAGGTGTCGTAGTCATTCAGGTGACTATCGACGAGCAGGGGAACGTTGCCGAGGCTCGCGCAATCTCGGGACCGAAGCAGCTTCAGGACGTGTCAGTCAACGCCGCACTTCAGGCAAAGTTCTCGCCGACTTTGCTTTCGGGAGAACCGGTGAGAGTGACCGGAGTAATCGTTTACAACTTTGGTCGTCCGCAGAGTTGACTGAAAACGCTGGTCAGTCCGCAAACCCTAAGATTGAGCTTAGGACCCTGCGGCTCCGGTTCTGATAGGTTTCCGTTTTATGAAAAGGGCCCTGAAGCGACTCGACTCAGTCCATCAAAAAATGATCAGCGCCATCTCGCCGCTCGATCCAAACATCTATGCGCAACGCCCTGCTGAAGGCGAATGGAGTGTCGCGGAGATAGTCCAGCATCTCTGTCTTGTCGAAGGACGCGTAACCAAAGAACTCGAAGCGGCGATCGCACGTGAGCCGCAACGAGTCGGATTTTTCCGCAGCCTGATCCCACCTTACATTGTTTCCCTGCGGCTTATCCGAGTGAAGGCCCCGAAAGCAATGAATCCGCTGGACGCTCCCGACCGGGAGCTCGCCATTGAGAATTTTGACCGCGCCAGAAGCAATCTAAAGACGCTCTGCGCTGCTCATAGCGAAGAGCGTTTTCGCAATATTGTCTTCACGCATCCGTTCCTCGGCGATATCGACGGCGTGGCTACAATCTCGTTCATCGGTTATCACGAGCTACGTCATTACAAGCAGATACGTGAAGTGCTGGGAAAGCTGAAGAGTTAAATCCGCAGATTACGCAGATTTCACAGATTCGGAAGAGTGGTTCGGCAGAAGGGTTTGATCATCACTGCTGGTTAATCTTTGAAATCTGCGTAATCTGCGGATGACAAGCTTGACGCTTTCGAAGCGGCAGTCTATTTTCGCTCGCATTCATCGGTGATAAATTCTTAACGCGGAGAGAGACCAAAACATGGCGACGACGGTAGCTGCTTCCAGTCCAGCCTGGACTATTCCTAATTATCTCGAAGTTCGCGAGGGCCACCTTGCTATTAACGGCGCCAACGCGCTGGAACTGGTTCGCAATTACGATTCGCCTCTTTTTGTCTTTTCCGGACCACGCATCAAGTCGAATATCAACCGGCTCAAGGCGGCAGCCCAGTCCGTCGAACACCCCATTCGATTTTTCTACGCCTCGAAAGCAAATTCGAATATGGCTGTGCTCAAGCTGGTACTCGAGTCGGGTATTGATCTCGAAGTTAACAGCGGCGGCGAACTATATAAGGCGTTGCGAGTTGGGTTCCGGCCTGACCAGATTATTTTCAACGGCACCAGCAAGAGCGACGGCGAATTGGATGACGCAGTCCGCGCCGGAATCCACGCCATCAACGTCGACTCAATCTATGAAATCGGTTTGGTTGAAGAAGCGGTCAAACGAGTGGCGGCAGCCAGTGGTCTGTCACCTAAACCTGCGCGCATCGCCTTGCGACTGGTTCCTGAGATTGGGACGCGCTCGCATCTGGGTTTGCAAACTGCCTTGTTGACTTCGAAGTTTGGCATTTCATCATCGGAAGTGTTGGAAGCTTTTCGGCGAAGTTTGAAGAGCCCGCACCTCATACATGTCTGCGGCATTCATATTCACGTTGGCTCGCAAACGCCTGATGTCGAACCTTTCGCTGAAGCGTTTCGCAGCATGTGGGAACATCTCGTCGCGATTCATCGGGAGACGGGCCACACGCTCGAGCACATCAACCTTGGCGGCGGTATTCCGGTTAACTATTTACGCGATCGGTCGCAAGCTGACCAATTGCCCGAACACGAACGCGACATGCTCGGCGCCGATCTCGAACCGGCTGTAGTGCTTGCGGAAGCGTTGCGCGTGGCTCGCGAGTCGGCTCGCGCCGCGGGCGCGGAACATCTGCTCGACAAAACTACGATCCTGCTTGAGCCGGGACGCAGCGTTATTGCCGACGCCGGCCTGGTGCTGACAACCGTTCTGAACATGAAGCAAAGACCGGAAACGGGAGATGTTTGGCTGCTGACAGATGCCGGCTACAACATCATGCTTTCGATGAACAATTACAAATGGTACTACCACACGATCTCGGCCTCGCGTGCGGGCGAAGCGCATGAAACGAGTTACAAAGTTGCCGGACCGCTCTGCGATTCCGGCGATGTCTATTTCGATATCGAACGCTGCGGTCGTCTACCCGACTACAGAAAATTGCCCGCGGACGTGCAGCCGGGCGAAGTGTTGGCGTTGCTGAATTCAGGTGCGTATTCGCTGGCGCAGATGTTTCATTACAACGGCCGTCCCCTTCCCGCAGCGGTGATGATTGATGGAAACGGAGCAGCAAGTCTCATTCGCCGCCGGGACACCTATGACGATCTCGTGACCAACGACGTATGGTAAAGCAATCTACTGAACCACCGCTGCCTTCATCGCGGCGACACTTTCTCAAGAGCGCGGCGGTAGCCGCCGTCGGCGCGCCACTTATCTTCAGCCCCTACGTTCAACGTCGCTCGTACTCCTGCATAATCATCGGCGCCGGTCTCTCGGGATTGGCCGCGGCCTACGCTTTGAAGAACTGGAACGTAACGGTCCTGGAAGCGCGGCCACGCGTCGGCGGTCGGGTCCATTCTTTTAACTTCAAGGAAAATCCTGAACTGGTGTGCGAGCTCGGTGGCGAGTGGGTGGGCGCCAGCCACGATCGCATGAAGGCGCTCTGCAGTGACTTCAATATCAAGCTGCTGGATCATCGTTTCGAGGCGTCGTTAATGCAGGACGGAGTGGTGAAAAGACCCGGCCAGTGGGATTTCTCGCCCCAGGCAAAGGCTGCTTTTGAAAAGTTTCGGGAGGCTTACAAACATTACACCGAACGAAATCGCGTGCGCCTGGATCAGTACGACTGGTGGACCTGGCTCAAGGAGATCGGTTTCAGCGAAGAAGATCTGTTACTTCGCGACTTGCAGGACAGCACAGATTTTGGCGAAACCATTCGCATGATATCGGCCTACGCTGCAGCCGCCGAGTATTTTGAATCCAGTCCGGCAAACGAAATGGATTTCAAGATGGAGGGCGGCAATTCATGCCTGGTAAACGCAATCGCTTCGCAGCTTGGTAACGGCTCACTCCATACCGGCATGTTGGTCGAGAAGATTACGCAACGGGGCGGGCGCGTCACCGTAACTGCCGGGGGTAGAGACTTCACCGCCGACGCCTGCATTTGCACGGTGCCGGCGCGCGTGCTGACGAAGATTGTTTTTGATCCGCCGCTTCCGGCGGCACACGCTGCCGCAGCTAATAAGCTTCAGTACGCTCGCATCGTCAAGAATCAGATTCTTTTCAAGGAGCGGTTCTGGGGCCCGGAGGACTTCTCGCTCGTCAGCGACGTCACCTCTCACTATTATTTTCACAGCACCAAAAACCAGCCGGGCAAACAGGGGATACTTTGCAGTTATGCGATTGGTGAAAAGGCTGACGTCCTCGCCTCACAAAGCAGCGACCGGCGCAGCGACATCATCACGCGCGATCTTTTACCGCTTAATAGAAAAGCGCCGGAGCTGGCTGTGAATATTCAGTCGATGGCCTGGCAGCGCGATGCTTACACGCAGGGCGCTTACGCTTTTTACCGGCCGGGACAGTGGTTCACGCTACGTCCAGTTTTGCAGCAACCACATGGCAAGGTTCTGTTCGCCGGCGAGCACCTTGCTGAATGGCAGGGCTTTATGGAAGGCGCGGTCGTGACCGGCGAAGCAGCTGCGCAGGCTTTGAAAGGCAGATCAACTCGCCGGCGAGCCGCCTAAACGATCGACTTATCCAACAAAACTCGATGAGCACAAATCATCATGAATTAGTTCGCGGCCTTGGACCGATAGCTGCGATCTCCATTAACGTCGGTAACATCATCGGCACCGGCATCTTTCTCAAGGCGCGGGTGATGACGTGCAACGTGGGTACGCCGCTGCGTGTAATCGTGGTCTGGATTGCCGCCGGATTGCTGGCTCTCGCGGGTGCGCTTACTTACGCCGAGCTGACGACGATGCGTCCACACGCCGGCGCCGAATATGTGATTACGAGAGACGCATACGGGCGGGTCTGGGGATTTCTTAACGGCTGGTCCCAGTTTTTGATCTCACGTACCGCCTCCGCGGCTGCGCTCGCCGTTGGCTTCGCGATCTTCATGAACGACCTCACGCGTGGCAGACTCGATGTCGTTTACTTCAACGTCCACGTACCTTTCTTCGGACTCGAAATTCCCTTTGGTCACATCCAGGTTGTGGCACTGATCACGCTGGCCGTGACTACCTTGATCAACTGCGCCGCTGTGGGCGCGACCGGCCACGTTGCCTCCTTCGTCACTATCCTGAAAGTAATTGTGGTTTTAGGAGTCGGAGTAGCGGCATTCTTCTATCAAGACGGAAGTTGGAGTCACTTGACGATGGCAAACACCGGCGGCGCTTGCGAAGGTGTCGCTGTAACCAGCGGTGGATTTGCGGGTTTTGCCGCGGCGATGCTGGGTGCGCTTTGGGCCTACGACGGTTGGAATAACGTTTCCTATATGGCCGGCGAGGTAAAGAATCCTGAGCGCAACTTGCCTTTGGCTTTGATCGCCAGCATGCTGATCATTATCGCCCTCTACGTAATCGTAAACGTCAGCTACTACTACGTGATGAACCCGACCCAAGTCGCGAGCGTTTCAGCTACGTCATCGGTTGCCGCCGAATCGATCGGACGAGTGCTGGGACCAGTTGCGGTGACCTTAATGGCCGGAGTCATGTTGCTGTCGTCATGGGGCTCGCTGCAGACCTCCATCCTCGGAACGGCGCGAATTCCCTACGCTATGGCCCGCGACGGCGTTTTCTTTCAGAGTCTCGCGCGCGTTTCTAAAAACACGAGAGTGCCGATCATTGCGCTGATGGTGCAGGGTGTCTGGGCCGGGGTGCTTGCAGTGTCGGGAAAGTTTGACCAACTCACCGACCTTGCGATTTTTGCGTTCTGGCTTTTCTACGGGATGGTGACGGCCTCGGTATTCGTGTTTCGTCATCGCGAACCTGAGGCCCAGCGGCACTATCGTACCTGGGGCTATCCGTTGGTTCCGGCGGTGTTTGTCTTGGTAACGATTTATTTGATCGGCTTCACGCTATACAACGCGCCATTTCTTTCGTTCCTCGGTCTGTTAATCATCGTCGCGGGCCTGCCGGTGTATTGGTACTTCACTCGCAAGCGCGTTTAGTTCAGCGCCGCACTATCTCAATCAACGGCGTCGGCAACCGTTCGCTCGTTGCCAGCAACGCTTTGCCATCCAACCGGTAACAAATCGTCTCGCCATGTTTTCGATTTCCGAGATCGACCGTTCGCATGGGCTGTTTCCAAATACTGTCGAAAGGCGCATTCGCGTCCGGCAAAACAAATTCATAGCCCTGGGTGTAATCGGAGAGCGCCGCCCGCTGCCCGTCGGGCGAGATGGCGCCGCCATTGATTAGGCCCTCTGACCGTCCCGATAAATCGACTTCGCCAATACGTGCAAGGGTAACTACTTCTCCCGTTGCTTTCGGCGCGTCAGCGGCGTAGATACCGGCGTTGGAAGACTTCTCTTTGACAACCAGGTAAATACGTCCTGTCCGGGGATGCACCAGCAGTGCTTCAGAGTTATGTTTCCCATCGGGATAACGTAATCGTATGGCTTCGGCCGTTTCGGTTGCGTTGGGCCGCTGCGCTGTGGAGACGGGAATGCCGTTTGGAATGACTGGCTCGGGAATTCGGTAGATAACTATCTCGGAACGGGTGCCCGCGTTGTCGCCAATATCCCCGATGTAAAGATAGTTAGTGTCGGGTTTTGGTCCCGGCCCCGTTGAAAGGTCTTCCCAGTCATAAGAAGTCGCACCGGTAACCCGCCAAACGCCGCGACTGCGCCCCTGGCTGTCGAATGAGTAGATGAGTGGTTCATTGCCTGCGTCGTTATGGGTCCAATAACTCCCAGGCGACGTGCGCGAAGCGACCAGCCCGCTGCTTTCGGTTATTGCCCGATCTTCCAGATCGGCGAGTTTGGTTGGCGGCAAATAGACCTCGTAAGAAGACGGGCTTGCTTGATTTCTCTCTGCGGAATCCGCTTTAGCCTTTTTTGATTGCGACACGCCCTGGCAAGCGGAAGTCGCCAGCAGCACCCAAACAATCAACATCAGAATCATGACATCACTCGGCTTGACCATTTTTCTCTAACTAGTTAAGCCCTCTGCGCCAACGCTTCGCGCGCGACTTCTTTGTCGTCGAAGTGGAAAACTTCGCGACCAAGAATCTGGTAGTCTTCGTGCCCCTTGCCGGCAATCAACACCAAATCATTACTTCGTGCTTCTGCGATCGCCTGGTGAATCGCTTCGCGCCGGTCCGCGATTTTTCGATAAGGCTTGCCGGTCTTCTGAATTCCAATCTCGGCGTCCGCGAGTATTTTTTCCGGATCTTCAGTGCGTGGATTGTCTGAAGTTAAAATCACCACGTCGCTCAAACTTCCCGCCGCCTCGCCCATCGGCGCGCGCTTCGAATCATCGCGATCGCCACCGCAGCCAAACACAGTAATAATTTTTCCCTTCGTCACCTGCCGCGCTGTGCGCAACACGTTAAGCAACGCGTCGTCACTGTGCGCGTAATCGACTACCACCGCAAAGTCACCACCATGTGGGACACGCTCGAAACGGCCCGGCGCCCCGGTGCATCTCTCCAACGCCCCGGTAATGACATCGAGTCCATAACCAAGCGCTAGTCCGCTGGCCACCGCCGCCAGCGTGTTGTAGATATGTGGTGGACCAACCAACGGCGAATGAAATGCGCGCTCGCTGTCCGGGGTGCGCAGATTGAAGGTCATGCCGTTCAGCGAAAACTCCGGGTCGCGTACTGTGACATCTGCGTCTGCCATAACTGCGTAACTGACGACATGCAACCCTTCTTTCCTGAGTCGCTCGGCGAGCTCAACTCCGTAGGGGTCGTCGAGATTGATGACTGACGTGCGCGGTCTGCTGCCGAGCCTGCCATCAAATAGCCTTTGCTTTGCGTACCAGTAGTTCTCCATCGTCTTGTGATAGTCGAGGTGGTCGCGCGTGAGATTGGAAAAAACGGCAACGGCATATTCGAGCGCGTCGCAGCGATGAAAATCCATGGCCTGTGATGAAGCTTCCATTACCGCGGTCTTGCAACCGATCTCGACTGCCTGGCGCAGCATGCGTTGCATGTCGGTGGCTTCAGGCGTGGTTCGATCAGCTTTGAAACGTTCGGGCCCAAGACGATATTCAACCGTACCGGTCATCGCTACTGGCTCACCAGCTGCCTCCGGAATCGACGCGATTAGGTAGGCGGTAGTTGTCTTTCCATTCGTCCCGGTGATGCCGACGAGTTTGAGTTCCCGAGATGGATGATGCTGCACCTCGGCTGCGGCCAGCGCCATGGCGCGACGAACGTTTTCAACTTGAACCCAAGCGAAGTGAGCGGGGGCGAGCCCCTTTCCTGACTGCAATTCGGGGGGTGGCTCAAGTTCAGAAATTACACCTACTGCATCTTGTTCTATTACCTGGGGAATAAACTTGTGTGCGTCAAATAAACCGCCGCGAACAGCTACGAATAAACTGCCCGTACCAGCGCGGCGCGAATCGTGGCTAACGTCTGTCACGACGGTGTTCCCGTCGCCGGTTAACCTTCCGCCGGTTACTTCAGCGATTCGTTTGAGTGTTATGGGTTCAGTTGTCACGGCGTTGAATTCTACGCAGGCGTTGAATGAAAGTCACATGACGCAGTCGCAACCCAAGCGGGGGCAAGCCCGCCTTCCTGACCTCGAGACTAGTCAGATTCGGTCACGATAGCCTTAAAAGCCATTCGATCCGATTTCCATATTCAACCGAAATCAGCTCGGGGTTGGGAAGGTGGGCTTGCCCCCGCTCCTGGAAAGCAACTACCATCCTGCGCTCCATCATTCCAACCCAGTGGTGAAATAATGCTAATCAAAGTTTCACTTTTCCTGATCCTGACAGCCATGCTTCTCTTCTCTTACATCCCTGCGTCAATAACTGCCTCCGCGCCCAAATATGATCTCGTCATCAGGAATGGGCTCGTTATCGATGGCTCAGGCCGCCCCGGGTACCGCGCTGACCTCGCAATCAAGGGCGATCGCATCGTCAGAGTTGGCAAGCTGAAGAACGCCGGCGCCGAGCGTGAGATTGATGCCGACGGGATGGTCGTGGCGCCGGGCTTTATCGACATGCTCGGTCAATCAGAAACCTATTTACTCATCGACCCGCGCGCGATGAGCAAGGTGATGATGGGCGTAACGACCGAGGTTACCGGCGAAGGTGAATCGATCGCGCCCATCAACGAGAGACTCATCAAGGAACAGGAAGACTTTCTCCGTCGCTTCGACCTGACCATCGATTGGCGCACCCTCGATGAGTATTTCAAACGGCTCGAGAAACAAGGCTCGGGCGTGAACTTGGCAACTTTCGTCGGCGCTACACAGCTACGTGAATACGTTGTCGGGTTCGACAATCGACCGCCAACACCGGCCGAGTTGGTACAGATGAAGCAATTGGTCGCCGCCGCGATGAAGGATGGGGCCCTCGGCGTTTCAACTTCGCTGCAATACGTGCCGGCGCGGTTCGCGAAGACTGAAGAGCTGGTGGAACTCGCGAAGGTCGCGCGACAGTACGGCGGAATCTATGCCACGCATCAGCGCAGTGAAGCCAACGCTCTCGACGAATCGCTCGCAGAAGTTTTTCAGATCGCCCGTCAGGCCAGGGTCCCAGTGGAGATTTGGCATCTGAAGACCGCCTACAAGAAGAACTGGGGCCGCATGCCGGAAGTGTTGGCAAAGATCAAACGGGCCCGCGCCGAAGGCCTCGACATCACCGCTGACATCTACCCCTACATCGCGGGCAGCACGTCTTTGAGCGCTTGCCTGCCACCCTGGGCGCTCGAGGGCGGCACTGAAAAGATGTTGTCGCGGTTGCAGGACACGCGCATTCGCCGGCAGCTTAAGGAAGAAATAACCACTGACCACAAGGAATGGGAAAATATTTACCTCGGCAGTGGTGGCGCCTCAGGTGTCCTGATCGGTTCGGTCGTCAATCGTGATCTGGAAGCAATGCAGGGTAAGCGCGTCTCGCAGATCGCCGAGGAGCAAGGCAAAGAGCCACTCGATGCCCTCTTCGATTTGATTCTTGCTGACCATGGTCAAACCGGCGCCATCTATTTCATGATGAAGGAAGAAGACATGCGCACCGCGATGCAGTCGCCGTTCGTCAGTTTCTGCACGGATAGTGGCGCCCGCGCTAACGATGGCCCGTTAGCTGGATCAAAATCCCACCCGCGTGGTTGGGGAAGCTATCCGAGAATTCTGGGTCGCTATGTCCGCGACGAACACTTGTTAACGCTGGAACAGGCGATTCACAAGATGACTGGCATGCCGGCGAAGCGCGTGGGATTGCGCGATCGTGGTCTGTTACTGGCGGGCTCTTACGCCGACATAACCATTTTCGATCCAAAGACAGTGATCGATCGCGCAACCTTCGAGGTGCCAAATCAACACCCGGTTGGGATCAACTACGTCATTGTCAATGGACAGATCAGCGTTGACAACGGCAACCGAACCCCGGCGCTGGCAGGACGCGCGCTGCGTGGGCCTGGCTACCGACGATAGTCCGAAGTCGAATGTCCAGAGTCCAATATCAAGCTCGCGCCCTACTTCTTGTTTGATTCCAACGAGGTGTAAAGCACGTCATCGAGTGCACACAGCGTTACCTTCTTCGGCGCTTGCGGCAGCGGGATGGGAATCTCAACGGTGGCATTGCCGGTCATTTTTGCCGCGCCCAGCCTCGTCCAGCCTTTGCCAAAGTCGGCGTAAATCGGCACCAGCATCTTAAAGTTGTCAGACACGCCCGACTGAGTAACCGTAACGGTCACGAGAGTTTTTCCATCAGGAGCCGCACCCGTTTGATAGCCTAAACGATAAGCCGGGATGTCGGTGCCGTAAACCCACTCGTTAAAGAACCAATCCATGGTCCCGTTCTTATCGACGTCCATCTGCGGCGTCATGTGTTTCTCAACCGCATGCTTGAAATCTTCTGTCGAGACGTCCTTGTTGAAGTTTGTCTTCACGAAATCCGTCATCATCTCGCGAAAGCGCGCGTCGCCGCCGCCGCGATGGTCGAACATCATCATGCGCAGCATATGGAGAATGTAAGCGCCTTTGGGATAGATCATGGCGCGCGTGATGTTCGGAGTCTTACCGCTGTCCAGCCGGTATCCCTGGGTCACCGGGCCGACGGTGTATGGCTTAATGCCCTTGGTGTAGGGGGTCGAGTCCGTAATCAGCCGGCGTTGCTCTTCCCAGAACTCGTGAAACTTGGCCATGTCCTTGCGGACGAATTGGACGTAAAGAGAAGTTGAAAACTCCGCGAACCCTTCGCTCATCCACTGATCGCGATAACTCTTCCACCCGATAATATGCCCCCACCATTGGTGTGCAGTCTCGTGTGGTCCGACGTAACGCCAAAATTTATCCGAGCCTGCCTGCGCACCCATCAACTGGGTACGTTGAGTCGTATCGATAAAAGCTGTGTACGGCATATAGATGAGAGTGGGCCAGGCCTGGCCGAAGTTAAAAGCCGGCTGCTGCGTAATCGCAAGTCGCGTGTATGGCAGTTTACCGAAATATGCAGAGTAAATTCGGGTGGAGTTCTGCGTGTCGTTTAGCGCAGCTTCGCCCATGCTCGCAGTAGTGATACTCCCGGTTATGCCGGTAATGTGCCACTTATCGCTCCCAAGTTGGTCGAGATATATTTGCAGCTCCTTCAGTTCGTCCGGGAGTTCCTTGTTGGCGTAAAACTCGAGGCCGTATCCCGTTTCCTTGTCGGCCAATTCTTTCTTTATGAACTTGCCATAGTTGAAGCCGGCCACAGCCATTTCGGTTGAGCCAGTGGACCACTTGGCAATCTTGAGGTCGCCTTCAAGCTGCTCGGGACCAGCCGGCGCCCCGACGCCGACGAAAACATTATCCTTCGGATAGGAAAAGGTTGTTTCAAACAGCGCGCGATCGCCGAAGCTCCCAGTGTTGTTGGGATACCAAGAAGCTCTGGGTAAAAGAATGAAATTCCCACCACCGGAATCTTTAAGCGCATCCACTCCGTCATACTCAACCGTCAACTTCAGCGTCTTACCGGCTGCAACGGCCTCGGGAAGAATGACTGCAAAGTCAGCGTCGTGATCTTTGTCCTCTTGAACAAAGCCCAGCTCGGTTCCCTGCTCATCGCGCACTCGGCTGACTCTTAGCGTCTTATATAGCTCGAATGGCAGCACGCGCATTGGTCCCGCCAGTGTTTGCAGCGTTATCTTATCTACGGCAATGATCCGCGTGCCGCGGATGGTCGCGCTGATTTCATGACGGCTGATGTCATAGATCCGATGGTCCTGCGAGTTCAAATCGGCGTTGTCCTTATAGTCACCGGCAAGATGAAACGCAGCCCAAATGCCGCCTTCACTTTCGCTAAAACTCCAGAGAGCCACCTGCTCCGGCGAGATGAAGGGTGGACATAAGGGATCCAGAAAGTAGGCCAGCTTGTCGAAGCGACCACCGCCCGGGAAAGACATGAAAAACCCGGGGCGCTCGGGCGCATAAAGGTCGCTGAGCGTGCGCAAATCGAGGTTGTAATAGACCTTATCGCGCAGGAGTGTTTGAATCTCATGGTAAGCCTCGCGAGCACGTGCTGATTGAGCGCCGGAAGTGCTCATCTTGATGGCAGGTGACGCCTTGATCTCCTCAAAAGTCTGATCCGTGAAACGCATCACCATGCGACTGAAACGCTGCGGCGCATCCGCTTCCCAAGAAAAGCGCGACAGGCTCCTCTTCTCGACTGCGGTCGGAGGAACCAGTGACATTTCCATATCGCCGATGAAGACTGCGCCGATTACGCGACCTTCGACGGGCGCAAGAAAATAGATCTCGCCTTTGTTGAACTTAAACGTGGCTGCGTCACGTTGGACAATCAACCCGTCAACCGTGGCTACTGCGCCGTTTAGATCATCATTTCGTCTGATCTGCTGGTAGACCGAATCCGTATTGGCCCGGGCGGCTGCCGCAGCCTTAACCTCCTGCGCGCCAGGATTCCAGCGAGGCGCAGTACTCACGATTGCGGGAGAAATCAGGGTGAAAAGCAGGGCGAGTGGGAGCCAGAAAGTCATATTTAACCTCTTGTTGTGAAGGTGTGGGTCAGGACGATGAATAGGCAACAGCCTCGCCGCCTAACGATTCAAACCGCGTAGCGACGGTAACAGATTTCGGTTACGGCCGCATTCTGGGGCGATGCGAGTTTTATGATGGTCGCTCGCGGAGAGGACTCAGTCCCGGAGGGACCACAGAGAATTTCCCAATAGTAGGTTAGCTAGAAACTCGCAGGCCGTCGCATAGCCTTGCACAAGAAAGTCTCCTGTATGGTTCCTGGAGCGGGGCACACAAAATCAGAACTGGGGCGATAGCGACCAGCCGACACTCAACTTTCAGAAGCTGGAGCGCCTGTCTGTGCGCATTCTAATGAGTTGACTCTTCGGCTGGTCGCTATCGCTCCCGGCTCTGATTTTTTGTGATCACACGCCTCACATTCCACGGCGTGAACTAAGTTTTTTGGGCAAGGGCCCGTCGCGTCGTCCTTAAACTGATTTAGTTATCTCGCGGTATTCACCCTCGTTCCAGGCACGCATGGTTTCGGTTTGCACATTGCCCTGCGAGCCGAGTGAAAGCAGCGCTTTGGCAACGGCATCGTCAGGCCCCTCAAGCACGCAAACCAAATCGTACTTACCCATTGTCAACCAGGTGTCCTTTATTTCGACACCCATCTTCTTAAAGGCCTTGCGGCCGGCATCCAAACGCTTCGGGCTGTCCTTAACTCTTGCGATACCTTGCCCAGTCCATCGCATCAACGTTATGTAAGTTGCCATCAGAGTCTCCTTTCAAACTTCCGCGGATTGTGAAACCGGGAAGTGGTTAATGGTCTCAGATCTTAATGAAAATCTTGCGGGAGTAAAGAATCCACATGAAACCCAGCCACAGCAGAACAAAAGCTATTGCGTAGGCGAGCGAAGCATTTATTGGGGAAGCCCAGGGCAGAAACAGCTTCTGGAAGATCCAGCCTTGCAGCGAGATCGTCTCGCTGCCCCAGGGTAGCCTGATCAGTCCCAACAAGCGTGCCATCAGGGCTGTGCCAACAAACAGCGCTATCGCGTTTACGCCAAAAACACGAAACGGCTTGGACCAACTTTGATATCGCTTAATATCGACCACGAAGTAACTGAGCGCCAGGAACTGCAACGCCAGTCCCGCAGTGAAGAATACATACGAGCTCGTCCAGAGCGCTTTGTTGATAGGGAAAAACGGATTCCAGCACCAGCCAATCACCACGCAACAGGCGCCGGCAACAAACAGCCCGGTTACTTTTTCGTATTGCGACTTGCTGGCACGCAGCCATTGTCCAGTCAGGACTCCGAAGAGCGCCGTGGCAATCGCGGGTATCGTGCTGAGTAATCCTTCGGGATCGTAGACCTTACCTTGCTTCCAGATGTGTGGACCAAAGATTACGCGATCGACAAACGAGGCCAGGCTTCCTTCTTTGCTCAGATCTCCGGTGGCGAATCCCGGCGCGTGCAAGCGCGTCATTAGTAGCCAATAAATCACCAGCAACGCGAGCGTCACGATGACTTGCGTTCTGACTTTTGTGTTCAGAAAAATGAGTGAGGCAAAAAGGTAACAGACTGCGAGGCGCTGCAGCACACCGGGAATGCGGATTGTCGAAAGCTGAAAGTAAGGGAAGCCAGCCAGAAATATTCCCAACGCGAAGATTATCAGCGTACGCCTGATGATCTTCAAATAAAGATCGCGCTTGCTGCCGCCGCTTTCTGTGCGACGCCCAAAGGCAAGCGGAATCGCGACGCCAACGATGAACACGAAAAACGGGAAGACAAGATCGGTCGGCGTCCAGCCGTGCCATTCGGCATGCCCCAACGGCCAGTAGAGACTGCTCCACGTGCCGGGATTGTTTACGAGAACCATACCCGCGATGGTGATGCCGCGGAACACATCCAGCGAAACCAAACGATCGTTTGTTGTCATGTTCTTTGAAGGTGAATCAGACATGCTCTATTTGAGTCCAAAGTCCAAGGTCCAAAGTCCAAAGTCCGTGTGACTAGCGGTATTTGCTTCCCTTAAGATCTGACTTACTCAGGTACTTCATCAGGCCAGAGATCAACCGGCCAATCTCAGCGGCATTGTTGGATAGTCTCTCGAAGAGGGGTCGCGACAGATAGCCTTGATCGATAGCGACGTAGAGTTGGGCGCGAACTTCACCGCATGATCCCTTGGCCATTGCCAGAAATTGTAAGAACTCCCTGTCTCCACCTCGTTCGAAGCCCTCCGCAATATTGGATAGTATCGAAATCGACGCGCGTCGAATCTGATCCTTTAAGCCAAAGTCCCGCGCGAAACTGCCCGTGGCAGTTGCCTCGTAAACTGCATTGGTTAACTGTCTAGCCTTCTTCCACGATTCAAGGTCCTCAAACTTCTTGATTTTCATAACCCTCACCTCCTGAGCAATGAGAAAAGGGTGAATGTTTGCGTCGAGCGGAATCAGCGGACTTTGGACTTTGGACCTTGGACTTTGGACCTTATTTAACCGGTTCCGGCGGACGTGGTCCCAGGCCAAACGCTTCCGGGTCGGGCAGAATCGATTCCGAGTTGTAGACTCGCACTGCTTCCGCCAGAGCCTTGCTCTTGGTCAGCCAGTTAAGCGCTGCTTGATCGTAGCGAGCAAGAACGCTGTCGAGCCAATATGGTCGATTCTCCGCGAGCCACAGCTTTCTATAGTTTTCTTTTAGTATCGTCAGTTCTTCGGTCATCTCGCGCAACGAATTGTAAATGTTCCCCCAGTAGTTACGCAGGCGACCAACCTTACGCCGGTCGCCAAGATTCAGGTAAGCCTCCCAATAATCCTGACTGAATTTTTCCATTACCTGCAGTCGCCGTCCCAGGTGATCAAATCTTTGCGCGGCGAAACGCATGACCGCAACCATCGAGCGATTACGCCGCGCCTTCATTTCGTTTCGCAGTAATAACTCGTCAGCATTCTCTACAGCCAGTCGCATTTCTTTAAGCTGACTCTTCAGAGTCCTCGCCTGTGTTTGGAAATCTGTATTGAATGGCTCACGCCAAAACAATTCGTCGCTGGAGCGAATGCCAAGCAATCCATTCACCCTACCGAGAGCCTGTAGCGCCTCGCTAAACTCGTGGCCTTCGTTGCGAAAGAAGGCCCAGTCAAAATCTTTGTCAAAGGCGCTTCGATCAACCGGTTTGTTTTGCCACGACGCAGCCGCTCCGAAAACGATCCCATGCCAGCTCATTTCAAACAACGACTCGCCATCGTCATCCCAACTTGTGTTCATCATGCCCAGCGCGCCTGACGTTTGGCCGTCGCGAACAAAGTTGGCGATATTTCTAGACGACGCCTCGAGGTTCGGAAAGATCTGGTTCCAGTTGTGCACTCCCGGACAGACAAACTCTTCAAGCCCGGCATCCTTGAAGGGCTTGATGCGCGGCAAATAGTCATCCTTTGGCGCATAGTCCCAGTTCATCACTATCATGTCTTTGGGAACACTACCTATCAGGTCGGGATGGTTCAGGGCGATGTCTCCCCAAAACATCAAGCGCCGATCGTAAGGCTTCAGCACTTCGCGCACACGATTCAGGTGTTCGAAGTAAATTGCGCCCACGCCGCGCGTCCGGGCAGCTTCGCGACTCTGCCCTTCACCGAGTTCAAACGTTTCGTCGGCGCCAATGTGAAAAAACTTGCCGGGGAATAACTCATTCAGCTCGCGATACCAGGCGGCAACTAATCTGTAACTGCCCTCTTGTTGCGGCGACAAAACGTCACCGTAGGGCGTCTCCGCAAGCTCATTGTATTTCTCCAGTTTCAAAGCCTTATGCAAGTGACCAAAAGTCTGCTGCTCGGGCACTAACTCGATGTGATAGCGGCGCGCGTACGCAACCAGCTCGCGTATCTCATCGGGAGTAAGCGAGCCACCAGCGGGCCCAATCAAGGGATTCGAGTCGCTGGCAAACGTCTGCTCCATATAGAAGGAATGCAGGTTGAGCTTGAAGGCCGCAAAAGTTCGCAGCTGGCGCTTAATATATTCAACGGTGGGAACTGGCCCGCGGCTTATGTCATCAGAGACACCACGCCACCGCATCGCCGGCCAATCGAAAATTTCTACTGCCGGAATAAATGCCGCAGCGCCATCGCCGCGCACGAGCTGTTTCAGAGTCTGCAAACCGTAAAAAGTGCCCGCCGCAGACTTGCCCGCTAGCAGAACTTCATTGGCGTTAACTGCCAGGACATAGCCTTCCGGGTCCAGATTTGCTGGCGTGCTAATGCCAAACCTTTTGAGGCCGGCCTGCACGCCGGGAAGGTCAATGTTGCCGATCAGAATCGAATGGCGTGTGCGCGAGCCTCCAATTCTCATTGCCAGCTTGGCAGTTTCCTGGAGATCGTTTACAAAATCTGTCGCCGCGAAACGATCGTCCTCGGAGCGTGGATCAGCAAGCACGATGCGATCGTTGCTACTGAGCTGAAACCGATCTGACTTCAGCACGATTTGTCTTGGCTGAGGTATTAGCTGGACGAAATCGTCGTCAGGTTGCCGCTGGGCTATCGCGACGGAGTAACTAATGACGACTAAGAACAGAAGGACCAACGGACGCGAGAGTGCGCTTCGTGTTAAAGTGTGTAGCATTAAAGAAAGACGCCGGGAGCAAGACTTGGCAAGAACGGTATGAGTATTTAACCGAAATCGCCCGTGAACACAATGGCCGATTGTACGCAGGTGGTTCTGAAGTGAGTGTTGAAACTAATTTTGACAGACAAGAATGTCTGTCCTACTCGAGGAACAGCTCTTGTCGTTGATGCTTCAGGAAATTGCCGAGCAACCTGAGGCGCTGGCCCGCACCATCCACGCCGAGCGCGCTAAGATCAACCGGCTGGGAAACTTTCTTCAGTCGCGCGAGATCGATCTGATCGTGCTGGTGGCGCGGGGTAGCTCGGATAACGCCGCACTTTTTGGTCGTTACCTGCTCGAAATCACCACCGGCATTCCTGTCTCGCTGTCTGCTCCCTCGGTCCACACCATTTATGGCGCCAAACTCAATCTAAAGCGCGCGCTGGTTATCGGCGTTTCCCAATCGGGCGAAGGCGAAGACATCAACCAGGTGTTGGAGAATGCACGGGCGGGCGGCGCCTTTACAGTTGGCATCACAAACGAGCCGTCGTCGTCGATGGTGAACTTTGTTGATGAGACATTATTAATGCACGGCGGCCGCGAGCGTTCAGTGGCGGCAACCAAAACTTTTACCGGCCAGATGATGCTCTTTTATATGCTGGCGGCGCAGCTCGCCGAGCACGCGCCCAAATGGTCTTATGAAGCAATTCCTGATCTGGCAGCCCGTGCACTTGAACAGCAGACGGCAATACTCGAGCTCGTGCAGCGTTATGTCTTCATGGAAAACTGCGTGGTCGTCGGGCGCGGACTTGCGTATGCAAATGCATATGAGCTGGCGTTGAAGTTAATGGAGACTTGCTACGTGGTGGCCGAGCGTTTTTCTTCCGCGGATTTTCTTCATGGGCCGCTGGCGATGGTGGAGCGTCATTTTCCGGTAATTCTATTCGCGCCTCCAGGTGTCATGTTGGCGGGAGTAAAAAGCCTAGTCGAACGTTTGCGAGAACTGCACGCCGACACTTTGGCGATTACCGGTGACCTGGAGACTGCGGGAAACTGCACGCGAGCGATCATCATGCCGAAAGATATCGATGAATTTGTCGCGCCAATTCCTTACATAATTCCGGGACAGCTATTCGCCGCGTTGTTGGCGGACGCAAAAGGCCTGGATCCAGACAAGCCGCGTTCGTTATCTAAGGTGACGAGAACGCTTTAAACTGTAACGCAAGCTGTTAGCTTGCGGACGCAAACTAACAGTTTGCGCTACGAGAGACAGAACTATGAACATCGAACTCCAGGACTTGTCCAAGGGCCCGATCTACCTGCAAGTGCGCGAACAAATTGAAACGCAAATAAGCGCTAAGGCCATCGCTTCCGGAGAGGCCCTCCCTGCACCGGGGGTGCTGGCGCAAAAACTCTCAGTTGATAAGGGCGAGATTCAGCGCGCTTACTTTGAACTGGAACGCTCCGGCCTTATTACTAAGGAGATTGGCAAGGACTTCCTCGGGCTGGCGAAGACAACCTACCGCGTCGCATAGCTCTTTCCTCGGTGTCAACGGATGCTTAATAAGAAACGGGCGCTTGTCTCTCTCGGCGCAGGTATCCTAATTTTCATTGCCGGGTCTTTTTCGCTCTTGTTCACCTACAGACTCCTGAACAGCCCTCAGTGGATGTCGACAGTAATGGTATGGATCCTTGTCTGGCCAACTCGATTAATAGGATGTATCGTGACGATCCCGTATCCAAGAGTTGGCGCCGTGGCGGTCGCGCTTTCTGTCGGCATCACTAGCGACATAGCGATTCTCTGGGGCTTGGTTTATGCGGTGCTAACTCGCTCCAAAACGAGACCGCTTCCGTCATCTCCTCCTTCTCCACCGCTCAGCTTCAAGTAATAAGGTTCGAACAGCCATTTTTTCCGAGAGCGTCCTTTTTCACGAATGGCTTGCTGCGTGATATTCTTTTTTGCGCTTTGAAAACATGGTCGTTAGAGCGCCAGCGCGAAAGTGGCGGAATTGGCAGACGCGCCAGACTTAGGATCTGGTACCGAAAGGTGTGGGGGTTCGAGTCCCCCCTTTCGCACCATTGAAAGCAAACAGCAAACAGCAGACAGCAAACAGCCGGACTGATTGCGAGCAACCGATTGCTGTTTACTGTTTGCTGTTTACTGTTTGCTAACTTAAGAAAGTGATTCGTTCAAAAACAATGAAGTCAGAAGTTGCAAATGTTTCCTCAACGCGCAAGGAGATCAAGATCGAGATTGATCCCGAGACCGTGCGCCAAACTTACGATCGCATTAGCGATCGCTATGCGAAGCAGGCCAGCGTCCCTGGCTTTCGACCCGGCCACGCGCCACGGGCAGTCGTTCGCAACCGCTTTAAGAGTGAGATTCGCGCTCAAGCCCTCCAGGAGTTAGTGCCCGAGGCAGTCGACGAAGCGATTAAAGAGCACGCGCCAAACGCTATCGGCGAGCCTGACGTTCAACTCGACAATGCCGAGGCGCTGGAAAAGTTTGGCGAAGCGCCGCTTTCAGTGAAGGTCAATGTTGAGGTCCTGCCCAAAGTTGAACTGCAAAACTACAAAGGCATTGAGGTCGCCCGGAAGACTCGTCCGGTGACGGATGAAAACGTAACCGAGATGCTTGAAGCATTAAGGGAAACATCGGCGGCCATGCAACCCGTCGAAGATCGCGGCGCCGCGCTCGGCGATACGGTCACGATAAATATTGAGGGAAAGTTTCTTGACAACCCTGACGAGGAAAACATCAAACAAGACGAGGTTGAGGTTGCGCTCGGCGGTAAGGGCGTGCAACAGGAGTTTACGGATAACTTGATTGGCGTGAAAGCTGACGATGAAAAAACCTTCGTCGTTGACTATCCCCCGGATTATCGCTCGCCTGGTCTGGCCGGAAAGAAAGTAGAGTACGCCGCGAAGGTTACGGCCGTACGCGTCAAGGAACTTCCCGAAGTTGACGATGAGTGGGCCCGGAGTCTGGGCGAAGACTTCGATTCGGTTAATACCTTGCGTAGCAAGATTCGGCAAAACATGGAGAACCAGGCTACTCAGGAAGCCGACCATCGCCTGCGTGCCGATTTGATGCAGAAACTTCTCGAAGGTCACGAGTTTGAAGTACCCGAGAGCCTGGTCGACCATCAGACCAGCTACCGGCTCGAGAGTGTGGTGCGAGACATGATTGGCAGAGGTGTAGATCCGCGTAACCAGAACGTCAACTGGGAGGGCGCGCGCGAAGAGATGAAAGCGCAGGCGGAGCAGGATGTGCGCGGATCGTTGTTGCTCGAGCAGATAGCACAGGAAGAGAAGATCGAGGCCTCAAAAGAAGAGATCGAGATCGAGATTGAAACGATCGCCCGCAACGCGCAACAGTCGATAGAGCAAGTGCGTAGCGTCTTGACAAAGGAAGGGGGCGAACGTAGCATCGCGAACAGGTTACGCAATCGCAAAGCGCTTGACCTTTTAGTGAAAAACGCCCGAGTAACAGACGAACAGTGGCGCGAAGAAACTGCGGAGAAAGAAGTCAGGATTCAGGATTCAGAATGAGCCAGTTTCACGTTCTCTGAATTCTCTATTCCTGACTTTTGCACATTGCCCTCGGAAAGGTTCACAGTCCCTATGGCCCTCGTACCAATGGTCGTCGAGCAAACGTCGCGTGGTGAACGCGCTTTCGATATCTACTCGCGACTCCTCAAAGACAATATTATTTTCCTGGGCACGCCCATCGACGATCAGATTGCAAATCTGATCGTTGCGCAACTTCTCTTCCTCGAAGCTGAGGATCCGGAAAAAGATATCAATATCTATATCAACTCGCCGGGCGGTTCGATTACGGCAGGCATGGCGATCTACGACACCATGCAGTTTATCCGTCCTGATGTAACCACGATCTGTGTCGGCCAGTGCGCCTCGATGGGCGCACTGTTACTTACCGCGGGCGCCAAGGGCAAGCGGTTCGCCTTGCCCAACTCGCGTATCCTCATTCACCAGCCGACCGGCGGTTCCCAGGGTCAGGCCACCGATATCCGCATCCAGGCTGAAGAAATCCTGCGCATGCGCGAACTCACTTCGCAAATAATCGCCAAACATACCGGTCAGGATTTTGAGACTGTCGAGCGCGACGTCGAGCGCGACAAAATTATGTCTGCCGCCCAGGCCAAGGAATATGGTTTAATAGACGAGGTGATCGCGCACCGAGAATAGCGCGCACCGAAGGAGCCTACCGATGATTGCGAAAATGAAAGCACGCGGATTTAGTTGTTCTTTTTGCGGTCGATCAAAAGGCGAAGTTGCAAACATCATTACCGGGACGCCGCAGCGCGCTCCCGGAGTTCCCAAACGAATGATTGGTAAGAGCGCGTTCATCTGTAACGAGTGCATCGAGCACTATCGTCAAATCGTCACTAGCCCGGAAGTCTCCCGAAGCTCCGCGGCCATCACTAAGTAACTCGCGTTCGCCCGAAGCTTGAAGGAGATCCCCTACGCCTATGGTTAGACGAACCGACGACACGCTGCGCTGTTCATTCTGCGGCAAGTCGCAGAATGAAGTGAAGAAACTCATTGCCGGTCCCACCGTCTACATCTGCAATGAGTGCATTGACATCTGCAATGAGATCATTACCGACGATCAACAGGCGGAATCCGTTGCTACGCGCCCACCACTACCAAAGCCCGGTGAGATCAAGAGCTTTCTTGATGAGTATGTGATCGGACAGGACGAAACCAAGAAACGTCTGGCAGTAGCCGTCTACCAACACTACAAGCGCATTGAACTTGGGAAGCGGCGTTCGGATGTCGAAATTCAAAAAGCAAACATTCTGTTAATTGGCCCGACCGGAACCGGCAAGACCTTGCTGGCGCAGACGCTGGCGCGAATGCTTAGCGTGCCTTTTACGATTGTCGATGCCACCACGCTTACTGAAGCCGGATATGTCGGCGAAGACGTCGAAAACATCATTCTCAAACTTCTGCAGGCGGCAAACGGAGACGTCGAGCGCGCGCAACAAGGCATTATCTATATTGACGAAGTCGATAAGATTTGTCGCAAGGACGAAAACCCGTCGATTACCCGCGACGTTTCGGGCGAAGGCGTGCAGCAGGCTCTACTGAAAATTCTCGAAGGCACGATCGCAAACGTTCCCCCGCAAGGTGGACGCAAACATCCGCATCAGGAATTCTTCCCAATTGATACCGCAAACATTCTTTTCATTTGCGGCGGTGCTTTCGTTGGCCTCGAAAAAGTGATCGAGCGGCGGTTGCGTAACAAGTCGCTGGGCTTTCAAGCCGAAGTCAAAAGCGGAAGTCATCGTCATGCAGAAGCACTCGCGGCAGTGCAACCAGAAGATCTGATTCGGTTTGGTTTGATTCCGGAGTTTGTCGGTCGCCTGCCCGTTTGCGGCGTGCTTCATGAACTCGACGAAGGCGCTTTGATCAAGATTCTCACTGAGCCGAAGAATGCGCTGGTCAAGCAGTATCAGAAGAAGTTTGACTTTGACAATGTGAAGTTGAAGTTTACCGAAGACTCGTTGAAGGCAGTTGCCAAGCAGGCTGTCGAACGCAAGGTCGGCGCTCGCGGGCTGATGATGATCCTCGAAGAACTGCTGTTAGATGCAATGTACACGTTGCCGTCGCAGAAACGAGTCAAGGAGTTTGTCATTACCAGCGAGATGGTGGAACGAAGGCGCGCCATCCCCGGCGAAGGCCTGGCCGGCATCGACGGCGCCGCGGCGTAACCTCATCGTTATCGGTTTCACGGGTGCTGCTGGCGGCTTACGGATTCGTCTAACAACTTCTTGTACTCTTCAGTATTTGGTGTCAACTCAAGCGCTTTCTTCAACGCCTCTGTCGCTTCCGCATATTTCTTCTGTTGGAAAAAACTATAACCCAGAAGCGCATACGACTGAGCGTTCTTGTAGCTTTCAGTTGTGGCAAGGCGCAATTCAGTCTCAGCTTCCGCAAACAGTCCCGCTCGCAATAATGCATTCCCTAAGTACTGGTGTGCCTCTGCGCTCTCCGACAGGCTTATGCGGTTCGATCCGACCGTCCCGCTGACCTTCGACGAGAAAGCTCCGAGTATCGTGGGTTTCTTAGGGATCATTCGCTCTGTCGCTTCGCGGTACATCTTCGCGGCTGCCTGGTAATTCTTTTGGTCATACCAGAGGTTAGCTAAGCCCAGATAAGGTCTGGGATCGTGATAATCCAGTTTCGCAGCCAACCTGTAAGCCTTCTCGGCGTCTTCGTAGCGTGGCGGCTCCGCGTCGCGCGCGGAATTTCCAAGCGCGAGTGCATCTTCAATTGCATCTGAGAGTTCATCTGCCGCGGCGGGATTATTTTTATCGGCCGGCGCAGATGCTGGTGCCGGTTGACTAGTCTGTTGGGCCTTTGCGTGCAGGGCCTTAGGACGAACTGGCGGATTCTTAGGGCGTGCTATAAAGATTAGCGACGCACCGCCAAGGCTGTCCTGGCCGGCGAAACTACTGGGCAAACTACCGCCGAAGCCGAGAAGGAATAAAAGTGACAACGCAGCTAGTCGGAACTGAGCATTGGACATGATGATGATCTCCTCGACTCGCCAATTCAAACAGGAGAAGAAATATAGGGGCTGATAGGATTGTAAATAGGTCCGCTGGCTACCCTCTGGATTGAGACGCTTTTATAGGAATCGCTTTGCCAAGTCAACGAGAATTGCCACATTTCCCTTTAATCTCAAATACGCTGAATAGAACATTTAAAGCTGCTTGATCGTTATTCCTATTTGCCGGTGGCGCAGGGAACGGAAATAACATACAATTAGCCGTCTTAATATAGGGCGAGACGGCAGTTTTAGCGGCTCGCCCTTCTTGCAAATGCCGGCATAAAAGTTTACTCAGAATTATGGAAGAATATTCAGATCGTGCTCCTGCCGACGTAGCTTGGTACCCGATGGTTCCAATCCGCGACGTCGTCATTTTTCCCTTCACTAAAGTAGCGTTCAAGATTGGTCGGGCAGGATCCGTTCGAGCACTCGAGCAGGCCCTGGCGGCTGATCGCACAATATTCCTGGCTACTCAGCACGATGCAACCATTGACGAGCCTTCGCCCGAACAGATTTACGGCGTAGGTACGCTTGGTCGCATACTGCAATCGCAAAAGCAGGACAACGGACAGATCAAGGTTGTGGTTGAAGGTCGCGAACGAGCCACAACCGTGCGAGTTGAAAACACCGACGGCGCTTTCATGGCCCTGGTTAAGCGCGCACCGGTTGTTAACGAAGAAGGCACGCGCCTGGATGCGTTGGTACAAAAAATCGCACAACTGGTGGAGCAACATCTCCGTCTGGCGCCTGAAAGTCAGACAGATGCTTTGCAAACCGCGCTGAGAAATCAGAACCCTTCACACCTTGCGGATGCTCTGGCTTCGCAGTTGCGCATTTCGGTTGAGGACAAGCAGGGGCTGCTCGAATTGTTTTCCTCGCAAGCGCGGCTGCAACGCCTGATTGAGTTGTTGGAAATTGAGATCGAAAAGCGGCAACTCGATCGCTCCATTCAGACCCGCGTGAAGCGACAGATGGAGAAGGCCCAAAAAGAGTACTACCTCAACGAGCAGATTAAGGCGATTCACAAAGAGCTTGGACGCAAGGATGAAAAGGCCGAACTTGAGGATCTGAAGAAGAAGATCGAAGAAGTTGGCATGACTGAAGAGGCCAAGACGAAAGCGATGCAGGAATTGCATCGTCTCGAGGCCATGCCGCCGATGTCGGCGGAGGGCACAGTCTCACGCACCTATATCGACTGGCTGGTCAGCGTGCCCTGGAAACAGAAGAGCAAGGAACTCAAAGATTTGGCAAAGGCTGAAGAAGTTCTCAACGAAGACCACTTCGGCCTCGAAAAAATCAAGGAACGCATTCTCGAGTACCTCGCTGTTCGTCAACTGGTCAAGAATCCAAAGGGTTCGATTCTCTGTTTTGTCGGTCCGCCGGGAGTCGGCAAGACGAGCTTAGGCAAATCAATTGCGCGGGCCACTAATCGCAAGTTTGTGCGGCTGTCGCTCGGCGGTGTGCGGGATGAAGCGGAGATTCGCGGCCATCGTCGCACCTACATTGGCGCGCTGCCTGGCCAGATAATTCAAATGATGAAGAAAGCAGGGACAGTTAATCCTGTACTGCTGCTCGACGAAGTTGACAAACTTGGCGCGGACTTCCGCGGCGATCCGAGTTCTGCTTTGCTGGAGGTTTTAGACCCGGAACAGAATCACACTTTCCAGGACCACTACCTCGACGTCGAGTATGATCTGTCGAAAGTGTTTTTCATCGCCACGTCGAACGTGCTCCATACAATTCCACCGGCGTTGCAGGACCGCCTCGAGATATTGCGTCTATCCGGCTACACCGAAAAAGAAAAGCTGGAAATCGCTAAGCGCCATTTGGTGCCGAAGCAGGCTGAAGCTAACGGTTTGAAAACCGAGCAACTTGATTTTACTGACGAAGGCCTGCTCGAGATCATTCGCCACTACACGCGAGAAGCCGGCGTGCGTAATCTCGAACGCGAGATCGGATCCTGTTGCCGCAAACTTGCGCGTCGCTTCGTGTCAGAAAACGTTGCGGAAGATTTCAAAGACACTATTGACGCAGAGCGCGTGCGTGGCATGCTTGGACCTATCAAGTTTCGCCAGCAGGGAGTGGCTGCAGAAAGCGAAGTCGGATTGGCGACCGGGCTGGCCTGGACTGAAATCGGCGGCGAAGTTTTGCAGATCGAAGCCACGCTCACAAAAGGTCGTGGTGGCGTGATGCTCACCGGCAAGCTCGGCGACGTCATGCAGGAATCCGCACAGGCGGCGTTGACCTGCATTAAGGCCCGCTCCGAGCGACTGGGTATGAGTATCGACATCATACGCAAGCGCGATCTTCATATTCACATCCCGGAAGGTGCGATCCCCAAGGATGGCCCTTCGGCCGGCATTACCATGGCAACGGCAATGGCCTCAGCTCTTACGCGCGCGCCTATCCGTAAGAACGTCGCCATGACTGGAGAAATTACCTTGCGAGGCCGGGTGCTTCCAATCGGTGGTGTGAAGGAGAAGTTGATGGCCGCACATCGATTTGGCATCGACACGATCATTATGCCGAAGGATAACGAGAAGGATCTGCCTGAGGTTCCGGAGGAGGTTCGCAACGCGCTCTGCATCAATCTGGTAGAAACGATTGATGAAGTGCTGGCGCTTGCGCTTGAGGATGCTTGTCCGACTGATGCCAGCGCTGACGAACCGAAGACGCCGCCGCTGTGGTCGACCGAGCAGCCTTCACAAGGTATTCAAACAAGTTAACAACCCAGGGTAAGAGTTCACTTTCCAGCAGGTCAGAGTTCAAGCTTCCCGGCGGCGGTGATTACAACCGCAAGCATCAGCTTGAGCTCGCAACGTCGTTTTTCCAACTCTAAATCCATTACATTAAACCATCCAAGGAGATCGCAATGAGTAAACATGAAGACGCAGATTTGATTCTGAAGCTCTACGACTTGAGACGAGAAGCTACCATGCGCGAAGCCCGCAACTGGCTGTTTACCTTCAACCCCACCAGCGTGCAGGACATTATTGATGTCCTCCTGGGCGAGCACAGCGGACATTACCGCATGGTTATTTCTTATTGGGACATGGCTGCCGCGCTGGTCAACAATGGCGCCATCGATGAGAAGTTGTTCAATGAAACGAACGGTGAGCATCTGTTCGTCTACTCGAAGATCCAACCGGTTCTCGAGGAGGTCCGCGCGATGTTTGGCAACCCTGACTTCTTACGAAATCTCCAGACACTCGTAGAGCGAATTCCAAATCACGCTGAGACAATCAGCGCCATGAGAGAGCGGATGAAGAAATTCGCCGAGATGCGCGCCGAGCGGGTGGCAAAATCTCAGTCGGCAGCCAGCGCCAGCTAGCTCTTGCCTGCGGACGGAACCAGGGGCGGACAAGCAATCCGTTTGCGTCATTAAGTTGAATGTGTCGTTGGGTTGCCAGCCACTCCTGGTTCGCGTGTCCCGCTGAAGCATGAAGATTACGAGCGCCGAATTTCTGAAGAGCAGCTTCCAGGCAGCCGATTGGCCAATTGGGCTATTACCGGAAATCGCGTTCATGGGACGTTCGAATGTGGGGAAGTCGAGTTTGATCAATTCCCTGCTCTCTGTGCGAGGCCTGGCGCGAACTTCTTCAACTCCCGGCCGCACTCAATCGTTGAACTTTTTTCTGATTAACAGGCGATTTAGGTTTGTCGATCTTCCTGGCTTCGGTTATGCTCGCGTACCGAAAGCCATAAAAGCCAGTTGGGGTGAGATGGTCAGCAGCTACCTTGCAAAGCGAGCGCAGCTTGTGCTATCTATTCACATCGTAGATTCGCGCCACGAACCCACAACATTGGATTTGCAGCTTCACGAGTGGCTAGAGCACAGTGCCGCGCCACGCTTAATTGTTGCCACAAAATCCGATAAGCTATCTAACAACGAGCTGAAAGAGAGTTTGGGACGCGTTAAACGCGTGTTCAGCGAGGATCGCGTGGTTGTTTTTTCCGCTAGGACGGGCCGCGGCGGCAATGAGGTTTGGCAGGCTATCGAAAACGCACTAGCTGGTTTCAATCACCCGCACCCCTAAGCATTTGGAGAGAAAGTCTCCGAAACCAGAGTCGAGTGTCGAATCACAATACTCAAGCCCCTTTTTTGTTAATCGGAGTTTACTCTAGACCACGAATGACGCTGCACCTTGCATCCAAACGGAAACCCTGACCCGCTCGATTAGCGAGGTAAATTGCATAACACTTTTGAAGAGAATCGCGCTGTGGCCCCGCAGAGGGTGCCCGGGCTTGGTGGATCAATTAAACTTTGTCGTCCGGCTCCGCGACCTCTTCCAGTTTCTTAAACCCTCGAACAAAAGCCAACACGGCCGCTTATAAACGGCCGGTCATGAAAGAATAATTAAAAACGAATCGATAGGATTGAATTGATATGGCACAGAGAACACGTTCACGCGCTTCCAGCGCGAACAACGACGGCGGTAACGAAGAAAACGGCGGCACTGTTGCGACGGCCGAAGCGCCGGAGAGCAGAGATGGCAGAGAGTTTGGCGGAGAGGGTTTTCTAAACCTTGCCGACCTCAAGGAGATGTCGATCTCCAAGCTAACGAGTATCGCCAAAGGCATGGATGTCCCTGGCGCAACTGGAATGCGCAAACAGGAGCTGATTTTCAAAGTGCTGGCAGCCCAGACGGAGAAGAGCGGCCTGATTTTCTCCGAAGGTGTGCTCGAAACGCTTCCCGATGGTTTCGGTTTCCTGCGCGCCCCTGAATACAACTATCTTCCGGGCCCGGACGACATTTATGTTTCGCCCTCGCAAATAAGGAAATTTGATCTGCGCACCGGCGATACGGTCAGCGGACAGATTCGTCCGCCTAAAGAAGGCGAGCGTTATTTCGCCCTGATCAAGGTTGAGGCAATCAACTTCGAGTCTCCCGATCAGGCCCGCGAGAAGGTCTTCTTCGACAATCTCACTCCACTGTATCCAGACGAGATGCTGAAGATGGAGGTCACTCAGGAAAACCTTTCTGCCAGAGTCATCGACCTGGTAACACCACTGGGAAAAGGTCAGCGCGGATTGATTGTCGCCCCCCCTCGAACGGGCAAGACCATGCTGCTGCAAACTATTGCAAACTCCATCACTCAGAACCATCCGGAAGTAACGCTGATTGTCCTGCTGATTGACGAACGACCGGAAGAAGTTACTGACATGCAGCGATCAGTCAACGGTGAAGTGATTTCATCAACCTTTGACGAACCGCCGACGCGTCACGTGCAGGTTGCAGACATGGTGATTGAGAAGGCCAAGCGACTGGTTGAACACAAGCGCGATGTGGTTATTCTCCTTGATTCCATTACCCGCCTGGCCCGCGCGCATAATGCGGTCGTCCCGCCCAGCGGCAAGATTCTTTCCGGCGGTATTGATTCGAATGCGCTGCAACGCCCCAAGAGGTTCTTTGGTGCTGCCCGCAATATTGAAGAGGGCGGCTCCCTGACAATCATAGCGACCGCGCTGATCGATACGGGTTCTCGCATGGACGATGTTATTTTTGAAGAATTCAAAGGTACCGGCAATTCGGAAATTCACCTGGATCGCCGCTTGAGCGACAAGCGACTCTTCCCCGCCATCGACCTGCAACGCTCGGGCACGCGCAAGGAAGAGCTATTGCTCAGTAAGGAAGATCTCAACCGAATCTGGGTGATGCGCCGAGTGTTGAATCCGCTATCGCCGGTCGAGCAGATGGAAGTCGTGCTCGAGCGACTCGAAAAGGCCAAGTCAAACGCGGAATTCCTGGCGTCAATGCAAAGCTAAAAGAACAAGCGCGAGGCGGAAAGATGAGAGGCGATGGACTTGAATCTTTCCGCCTTTTCCTTGCTTTCAGGACCTTCATCCGTCATCCTTCAAAATTCACAGTTCAACCCATGCGCATCGCGTTGCTTTCATCTGAAGTTGTGCCTTTCGCCAAGACCGGTGGACTCGCCGATGTCGCCGGGGCGCTTCCCAAGGCGCTGGTAAATCATGATGTCGACGCGCGAATAATCCTGCCGCTTTACCTGCAAATCGATCGCCGCCTGCTCAACGACTCCGTGATTGAAGACGTGCCCGTCCAATGGCGTGGACAGATTAGGCCGACGCGCGTTTATCAAAGCGACACGGCCGGCGCGCCTGCTTACTTGATCGATGCGCCGGAATACTTTTCCCAGCCTTCGATTTACGGTTACGCAAATGATCATGAACGTTTTGCCTTCTTCTCTCGTGCGGCGCTCGCGCTGATCAAACATCTTGACTGGCAACCCGATGTCGTTCATGGCAACGACTGGCCCTGCGGATTTGCCATGATGGAACTTCGCGCCCGGCGCCGTTACGACGAATTCTTTCGCGGTGTCAGGACGCTTTTTTCGATTCACAATCTGGCGTATCAGGGTGCGTTTGATCCGAACGATCTCTGGTGGCTGGGCTTTGGCGAGTCTCCCGACAAAGACGATTTCATGCTCAAAGGCGCGGCCTCCGCATTGAAAGCGGGACTCATCGCTGCCGACGCCCTTTCCACCGTCAGCCGTCGTTATTCCGAGGAGATCCAAACACCGGAACAGGGTTCCGGCCTTGACTGGCTTTTGCGCGGACGCCGCGATCGGCTAGCCGGCATCACCAATGGCGTTGACTACGATCTTTGGAACCCGGAAACAGATCCGCACATTGCAGCGAATTTCTCTGCCACCGACCTCTCCGGCAAACTAACTTGCAAACTTGATCTGCTGCGCCGCTTTGGTTTACCGGAAGAGCCGGAGCGCCCCATCATTGCGATAATTTCGCGGCTGGTAACGCAGAAGGGCTACGACCTGATCCGCCAACTCGCCGGAGAGATTCTGCAAACCGGCTCTTTCTTTATTGCCCTGGGCGCCGGGGCAAAAGAGTATGAGGACCTTCTGCAGCGCTGGCACGATAGCGCGCGTCAGCGGGTTGGCGTTTACAAAGGTTATGCTGGCGAGCCGCTGGCCCATCAAATCGAAGCCGGAGCAGACATGTTTCTCATGCCGTCGTATTATGAACCCTGCGGCCTAAACCAGATGTACAGCATGCGCTATGCAACCGTGCCAATCGTTCGCGCCACTGGCGGGTTGGACGATACGGTTGAGGATTTCGATCGGTCTCGCGGGACGGGAAGCGGTTTCAAGTTTCGCGATTACAACGCCGGCGCCTTGCTTGAAAAAATACGCGAAGCCCTTTACTTTTATGGCCAGCCTGAACAGTGGAGAAAGATACAATTGAACGGCATGGCCAGGGATAACTCCTGGAGCGCCGCCGCTCAAAAATACATTCAGCTTTACCGGGAGATCATCGAGTTAAAATAAAGGCTAAAACTCTGTGCATTCTCTGTGTCTCCGTGACTAGTCTCAGGTCTCAAGCCCCAGGTCTCAGGTCTCTCAAATCTTTGGTGGGACTGAAGACTTGAGACCTGAGACTTCGGAAACTTGGGACTTGAGACCTGAGACTTGGGACTTGAGACCTGAGACTTGGGACTTGAGACCTGAGACTTGGGACTTGACGGAGGAGGCACAGAGAAACTGAAACGGCCTGGACAGTGAAAAGAGGAGCTAAGATGGGTGCAATCGATGAAGTAAATGACAAAAGCTTCGAAAAGGATGTATTGCAATCCGATAAGCCGGTGCTGGTCGATTTTTGGGCCACCTGGTGTGCGCCTTGTCGCATGCTGGAGCCCACCGTTGCAGCGGTTGCCGAAAAGTATGCTGCCAACGCGCGCGTAGTTAAAGTAAACGTCGACGACAATCCATCAATCTCGCAACGCTACGGCATCAAGGGGATTCCCACTTTGATCCTCTTCAAGGGCGGCAAGGAAGAAGAACGCGTGGTTGGGGCAACATCGAAAGAAGCCATCTCGCGCATGATCGAAAAACACACTGCCGAAAAGCAAACGGCAAACAGCAAACAGTAAACAGCCAGACCTGAAGCTTCGCTGTTCACGAAACCTCTTGAGAAACTAATCTTAAGACTCATCAACTAAACGCTCCTGCTGTCTACTGTTTGCTGTCTACTGTTTGCTGTTTACTGTTTGCTGCTTTCTTATGTCCAAAATAATTGTAGTCATCGGCGCTCAATGGGGTGATGAGGGCAAAGGCAAGATCGTTGACCTTTTGGCCGAACACTTCGACATCGTGGCCCGCTATCAGGGCGGGCACAACGCCGGCCATTCCGTTCAGGTGGGCGACCAATCGTTTGTACTGCATCTGCTGCCCTCGGGCATTGTGCATCAGGGCAAAATCTGCGTGCTTGGCAACGGTATGGTGATCGATCCGAAGGCATTTTTTGTGGAGGTGGATCGGTTAACTGAACAAGGCATCGAAGTTTCTCCGGAACGCGTAAAGATCAGTTCGCGTGCTCACTTGATTCTCCCTTACCATCGCGCGCTGGATCATACGAGTGAGGAGCGGCTAGGTAACGAGAAGGTCGGAACGACGCTACGCGGGATCGGTCCCGCTTATGAAGACAAAGCCGGGCGCCGCGGTATACGCACTGCCGATGCGCTGGTTCCGGAGGTCTTGCGTTCGCGCATCGAACGTAATCTCGAAGATGCCAACCGCATCATTGAGGCTTACGGTGGTGAGAAGCTCGATGTAGATGAAATCTTTGACGAGATGTCGGCACTAACCGAACGCCTGGGTGCGTTCATCGGTGACACTACCCACTTCCTGAACGTGGCCGCCAGCGAAGGTAAAACGATTCTACTCGAAGGCGCGCAGGCTACCCTGCTGGACGTCGATCACGGCACCTATCCCTTCGTAACTTCATCGAACACTGTCGCCGGCGGGGCCATCATTGGCACGGGCCTGGCGCCGAATCGACTGACCGGCGTGCTCGGAATCGTGCGTACTTACACAACGCGCGTCGGCGAAGGACCATTTCCTACGGAGATGGTCGCGGGCGAAGCGGAGTTGGGGCAGCTAATACGAGAGCGCGGTCGCGAGTATGGCGCGTCGACAGGACGGCCGCGGCGCTGCGGGTGGTTCGACGCTTTTGCTACGCGCTATGCGGCGGAGATCAATGGCTTCACATCTGTCGCGCTCACGAAGCTCGATGTGCTCGACGCGCTTGAAGAGATCAAGGTCTGCGTGGGCTACAAACTGGATGGCAAAGAATGCGAATCCTTGCCCGCGGTCTCTCAGGACCTGCGTCGCATTGAACCTGTCTACGAAACCTTGCCCGGCTGGCAGACCTCAACAGTAGGAACAACGGAAATGGGTTCCCTGCCCCCTAACGCGCGCCGCTACGTTGATTTTCTTTCGGACAAGATCGGTGTGGAGATCGGGCTCGTATCCACCGGTCCGGAACGCACGCAGACGATCATTGTTAAAGACTCAGCCCTTGGCAGCTGGATGGAAGATTAGTCCAAAGTCCAATGTCCAGAGTCGATATAGGTGCAACAGTCCGTAGAGGCCAGCAGTTCAGAGTTCAAGCTTTAGCTTGCGTTTATTCGAAAACAGCAACCTGAAGGTTGAACTCTGACTACTTGAATGACTTTGGAGATTAGACTTTGGACTTTGGACTGTCGAGTCGGTAGAATGCCACTCACCGTGTCCTTGTGGGCCGATAGCTCAGTCGGTAGAGCAACTGGCTTTTAACCAGTGGGTCGCAGGTTCGAGTCCTGCTCGGCTCACCACTTCTGAAAATAAACAACTTAGCCTCACGAAATGTACGACCAGCACGCGTTGACCAACTGGCCAGAAACCAGTGGGTCGGAACTTCCCTTTGTACTCTCCAACTATTGTTTTCAAAGACTTGCCGTTGGCTATGACGCCAGCCGCTTTTCCGTTTGTGGCAATTTTGCGGCGACGAAGTCGAAGAACGGATAGCGCACAGTGAAGTACATGCAAGGTCGAAACGAAGTGAAAACCAGAATGGAGCCTGCGTAATGGAGGTTGCGTCCCTGAGCTCTGTGCGAAGATGAGAGCAAAAAAAGAAAGAACTCTCTCATACGCTTTCCGGCTGGTTGGCGGGCCGTAGCGGGGCATTCGTCGATCCTGAAAACTGCTTAGAAGTAACGGACAAGTCAGGTGTTCGTGATGCTAATGTCTCGAACGTCTGCCTATTCTCAAGGAGGCGAACGAAGCAAGCGATCCGCCTCCTGAGCGATCTGCTCCGGCAAGACCTTCAGCGCCACGGATTCGTGGCGGCCGAGTTTTGTACCGGGTGTCATCGATTTCACTGCGGAATGCCCATGCGCCTGAGCAGGTCGGCGAAGCGCGGGTCGCTGCGGATTGGATCCCAGACCGGCTCGTCTTTATAAAAGACCGTGATCGCTCCCGCCGCCAAGCCACGCTCCAGCCATGAAAACGCCAGCTCCTTCTCGTTCAAGGTTGCATAGATTTTGGCGATCCATTGCGCCTGGCTCAGGTTTGCCCCTGATGTCTGTTCCAGCTCTTTGATGATCTGGAACGCTTCCGCTCGCTTCCCCTGCGCCGCCAAGACCATGCCTGTCTCATAAACCAAGAACGGATCATCTTTCCGCTCTCGTCTGGCCTTCTCCAATTCAGCGAGCGCTTGGTCAAAAGACCGGGTTTGAATGTAAATTCCTATTTCAAAGGTAGTGCTCAAAGCCGGACCTAGTTCATTGGCCTGCCGCAGCAGCTCAAGCGCTCGCGGGTAATCTCGCTTGAGGTAATAAGGAAGGGCCACCAGCCGTGCGGCGATTGGTGATAGGGGATCGAGTTCGCGAGCCTTCAGAACTTGCTCTAGGGCTTCATCGAAGCGCCCCTGTCGCACGAGCGAAGTTCCCAACTCTTGATGAGCTATTGCTAAGCTCGGGCTAAGTTCGATCGCCCGCCGCAGTTCACGATCACCCAGCTCGAAATTGGCTGGGGAGAACAGGATGTAGGATTCGCCAAGTACGAAGTGAGCTTCCGCGACGTTCTCATCCAGCGCGAGGGCTTGGCGCGCCGTCTCTTCCGCTTTGCGGTGGCCTTCAATGGGCGCAATGTAGCCATACAGTCCAAGAATTGCGTACGCGTCGGCTAAGCCAGCGTAGGCAAGCGCATAGTTGCGATCTTCTTCGATCGCCCTCTCCTGATAACGGATGGCCGTGAGCAGATCCTGACGCGTGTGACGCTGGCTGGACGACCGTCCCTGCAAGTAGTACTGAAAAGCTTTGAGGTTCTCCGTGGGGCGCTTCGCAAGCTGCTTTTCCTCTGTGCTGGTCAGCTTCACGCGCAACTTCTCGGAAATCTCTTTCGCGATCTCTTCCTGCACCGCGAACACATCGGCGAGCTTGCGATTGTATTGCTGGCCCCAAATCTGGCTATTGTCTTGCGCGTTGATCATCTCCACATTGATCGAAAGACCATCGCCACGCTGCGCGACCCGGCCAGTGAGCACCGCCTGCACTTTCAGCTCTTTGGCCACCGCCTGCGCGTCCATCTCCTTTCCCTTGTAATGGAAGACTGAGTTACGCGACATCACCTTGAGGTTCGGCAACTGCGAGAGGCTGTTGATGATGCTTTCGGGAATCCCGTCCGCGAGGTATTCACTGTTCGGATCGTTGTTCTGGTTTACAAACGGTAAGACCGCGATGGAACCGATCACTGTGTCGCTCTTTCGCGAGTAGTAGAAGTAACCTGCGACCGCGATGACTGCGGCAACGCCAAGCAGGATCACCGCGATTTCCCATCGAGTTTGTTTGGGTTTACTGAGAGCGTGCGTGCCCGAAGTCTGCGCGGCGGGAAGCACCGTCGTCGGCGCCGTCGGACGACTCATGTTCGCGTCACTGTGGTGGGGCAGAATGCTGGTCTCGATCTCGCTCGACACCGAAGGCGAACCAAGCATCGGCGTGTCTGTGTCATCGGAATTACTGATCAGCGCCGTGCCATCAGCGCGACAGAACACTAGCGCGTCGTCAGTCTCAACCCGATTGCATGTTGGGCATCGTTTCATATGTAGCGCCAATTCGATGAGGGGTTACCACGGCCTACGCATCGACGATATCCTGAACAAACTCAGTCGAAAATAGCAGTGCAACGGAGTTAACTCCGTAGTGAGGATTCAGTCTAACATGGGCTACCATTTTACTAACGACAGATCGATCGGAAAACCGAAGATTGGAAGCCAGTAAAATAGGACTCAGATTCTTGTGGCAAATTTGTGACGTGAATACAGGCAAACAGGTGTGATTGGCTATTACTAGATGTACTCCGGAGCGGCTGCAACCTGTGAAAAATGTTAATAGATCTAAAGAGCCGTGACTGGATGGAGCCGACTTAACTGCTCTCTTAACCAGTGGGTCGCAGGTTCGAGTCCTGCTCGGCTCAAAAACCAAACAACGATAACTGTTTGCATCTGATCGGTTGAAAGATTGGTCGAGCTTTCGGCGACGGTCGCCTCACACTACGCCTTTTATTCTGATCACAATAACCTTAGCAATGGCAACCGACTTCCGCGCAGACGGATATAGGCATTCGCCACGCACAGTTGTTCATCTTTCCCCCACGTTGAGAATCTTGTCTTTGTAGATCACTGCAAAGAGCTTCTCTGCCATGTCGTAATTGACTAATTTGAGCAGACTATACTGTTCCAGCGCCAACCCTCGGTCACCGCGCTGAAGAAAGAGGATGGCCAGGTTGTTGTGAGCTTCAGCGAGATCTGGCTTGAGCAAGATGGCTTGCTTATATGACTCGATGGCCTGCTTCTGACGACCTGCCTTGCTGTAAACATAACCGAGATTGTAGTGCGCCGCGGCCAAGCTCGGTCTTAAACGGATCGCTAGCTGCAAAGATTCTATAGCTGCACGGTGGCGACCAAGCGAGGTCTCGGCCAATCCGAGGTTGTTGAGGGCTTCGGGATAATTAGGCTTTAGCCGTATAGCCTCATGATAAGCCGCGATTGCCTCATTGACTCGGCCCGCATCAGCGTACACATAGCCCAGATTGTTGTAGACCTCTGCGGAATCGGGTTCGAGTCGCAGAGCGTGCTCGAGCGATTCAATAGCCTCTGTGCGCTTACCCGACTTGAAGTACGCAACTCCTAAATTGTTGTAGGCGTCGGTTAGATCTGGTTTGAGTTGAATGGCTTCCTTACACGATTCGATCGCATCCTCTGCAAGATCGAGCATGGAATATGCAAATCCCAATTCACTGAGCGAGTCAGCACGGTTTGGCTTGAGCTGAAGCGCCCGCTTGAGACATTCAATTGCGTCTGCATAGTGTTCGGTCTTGTTGTAGGAAACACCCATTTGATGGTGCGCGTCTGAGAAGCGCGGGTTAAGCCGCACTGCTTGCTTGAAACTTTCGATTGCCAGAGCGAAACGGCCCTGGGTCCGGTAGATGCAAGCAAGGTTGTAGTGGGCCATGGCAAACTCAGGCCGGCGCGTGATCGCTTGCTTGAGCAAGTTGATCGCTTCCTGGTATCGACCGGATTCGGCATATGTAACAGCCTGGTTATTGACTCCAGCAGTCTCATTTGAGGTTTCGTCTTGAGTCGGGCTTGCTTTACCAACTGCGAGCGCCGGCGAGACCAATGCAACAAAAAGCGTCAGAGCGAGCCATAACAGTTTCTTTCGCCTAATCATGGTCTTACTTACCTCCTAACTGTCTTGCTTTACTTGAAGTACGTTCCAATGAGCCGAAGATTTCCGCAATCTTTCCAGACGTAACGCGCGAGTGACCAACGATCACAATTGCCATCCAAAGCGCGACGACGCTCCACTGCCGTGATGCAAGGAGGGCGGCTTTGGGAGCCGCCCTTCCTACGCCCCCCTACGTGCGTGTGAAAGGCTCTAGAAAACGTAACGAAGCTGGAATTGCCCAATGCGCCCGGCATTGACATTACCAATGTTCAGGTTGCCGGAATTGAAGCGGAAATTGTTGAAAGTACTGTCCGTCACGTCACCAGTGCCGGGAGCAAACTGCGGTGTGTTGAATGCATTGAAGTAATCAAAGCGAATCTCGAACCTGTTGGTCTCAGCCCCAAACAAGCCGGTATGGATCGCTTTCGTAAGGCTCAGGTCCACCCGGTTCTGTCTGGGCCCACGCAAGATATTCCGACCGGCAAGATTGGTCCGAATTGACTCGCTCACCAGGAAACGAACATCCGCCGCGTTGACTGGATTGCCATTGACATCGGAGAAGCCTGTCGGCGAAGTCACACCAGAGAGAAAGTTCTCGGCAATAAAGTTCGAGAAGCCAACCGAGTTCTGTGGCGCATTCGGATTGCTGATGGCCGGACGGTCGTTGAAAGCGCTCCCGTCGCCGTTGAGATCAATGCCGCCAACAAATGGAGTCTCGACGTAGCCTGACTGGAGGCGATAGGTTCCGGCCATTGAATAGCTACCAAGCAGCGCGTGGCCGAATCCCGATTTCACCAGGCTTGGAACCTCGTAGATAAAGGTGGCAACGAAACGATGCGGCGCATCAAACGACGCACGGCTTCGATCCACTCTTCGGTTGAATGGATCCGAGCTGATACCGCTCCCGCCAGTCGTAGCGAACACCTCGCTGTTCACGTCGTCGATTGCCTTCGAGAAGGTGTAAGCAAATCGCAGCAACAGTCCACTCTTGAAGCCGCGATCAAGCCGCGCTTGCAGCGAGTTGTAACTTGAGTCGGCGCCATTCGTGCGCGCGATAACTGAACCGCGATTCTGGAACGCACGAACGAGCGTGTTAAAGCCGCCGACACCGGGGTTCAACTCTTCGTTTACAAATAAACGTTTACCGCGCGAGCCGACGTAAGCAACATCGGCAATCAGATTGAACGGCAACTCACGTTGAACGCCGAAGTTGTAGACGTATGTTTGGGGATTCACCAGGCTGTTGGGAATCGTGTTTACAGTGGCAAGAGGATCGGGACTGCCAGTAGTTGGCAGCGAGGCAACACCGAACTTTGCAATGCCGCGAGGATCCGTATCGGCGGGCAAAGAAGCGCCAAAATTCGTTACACCGAACGAGTTTGGGACCGTGGCCGCAGTGTTGCTCAGAATATTGTTGAAAAAGAAATCGTAGTTGACCGCAAAGCCGCCGCGAATCACTGTCTTGTTCTCGCCAAAGAGCCCGTTAAAGAAATGAGGCTGGTAAGCAAAGCTCAAGCGCGGAGCAAAGTTATTGTTGTCGCGCTGCTGGCGCACAACGGTCTCCACGGGCTGATCGAATCCACCAAAAGCCGGAAAGCGAATCGCGTTAAAGGGTGTTCCGTAATTCTCATAACGCAGGCCGAGATTGAGTGTCAGATTTTCTTTCACCCTCCAGGTGTCGTTAATGAAGTAGTTCTGATAGAACGCGTTGGGAAAGATTGTCGGGCTGCCAAACTGAATCGCGGCGCCACCTCCGCCACGGCCCGAGAACTGATCGACGAAGTTTCCGAATGAATTGAATCCGCCGCCGCCTGCAAAGGTTAGAATTCCGCGAGAGTTGAAGGGAATGGCCTGCGTCGAGCGTTGGACGTTCAAGTCCGCGCCGAAACGCAGCGTGTGATTGCCGGCAGTGTGTGAGATCGTGTCCTGGAACTGATAGTTGTTGAAGAGGCGTCCCTGTGGAAACACGCCAGGCAGACCGACGGACGTGATCCCCTGGCCCAGGCCGGCTCCCGTAAATGAAAAGACCGGGCCAGCCAATCCGACCTGAGGGTCGCGCGGCGCAAACTCTACATTGAATCGACCGTAACCGAAGCGAAATTCGTTAGTGGCTCGGGTCGAGAGGCTACGTGTGTAGTTTGCGTAGAGATTTTGCACGCGGCTCGGGACGTCAATTTCAAATCCAGGAAACGGCGAGCTCCCTGGAAACTGGTTATTGAAGGCCTGATCATCAAGAACATGACGGAAAGCGATGCTATCTCTTTGAGTTGGCGTCCAATCGACCCGCGCAAGGTATTGGTTATCATTGACCGGCTGTGAACTGCTGACTGTGGTCTCACCAAAGTCGATGTTTGGGCGCCCGTCTCCCAACGCCACGCTGGAGATCTCGCGCTCACCTCTCAGGTTCCCCACGACGCTCAGATAACGATCGAGGTTCGGGTTGGCGCCCGAAGGGAAGAGAGAACGAAGAGTGGCAAAGCCTGAAGCAGTTGGCACTCGCACCCTTGCATCAGTGCCCGAGCGGAATCGATCACCTTGATAGGTACCAAAGAAGAAAAGCTTGTTCTTCACAATTGGACCGCCAAGCGAAAAACCGTATGTGTTCTCAACGACCACTGGCTTCCGTGTACCGTCTGCTCTCTGGCTGGCGGTAAGAGAATTGAACGCGCTGTTGTTGAGCACGTCGTAGACCGAACCGTGAAACTGATTCGTGCCGCTGCGAGTAACTATGTTCACAACAGCGCCGCCGGCCCGGCCGAATTCCGCTGAGTAGTCAGACTGAAGTACCGTGACCTCGCTGTAGCCATCACGCAGAGCCGGTATATAGAACTGGCCGGCAATGGAGTTATCGTTGTTGTCCAGGCCGTCGATCAACTGATTGTTGGCTCGTGCTCGCAAGCCATTCACCGAGAACTCGCTTCCCTGCACGAATCCGCCTGCAAGCGGGCCGGGATCGATAACACCCGGCAGAGTGAAAACAATGCTTGCCGGATTCAATGCCGGTGTAGGCAGGTCCGTGATCTCGCGCTTGCTGAGCGTGTTGACCCGAGCGCCATCCTGAGTTTGGAGAACCACGTCGTCCCCCGATGTGACATTGACCACCTCGGATTGTGTTCCGATCTCAAGCTGAAATTGGGCCGTGGTAGTCTGCGCGGCGACAACAACGACGTTCTCGCGCGTCACGGTCTTGAAGCCGGTCTGACTGGCCTCTGCTTTGTAGGTGCCCGGGTCAACCGCATCGAGGCGGAAGCTTCCGTCCGATGCTGAAACAGTCTCGCGGCTTACACCGGTGCTTACATTTGTGATCTTGACATTTGCGCCAGCGATGACCGCCCCATTGGGATCAGTTACGGTCCCCACAACAAACCCCTTACTGGTTTGCGCAAAGACACTCGAACCAAAAGCCAGCAAGATCGACAGTACAACAACGATTCTGAAGTTAATTCTAATCACGACCGTAATCTCCTATTCTTGTCGGTAAATCAAACTTAGTAAGTCTGGGGAGACGTTTGCGTCGTGTCCCGTGCTTCCGAAGCACGATCCCCAGAAGCGCAGTCTTAATCTTGAGCGGTCGGCACTTTAATACTCCTGGCAGTCATGGTTTATTCCCGATTGACAGCCCTTGAACGTTACTGGCGCTTCATCGGCAAAAACCGGCTGCCTGGTCGCGGGGAAAATGCATTTCACATCTGTGCCCCGACTTACTGCGTTTAGTCTGCGTTGCCTGACCAGCCTTCTTTTTATGATCAACCGCCTTCTCATGATTAACTCTCCGATCCGCGCTCTTCTCGTAACAACCCGAAGGGCAATTCCTTTGCTCAAGCCGCTTGCGGCTGAACGTCAAACTTTAGTGGGGCCCGCGAGTTGGGAGGTGCGTGCTGGGGTGTTGTTCGCTTATTCAGTAAGCAACGGAGCTTCGTGCGAGCTTTGTGCAACTGCGACTTCGAGGTCCCAATCGCGCATCCAAGCATCTGACCAATCTGTCCGTGCTCATACCCTTCGACATCGTGCAGGATGAACACCATCCGATAACCTTGTGGCAACTGCCTGATCGCCTCTTCCAGGGAAATGCGATCAATCACGGACATCTTGCCCGGGTTCTCAGTTCCGCCCACAGCTCGCGTTGGAGTGGCGCCATCTTCAGTCGTTCGTTCCGTCTTTACGACAGGCTTGCGAAAGTGCATGAGCACCTGATTCACGGTGAGCCGGTGGAGCCATGTGCCAAACGATGACTCGCCGCGAAAGGTATTGAGCTTGCGAAACAGCTGGATGAAGACTTCCTGGGCCAAGTCTTCAGCCTGGGACACGTTCCTGGTCATCCGCAGGCAAAGACTGTAAACGCGGTGATGATACCGACGGTAGATCTTTTCAAAAGCCTCCATGTCGCCGGTGGCGGCAAGTTGCACATCTGGATCTACCGTCGTCATCTCTTTGGACCTTGCTTGGATGTGGAGCACCTCATTGCAGACCGCCGACTATGGTCACCGTCTCAACCACGTCGTTCTTAGCCGTCTTCCCGGCCGACGAATTTGCTGCCAGCTTGCGCTCGATCTCACGCTCGCTGCGCGACTTCGACAGAAGTCTTCCGGTGGTTGTGCCCGCCGGCCACACCTGAAAAAGGAAGTACTGATCTCCATAGCGGTGGAATACCAACGTGCCTTTGCTCGTGAAGTCCCGTGTCTGAACTGGACTCGTTAAGCGGATGGCATGCGCTCTGCCATCTATGCTGCTGATTCGCAGGAGGGTGTCACCAACATTTTTTTCTGCGCGGCCGACGGAATATTCGCCGGCCGGCATTTTCTTATCGGCGACAATGAAATCGAAGGGAATATTGACCCTAATCTGATAGGTCACAGATTGTCCCTGAGCAGAGCTGGCAGCGGTAACAAGCGCTATCACGCTCAACAGACCGATCTTCGTAAATACGTTTACAAGTTGCTTCTTCATACAGACTCCTTTTGATTTGTTATTCGGCTTAATCGCCTTCGCATGTACATACCGCGTGGTCCATTGATTTATTCCCAGGGGCTTAAGAAATGCATTCCGCTTGATTGCCACACGCCTGCAAAGCGAAGGTGGTGTTTGGTGTTGAATGCGAAGAGCGTTGTTTGTGGAGGGATGCTTGTAGCTTCTTGCGCGCGCGCGCCAAACGCGACATGACCGTGCCCAGGGGAAGTTCTGCGGCCGCAGCAATCTCTTTGTAAGAGAGTTCTTCCAGCTCGCGCATTACGATTATTTCGCGATACTCTACCGGCAGATTCTTCAGAGCGTCTCGAAGCAGCCGCTCTTCACTACTTCTGACCAGCGAGGCTTCAGGATCGGGTTCGTCAGTTTCTTTCACATGTATCGCCTCGTCGAAATCAGTGACTTCGGCTGATCTATTTCGCTTCAACCACGTGTAGCAGGTATGCCGCACAATCATTAACAACCACGGACGGCCGTCCGAACCGTGAAACCCGCCAAAAGATTTCAACGCACGCAGGTAAGATTCCTGCACTACGTCTTCTGCATCCGCGTAGTTGCGGGTCAGCCAGCGCGCCAGGTTGAAGGCCGCATCGATGTGTGGCAACACTGCTTCTTCAAAATTCATTGCTTGCGACTCCTGCCGAAATTACTGCTCGTCGGCCCGATGATGTAATCACGACCCCAGCTCACCTTGCCGTCCGCCTGCTGGTCACAGTTTCCGGATCGCGATACGACCCGGTGTCTCTGCTTCAGCTCACTTAAATCCGTCATCTGTCATGGTCCACAGCGAGGAAGATAGTCGGGAGCGAGGAGAGGAGTCATAAACTTGACGTAAATGTGCGGTAATGTTTCGGTAACGGGAGCGCAGGCAGGTAACAAAACCGATCGGATTGCCTTACGGCGTAATTAGAATGCGCCGAGGAGACGTGGTGAGTGTTTCGCCTTCGAGTGCGCGCCGCAACCGTGATGATGTGCGTGTGTAATCTAGCGCGCGATCTCGACGGTACTGACTTGAATCAGTGGTTTGAGGTCCGTGTAGTTGGGCATGTCACCCTGCAAGACGCCGGCATGGGAAGTGAACGCTGCCAAAAACTCTTCCAGCGAGTCGAAGAGATAATGGCACAGGGCGAGGTACGCGGGCTCCGAACCGGGAGTGCCACCAACTAACCCACCTTCGACAGACACACCTTTGAACCCTGGAGCAGCACTCAGTCGCTCAATAGACATGGGCATATGGATCTTCAGGTAGTAGTCCATATCGAACGTCGCGTCCTTCGTATTGGGATACAGGATACGGACCTTTATCACTGATGGCCCGCGCACTATCCATCACCGGAAAACTTCAGGCGTCCGCAGATACGCAACCACGAAGAAGGCACCGAGGACCAAGTCCACGAATCCAGCTCCCAGCACTGCCAGGCTCACGCGGTTGAGCGCGAACAGAACACCCACCGCGATCGCAAAGCTCGCCTTTTCGATGATCGCTGGGATCATCATCTCCCGGTACCGAATCGGATCGCTTGCCAGAACGAGGAAGGCGATTTGCCACGCTACAGCAACGCCGATGAAGCCGTAGTAGTACTCCGGGTGTGTGATCGTCGGCGGAAAGTCCCGGCTGGTCTTCGCCTCGAGCAGGTACTGCGGCAGAAGAACGACGAGTCCGTAAATTGCGGCGGCCATGAACGTGCGTTTTGCAAATGTCATCGTAGCGAACTCCGTTTCACAGACGAACATGATTATTCCAAATTTTGAACTCGTGGAACGCGAGTTTTCTAAAGCATTCCAACGTCCTCAGCCTGCCGTGGTAGTCGTCCAGGATGGGTATCTTCAGGTGCGATGTGCCAGTTCAAGGGTCGCTTCCACGTAGGATCTGCTGGTAGGCATGCGGTCTCTTTTCCTTAAGAAAAGCCAGGCCCGCCGGCGTTGCTCGAACCATCAAGCGACCGTTTGCAAAAACCGTCTCCAGGAGCCCGCGTTCAGTCCCGTCCTCCCAGACGGGAAGCTTCGGGCAAGACGTACGCCACGCATCCATCGTCTCCTCATAGGTGCGTTCCTCCCGTACTACCCATTCCACCAGATCGAGTATCAGATTTTCGACGGTATCAGTCATAAGCTGCTGTAGCCGCCCAACGCATAAGTTTATTAGTTGCCGACAATTCGCTTACTCGAAAGTCAAGCTTTCCTCACCGGAGCGCAAAGCTCCAATTCGTGGCCGTCAGGATCGGAAAAGTATACGGACTTCGCCGGCATCCACTCGTGGTACACAGGTCCCTCGACACGAACGCCTCGCTGCTGCAGGGCCGTCGCGATCGTTTCGATATCGACTTCCTCCACCGTAAAGGCGAAATGCTGTGTGGGCCAGGTTCCGTTGTCTTCCTGGAGCACCACCATGCCGGCTTGCCCACCCACCCTCAGGAACAACCACCTGCGCTGTTCGTTCCTGAGACCAACTTCAATTCCTAAAGTTTCCCTGTAGAAAACCTCGGACTTCGCGAGGTCCCTGACCCGGATGGCTACTTCGTAAAGACCGCGAATGGGCAACATTTGGTCCTACCTTTCATACTGACTAATGCCCCAGGTTCGAAGAGCGTAACAGCGACGACAGCATCCGTCCGCTTCGGCTGCGACCCTCGCCTAACGCCGAGGCCCCCGGCCTACCGCTTCAAAGCTGCCCGTATCCGAACGAGATGGTGATAACTATGCCGCACGGCGTGATCCTCGAGCATGAACTGGCACGTCAGTGGAGCATCGGAGTTAAGCGACACTGGAGCCGCTTGATCGAGCTGCTCGTCGCTCAGACATCTAATTGAAGCGGCTGCCGCTGCACTGTTGCCTCTAAGCAACTCTAGCGTCTCTTCTTGCGTGACGGCGTCATTCTCCCTGGCGTGAGCGCCATTCATCTCGTTGACGGCATCCCAGGTCACGTCCACGACCTGCTTGCCCGCTGCAAGCGTCTTTGCCAACAGAATCTCCAGCGGGTAAACGCTGGCGACGTGATGCACGATGACGCCGATCTTGCGCCCGTCTTTCGGAACACAGGTTTGCCATTCTGCATCCGTGAGGGTGCTCGCGAAATCGGCAAGTGCGTGGGCTCCCTGTTCGAGGCGCTCGGCAAGAGCATTAGTACGTTGACTCATGGTCCACCTCCTGCTTTGCTGCAACTTCGTCTAACAAAGGCTTCTTAGACTTGTTCATTTCGTGATCCTTTCTTTCAGTGAATTCTCCTGCCTGTCGGCAGCGATAAAGATCTTTCCGCCTTCAACAATGAGCGAGTGGGAGAGGCGCTTCTGCCCTCTCACCACCCGCCGTGCTTAAGACGCACAACCCGGCCCCCCAGTCCGTTGTTGTTGCTCTCCAGCACACTTGAAACATTCAGGTTTGAATTGTTCATGATTCCCAGGTTCTCAAGAATTCGCTTTGCGTGAGCGCACAATCTCACCCCGTCACGCTCTGCCTTCTCACCCGCGGTTCTTTTCCTCATCAGAATAGGAAATTCAAAATGAATCTCCCTCCCCCAAATGCTGCTCGATAGCGAATGGCTAACCTTGCGGAGCAACGAAATTGTCGGGCCATTGTCGGCCGACACCTCAGCACTGAAGTGGGTCACACCGTTGCGGCAAGCGATCTCGATCAATTCGCGGATCAGCAACGTTGCGATCCCGCGCCTTCGCATCTGGTCCGCGACCAGCAACGCAATTTCTGCAATAGCGGGTTGCTCGGCGAGAATCACATATCGGCCCTCGGCAATGATCAGCTCTTCGTTTCCTTCCTGCTGCGTCACTACCAGCCCGACGTGCCGCGACCCGTCGCAGTCGGTGAGATAGTCCAACATCGAATCGGCAGGCGAATTGCCTGACAGAAATCGGTCGTAAATCGCCTGTGGCGAGCAGCGCGAGAAGAACGTTTTTAATTGCTCGCGATTAACGGGTCGCAATTCTTGCAGTCGCAGCTCACCGTCTCGCAAGCGGATGTCTCGGGGAATACGCGTCAGACGGCGAGTCTCATAGTCATATTCGAGCGGCAATGCAGTTCGTGCCCGGATCCGTCTGGCTATTCGATAATTCATAACTCTCTCTCGTCCCGCAGACATCGATGTTGTTAACCCGTATCTCAAGGGGTGACGGCGGTGCACTCAACAAGAGTCGCCGGCTCCACTGACTTTCATTCGACCAGGAGATGAAAGGGTTCAGCTCCTTGCGCGCCCGAACCCCTCCAACAACCGGGTGGAGAAAGCCTTTCAACTCATCAGTGAACGATGCGTTGCGGCTCGCCGTAAATGAAATCGTCCATCATCACGACATCCAGGGGTCGAGTATCGTCGGGTCCCGGAGTCGCGCCGGCTGTGATCCGCACACGGGCGATTCGCGCATCGTCAAAAACGATTCCGAAGAACGATAGATTGCCGTCTCCAGGTGATGCGGGCGCGAAGCTGCTGAACAGAAGCTCGCCATCGGTACCGTAGAATTCAATCAGTGTGCTCGCGTGGCGGTTTCCTTTCTTCTCGCCGGGGCCGCTTCCGTCCGGAAGGTCTATGTCCGAAAAGACCGCGCCGAACCCGCGCGTTGTCGCCGGCACCTCGTTACTGCCCGGCACGAAGAAAAGCGTGTCGGTCACGTTACTGTCGATCGGCGAGAACAGCCGCGACTGGGAAAAGGCTTTGAAGATAGTTGCGTAACTCGGATTTCCGAAAACATCGGCCAACCCCAGAGGCGGCGCCTGAACGAAACCGGAACCCGTGGTCGTAAAACGGGTGCCGCGTCCAACGAGAAACTGGTCCAGTACTGGTATCGGTGTCAGAGTAGTTGTGGTGTTTGCGGAATTGCCGCCGTCCCAATTGATCTCGCGGCGTCCACCTGTGAAGGTCGGCCCGCCCGGCGGCGTAACGCCGTTGTTGAGTCCACCCAGCGCGGTGCCGAACTCGGTTATCGTGCTCTGGATCGAATCGCCATTTGGTCCCGCGGCCTGAAAGACCTTGACCTTCACGGCAACATCCTGTTGCTGTTCCTGCTCCTGAGCGTGGGCAGCACCGATGACCATCATTCCGATCATGGCTACCGGCAATGCAATCCTAAATCCCTTCAAGAGACTCATCGCCCCTTGCTTGACCTTGTTTGCGTCTAATAGAAAGTTCTTGAGCATGTTGATTTTCCTTCCTTTTCTTTCAGTGAATTTTCCCTGTTTGTTGCAGGCTCGGTTAAAAGAGTGAGGCGCCCGATCTCCACCAGGAAGCCAGACGCCCTATTTCAAAAGTTAATGACTCCGTTTGCGACGACATCGTAAGTACCATCGTCGTGAATCTCGACTAACCACGTGGTTTCGCCACTTGCGTTCTGAAACCGGCCCGTGCCTCCAGTCCATTCATAAGTCAAGAAGGCATGGCCGGTGTTCAAGTTGGCAGTGCCTTTGATGGAAGCAAAGAGTTGGTCATCGTTCGCGGCTGTAAGCGTCGCCGTGCCGACCACGTCAAACACACCCTCGTCAGAGGTTGATGTGAGCGTGAGTTCGCGCTGCAAAGTAAAGCGACCGAGGTGTGTCGCATTTCCCGTTCCCGCGGCAGAGAGTTGTAGTCCTGCGTTGTTTGGTAACGGAGTTATTTTCGCCGACCCGTGTTCTACCAGATGGAATGGCCGTGCATCCGCCACAGCCGTCAAGGCGCTGAACCCCACAAGTGCGAGTGCCATAAGGCTGATGCTGATCCTGGATAGAGAGCGTCTCGAGTGCGTTTTCCCATCTCTTTCTAAACGGTTCTTAAACCTATTCATTTCTTCTGTCCTTTTCTTTCAGTGAATTTCCTGCTTGTTGCAGGTGATGAACGGCGATCGTCGCTTCATCGGCGAGAGGATAGTGCTCGCTGCGCAGGCAAGTCATAAACTTGACGTAAATGTGCGGTAACGTTTTGGTAATGCTAGCGAGGATCTTTAGGCGGTGTAGTGGGCGCTGGACTTGACGACTTTGCCGTTACTCCCGAACTCGAACCACTCAGACACCGTGCGTCCATCATGGCGACGATAGTTAATGACGAGGCTATTGATGCCCCACAGCACGGACTCAAGTCGAAAGTGCAAATCGGGAATGCGGGCCAATGCCTTTGCCCAATAAGCGTGCACAGCACTCTTGCCTCTCAGTACTCCAGACGGCTCACCGGCGACCTGGATAATGAAAGGCGACGAGAACTCGAAGTCGTCAGCGTAGTGATGAAGGATCCGCTCGAAATCATGACTATTCCAGGAAGCGATCCAGTCGTTCGCGAATGCCTCTGCTGTTGCCTTGTCCAGCATCATGCCCTCCAGTCAGTCTGTGTTTGAATTTTCTGGGTTTACCTCTTTTCAGGTGGTATTGACCTAATTTCGGCGGCGAACCGTGCATGTGTTTCGGGGTCAACAGGCCTGTGCGTCACTCGGGTGTTTGCCGGGTCTTTGCCAAGATAGTTGTCACCTTTCCAATTCTTCGATGGCCTGATGGGTCTTGGTACAAAGCCACCACCGCAATTCGGACAGACGTTGTCCAGGATCTTGTCAACACAGGCGGCACAGAACGTACACTCATAGGTACAAATGCGTGCTTCAAGTGAAGCCGGTGGCAACGGCTGGTTGCAATTCTCGCAAGTTGGTCTGAGTTGAAGCATGATATCTACGCCCCCTCCCAAAACTGAGTGACTACTGCTCTGTGCTACAGACTTCAGCCAGCACCTTGGCGATGAAAATAAGCAACTCGTCCAGCGAGTGAAATCGCGTTGCCTCACACGAGGCAACGTGCTCAACCCGACCCTCGAATCGTCCAGCACCGATATCGGTTTCGGGTCGAAACTGGATGACGAAAGCCGCTTTGTATTGCCATTCGACCATCAAAAGCGGAGAATGAGCTAACCGCGCATTGTCAGTCATAAACTTACCGTAAAACTTCGGTAACGTTTGGTGGATAACGTGGGAAGCGACGAACGGATAATCTTCGATCCCTTTTGCCTGGACTTGGCCAACGAGTGCCTGTGGCGAGGCTCACGAGCAATCAAACTCAGACCCAAAGCCTTTGCGGTGCTCAACCATCTCCTCGGGCATCCTGGCCAGCTCGTCACCAAAGAGCAACTTCTCAACACCGTCTGGCCAGAAACCTTTGTTGGCGACGCGGTCCTCAAAGTCACCATTCGTCAGTTGCGAGACGCTCTCGACGATGATCCAAAGTCTCCTCGCTTCATTGAAACCGCACATCGTCGAGGCTATCGCTTCATCGGTCAGATCGCAGAGAGCGCACACGCACCGGCCAGAGATCGGGAGACCAAAAGCAGAGTCGTTTCGGTTCCACCGCTGCGCGCCGCAGGTTCCCCTCCGAGAGTTGTCGGACGCGACGAAGCACTATCGCGGATGCGAGGCTGGCTGGAGAAGATGCTCGGCGGAGAACGACAGATCGTATTCGTGACCGGAGAAGCTGGCATCGGCAAGACCGCACTGGTTGACATGTTCCTGCGAAACTTCGCTGCTGATCGGAGTATTCGCATAGGCCGCGGGCAATGTCTTGAACAGTATGGGACGAGTGAAGCTTACTTGCCGATTCTCGAAGCGATCGGGCGGTTGTGTCGAGAGCAGCCCGAGGTTGTTGATGTGTTGCGCGCGCACGCGCCGCTGTGGCTGCTGCAAATGCCTTCTCTGGTTAGCGCCGCAGATCGCGAGTCGCTGAATCAAGCAGTGTTCGGAGCCACACGCGAGCGCATGCTGCGCGAGATGAGCGAAGCCTTGCAGGCGCTGACCGAACAAGGACCGCTAGTGCTGATCTTGGAAGACCTGCACTGGAGCGATTACTCGACGCTGGACCTGATCTCATTCCTGGCCACGCAGCGTCAGGCGGCGCAGTTGATGTTGATTGGAACCTACCGGACCGTGGAGTTGATTGTGAGAGGGCATCCGCTCAAGGCAGTCAAGCAGGAGTTGCTCGCCAAGCAGCAATGCGAAGAGTTGCCGGTTGAATACCTCAGCGAAGATGCGGTCGCAAAGTATCTGTCTCTTAGATTTCCCACCAATCGATTTCCCAAAGAGCTAGCGGGGTTGATACACGAACGAACCGAGGGAAATCCGCTGTTTATGGTCAACGTCGTGGACTACCTCGTCGACGAGAAGATTATCGCGGAGTACAAAGGACACTGGCAGTTGCAAGTCGAGTTGGACGAAGTTGAATTGGGCGTGCCTGAGAATATCCGCTACTTGATTGAGAAAAACATCGAGCGTCTTAGCGAGAAGGAGCAGCGCGTGCTGGAAGGGGCGAGCGTTGTCGGGATGGATTGCTCGGCCGTGGCCATCTCGGCGGGCCTGGACGAAGACGTCATAAAAATTGAGGAGGTGTGTGATGGGCTGGCACAGCGTCATCACTTCCTGTTGCCTGCCTACCTGGCCGATTTGCCAGATGGGACGATTACACCGCGTTACCGATTCATTCACGCCCTTTACCTGGACGTGCTCTACAAGCGTGTGGCGCTAACGAGGCGCTCACAAATCCACGGGAGGATCGGCGAACGCGGTGAAATCATCTACAGCGATCGGGTTGGAGAGATTGCCGCGGAACTCGCAGTACACTTTGAGCAAGCGCGAGACTTGACACGAGCCGTTAAGTACCTGCAGCTGGCAGCCGAGAATGCCATGCGCCGGTTTGCTTACCAGGAGGCGGTCGGGCTCTCGCGCCGGGGGTTGGAGTTGCTCGAGAGACTTCCGGACACTCCTGAACGCGCCCAGCAAGAACTCTGCCTGCACCTCACTCTGGGCGTGCCATTGATTGCAACCAAGGGCTATGCGGCTCCGGATGTAGGCAGCGCCTACACCAGAGCTCGAGAGCTGTGTCAGCAGTTGGGCTGCGAGACGCCGGATGTTTCTGAGGCTCTCTGGGGACTCTGGGCATTTTATGTATTAAGGGCAGAGTTAGGAACCGCCCGCGAGATCGCCGAGGAATTCCTGCGCCTGTCTGAGCGCCTCCCGTTTCCAGGGCTGGTGATGCGAGGTCACCTTACGATGGGAGTAACCTTAGCGCAAATGGGGGAGTTTGCTCCGGCCATAGAACACTCTGAGAAAGCTCTCTCGCACTACGATCCTGAGCGGCATCTCGACGATGTTTTCTACTACTCGCAGAACCCGGGAGTTGCGATCCGGTGTCATGCTGCCTGGGTGTTATGGTTTCTTGGCCAACCTGATCAGGCTTTGGAGCGGATGGAGGAAGCCCTGACCCTGGCGCAGCAGTTATCCGAACCTCACGGTCTCGCACACGCCTTCTTCTTTGCGGCGATTCTTCATCAGCTTCGTCGGGAAGCGCGGCTGGCGCAAGAGCGCGCCGAGGTCGCCATCGCCGTTTCCAGCGAGCATCGACTGATGCTGTATCAGGCGCACTCGACGATTGCGCGGGGCTGGGCGCTGATCGAGCAAGGGAACGAGGAGGGGATTGAACAGATGCGGCTGGGGATTGCCGCCCATCAAGCAACCGGTGCTGAAGTGACGCGTCCGCACTTTTTGACTCTGCTCGCCGAAGCGTTGGACAAGACAGGCCAGACCGAGGAGGGACTTCGCGTATTGGGGAAGGGGCTTGATATGGCCCATCGCACTGGCGACCGCTACTACCAAGCTGAACTCTATCGTCTCAAAGGGGAACTATTACTCAGCCAATCAAAAGGTCGAGACCTCTCGCAAGCGACGCCAGAAGGAGATGTTCTGGCACAGACCGAGTCACGCGCTTTAGCTCAGGCCGAAGAGTGTTTTAGTCAGGCCATCAAGATTTCCAAGCGACAGAAGGCCAAGTCCCTGGAGCTACGCGCCGTGATGGGGCTGTCGAGACTCCTTCAGAAGCAGGGAAGAAAGGAAGAAGCCCTGCGAATGCTCGAAGAGACCTTTGGCTGGTTCACAGAAGGGTTTGACACCGCAGACCTAATAGAAGCAAGGGCGCTGCTCGATAATCTTTCCGCAACTCAGACAGTTGCGAACGGTCGATGACAGGGTCATTCTCACCCGCAGGTTGAGTTTTTCCAAGTGGTTGACTATCTAACCGAGATGTCTAATCTCTCTTTTGAATTGCGACCCATTCCTTTGACACTGGACTATTTGGAGAATATAAGTCGCTTGTCATCAAGTCGGGGAAGTACACAGGGAGTCCTCGCATGGCACTAACGGGGTCCGTTCTTTAACAGGAGATTTTAGCCATGAAAAGATCAACTTCACATGAGCTCATTTGTTTACTTGCCTTAATCTTCGCCACGTCCGCCAGTTGTGCTTCTCCGCCAAAAGCTCCAAAGGCGGTAAAGACAGTCGCCTTTATTACCAATGCCACTTCCGACTTCTGGAAGATCGCGCACAAGGGTTGCGAGAAAGCTGATACCGAACTGCCCGATGTGACAGTTGCATTTAAAAGCACAAACACCGGGTCGGCAAAGGAGCAGAATGGACTCATTAGCGACGCGCTGGAGACGGATACTGACGCCATCGCGATCAGCGTGATAGATCCAGTTGGCCAGAAGCAGGTGATTAACGACGCGGCGAAGAAGGCTTTGGTCATCACTCAGGACAGCGACGCACCCGATAGTGACCGCGCGCTTTACCTGGGCGCCGACAATCGTGCCGCTGGACGCGAGGCCGGAGAACTCATCAAGAAAGCTCTACCGCAAGGTGGAAAGATCATGGTCTTCGTCGGCAAGCGCGAGGTACAAAATGCGCGGGAACGATTCGACGGACTGAAGGAATCGCTACAAGGATCGAAGGTAGAGATTATTGACCTTATGACTGACGATGCCGACGAAGGTCGCGCCAGGCAAAATGCGTATGAAACGCTGAAGAAGTATCCCGACATAGCCGGCATGGTCGGTTTGTGGTCCTACAATGGCCCAGCGATTTTGCAGGCGTTAAGACCAGAGAATAAGCTTGGACAAATCAAAATCGTGTGCTTCGACGACGAACGAGCGACGCTAGCGGCTATCAAAGAAGGGACAATCTTCGGGACCGTGGCGCAGCAGCCGTTCGAATATGGTTACGAGGCAGTTCAGATGGCGGCCAAGATCCTAAAAGACCGCTCAGCGATTCCAGCGAGCAAAACCATTCTCATTCCGACGGTCGTCATCCAGAAGAATAATGTTGATGAGTACACCAAGAAATTGAACCAGTTGCTCGGTATCACGGGCTAAATAGGAGGGCTGGGCTTGTCCACCCAAACAGGTAAGGCTAAAACCTGACTTGTGAATCCTTCCGCCAAACTTGAGAGGCCAGCCCAAAAGCTGGCCTTTTGGTTTTTAAATCGCCAGTGATTTGACTGCAAAACGACTTATAACCCACTGAAAATGCAGCTTTCAATGCATCTCAAGAATTCCTCAAGTCTGCCCGGCTAGACTCCCACTCACAACCCCCCCCTCATTTTTAATTGGCTTCGACGTCAAGGAGGGTGTGATGGCTCAGCTCACTGGCGAGAGCGGCACGGTGATGGTCGTTGATGACGCGGACGACATGCGCGAACTCATCTGCATGCAACTGCGGCGGAGGGGCTACGAGGTACTAGAAGCAACTAACGGCGAGCAGGCGGTGGAACTCGCTAAGCTAAGCCATCCCGGCCTGATCCTGATGGATTTGAGTATGCCTGTTATGGACGGCTACGAGGCGACCCGCCGGATAAAATCTCTACCTGGATTAGTCGGAGTTCCAATAGTGGCGGTATCAGCATTGTGCGACCCTTTCGCCGCGCACAAGGCGCTGGAGGCAGGCTGCGTCGAATGCGTAAGTAAGCTGATCGATTTTCCGGCGATTGATAGCTTGGTGGCGAGGTACTTACCCTGAGTAGGCAACGACCGTCTGGGGCTACGATCTCAACGCTATAACCAGGGTGTGTTTTACCTTTCGATGATTGAGTTTGTATGGCCTCAAAACCTTACCCTCCTTCGGTTCGGCCAAGGCTGCCAACGTTGGTGAAGGAATCCTGTTCAAATCCTGATTGGATATTCGAGCCGCATCGTTCGCAGGGGCTTTTCTTTTTCCCTTGATCTCCTCTAACGCGCGAGTTCTGGTATGGCGATGGGATCTGAGGAACCTTCCCGCCGATCGCGTGTCTAAACAATTATCGATGGCTGATCCGTTTTTTGCGGGCGGCGTTCCTGCGCCGCGCAAGATGCGTGCGCTGATACGTTCTTAGACATCGCAGGAGAAAAAAAGAACTGTTGGAGTATTCAAGGGAGCAGTTATGAATCAAAAGACTCTAGCCCTTTTAATTGTCGTTCTAACTCTCACCGTCGGAATCGTTTTCGCAAAGCTGGCCCTGCCTCGGATGCAACATGAGCAACCACCTAATACACCCGACAGCACACCGGGCTCGCCGGTCAGCGACTACAGGCTTTCCGGGCCATACACTTATGAAAACCTCACCATTTTCCTGGTTCATTCTCCAGATCAGCCGGGCGGGAAGCCGTTCTTGCCTCTTCAAGAGGCATTGGAGCGCAAGGCCGCGATGGTGCACGAGACGAACGATGTAAACGAACTTTCCATCGAGAACGTTTCGCAACCCGAGGAGGTTCTGGTTCAAGCCGGAGACATCGTGAAAGGCGGGGACCAGGACCGTGTACTCGCGGTTGATCTCATCATACCCGCGCGTTCAGGAAAGATGCCCATCGCCGCGTTTTGCGTTGAGCAAGGCCGCTGGCAGCAACGCGGGCAAGAGCAGTCGGCACAATTCACCTCGTCCAATGACATGGTCGCAACCAGGCCCCTGAAGATGGCAGCCAAAGACGCTAAGTCTCAAAGCGGTGTCTGGCAAGAGGTAGGTGAAACCCAGGCCAAACTGAGCCAGAGTGTAAACGCTGACGTCCGATCCAGTGTTTCAAGCTCAAGTCTTCAGTTGGCACTGGAGAACGAGAAGGTGCAGGAGTCAGCTGCTGCGTATGTAACTAAACTGTCCTCAATTGTGGAAGCAAAGAACGATGTAATCGGCTACGTTTTCGCAATCAACGGCAAAATCAACAGCGCAGATCTTTATTACTCCAATGGCCAGTTCCTGAGATTCTGGCCCAAGCTCCTCAAGACAACCGCGATTGAAGCAGTCGCGGAGCGTCTAATAAATGACCCAGCAAACCAAAAGAGACAGACTGTCTCTGCTGAAGCGATGAAGGCCTTCTTTGCCGACGCCGAACTCGGTGAGGAGTCTACAAGCAACGTTACCGCACGAAGTCAGATGATCAAACGAGAGAGCGAGAAGCGTTTGTTCTTCGAGACTCGTGACCTGGCGCACAATGGGATCTGGGTACACCGAAGCTATCTGGCCAAGTAAGCACTATGATTTTGCGGCTATCCCTGGAGTGAGAACATGCCGCTGCAACCTATAAACAGTTAATAAACCTTAAGAGCTGACCGGTTGAATCTTGTTGAGCCGCCCTTTTAAGCAGTGGGTCGCAGGTTCGAGTCCTGCTCGGCTCACCACTATTGATCATAGGGAACTTTAGCCTCACTCAAGCAGTCAATTCTCTACTCTTTGACCGAACGCGCCTCAAGGTTCTTTTCGACTACATATCTCAACAAGCAATTCTCAGGTTTTCTGTCTTAGTCGCTGGGATAGATTGAGTGTTCCGACAAGCTGAGCGGGATCGGAAACACTTTGACTCTTTTGGTCATTACAGTTGGAGAACAAGATACTGCGCCTCTTTCGCCTGGACAAATCTGAGCCGACGTTCCAGGTAGTGCTCCAATTCGACTCCGTAGGCCTCTCGCCTTCCTCGATCGGGCCAAGGCCTTTAAGCCGCGAATTATCATTGCGTTAAACCGAAGTGCAGCAATGGGAGCCTCTGCGGAGAGTTGTGCGCCGAGCTCTCGTAGCTAAACCCGCCCGGATAGGGAGAAATTAGACTAAAACCACTCGCAGTAACCGATTTCCACTGCTCACCACAAATCTCGATTGAAGAGAGAAGGAGTAGATTGTCATGCCGCGAAAGTTGTTCACGCATTTTCTGATCGGTTCAATATTGCTTGCGATCTTCCTTCTTTCCCCTGTTCCTCTGCGCGAGGTGATTGGCGCGAACGTCGACTTTAGTAGCCTTGCTACCGGCACTGTTTTGGATAAACAACTCGCCGGTGTGACATTCCTAACGTACAAAGGGTTGGTACGCGGTGTGGTCGTTGACTCACCGAGCGGTCGGATTGCCAGGTTTAACGAGACCACCGGATGCGAGTTCTGCCCCTCGGGAGCGAACATGGTGTTTTCGGCGCTACAGCGAGCAATAACTGTTCATATAGGTCTGGTTCCCAATGAAGGGCCAAATATTCAGCGCGATTTGCGTGTCACTGCTCTGGACGCCGCCGGAAGTGTTCGAGCAGTTGCCACAGCAAATGTCACCTCCGGCGCCGGCTTCGACACGGCACTAACCGTCACTACTGCTACTCCCGAAATTGCTGGTGTGATAATTGAGGCGGTTGACGACCCGAATATGAACGCAGTAATCGGCCTGCGCGACATTTCGTTTGAAGAGGCCCCGGGAGAGGCCGGAGATTTTTCTCTCGAGCTACCGCCGGGAACGACGGTGTTACAGGGTGGTCCTGCGGTCGACGTGCCACTTACCATACATCGCTTTGTTCCCTCGACGGGAGCCATTCACTTTTCGATCAGTGACCCCCCGGCAGGATTGAGCGCGAGTGTAATTCCAAACCCGTCGTCTGTTGACGCTGATAGCGCAGTGCTTCATTTGCAAGCGACCAGTGGGCCAGTACCTGAATTCAAGACGCTGATTGTTACTGGCTCCCCAATTGTTGCGAGCGCAGGGCCGGGACCGCGCGCAGCTTCAATTGATCTGACGACAACGGCCCAGTTGGAAGTGCATGGTCCAGCCGACGTGGACTTTTCCAACTGCGCACCGGATGGTGTTCACGGCATCACCAATGTTGATTATTGGGTGATTCGTGACTTCCGAGTGACAGGACCCATCCAGGTGACCCTTGAGAACTTGCCCGCAGACGTAACCGGAACCGTTAGCCCGGACAACCTCGGTTTTCCAGGTTGGGCCATTGGTCAACAAATCCGCGTCGGTCTCAGGACAATCGCTGGAACAAACGTTCCGGATGGATGGGTATCTCTACATCTAACGGGAACTGGCGTCGACATGACTTTTCCAATCCTGGTGCACGGAGCTTGTTCGCAGAACAACCGCAACTTTGTAATTCGTGGACAAGTACGTTATCGAAATAACGACCGCGTGGAACCTCGTCGACCGGATGACGAGTTTCAACCGCTTCAAGGCGCACAAATAGAAATCTTTCACCACCGATCCGTTTTGCCTGACGATCGTGTAGCTGTATCGAATACGGATTCGCAGGGTAACTACGTAGTGGAGATGTATGCATGGGAGGAAGGCGAATACTACCCACGAGTACGACTCATTAGCCCGGAAGTAAAACTTGTGGATGCGGATAACTCGAGCGTTTGGTCTATCGATGGGCCGCAAAGGTCAAACCGTGGCGGACTCATTGAAACCAGTCTCGACATTTCACGCGATGATGGTAAAGGAACTCCACGTGCCGCAGTCTGGCAGGGCTTCCAAAATGCTGCGCTTGAGTTTCCATGCGTCGTCGGTCAGCCTGTGCCTGGAGGCGCTTTTGACGTCGAGGTGTGGCGCGGCAGTCCTACCCTCGCATGGTACGACGAAGTGCACTGGTCCCATGGCGACACAACCGGTGAGTTGGGGGATCCCTACAGAACGACCTTCCATGAGTTTGCTCACGTCTTTCGCGACGTGCTTGATGGAGGCGAAGCGCATTGGCACCTGGACGATCTTGGCTACGTGTATGGGCGCAAGCACAACAGATGCGCTATCCAATGTAATACAGAGGCGAACGCCGGGTTTGCGTTCCACGAAGCCTGGGCCGAATACTGGTCGGGAAATATCTCTTGTTGTCCACATGACATTAGCAACGAGAAGATAGAGGGCACTGTTGGCCACGATCTTTATAGGCTTGCGCACTGTCCCGAAGTTCTGGCGAGGGATCTCCCATCGTCGCTGTCTCAGTGCTTGGGAGTCGTCGGGCGCCGAGGGATGTTGCAAGTCCTGCAGCATGGCAACAACCTGATTCACTCTGACGCGGACTTCCGCCGCGAGTTCGCCAAGGAGTTTCCCACTTGTACACCACTCCCGAACCTCGATGATGGCTGTGTGGCAGGTCCAGGCGGCGACTGTGTCCCGCTCACAAAGATGGTGCCCAGGAAGGAAATCGTTCCGCAATCTTCCATGGGCCTGCTCATGGGAGTCCTCCAGCAGCCAAATTCAAATCGCGAGAAGCCAGAGTTCGTTTCCGATCCGGTAGAACAGCGAAAGGACATGGTGAGTGCTATTGATGCGCGCGAAAAGAGTATCGCTGCCTTAAAAGAGCAACAGCGCTCGAGCAGTGGGTTGCGCGCCTTTGCCCTGAGAGCTGCAGTTGAGGAAGGAACACTCGTTGTGCAGCGGCAGCGCGATGAGTTGGCTGAATTTGACCGCGGCGGTCCACCCGAACGCTACTCGCAGCGAGCGTACGTGGAGCGACGCTTACGCAATGAGTTTATTGCCCAACGCAAGGCAATACAGATTCGCGCTTTGCGCGATGCTCTGGCTGTGGTGCCAGCTGAACAGCATGCGGCGATAAATCGTCGGCTGCTCTTGTTACAGGAGAGCCGGATACAAGATACATCCCTCCAGTCGATGATTTCGTTACCACCTCTGGCTGGCGACGATTCGATCGCCATGGTTACCCCTGCGCCTGCACATTCACGTTGGCTGTTTTGGATAGTGGTTGTGCTTGTGTTTTCAGTAGTGATTATGGCCTTGTTTATCGCTATCTTCCGTTCAAGGAGGGTATGACGCTGGTCTTGGAGCTGAGGAGGGAGGATGAAATCTCAGATACTCCGTGGCAGATTTGTGACGTGAATACCGCTAAACAGGCGTGAATGATTATTACTACATGTACTCCGGAGCGGCTGCAACCCGCGTAAAATGTAAATAGATCCAAAGAGCCGTGACTGCATGGAATCTGGTTGGCTACACTTTTAACCAGTGGGTCGCAGGTTCGAGTCCCGCTTTTCCTCAACAATACTACCTACAATTCTGGTAGCTCCGCTAACGGAGTACTCCTCAAGTCGGAAAAGATTGAAGCGATGTCCGTGCGGCGGTAGAATCCCCTCCAAAGGAACAGAGATTTCAATCAAAGAGGACATACCCATGCTATTTTCAAGATTCTTCCTGACGCTCGCTGCAACCGGCGTGAGTCTGATTGCTTTTCAGCAAACTACTTTGGCTCAAGCCCCGCAACCAGCGCCCAACCACGTTCACTATATTGAACCGCCCCAGCAGTCGACGTCGCCAACCGGCGCGATCGCACCGCGGCTGCAGAAACTCGGCAGTCATGTATTCCCGGTGTCGACAAAGAACCAACGGGCACAACTCTTCATGAATCAGGGCCTGGATCTCTCGTACGCGTTCAATCATGCGGAAGCAGGCCGAGCATACAGAGAAGCTGCGCGTCTCGATCCAGATCTCGCGATGGCCTTCTGGGGCGAAGCGCTGGCGCTCGGGCCGAACATCAACGCACCGATGGATCCTGCTAACGAGCCGAAAGCGCTCGAGGTGATTCAGAAAGCCGTGGCCCTCAAAGCCAAAGCATCACCACGTGAACAGGCCTTGATCGATGCGTTGACCCAGCGCTACTCCGGCCACGCCGAAGATCGTAAGGCACGCGATGTCGCTTACGCCGACGCAATGCGCAAGGTGCATCTACAGTTTCCCGACGATCAGGACATCTCCATGCTCTACGTTGAGTCTGTGATGGACCTGCGGCCCTGGGGTTACTGGACGCGAGACGGCACGCCTTATGAAAGAACTACCGAGATCGTCGCGCTCACGGAACAAGTCATAGCGCGCAATCCGCTGCATCCGGCCGCGCTGCATCTCTACATTCACCTCATGGAGGCGTACCAGGCGGAAAAGGCTGAACCTGCCGCCGACCGTCTGCAAACGCTGATGCCCGCCGCGGGCCATATGGTGCACATGCCCGCGCATATCTATCAACGTGTTGGCCGCTATGCCGACGCCGCGCACAGCAACGAATTGGCGATCGCGGCGGACGAAGATTACATCTCGCAATGCCGCGCCCAAGGCCTCTACCCGATGGCCTACTATCCGCACAACCTGCACTTCCTTTGGTTTGCGGCGACGGCTGAAGGCCGCAGCAAGCTGGCGATTGAGGCCGCGCGCAAGGCGGCTTCGCAGGTCAGCGACGAAACTCTAAAAGCAGTTCCGTTGCTTGCCGGCTTTCGCGTCGTGCCTTACTTCGCGCTCACGCGTTTTGGAAAATGGGACGAGATGTTGCGCGAGCCAGCGCCGCCCGTAACCAGCGCGTATATGACCGGCATGTGGCACTACGCCCGCGGCACGGCCTTCCTCGGCAAAGGACAGATCGATTCGGCCGATCAGGAATTCGCGAAGTTGGAATCGACAATGGCGGATAAGTCGCTCGATCAGCCGCTATTTTCGCCGAACACCGGTCGCCAGGTGCTTTCAATTGCGAGAGAAGTTCTGGCCGGTGGGATTGCCGCTGCCAAAAAGAATTACGACCCGGCAATCGCGCACCTGGAGCGGGCGGTGCGACTGGAAGACGCTCTGGTGTACACAGAACCTTCTGAGTTTCACTATCCGCCGCGTCACGCGCTCGGCGCAGTGCTGTTGGAAGCAAACCGCCCCGCCGAAGCCGAGACTGTTTACTGGGAGGATCTAAAGCGCAATCGTGAGAACGGTTGGGCGCTGTTTGGCTTGATGCAGGCCCTCAAGGCACAGGGTAAGAATGAAGATGCGTCATTGGTCGAGGCGCGCTTCAAGAAGGCGTGGGCCCGGGCCGACGTTACGCTAAGCTCATCGCGCTTCGGACAATAGAGGGTTTGTAGGCTGGAGACCGGCATCAAAGCGCACTCGTGTCTTTGAGGCATTACGACGGGCTTTGCACAAAAAGAGGAATCTCTAAGTCCGCGTTAGCGGACGACCGAAAATAGCCCAGCGATTCATCGCTGGGATTGGCAGCAGCCCGAGATGAAGTCCGTGAAGCGGACGGCTGAAAGATTGAGGGATCTGGTAGTTAACATCCAGTCGTCCGCTTCACGGACTCCCCATTCTTCCGCTCTTTATCCCAGCAGTGAACTGCGGGGCTACTATCATTCGTCCGCTTTGCGGACTGATAAAGCTACTGTTTGTGCAAAGCCATTACGACGAGTGTGATGTGCTGGACGGAGGTACGTATTCTAAAGTGCTCCGATAGCGCAGTCGGTAGAGGAACTGGCTTGTAACCAGTGGGTCGCAGGTTCGAGTCCTGCTCGGCTCACCATTTGAAATCAATGATTTAGGGCGACAAGGTGAGGTCGCCCTTTTTTGATTGTGTGCCTATAGTGTGCCGCCAGAAGTGGCGCGTCGTCGCGGCCTCGGAGTTTTTCAGCATGAAGACACAGCACAAAATTTTCCTTGCTATTCCATTTGATTCGGCGACGAGGGAGCTATACACGCACATCACAGCAAGAATCCGAGAACTATATGACAACGTGACGGTTGTAACTGCGTCAGCGCAAGTTGGCCCTTCTGAAGACTATTCGAACATCGCCACGTTCAAATTGCAGAATCGCGAACTCCATAAGCAGTTTGTGTCTCACATAACGGATTCTGACATTGTAATTGCAGACCTCACGCACAATAACCCAAACGTTCATGTCGAATTGGGGATCGCGCTCGTGCAGAACAAGAATATTTTGCGAGTGAGTGGACGGTCTGTTAAAGAACTTGGATTCGATATTCAGAATCTTGAGCTCTTTCTTTACAATGATGGAAAGGGGCTGCGTGAGAAGATAGAAAGTTATCTGAAAACGTTCTTCTCCATAAAGCGACAGCCGATTTCGCCAGAAGCAGGCCCGCTGTATTACAAAGAGCCGATGCTTCCAACCGATTTAAAGGCATTTGATCCAGAGACGGGAAAACGCGGTATCGAGGTCTATCCAGTAGCCCCGGAACAGTTCCCACTGATTAGAGACGGAGCCGTCCGGGTTGTTTTCGATATTATAAATGGCGGTCGTACGGATGATTGGTTTGGTGTCTTCTTCCGTGCCGATCCTTCAACGGGAAAGGATAGTCATATCCATGTGGGCAGCTATCTAGGATATGCGCGGCGAGACGGGCGCATAGAGGTTGTTGCCTACCCCGGTACCAAAAACCTGGCCAAGCCAACGGGCGATACGCAGCCGCTTACGGGAAAACACACTCTTGAGGTTGAGTTTGAAAACGACCAAGTCGCAGTACAGTTGGATGACTCCCTAAGAGTCGAAGCCAAAAACCTCTCTCGTCAGAATATAGGTCGAATATTGCTCGCAGCGTTAGGCACTAATGTCAAAGTGTATTCTGCTGAGGTGGTTTGTCGAGACACAATCGATTGGACCAACGATTGGTAACTTCAACCCCGCGCGGCCAACAGGACGATCAAGTTGACTGCATCTCGGGAGCGCCACAAATGATCTCCGCTCACGGTTGGTTCGATGCTCCCTGGGTTGCGGTTGCTGGAGGAGAGAGAGAGTACCCGAACGGCCGGCGGGCGAAGCGTGCGAAGAGTGCGGCGCATTCAAAGGCGGGCATTTCACGTCTTGCACACTTGTTTGGTGACCGGCATTTCCCAGTGGAGCGCACGAAGATTCAGGTTGCGTTATGTATTAAGGATTAGTTAGTGGAACGATTTCTATCCTGAATTCCCGGTCACTGAATCGAGTTTCGAAGACCGATGCATGTCTATATCTCTCATCGCGCGTCATCAGTTCAATGACCTGAGACCTCATGTCGGAATTCATTCTCTCGCCCAAAATAACGCCGCTAACACAACTAGCAGGAAGCTCAAACAGATGGATATTGCCATCTTTGGACTCGATTATATTACTAGCATCTTTCAACGGCCTGAGCATTCGCCACTCCTTCTCTTGCCCCCATTCCGTGCTTTTCGTATAGAAGAATTTATCGATCCAGGATGCCCACTCATCCGAATCTTCATCTAAATCGAGCATGGACAGGTCAATTAGCGGATCGAACCTTGGGCGTTCAGAGCTGTAGTTGACTCGTCGAAGGCGGGACATGTCATCAGCAGCGTCGCGTAACGGCTTAAAAAACTTGTGGCCAGCATCAAACATCAGAACCATTCCGGTACCATTATTCGCGTAATACGCCCACATCGCTGGGTGGTCAGGTCTTTGAGTTAGCGACAAGACACCGACAGTCCGGTCTATAATCTTAGGTACTTCTGGAATTACCGACTCCACAACATCTTTCGCATTTTCGAGTGTAGTCGCTAGTGTGTCCTCGTAGAGCTTTCTTAATTCTGTCATTATCTCCGATCCGGCCTCGCCAAGGGCCTGCCTGATTTCGTGACGTGACTTATCCCCAAGATTTCGCTCCCGAGCGCCCTTTTCGATGATTCCAGCCATGAAATCAAGCAGTTCGTCGTCCGTCTCTTTGATGAAGGGGCTGGTTATTCGTTCCCACCCATCCTCGTTAACGAATCGTTCTACGTGGGGCTTTAGATCCCAGCGGTCGTTTAGCGCGCTGGGCTGAGTAAAGCGAATCAGCCCGTTTTTCAGAACGTCAATACGATCCCCTATCACGTATTTGTACAGAAGCATTTGCCTTCCCCGATGCGTTCAATCAGACATCCGGTCTTATGAAAGATTGGGCCAATTTGTGTGCCGCTTGTGCCTACTCATCCAAACAGACCAACACAAACCAGCGTCAAATCAAGGAAAATAGTATACAAAACCTGCTAAGACTGAGAGGGGAAAACAACGCAATATGGACAGTTTGAGACTTTATAACCAGTGGGTCGCAGGTTCGAGTCCTGCTCGGCTCAATTCCCTTTAAAACTAATAAAACTGAAACCTTTCAGCCAAAATTTGACTAACTGGTTGGAGGTTTTATGTTTGAGTAATTTGTTAAAGAACGAATCTACCTAAAGAACATCTCTCCTCTTACTGTTGATTTCTATTCGGACTGCTGGTCTCATTCAAGAGGTACGGCGGTGAACGTCTCTTCAAAGACCCTACCTGTGGATAAGTCGGAAAGATGGCTTAGATAGCGAGAAGAAATTATTGAAGACGCCTTTCATTAAACTCAGCGTCAGTTCTACGTTTTCGAATCTCCGTTTGAATCGACTCATAAATTTTCTTTGCCCTATTGTAGTCGCGGACTTTCGGATACTGAGCATAGGTTCTTGAGTACCATTGGTCGAAAAGGATTAGGCACGGAAGTATAATGACACCTGTAGTTATTCCAATCGCAAACTTCCGTTCGGGTAAATAGTAGGATGCAACAAATCCGGCGATGAAGGCACTGGCTACCGAGATAACAAACTCCCATTCACGAAAAGAGAACCTACGGTTATAAGCGTAGTATTCTTCGGATTCTAAATCGAAGTCTTGAAGCCTCGGCCCCGGGAATGTTGGGCCATACAAGTCGTAAGGTGAGTCTTGGTACTTCGCGTCGAACAAGAAAGCAATAATCCAGTCCCAATACTTTGAAATCGAGACGCCTGAACCCGAGAGTCCTGTTTACCTTGCCAAGCCACTCTATCCCGGTGCCCAAAGCCCAAGCCACTCCAACCCACAACGGGAGAAAAAGTAATACTCCCAGCAACTCTCCTATACCCGAACTGGAAGAGTCACTCCACAAGTATTTATCAAGTAGCCATCCGATTCCGAAGACGATAGCTAAGGCAAGCATCCCGATTGAAGCTATATATGCCTTCATGAATAGGAAGAACATCATCACCGAAATGAGCATGGGAAAAAAACAGAATGACTCGGACCGGGATAAGGAAATATTGAATGATATATTTTTTAGGTTGAAGGAAAACCATTGCGCATTGTTCTCCCTATTCAGGCAGCAATGCTGAATACCTTGTTTCCCAAAAGTCGAGAGCTATGTCGCTGTACTTGATTAGAATTCCCCAGACTTCACGGGCTTTCTGATTCCGGCCAAAGTGAAAATGCCCTTCAATCTCAGAGACAATCGCAAGCATCAGAATAACCGACAACCAAATTTGTTTTTGACGATACTGTTCGAGGTGTTCGTTCCGCTCCTCTTCCCAATTACTTCCAAATACCTCCTTCGCTGCGTCATTTGAAAAATGGACACCACGCATTGTTATGCCGGAGACATTCAGGTGTGTCTGCCCCGATAGCTCCCGGTAAAGCCAGTCATTAATATACTCAACATAATCAAGCGTATCCTGTGTGGCGGTGCCGTCTCGTTTGAGTCTATCAAGCATTGCCCCCGGTGTGGCCCAGCGACCAATTTTCTTTCTAGGGTTGGCGATTTCAGCGGCGGTTAATTGGCATGACTTCGCTTCTAGGTCAATTTGTTTCTTTAACTCGTCGATGTAGTCTTTCCAGTCAGCCTTTGTGCCATGATATTTGTCTGCGTGCTTCAACTGAATGATGCGTTCCGTATACCCAGTTTTGAATAACCACGGAATGTATTTCGGGATATCCTGAATGAGAAAAACAAAGGCTATCAATTGTTCAAAGAGAGTACGGACTAAAGGCGGCAGGGATAGCGCATACACCTTTCTTCTCGCATAGTATTCAACATCAGCAATGATGAAGAAGATAGTGCTATAGGTGTTCGTTGCAATTCTGACACTTTGAAAGAAGACTTCTCTCGCGCTATCGACCTTATATTTAGCCGGCCACTCGCGCTCCAAAAGGTTTGCTGTCGCCACACACAGTTTTTCTAGCGTCTCATGTATAAGCTTGTAATCGAACCTATCCCTCTCTTTTAAGACTCTAGTGTCTTCCATTTGTTGATGACTTCCTCTCGCTCCGAATAAACAAGCCAGATTATACCCGTTGCATGGTCCAATAGGCTTGCTATGCTTCGTGGTAGGATTGACCAACTGGTCTGAATCCGCTTCATCATAGGAGACGGCTATGAAAGCTGAGGAATTCGCTGCCTGCGCGCCTGACGCCGTGCTGAATCAGCCGCCTGCGCTGGAAAACTACAATCTGTATGAGTGTGACAGTCCTTTGCGTGAGGCAGTGGCGCGCGAGGGTGGCGACTGGATTGAAGAAACGGCGCGAGAATTCGGCGCCTTGCTGGGCAAATCAGAAACGCTGCGGCTTGGCGAGTTGGCCAATCGCAATCCGCCAGTACTTCACACGCACGACCGTTTCGGTCATCGCATAGACGAAGTTGAATTTCATCCAGCGTGGCATGAAATGGAGCGGTTAAGCATCAGCCGCGGCGCCCATTCGTTGCCCTGGGCGAATCAAATCGAACCCGCCGCCCATGTGGCCCGCGCTGCGCTGATGATGCTTAGTCACCAGCTTGAAGAAGGACACAGTTGTCCGCTGACGATGACCTTCGCCGCCGTTCCTTCTTTGCGGATTCAGCCGGAACTGGCAGCCGAATGGGAGCCGCGTGTGCTCTCCAACGAATACGATCCGAGGTTTATTCCAGCAAATGAAAAACGCGGCGCGCTGTTCGGTATGGCGATGACCGAACGGCAAGGCGGTTCAGACGTTCGTGCCAACACTACACGCGCGCGCCCGCTTGCAAAACGCGGCCCCGGCGAAGCGTATCTAATCACCGGTCACAAATGGTTCTGCTCAGCGCCGATGTCCGACGCGTTTTTGGTACTGGCACAAGCTGACGACGGACTGTCGTGTTTTTTGCTGCCGCGCTGGAAGCCGGACGGTCTGCTCAATGCGTTCCACATTCAGCGTCTTAAGGACAAGCTCGGCAACCGTTCAAACGCTTCGAGCGAAGTAGAGTTTCACGACGCGCTGGCGTGGCTGGTCGGAGAGGAAGGACGCGGCGTGCCAAATATCATTGAGATGGTACGGCACACACGGCTCGATTGTGTGCTTGGTTCGGCAGCCACCATGCGGCGCGCAGTAGCGGAAGCGACTCATCACGCACACTATCGTTACGCCTTCGGCGACCGGCTTATCAATCAGCCGTTGATGAAAAACGTGCTCGCCGATTTATGCCTTGAATCGGAAGCCGCCACCGCCCTGGCGCTACGCTTGGCACGAAGCTTTGATGAAGCACCGGGCGATGAAACCGAGCGCCGCTTCAGCCGCATTGCCACGGCCGTCGGCAAATACTGGGTCACGAAACGCGCGGTCGCCGTAGTTGCTGAGGCGCTCGAATGCCTGGGCGGCAACGGATATGTTGAGGAAGCACCACTGGCGCGACTCTATCGCGATGTGCCGCTGAACTCGATTTGGGAAGGTTCCGGGAATGTCCAGTGTCTCGACGTGTTGCGAGCGATGCACAAGGAGCCTGAAACAGTCGCAGTGCTGTTTGGAGAGCTCAATGCTGCGAAGGGCGTTGACAAGCGCTACGACGAACTCCTGGCCTGGATCGATAGGGAGTTGTCAGACAGGAGTCAGATTGAAGCGCGGGCCCGAAGAATCGTCGAAGCTCTCGGTTTGGCGCTTCAAGCCGCGATCCTCCTGCAACACGGAGATCCGGCCGTAAGAGATGCTTTTTGTTCTTCACGTCTGGCAGGTAAGCAGTATCTGACGCTCGGCACATTACCCGCGGGAACCTCTTTTGATGGCATCATCGAACGTTCAAGACCGAAAGTGAACTGAGTCCACTGCCATAATGCTCAAAAACTCCATCATGATCACTGGCTCGCGCGATGTAGATCGCGAAACGGCGCGCATGCTATTCGAGCAACACCTGTCGGCGTTCATGTCACAGGGTCGAACCTGGTTAGTTGGCACAGCTCGCGGCATCGACCATTGGGCGCTGGAATGGCTACTGGAAAATAGTGAAAGCTGCTGGGCTGTGGTTCCGTACACGCGCTTTAAGCAGCCACAGTGGGTTCAGCCCTGGCTCGAACAACTCGATCGCATCGTGGAGTTACAGCTGCCGCGGCGTAAGACGGCCGGTGCGATTAGAAATCGTCACATGGTTGATCTGGCAGGGATCGTGTTTGGCTTCTGGTCGGGCAAGGGCGGCGGAACGATCAAGACGCTCAAGTATGCGCTGCGACAACGAAGAGAGATCCACGCCATTCCAGTTTTTCCAGACACCGGTGACGCGAACAGTCTCGACTGAAAATGACGATCTCATAATGGGTCGACAAATACAGAACCGGGAGCGGTAGCGACCGGGTTTACGCCATGACAGACACATGCTCGAGCTATTCAATTCCTTTGACTACGCCGTTGGACCCGGTCGCTACCGCTCCCGGTTCCGTATTTGTCTTCCCTTCTCCGTCTGCTCTGCCAATCGCTTAAGGTTCAGCAACTGGCGCCTCATCATTATCAAGTCTCCCCAGGGCAATACGGTCCGCATCAGCCTGCCATAGAGTCCGGAGGGATGTTTGACTATTAACTTAACGAGCAATCGACAACTTGCCATTGAGCGATCGTCAGAAAGGGGCACCAGGACGTAACTCACTGCGAGGTCACCAAAAGTTTTCGAGGCGCTGGACTTTGCCCGCAAACGGAGCGTGAGATGACGATCCTTTTCGAATGCGGTCAGCTTGAAGATGCGCATAACGTCCTGGCCGATGACGAGGTTTTCGAGTCCGGCGGTCAATTCACGCGGGCTCTGTCGCCCGCCATTATCAAGCCAATCATAGCTGTACGGCGCGGCACGCATCTGACACAGCCAGCGAAACACCGTGGCCTGTGGAGCGTTGACCGTGACGCCGCGATAGAGCGCGTCGTCAGGTTGGTGAATCATGTCGTCACAAGGAAAAACGAGCCGTCGTTCCCTCGGCGTTGTTCCCCATGTTTCGCTTATCGATGACATTTGATATCGCTCGGCAGTTCACCGAGGATAACATCACTAGCGCCTAGGTCCGCGCTTCAGATCATTTTGTACTGGTTCCGTTTGGACTCGGTCCGGGTTGAACTTAACTTGGATTCAACAAACCTGGTGGGTCGACTAATACAGAACCGGGAGCGGTAGCGACCGGGTTCAACTTGCCTCATATTCAACAAACAGCAGTGAAGTCGACTAACACGGAACAGCGACTAACTGGAGACTCCCAGCGTATACTCCGTGCCCTCGAAATTCGGTCGTCACGCGTTAGTCTGTAACGCAAGTTGAACCCGGTCGCTACCGCTCCCGGTTCTGTATAGCTCGACCCACAAAGCAAGAATTGTGCTTTACGATCGCTCTCTATCTAACTTAACCAGTATTGTTATTTCTATTGCCAAGTTGCTGCGGCTGATTTACTTTCTCTGCGCCAAGCCATATCGGATCTAAGGCCCGCTCTCCTATGAAAAATGACGACGCCATCCCTTCCTCAATCACCGAACTAGCAGAGCCGCGTTTGGGACTTCGCCGCCATGAATGGCAAATGATCGCGATTGTAATCTCGATCAAAGCGCTGCTGTTTCTTTTCGCGGGCCAGAGCTATCAGGTTCTGCAAAATCAGCGTATGGCCGGATTACGCGGCTGGCTGGAGATTTGGAATCGTTGGGACGCCGTCAATTATCAGAAGATCGCGGAATTCGGATACAGCGCAACGGGCGAGATGCGTCCGTTGCTAGTCTTTTATCCGTTGTACCCCTGGACTGTCAGACTCCTGGCCCTTTTGACGCGCGACTACGTGCTAAGCGCCCTCATCGTTTCCACCCTGGCGTCATTTGTAGCCGCAATCGTACTGCTGCGTTTGGTCGAACTCGATTACCCAAGAGAGCTGGCCCAACGCGCCGTCTGGTTCCTATTCATATTCCCTACCAGCTACTTTCTTCACATCGGCTACACCGAGAGCCTGTTTCTGATGCTGGCAATGAGCTGCGTTTACGCCGCCCGGAAGCAACGCTGGTTCCTGGCCGCGCTGTTTGGCGCGCTCACTTGTCTCACGCGCGCGAACGGCCTGGTGCTGGGGCCGGTATTGGTCATGGAAGCGGCGTATCAATACTGGACTACGCGCCGCTGGCAATGGCAATGGCTGTATATTCCGCTGCTGGGGCTCGGGTTCGGCGGCTACTTGCTGCTCAACAAATATGTGACCGGAGATGCGTTTGCCTTCACCTCACTCATGCAACAGTTTTTCAGCAAGTCACTCTCGTCGCCTATTACCGGCATCGACAATGCGCTCGGTTCGCTGAGTCGAGCACCATCGGAAGCAGAAATGGTCGGCATGCAGGAGATTCTATTCATTGCCCTTGGCCTCGTTTGCACGATTGTGAGCTGGATCAAGTTGCGGCCTTCTTACAGTGTCTGGATGACCGGCAACTGGTTGATGTTTGTCTCGGTGAGTTTTGTGCTCAGCGTGCCACGCTACACGCTGACGATGTTTCCGATCTTCATTCTCTTCGCCCTGCTGGCGACGAGACGAGTGTGGTTCGCTGTGGTAACGATCTGGTCGATCCTGTACCTGTCATTCTTCAGCAGCATGTTTGCTTGGGGAAAGTGGGCTTTTTAAGACCAGTCCAAAGTCCAAGGTCCTACGAACCGCCAAGTCGCCAAGAACGCTAAGAGGGAAGGAAGCAAAGCCGAACTCTGTTTAATTTGACTTGGCGTTCTTGGCGTCTTGGCGGTTCGTGGGAACCTGCTGATCACGTGACTGCATTGGATGGTGCTCGGCAACAATGATTTCCAACTTATTTCCGGTAACGGCCGGCGACGTTGCTTGCGCGACCTTAAAGGCCAGGGCCGAACCCAGCCATACCTTGCCGGGCAAACTCGCACAAAGTTCAGCAGGATTCAACACTGAGAACCGGTCATGACTGATACCTTTCTCTCGCAGCTGAGTCGAAAGGCGCGAAAGCGTCGCTTCAAAGTTAGAAAGAAGCAAAACATTTCCATAATTGAGACGAGCATCTGCCACGTCATTACAGACCTGCCGCAGTTTGGTTGTTTCGTCAAACCAAACTTTGTCGTCGACCATTGAAACTGGCATATGGAAAGACTTCCGGCGGGGCGTCTGAGCGTGCCTTCTGACCGCGCCAGGATTACAAGGAATCAAACATGATTTCGTCTACGTAGCACCAACCCCAATCCTCTCCGGGTTGAAACGATTTGATGATCGGGTGGCCGACAGCATGAAAATGTTTCGTGGCGTGCCTGTTGGGCGAAGAATCACAGCAGCCGACGTGGCCACAGGTCATGCAAAGGCGGAGATGCAACCAACGCGCGCCGATGCGCAGACAGTCTTCGCAGCCTTGCGCGCTCGGTGTCACCGGCCGGATCTGATCAAGGTGTGAACAAGTCTCAGTCATGTCGAAGTGCAGAATTCAGGACCCAGAATTCAGGAGTCAGAATAAAGAAGTCAGAAATCAGAATATCAACACTTCCAAAATTGCTACAAGTCTTTACGACCCTGTAACGACACGCGGTCCCGCGTTGGCAGTAGTCCTTATCCAAACGGTTCCTCGAGCGAGGGACTCTGCGCCGTGAAAAACTTTGGCCCGTTCTCGGTGATGTAGAGGCAATCCTCCAGACGAATTCCAAATTCCCCGTAAATCACGATCGTGGGTTCATCACTGAAACACATTCCGGGTTGAATCGGTGTCTTGTTCCCGCGCACGAAGTTTGTCCATTCATGACCGTCGAGGCCGATGCCGTGTCCGGTCCGATGAGGCAAGCCAGGCACTTTGTAATCGGGACCGAAGCCGGCGTCGGTAATTACCTTGCGAGCGGCAGCATCGACTGCCTCGCACGGCGCACCGACTTCCGCCGCGGCAAAACCAGCATCCTGAGATCGGCGTTCGAGGTTCCAGATGTCTTTCATTCGCTGCGTCGGCTTGCCGAGAACAAACATGCGCGTGATGTCTGACTGGTAGCCTTCAATGCCACAGCCGCCATCCATCAACACGATGTCGCCTTCTTTAAGTTTCTGCGGTGTGCTGCTGCCATGCGGGAAGGCAGTGTATTTACCGAAGCTGCAAAAAACTCCGCCCTGCACGCCCAAGGCGCGAAAAGCCGCGGCACAGTTGCCGGCAAACTCGTCTTGCGTCATGCCTTCGCGCGCGCTTTCGACCGTCGCCTGGTAGGCGATAATCGTAAGGTCATTAGCCTTTTGCATGAGCGCGATTTCTGCCGGAGATTTGAACATGCGGCCGCCCGCGGTCACCGGCGTCGCGCTAACGAATTGCAATCTCGGCGCGGCTTTGCGAATGCCGTCGAACAGGAAAAAGCGCACCCGCTCTTCGATGCCAACTCGGCCGGTGCGCAATCCGCGGTCGCGAAAGATCTCGGCCACACGCTGATAAGGACTTTCGTCTTCTTCCCAGGTACGAATGTCTTTGCCCATGGTTATCAGCTCGCGCGCGCGTTCTTCTTCAAATTTCGGGCACACCCAGGCGATCTCGCCGCGCGCAGGTATCACCAGGGCGAGCATTCGCTCGCTCGTGCTCCAACGCATGCCGGTGTAATAAAACATGCTCGAACCCGGTTCGACGTAGATGGCATCCATCCTGTTCTCGCGCATTAGGCGCCGAGCCTTCTCAATTCTCGACCGTCGCTCGTCCATCGAGATGGGCACGACGTCGTCCATCATCCTTCGAAGTTTGCGAATCGATGACGGCAGCTCGCGTTGTTGAGTGAGATTTGGTTCAGTTGTTTCGGCAAGAGCTGAACTGCCGACTAGAGTCGCTGCAGCAACGCCGGCAGAGAGTCGTAAAAAGTCTCTTCTATCAGTACACATGATTGTCTATAGTTTGTCGTATTCAGGCTGTGACTTCCGCGCGCCATGCTACCCGAGCCTTCGCGATTGTCAAAATGTCCGAACCCCCGCATCGCGGGTGGCCAATGAGTCACTCGCAGACACAGGCGGTTCTGACAGCCAATACACAAAATCAGAACTGGGAGCGATGCGACCAGCCGGAAAGTCAACTCACGAAAATCTGCCCTATAGAAGCGCTACATTCTGGAAGTTCCCAGTTGAGTGATCGGCCGGTCGCTATCGCTCCCAGTTCTGATTTTGTGTGGCGATTGGGACCGTCCAGCCAGCCACATTCTCGCTGCTAGGAACTTATGGTAGATTTAGTCCGCTCTAATAGCAGAAAGAAACAACAAAGGAACTAATTGATGGAAAACGAAACGAAAGCTCCGGTAATTTCATTCAACGTTCGCGTCAAACCGGGACGCGCGGGCACAGATCCGGAGGCACCCGATTGGGAAGTGTGTGAACTGGAGGACGGCGTTATCAAGAATAACGCGGACATCTACGACAACATGACGCTTGCGGAAGCCAACCAGATTGCGGGCATGTGGAGATCGAAGAAGGAAGAAGCGGAAACGGCGCCCGCGCAGGTAGAAGCCACACAGTGAGCGAATGTGTTCTCAAGCGGACGCATTATCTGGCAGCATTTGATAAATCTGCTACGCTCAGGTTCGATTCGGCAATACCAACCACTACCTTACGTTTACCCACAAACGATTTGCGGCCGTGCGCGGTCAACATGTTGTCCAGCATCAACACATCGCCCTCGCGCCAGGGGAAGACTACCGAATGGTCGTTGTATACCCTTGTGATCTCGTCCAACATTGCCGCGTCGATCTGTGAGCCATCGGCGAAGTAAACGTTGCGCGGCAGGTTTTGTTCTCCGTACGCAGCCAGCAACCAAACGCGCACCTCGGCGGACAATCTGGAGACGTGGAAGAGATGCGCCTGATTAAACCAGACGAGCTCGCCGGTGCGAGGATGAGCCTGCACCACGCACGCTCTCTGTCGCGTGCGAAGCTGGTTCTCTCCAACCCACTCAAATTCCATCCGAGCTCTGCGACAATAGTCTTCAACC